>JADMIO011107696.1_pt1 | contig 88187 bp, 67 predicted proteins | sample 8958161 | NCBI WGS metagenome assembly JADMIO01 (sample SAMN16585339, study PRJNA669376) | soil metagenome | isolation source: Crop rotation soil | place: USA: Cullars Rotation, Alabama | collected 2011 | reverse complement strand
GCGACAACTTGTCCACGTGGAATTCTAAGCTTAGGATCCCAATGTGCTGGAAAGTGATAATGCATCAGCCGGCATTCAGCCACTGACAGCCAATTTCGGACCGCGCAGGAGGCGGTACCGCATTCGACTAAGAGGCCGAGTTTCGGTGTTCAGACTTCTGAGCGCGGAATTCTCGGACGACCGCTGAACCCTTCGCCCTACCGCGGCCACTTCGCTCGTCGCGATATTCCCACTGCTTGCGATCCAGCTGCGCAAGCGCGTCCATGACTGAAGAGAACGTCACGGGAAACGTCGTGCCAGGCAGCAAACGCAAGATTGGGAAGGAAGGCACGGCACAGGCATCTGACGCCCATTCACACAGTATTGCGCGCTTTTCCTTGGCGCTAAAGCTTGGATCGTCGACAACTTCATGCGGGAAAGCAAAGTGACGCGCCGGTCCTTGGGCGCGTTCGTACAGCACATTGAAAGTTTTATCGTTCATCTGCCTTCTCCTACAGCTCCTCCAAGGCTGTTTTCCAAGCATGAAGGCCCCGCCGGGTGTGGACCGGGCCTCCACGCGATATATTAGATGTCCATCTCACCCATGCCGGCGGCGGGGCCGAGTGGCTTGTTACGCTCCTCGCAGGACGGGACGGCGTGTCGCCGTCCCGTCCGCTGGCAAAGTAACGCTGCGCCTTTACGCTGCCTTTGCGTTTCCTTCGATTGTTTTCAGTTCTGGCGAATTGATTGTGATGCGACGAGGCTTCTTTTCTTCCGGAACGATCCGCTCGAGATCGACATGCAGTAATCCGTTCTCGAGCTTTGCGGCGCGCACTTCGACGTGCTCCGCCAGCTGGAAGCTGCGTTCGAAAGCGCGCGCCGCGATCCCCTGATACAAAAAGTCGTCCTTGGGCGCTTCTTCGTTCTTCCCGGCGACGGTCAAAACCCCGTCGCGAACTTCAACATTGAGATCCTTCTCCCGGAATCCGGCGACCGCCAACGTGATCCGGTAGTGGGTCTCGTCGCTGCGTTCGATGTTGTACGGGGGGAATCCATTGGCGATTTCCGCGGGCTGCTGAAGCATATCGAACAGCCTGTCGAAGCCGACCGTAGAGCGGAAGTAGGGAGAAAAGTCGATGTCACGCATATTACAACCTCCTGAAAGCATTGCAATTTTCCCAGCCGAGGCACGCTGTGGTCACCTCGGCGAAAAAAATCTAGGAGGGGCAAAGCATCCTTCAAGAGGCTGAAAAATGAAAATTTTGCAAGGGACCGTCGGCCTCCTTGAAGCGGTGGACGCAGGTTTTAAATTTTTGGGATGCACGGGCCTGGTAGCGGCGCCGCGCATTCACAGGAAGGAGTGGAAAGTTAGAGAGGAGAGGACTTTATGCTGATGCCCGAAATGCCAACGCCCCGAAAGTCTCTTGAAGACGACGATCTGGACCGGCTGCTGCAACCCACGAAATTCTATAAATACCCAAGAGACGTGATCGCGGACGTAAAGCTAACGCTATCCGAAAAGCGGGCCATCCTGTCGGCCTGGGTTTCGAATGCCTGTGCTGTCGAATCCATTCCAACCTTACGCATCGCTCCATGGTCCAGAGCACCGGTTTCGTTTGATGAAGTGATGGAAGCACTTCAAAGGTTGGACAGGATGGAAGATAGGCCCCGTACGTCGCGCAACGTCCGCCCGCAACGAAGTGGCAACGACGCGTCGACCGGCGGCTAGCGGTTGAGGACGAAGCGGTAGTCGTCGAAGCGCGTCGTCAGGCTGATTAAGATCGGCAGGATCGGCGCTCAGGCGTAAGAGAAACCCGAAAAATGTCCGACTCGGCCATAGCGCGGCGACACTTCCGATTCCGCCAAGGGCCCGGCGCGGAGGAACCCGGTTTCAGGCCAAGCTTGGTAGGACCTGGCTCAGCCGCCAAGACGACCCTATGGGCTGCGCCGGTCGCACGCATGACCTCGGCCATGCGCGCTGCGCGCAGGGTTTTCGTCTCGGCCCTTCGGGCATCCGCCCCTAACGCGCCCCGTCCGACGTCCTCAAATCATCGCGAAATCAGCGGGTTGGAGGAAAAGTTGGATGCTTCGCAATGCGCGTGTAAACTTGGCTCATTCCCGCATTCAATTTAGCAAATGTCACACGTATCCTCCAACTCGCCCTTCGATGGTTCAAAAGTGACGCAGCTTGCGTCCGAAGAAGTGGTATTGCACCTCGCCGCAATCGTTCAGGATTTCGACGACGCCGTTCTCACGAAGAATCTCGATGGAATCATCACAAGCTGGAATAGGGGAGCGGAGCGTCTCTTCGGCTTCAACGCGGCGGAGATTGTTGGACAGCCTGTGACCACGCTTATTCCTCCGGATCGACTACATGAGGAACCCTCGATAATAGCGCGGCTAAAGGCAGGCGAACGCATTGATCACTACGAGACTGTTCGCCGGTGCAAGGACGGCCGCCTTATAGATATTTCTTTGACCGTTTCTCCTCTGCGCAACTGCGACGGCATAATCGTTGGCGCCACCATTGTGGCTCGCGATATCAGCGATCGCAAGCGTGCCTTCGAGCAGCAGAAATTACTGCTCAACGAAATGCAGCATCGCACACGCAACCTGGCAGCCGTGATCGAAGGCATTGCGCGACAATCACGGCCGCGCGATGAACCGGCAGTCGACGCCTACATTGATGCGCTGATACCTCGTCTTAAGGCTTTATTCTCGGGAAGCGAGCTGATCTTCGGGTCTCCTTCGCGTCAGGCGTCCGTCCTCGAAGTGGTCCGCTTGTCGCTTTCCCCTTTCATGAGTGATCAGATCACATTGAACGGGACTGAGATCGACGTATCCGAACATACGGCAGCGGGTCTCGGCCTCGCTTTTCACGAGTTGGCTACGAACGCGATGAAATACGGTGCGCTCCGAAACATGTACGGACGTGTCACGATCACCTGCGGAGCTACTAAGGCAGCAGACAAAAGCGCGCGCGTCTTCATCGAGTGGAAGGAGGCCGGGGGAGAGGTATTGAAGGGCATTCCGAAGCACAAAGGATTTGGCACGCGTGTGATAGACGCTGCCATTTCGAACGAAAAAAATTCCAATGTCACAAGGAGGTTTGAGCCGACCGGCCTCGTCTGCCGCTTTGAGTTCACAACGGGCGCGGAGAATGTCCGCTTTCCCAAAATAACGAGCTAAGGTCTATTCGACGTATACATGGGCCCGCCCTGCGGGCCGGGCTCTACGCGCACCGAGCCCCAGCAGTTTTTTGTCGGGGATTGGACGTACTGAGCGTCTCTTTCCATATGAGCGGGTTTCGCTATAGCGGTCCTTTTTTAAGGCCCTATCAACGAAGAGCCGGGCCGCCCGCTTCGCCAGGCGCTCGTGTGTGCTAACTTTCCCGTCCGAACGTTATCAACTGCTGCGATGGTCCACAGGAGCGACCCGAAAAACCTCCCTCCGCGCGTGGCTGCGACAGCCCAGCCGCGAGCAGAACGGCGACCGAAGTCGCGCCGGCGTGTCTTGCTTGCTGGCAAGGTCTCTTACTTCGACGGCGCTCACGAGTTTGCGTGCTCCATCCGGGATATCTCTGATACCGGAGCGAAGATAGCGTTGCCTAAAGGACAGCCGATCCCCAAGACTATCGCGCTCGCCAACCTCACTGCACGGGTTCTGTATAAGGCCGAAGTCGTTTGGAACAATGGCCGCGACGCCGGTGTGCGCTTTTTAGAGCAAATCCCCGCGAGCGATGTGAGCGAACCGCATCTGAGACGGCTTTTTCTTTAGGCCGTGCAGTTCTGGACGCGAATGGCGAACTGCGCGCTATGCTGACTTCAGGTGCTTCTGTTGTGCTAACCAAACGACCGAGAAATGCGATCAATTTCTATTGCGGCGGTTGTCTTAATTTGAATTCGGAGGCGGCGGTGGACTGTCCCCGGCCATGATCTCTGCCAACAAGCCTTCCATGGCGGAGATGATATTTTTGAGAAATCTAACCCGGTCTGGTGTTGTCTCTCGCAAGGGCTCTCCGGGCGCTTGGGACCATGTTTTGATGCCCTGAGCTTCTATCCGCTCCAACATCGCAATGGCCTTATCTCTTTCCTTGAGGCACCAAGCTACGCGCTCAGGGCGTACCTTGGAGTTGTCATCGCTCACTTCGCCCGCGCCTTTGCCATCAAATCCGGAGTGCGGCTATTCACGTTCGGCTCTTTGCTTCAGTTCGTCTTCGGAAATGACAACGCCGTTGGCATATACCTCGATACCTGCGTTTGATCGGCAACGTTTTTTCATGTCTTGCAATTTGTGGAACGCATCTCTGGCGGTCCCAGTGTTCAGGACTGTGTTGGCCGGCACATAAGGGCCGGCCCCTTTGATTTTGTAACTCATTTCACCTCGCTCGACCTCCAGCATCTATCAGCGAGGTGGCATTAGCAAATACACATATGTGGCCCAGAGCAGGAGTGCAGTGCTTAGGGCGATAACAAGCCAAAGAACAAGCTTTCCGCGTTCGCTACGCCGAGTCATAGCCTTTCTCTCAACCCGTTACTTCCTTCAATCTAGCAGCTCTGACGGCTTCGCGGGGACCAGTAATTTCTGCGGTATGGAGAACTGCGAAGAACCGGCGCGTCCCGTTCTCCAACTCGTAAGACCAGGCATAGGCGCGATTGGCATCCGGGTGATCGGCTAGGTCGAATATGTGAACCGTGCCATGCCACACAAGTTGTTCGCCTTGCATCTCGCGCAGCGGCACCGACTGGACAAACGTGGCTTTTCCGCCCTGTTGAGATTCTAGGGACTGCTTAAGCTGATCGACGCTCACTTCGCGCATGAGACAAGCATAGCACGGTTTTCGCATTCTTCCCGCGGCAACTTCTGTGGTCCAAGCGGGGACGATTGGAGATTCAGGGTCGAGGCTTTCGTCGCGCGGCCGGCAGAAACGGTTGAACGCTCCTCAAGTGGCGTTCCTGATGGTCCTCATGTATTTCGCGGTTGGCTGGACGAAAACGCGCATTGATACGCTCCGCGTTGTCGAAGCCAATATTGCGGCCTTCCCGAAACCCACCGCCATTGCGAAACGCTATCGTTCTTGGCAGCGGACCACGATTCCACTCATTTCGATGCCATTGGCCGTACACATAGAACATTCGTTCGCCGTGACGCATCTGCCAGCGATACGGCCCGTGATACCAGGCGCCGCGGATATAGATAGGGTCGTAATAATAATCGTTGTCATAGGCGACGTAGCCCGGTCCGTAAGCGCATGAGATCGGGCTTTGAGGGGGGGAAGCGAGATATCTCCACGGTAGAGGGGTATTTAGCTCGCTAATCGGGCAGGTCGATATCGCTTATATCTATTGTCCATTTAACCTGCTAGCATCGTTCATCGCCCGTAAGCACAGTGAGCATTGGCGGCTGAGAGACCTGTAACGACGCTCCCGCTCCACATTGCCGGGAGAACTACATGTCTATTTATGAAGTGACCGAAGGTCCGTATTCCTTTGCTCAAATTCTTGTCATCGGGCTGTTCAATATCGCGGTCGTGGCTGCGGTGTTTTTCGCCATCGGCTACATCTGGTCACCTTACCCGTAATGGCGAGGGAAACGGCATTCCTCGTCCAAAGCTTTTGCGCGGATCGCGGCAAGAACCTGAAGGCAGAGCGGGCCGTTCCCTGTAAATCGGCTGAAGCGGCGCGGAGGATGGCGGAGCGTTTGTCGACAACGAAACTGGGCGTCGTCGCATATTCCACCTCTGGCGACGCAGAGCTAGGCGATTATGACGATCAGCCGGTTATTCTCTTCAAAGCAGGCCGGTTGCCCGCAACGTTCGAAGACTAGATGGAAAGGCACCGCTTGAACCGGATACCAAGCCCGCTCGAATTGACGACGGACGAAATGAAGGCACTGCGTGGAATTGCGGGGAGTAGTTTTACGTCACGCAGCCACGTCAATCCCGCTCAACAAGCCCGTCTGATCGCGCTTGGTCTGGTGCAATATGCGATGGGGGGGCTGATGCCGACTCCTGCAGGACGCATCGTCGCACGCCGAACGCCATGACGACACGCACGACGACAAAGACCGTCACCTTTCAGCGGCCGTTTTTACTGGAAGGATTCACAGAACTGCTTCCGGCCGGCGCTTATACTATCGACACCGAAGAAGAGCAGTTGGACAGTCTCCTTGTCGTTGCCTGGCGTCGGGTATCGACCATACTTCGAGTTCGGGCCAACGGGACTGTCGAATGTCGAGAGATTGATCCCGACGCTCTACGCGAAGCCCTGATGCGCGACGGAGGGCAGCGGCTAGGGGACGTCTCGGTGGCCAGACTGTCGGCCAGAGTCCGCTTCGACCGTGCTCGGCAGATCGGAACTTATCCTGTACGCCGTAAGAAAGAGTGAGACGATGAGAATGATATCGGACTACGACTCGAAGCTCAACCAAACGAAATGACGGCCGGCTTAAGGATTGCCCTCTCCATTGGGCTAATGATCGGCGCACTTTGTCTAGGATATACATCTTGGCTGAAAGCGCATGCAAATCGTGGCCGCCGCCGTTCCAAGGCCCCCTCGCTTGTCTATCTCGGGCTCGCAATGGGGGGCACCTTGTTGGCGATTGCTGTATTGAATTCGTAGATATAGTGGTTGCCGGTTTATCAACTCCTGCCTAAACAAGCGGGAGCTGCGGATGACGAGCATCCTACGAGTGCCGCCAAGCCAGCCGGGTCGTCGAAAAGCGTGGCCTAAGCGTCGAGACGCATTGCCGGTTCTGACGTGTGTGGCGGATGCAGAAGCGTCGCAAAAGATTGCGATCCTGATAGCATGCAGCTGACCCTAGGACACGGACGACGATAAACGGGAAAGCTATTGAGATAGTACCAGCGGGCATTAAGCGTTCAGTCTGCTGAGGAACAATCTCCGCATGGTTCCGGTGATACAGTATCGGGCACCTGTTCCGTTTAATAGTTGGAGCCCTGAGACGTTGTGTGAAAGAAGTTGGGTTTGGTGCGCAAAAAAATCTATGTGAAAAGTTGGTTGCCTCGCGTGATGGTCGTGAGAGGAAGAGAATGTCCGATCAACCTGTTTCATTTGCCATGCGGACTGTGGACCGCCGTCGGCGAATACATGGGGCAACGCATTGAGGTGACCGGACCCAATCAGTCTTCCGCGCTTTCCCATTGGCAACGTACTGCGACGAGCCAGTAGCGGCGAAAGATCCGGAATTGATTCAACATACGACCTTATCCGCCGCAGAGGCACGAACCAGGTCCTAGCCCTGGCTATCTGCGCACGTCGCAATTGTGTTTGACTTATCATTATGCGCGCCATTTGGTCTCCATCATCATCCTACGATTCACTGCGAACTCAGATCAGTGTGCATAACGCTGCGGAAATTCGCGGAGAACGAGGCGCTCGGACGGTAGGAATGGAATTCGCACTCCATTCCCACCGCCCGGCTCTCGGCTGCGCACGCCCAAACCGTGCATGAGGTCGCCGGTTTTCGCGGCGCTCCTTGGCACAGAGGCGTATTGGCGCGCCGGAAAGCTGCCTCAGCGCAATTTCACGTTTTCTTTTCAATGATGCGTCGGCAGCAAGATTGCCAACGCCAGTAATATAAGTGGTGCATCGCGGATTACATCTATCTATGCGAAAGAATCTCGCATATTCCTTATTTAAATCGTTTCGGTATGAACCTGCATCTGCCTCAACAAGGCCCCAATTGAGCGCCTGTTGAACGTGACGATTCAAACTGGTTGCGTGACCCTTATTTCCGCTTCAATTCTCTGGCGAGTCTTGGGGGGTCAACCTCATCGCAAGCGTTGCAGACGATAACTTGCCGCTCGCCGGTAAATCTTCCCTCTTCCAGATGAAACCCTTCGGAGAGGCTGATATACAAGCGGGCGGCGCCATTTCCGTTCCAGACAGCTTCTCCTTCTTGCCCACAACGCGGACAGGCAAACCGAAGGAGGGTGTCATGGGTCGACACTACGAGTCTCTGGCTCTCCACCTCATGACGATAGCTGTCGCTACGGCTTTGCGTGGCCCGTTTATTTGGGGAGTATGCAGGACTGTAAAGAACCGCCGCTCACGATCGTCCCCCTCATAAGACCAAGCATAGGCACGGAACGCACCGCGCGGGTTGTTCTGTAGATCGAAGATATGAACGAAGCCGTCCCAAACATTTACGCCGTTGTGAGATTCATGCACGGGCACGGCCTGGACGAAGGTAGCGTTGCCACCGTGTTCAGCTTCTACGGCCTTCTTGAGTTCTGAGCGCGTGAACTCAGTCATGAATGGCAAAAGTCCATGGTCGGTGCTGGTCATGGATCATGCCTTCGATTGTCCTATCTCAGAAACAGTTTCAAGGGGAGTCATTCGATACTTCGCGCGGGCGCGCGACCGCTGAGAATTGCGACTTTGGCGGTATGGCAGTGAGCTTGAATTTGAGAATGCAGCATCACAACGATACCCTGATCCTCTATTGAAAAACTGTGATGGCCTTCTTGGTTTATTAGAAGATAAGCGCCTGAGAGTGCGCTATCGCAAGAATCGAAACTGGCAGATTGCGCAAATGATCCCCGGCGGTACCTGAGCGTGAACGTTTTCATGGGTGTCTCCCGTGAAATCGCAGTGTGCTTTCCCGGGTGGGATTGGAGCGTTGCGCGACTTAAGCCGACGCCCCAATAAATTTAAGCGCGTCATAATGGACTTATGTGGAGACGATAGCCACATGTTTATCTCGCTTACTATTGGCGCAGTTCAGCTCTGATATATCTATTGGCAAACTAACCTGTTAGAATCTTCCGCCGTCGGCAAGCACCTGCGCATCTGCGCCTCGAACGTATGGAGCATAACGCCACGTCTGGGTCGTTTTGGACAAAGATAGGGCTCAGCCGCGAGCGTTTTATATCGACGGCTCTAAGCGTGCTGCCGGTTATGGACCGCTTATTGATGCGCTCGGCGACAATGCGTGAGCAGCCGATACTTCCCAACTCTTCCTTTCCTTGGACATCGTATTTGGAGGCCAATGCATCGGCTATCCATGCAGAAGCTTCAACATTGCTACGGGATCGAATGTCGATCCCGTCAATACGGGAAATCTCGCCGGATCATGCCAAGATCGCCGTAGACGAGAAATGGCGATCATTCTTTCTTTGGGGCTATGGTGTGCGCATCGAAGCAAACTGTGCGCAATGCCCTGAAACCGCAAACATCCTGCAAAATATTCCGGGGCTTCTTACGGCTTTCTATTCCGTCATGCTCGCTGGCGCTCATGTGCCACGGCACACTGGGCCAACCAAAGCAATCCTGACAGTACATCTTGGACTCATTGTGCCGGACGACCGCGATCAATGTCATATGAATGTCGGTGATGAAAATGTCGTCTGGCAACCAGGCAAAGCAGTTATCTTCGACGATATGTTTCCGCACGAGGTATGGAACAAGACGGCTCAGGATCGCGTGACTTTGTTATTGCACATCAAAAGGCCGTTGCGGTTTCCAGGAAATCTATTGCGCGATCTGTTTTTCGCAGGCTTACGCGCCAGTCCATTTGTGCGGGACGGCTTGCGCAACTTGGAGCGGTGGGGACGTCAGTCGAAATCTCAGGCACGTGAGTAGAGCACGCAACCTGATGGGCGTGCCGAGATCGCCACCGTTACTATATATGCGATTGCCTGATTTCGTGCTGGCTCAACCGATCGCAGACCGAGCGCTAGCTGCCGACTGACGTCGCTAGATCGTCTGTTGATTTGAGATGCGACGCACCCTTGGCTTCTTCGCCGCTTGAGGCAATGGCGGCGCATTCAGCGCAGCTTCGCGATCCGCTGCTTCTTTGGCAAGGCGCAACGCGCGCAATCTCGCGCTTTTCGCGTCTACCACGGCACGTTCACTCGCGATCATCTGCTTGACGAGGCTGTCGCGCTGTTCGCTGGCGGTGAAGTGGCTCTGCGCCCGCTTGCGTGAAGCGTCCTTGGAGGAGGTATCGGCCATAGGGAATTCCTCTTCTGAAAATAGAAGCGGGCGGCGGACAAACCGCCACCCGATCCTCGATTTTAGACCGCCTTGATATTGGCAGCCTTCGATCCGCGCGCATCCGGCTGGACGTCGAACGAGACCTTTTGGCCTTCGTTCAGGGAGCGCAAACCCGCCGCTTCGACCGCGGTAGCGTGAACGAACACGTCCTTGCCGCCGTCGTCCGGCGCGATGAAACCAAAGCCCTTGGAGGTATTGAAAAACTTTACGGTACCGATCGTCATTGTATTTCCTTGAAGTATTGAGAGCCGCGAGGCGCGACATGCACCTTGCGGACGTGAAAAGACGGACAATCAGTTTTGAGGGAAGTTTTCCGGCTGGGTCGGCGCGCTTGTCGGCGGGTCGCAACAACTGAAGCGCTTCGTCTGACGGGACGTAGAACCACGTGAGGCCATATATAGGCGCTCTACCCTCAAAATACAATGAAGGCGCGGGAAAGCGAGGGATACCGCGGCTTTTGAGGCAACATAAACCGTGCAATCGCAAACGATTGCGCCTATATGGAGCGTAGCGGCATATGCTTGCCTACGCCTTGAAAGGCACACCTTCTTAAATGAAAACTTCCTGCGTCGTGCGTCGATGACCGTACGCACATCGCGAAAGACCGTTAGGTTCAGCCGTCCGTTTGTGCTGCAGGGTTTTGCGCAGGTATTGCCCCCCGGCGATTATGTGATCGATACGGAAGAAGAGCGCCTCGATACCTCGCTCACGCTGGCATGGCGCCGCATCTCCACCGTTATGCGCGTGCGCGTCAACGGCGCCGTGGAATGCCGCGCCGTCGAGCCGGATGAACTCGCTGAAGCGCTGCTGCGCGACGGCGCCAAGAATGCACCGGGTTCTCCGGCGTCTCGCGTAACCGCGAAATTTCGCCACAACAGCGCGCGCAAATCCTTTGCGTATCCCGTGCGGCGCACACCAGGAAAGTGATGATGACGACAGACGCGAATGACGATTTCCGAATGAGCCGTGTCGAGGCCGAGGGCTGGAACGCGGCGCAACGCTACATGGTCGATCAGGCGGGAACGCCGGACGATATCCGGATTGCGGATTTCAATCCCTATCGAGGCGATCCGGCACGCGGCCGGTGGGCTGCCGGATTCCGCAAAGCGCTGGCGGCCGGTGCGGCATGAGCATCGATGAATGCAACCCAATGCGCGCGGCGCGGAATGCAATGCGCCATCGCCATGACCGCGGGCTCCTCGGAGATCTGACCGCCGTACTGGAAGAACATCCCGCGGGCCTGCGCCGCTGGTCGGTGATGCGTGCGATGCGCAAGCGCCGTGAGCGTGGCGGTCACGAGATCTCACCGAAGTTCGAAGACGACGTCGAGCGTTTGTTCCGCGAATATTGCGTAAGCGATCCGCCGCGCGAAAACGAGACGCGGCCTTTCTTCAGGCCGAAGGATAAGGCGGGCGAAGTGTGGGCCGTCGACCGCACAATGCTCGTCAGATTTCTCGAAGCGGCTGACGAAGCCGCTTAGAGCGGCAGATTGGAAAGATGCATGAAACTGTGGAAAAAAGCTGTAGCCCGCGTACCTGTTGCCGCCATACCGCTGCCCCAAGACGCGCAACGACTTGCTGCCGATGCGCGCATTCAGATCGACCGCGATAAGGCAGCGTTCGAGATCGTCATCGCGCGGATCGCACGAGATGCCGCCACACCCGCGCTGGGTAAGGGAACGCCGCAAATCTGGCGCTCGCAATATTGAACTCGGTCGCCGCACTTTGTCCCTATTGCAAACGTACGGGCACAGTCGACTATGCAGTCGTGAGAGAAAGCCGGGCTGCTGAACCCGTTTCTGCGGCTGGCGGGTTCCATCTCGAGACTGGCCGCGCGCCGAACGGCAAATCACTCGTCGTTTGTGATGAGTGCGACGAAATCCTAGACCTGTAACGCAAGCTGGTCCGGGGCACAGGCAGGATCTGCCGCTAAAAGGCCGACACTCCTCACAAATGGTCAGACGAGGATGAAACAGACTAGCGCGGATGGTTTCCTCGGAATGTCGATAACTTGAAGTTATCGATATTAGATTGAGAGCAGCGATGTGCTGCAAGTTCTCGCAACTGTAATTGAACGGAACGTCGTGCGTTGTCGTCTATTGAAGGACCTATCCAATTTCATGTGAACTTCAATCGGTTTGGCGCCTGGACACCTCTCCGATCTACGACGCGTTGCGGAATGCAACCCTGCAGCCTCGAATAGATGGCGGAACGGAGCGGCGAAGGCAGTCCCGGTTCTTGACAAAATTCCCTTATGCTGATAATATTCCTATCAAACATAAGGGTGGGTTTCTGTGTTTTCGAAGAAAAGTCTTCAAAAAATCCTGGAAAGTCCGGCTTTTTGGGTCGGTCTACTAGCTGCCTTCAGTCAGATCGTCGTAGCTATGATTACCAGGCTATAGCGTGTCCGTGATCTGCAGAGGACAGCACGAATTCATCGACTGCAGCCGCATTATCTCGCGTGGTCGAAAGGCTTTTCGGTAATGATTGCGTACGTCCTCCATGACCTTCCGTGAAGACTGCCGCGCCAGCGCCTGAGCCGCGCACTTTGTGCCTGCGCTTTCAAGGCGTTCTTGCGCGAGAGGGCACTAAAACGCTGACGGACTTCCGACTCTCTTATCTGCGGCGCCATGTGAGCATAGGTGCGGCTGACGGTGTCTGAAGACACATGCCCCAGTTGCGTTGCGACAACGGGAAGCGGAACGCCAGCTTGCACTAGCTGGCTCGCATATGAATGACGAAGTGAATGAAATCCGATACCCGCTGGCAATCCCGCTGCTTTGACGGCCTTCTTCAAGGCATATCGATGATGGAAATACCATTGTTGACCGCTGTCGCGCGTGAACAACAGATCGTTGGGGCTTTTCCCTTTCGCAAGGTCCATGAAGAACACCATTCCTTCGTCAGGAAGAAAAACAAAACGAGATTTGTATGTTTTTAGTGGTGCCACATAAACACCGTAGCCATCGCGACCGACTTGCGACGCCTGCATTCGCAGTAACTCGGTGATGCGGCATCCTGTGTAGAGCGCTCCCAAAACGATGCGGGCGAGATCAGGTCCACAATTTGCCAACAATTTACGGCACTCCGGTCGGCTCAGATGGAGCATCCGGGGTTTCTTGACGTTCCGAATATAGCGGAGACCTTGCCAGGACCTACTATCGTCGATTCTAGCGTTTTCCCATGCCATTTTCAGTGCCGTGCGCAGGATTCCAATCAGTGTATTGATCGTACCTTTGCGCTTTCGAAGGCTCTCTTCATCCAAAGCATCAATAGACCGTCTGGGTTCTTGTTTCGCGTTTCCTCGCTTCGGGGGAGTCTCAAGCACATCGCGCACGAACTCGCGCAGTTTTTCACCATTGAATGTACTCGCGGGAAATGTTCCAACACGCGGGAGCAGATGGAAATTGATCAACACGTACAGAGTCTGCAGAGTCGATTTTGCAGCCACCAGTTTCTTAAATTCAATATAGTCTTGCAGTGCGTGGCCGACGGTGTAGATGTCGCCAACCGGTGAGTAGATGAGCTCCTCGCGAAAGCCGATCGGCAGAGCGTCAGAAAAAAGACCTTTTCCAGCGTGCTTTCGAAACCAGTTTTCTGCCAGACGGGCCGCTTGCTCGAACGAGAAGTGATGCACGCCATCTGCTCTCATCCGGTCGTCGGTTAGTCCCAATTTTTCTTGTATATAGCCGCCTTGCGTGTTGCGGGCACGTACAATCCAATAAGGCTGCATTTTGCGACGCTTCAAGTAACCGAGATGCCTTCCATACAGAAATGTGTGCCAGTGAGCGTGGCTGCGCACAGGAAGTTTATGCCGTGCTGAAGAAGTTGTGAGATCTGGTCGAAATCTGGCGCCTTTCATGGCATGCTCCGTGCGCGATGCGCTAGCGCGATACGACATCCAGTTGACAGGCGGATGACGGACAACGCTTTGTGGGGCGGCTAATTAGGTAGGTTTGTAACCGGGCATGGAAGAGTATGTTGTCCCGATTTTTCTGATTTCGTTTTTTGCAATTGTGCTGACGTTTGGTGCGTTCTTCGTGCGCGTACTTACCCGTACCAGCGTAATGACGCTGTGGGGCGTTCACACTCGCGCGGAAAACCCTGCCGCATACTGGTTCTGGGCTGTCTGGTATGTTGTTGGCCTTGCATGGTTCGGCCTCGCCGTCGTTGCAGTGACGCTCTACTTTGTATTGGACGTGCTCGTTTAAGCCGATGCCCCGGCGGATCTTGTAGCAGCCATCCAGAGAACTAGGCGGATTCGGCGCGCCAGCCGCTTCTCACTTCTACTGTTGTCGGGTGCCGCTTCACGACCGCTGTCGGCGGGGGCGTCTAGTTTGCAATGCAACATGCTCTGCAAATTGGGCCAAAGGTAGAGCAACGTTTTGGCGTTTTCCGTGCTGTACCATTTCGCATGCTGAGCAACGAATAGTGTCCCCCGATCAGGATTGCACACGTTCGCCGTGCAGATTGATGTCGAGGCCTTCGATCTCGACCTCGCGCGACACGCGAAGCCCGATTGTCCAGTCGATGACTTTGAGGATTCCGTAGGTCACCGCCGCGCAGTACAGGAACACCGCGCCGACGCCGTACAGCTGCAAGATCACCTGATGCGAGTGGCCGTCGGCCAGCCAGCCGCTGCCGGCACTGTTGATCGCATGAGATGCGAAGACGCCGGTGAGTAGCGCCCCCAATGCGCCGCCGACGCCGTGCACGCCCCACGCATCCAGAGAGTCGTCGTAGCCGACGAAGTGTTTCAGATGGACCGCGGAGAAATAGCAGACCGTTCCGGCTGCAAGTCCGATGAACAGGCTGCCCATCGGCGTGACAAAACCTGACGCAGGCGTGATCGCGACCAATCCCGCGACAGCGCCGGAGATCATGCCGAGCACGGACGGCCGCTTCGCCGCGATCCATTCCGCCGCCATCCACGCAATCGACGCTGCCGCTGTCGCGATCTGGGTCGCAACCGCGGCCATGCCGGCGTTGGTGTTCGCAGCGACCGCCGAGCCTGCATTGAATCCAAACCATCCTACCCAGAGCAGCGACGCCCCAATCACGCTGAGCACGAGGTTGTGCGGCGCCAGGTTCTCCGTTCCGAACCCGATGCGCTTGCCCAGAACCAAAGCGGTCACGAGTGCGGCGGTACCCGCGTTCAGATGCACGACCGTGCCGCCCGCATAGTCGAGGGCGCCGAGCGACGACAACCATCCGCCGCCCCATACCCAATGGGCGACGGGGCAATAGACGAGCAACAACCACGCGCCCATATAGGTGAGGAATGCGGAGAACTTCATGCGGTCTGCGAGCGCGCCCGCGATCAACGCCGGCGTGATGATCGCGAATGTCATCTGGAAGAACATGTAGACGGTTTCGGGAATTGTCGGCGCAAGCGGACTGACTGCGTTCACGCCCATCGGGCCGAGAAACAGATAGTGCAGACCGCCGATGAACTGGTTGGTCTCTGTGCTGTACGCCGGCGTGAACGCGAGGCTGTAGCCTGCGATCATCCAAAGCAACGTTACCACACACGTCGCGCCGAAGCTTTGCGCAAGTGTCGCCAGCACATTCTTCTTGCGGACCATGCCGGCGTAGAACAACGCGAGGCCGGGGATCGTCATCATCAAGACCAGCAGGCTGGAGGTCAGCATCCAGGCCGTGTCGCCGCTGTCGATCTTGGGAACTGCCGCGAAGGCTGGGGTGGTCAGACAAATGACGCCGGCTACAGGGCCAATAAGTCGCTGCGTCTTGGTCATGGAACTCCTATGGCCCTGTTGCGGCGCGGCAAAGAATCTTCATAATTAGAATGAAGTTGCCGATATTCGGCAACAAACGAGCGCAATTATCCACATATGGTCAGGGTGCGACCAAATGTTACGCTTCGTCACTGTGCAACCGCAAAATCCGGCCAAACGGCCTGCCGGGGCGCGCAAGCACGACCATGACGAAATCCATGATGCTTTCGCGGCGAGCGATGCCGCCGCGCAGGCCGCGCGCTGCGCGCAATGTGGCGTGCCGTTCTGTCAGGTCCATTGTCCGCTCTCCAACAACATTCCGGACTGGCTGAAGCTCGCGGCCGAGGGGCGACTGCAGGAAGCCTACGAACTCGCCGAGAGCACCAACAACATGCCGGAGATCTGCGGACGCATCTGTCCGCAGGATCGGTTATGCGAAGGCAACTGCGTCATCGAGCAATCGACGCATGGTGCGGTGACGATCGGCTCGATCGAGAAATATCTCGCCGACACTGCGTTCGAGAAAGGATGGGTGAAGCCGATCCGCCCGCGCGCGTCGCGCGCCGAGAGTGTCGGTATTGTTGGCGCGGGACCCGCGGGCCTCGCCGCAGCTGAGCAGCTTCGCAAGCAGGGCTACAGTGTCACGATCTATGACCGCCATGACCGCGCGGGTGGGTTGCTCACCTACGGCATCCCCAATTTCAAGCTCGACAAGGCTGTGGTGCAGCGCCGTGTCGCGCGTCTGGAAGAGGGCGGAATCGAATTCAAGCTCGGCGTCGAGATCGGCCGCGATCTGTCGCTGCAGGAATTGCGCCTGCGTCATGACGCGGTGTTGCTCGCGAACGGCGCGTATCGAGCACGCGAGATCGGTGCGAAGGGCGTCGAGTTACCCGGCGTCGTCGCGGCGCTCGACTATCTCATTGCCTCCAACCGCAAAGGTCTCGGCGACATTGTGCCGTCGCACGACGATGGTTCGCTTCATGCAAAGGACAAAGACGTTGTTGTCATCGGCGGCGGCGACACGGCAATGGACTGCGTGCGCACGGCGGTGCGTCAAGGCGCTAGCTCGGTCACCTGTCTCTATCGCCGCGACCGCGCGAACATGCCGGGTTCAGCGCGCGAAGTGCTGCATGCGGAAGACGAGGGCGTGCGCTTCGAATGGCTCGCAGCGCCTGACACACTCGACGGCGTCGAAGCCGTGGCGAGGGTGCATGGCGCGCGTATGCGCCTCGGCATTGTCGATGCGACCGGCCGCCACAGCATCGAAAAAGACGGCTCACGTTTCGAGATCGCAGCGCAGATGGTGATTGTGGCTGCCGGCTTCGATCCGGAGCCGCTGCCGCAGATGTTCTCTGAAACCGCGCTGATCACGGGGTCGGGCGGACGTGTCTGGATCAACCCGCGTAACTTCATGACCAGTCTCGACGGCGTATTCGCCGCCGGCGATGTCGTGCGCGGCGCATCGCTTGTTGTCTGGGCGATCCGCGACGGGCGCGACGCGGCGGCCGCAATCCACAAACACCTTCTCGCCAAGCAGGGCATGGTCCATGCCGCGGAATAAGGGCGAAGAATTCGTCGATCTGTACCGGCGCAACGCGGCTGCGCTGGAAGACGCACATGCGTATTCACCATCCGACGAACATGATGCCTGCGGCGTCGGTCTCGTCGCTGCGATTGATGGACAGCCGCGGCGCGAGGTCGTAGCCCGCGCTATCGATGCGCTGAAGTCGGTCTGGCATCGCGGCGCGGTCGATGCCGATGGCAAGACCGGCGATGGCGCCGGCATCCATATCCAGGTGCCGCACAAATTCTTTGCCGAGGTGGTGCGCCTCAGCGGCCATCGCACGCGCAAGGGTCATATCGCGGTGGGGCAGATATTTCTGCCGCGCACCGATTTCACCGCGCAGGAGACCTGCCGCACCATCGTCGAATCCGAATTGCTGAGGCTCGGCTTCTATCTCTATGGCTGGCGCCAGGTGCCTATCGATCTTTCGGTCATCGGCGAAAAGGCGAACGCGACGCGGCCGGAGATCGAGCAGATCGTCTTCGGCACGCCGGAATCCGACGACATGGAGTCGTTGGATCGCGCTCTCTATCTCTGCCGCCGCCGCATCGAGAAGCGTGTGCGCGACGCGAGCATCGCGGGTTTTTATGTCTGTTCGCTGTCGGCCCATTCGCTGATCTACAAGGGCATGTTCCTCGCGGAGCAGCTCTCGAATTTCTATCCCGATCTTCAGGATGAGCGTTTCGCTTCGGCGTTTGCGATCTTCCACCAGCGCTATTCCACCAACACGTTTCCGACCTGGAGCCTGGCGCAGCCCTTCCGCATGCTTGCCCACAACGGCGAGATCAACACGCTGAAGGGCAACACGAACTGGATGAAGAATCACGAGTTCAAGATGGCGTCCGCTCTGTTCGGCGATGCCGGCGAGGACATCAAGCCGATCATCCAGCCGGGCTCGTCGGATTCCGGCGCGCTCGACGCCGTGTTCGAAGTGCTGGTGCGGGCAGGCCGCAGCGCACCGCTCGCCAAGACGCTGCTCATACCGGAGTCGTGGACCAAGAAAGCGTCGGCCATCCCGGAATCGCATCGCGCGATGTACGCATACGGTAATGCCGTGATGGAGCCGTGGGATGGTCCAGCCGCCATTGCCGCGACCGATGGGCGATGGGTCATCGCCGGCATGGATCGCAACGGGTTGCGGCCGCAGCGTTACGCGGTCACCGAAGACGGCTTGCTGGTGTCGGGATCGGAGAGCGGCATGTTCGCGCTCGATCCGTCACAGGTGTTGCGTCGCGGACGGCTCGGTCCGGGGCAGATGATCGCGCTCGATCTGAAAGAGGGTCGTCTCTATGAGGACCGCGCGATCAAGGACAAGCTTGCGGGCGAACATCCCTATCTCGAATGGACGCGCAAGATCGTCGAGTTGGAGCCGGTTATAGGCCCCGGTCCCGAGCCACGCATGTTCGGGGACGACGAACTGAAAAAACGCCAGCGCCAAGCCGGCTATTCGATGGAGGACATCGAACTGATCCTGCATCCGATGATCGCGGAGGCGAAGGAAGCGATCGGCTCGATGGGCGACGACACTCCGCTCGCGGTGCTGTCGCAGCATTATCGCCCGCTGTCGCATTTCTTCCGGCAGAATTTCAGCCAGGTCACCAATCCACCGATCGACTCGCTGCGCGAAGACCGCGTGATGAGTTTGAAGACACGTTTCCGCAATCTCGGCAACGTGCTGGCGCAGGACGAGAAGCAGGCCGAAGTCTTCGTCCTGGAAACGCCGATCATCTCGAACGGCATGTATGCGCGCATCCGCGATCATCTCTCCGGCAAGTTCAAAGAGATCGACTGCCTCTTTCCGATCACACGCGGGATGACGGAAGGCGAAGCGCTGGAGCAGGCGATTGCGCACATCCGTTCCGCTGCCGAGCAGGCGGTGAAGGATGGCTTCAGCCACCTGATCCTGACCGACGAGCGCATTTCACCGGATCGTGCGCCGATCCCGATGATCCTGGCCACCGGCGCCGTGCATTCGCATCTTCTGCGCAACGGTTTGCGCAGTCAGGTGTCGATTAATGTGCGCGCCGCCGATTGCCTCGACACGCACTATGCGGCGGTTCTGATCGGCGTCGGCGCCACGACCGTGAATGCCTATCTCGCGCAGGAATGTATCGCCGACCGGCACGCGCGCGGGCTGTTCGGCGATCTGACGCTCGGTCAGTGCGTGAAGCGTTACCTCGACGCGATGAGCGCCGGGTTGCTCAAGATCATCTCCAAGATGGGTATCTCGGTAATCTCGTCCTATCGCGGTGGATACAATTTCGCGGCGCTCGGACTCTCACGCTCGATGGTGGCGGACATCTTCCCCGGCATGCCGAGCCGCATCTCCGGTATCGGTTTTTCCGGTATTGCCGCCCGGGTGGCGAAGCTGCATCGCGAAGCGCTGGATGATGATGTGCTGCCGGTCGGTGGATTTTATCGCGTGCGTGCGTCGGGCGAGGCGCATGGTGACAGCGCGACGTTGATCCATCTGCTGCAAAGCGCGGTGCAGAAGAATTCCTACGGTCTCTATAAGAAATATTCCGAAGGTGTCGATGCGCAGGCACCAGTGTCGCTGCGCCATCTGATGAATTTCCAACTTCCGGCCGAACCCGCGCCGCTGAACGAAGTCGAACCCGCCGAGAATATCTTCGCGCGCTTCATCACGCCGGGCATGTCGCTGGGCGCGCTGTCGCCGGAGGCGCACAGGACGCTAAATATCGCGATGAACCGCATCGGTGCGTGCTCGAACTCGGGTGAGGGCGGTGAGGAGCCGGATCATTTCGGCACCGAAGCGAATTCGCAGGTGAAGCAGATCGCGTCGGGCCGCTTTGGCGTGACGGCGGCATATCTCAACGCCTGCCGCGAGATCGAGATCAAGGTCGCGCAAGGCGCCAAACCGGGCGAGGGCGGTCAGCTTCCCGGCTTCAAAGTGACTGAGATGATCGCGCGCCTGCGCCACGCGACCCCGGGCACGACGCTGATCTCGCCGCCGCCGCATCACGACATCTATTCCATCGAAGATCTGGCGCAGCTGATTTATGATCTGAAACAGATCAATCCCGAAGCACGCGTGTGTGTGAAACTCGTGTCGGCGAGCGGCGTCGGCACCATCGCGTCGGGTGTCGCGAAAGCAAAGGCCGACATCATCCATATCGCCGGCCATAGCGGCGGCACAGGCGCCTCGCCGCAAAGCTCGATCAAGTTCGCGGGCCTGCCGTGGGAGGTGGGATTGAGTGAGGCCAACCAGATCCTCACGCTCAACGGGCTGCGGGAGCGCGTGACGCTGCGCACTGATGGCGGGTTGCGCACTGGCCGTGACATCGTGATGGCGGCGCTGCTCGGCGCCGAGGAATATGCCATCGGTACCGCGTCATTGGTCGCGATGGGCTGTCTGCTGGTGCGGCAATGCCATTCCAATACCTGTCCGGTCGGTGTGTGCACACAGGACGAGACATTACGCGCAAAATTCACTGGCACCCCGGAAAAGGTCATCAACCTGTTCCATTTCATTGCGGAGGAAGTGCGCGAGGTTCTGTCGTCGGTTGGCGCGCGGTCGCTCGGCGAAGTGATTGGCCGCACCGATCTGCTCTACCAGAAAAGCCGCGGCTCTGCGGACCTCGACGAACTCGATCTCAATTCGCTGCTTTGCCGCGCCGACACCCGCGGCTCGCGCGTCTCCACCCGCAAACAGCGCAACGAAGTGCTCCCGACGCTCGACACGGATATCGCGCAAGACGCCATTGCGGCGCTGAAACGCGGCGAGAGGGTCGACATGGCGTTCGCTGTTCAGAACACGCAACGTTCCATCGGCACGCGTCTGTCATCGTCTATTGTGCGGAAATGGGGGTTGACCGGGTTGGCACCGGACAGTGTGACGCTCAAGCTTAGCGGCTCGTGCGGACAATCGCTTGGCGCGTTCGGCGTGCAGGGATTGCGCATCGAGGTCGAAGGCGACGCCAATGATTATGTCGGCAAAGGTCTGTCCGGCGCGACCATCGCGCTGAAGCCGCCGCGTGGCGCGCGGTTTGTGGCGCACGAGAACACGATCATCGGCAACACTGTGCTTTATGGCGCGACGTCGGGCTTTCTGTTTGCGGCCGGACAGGCGGGCGAGCGGTTTGCGGTGCGCAATTCGGGCGCTGTGTGCGTGGTCGAAGGCTGCGGCTCGAATGGTTGCGAATACATGACCGGCGGTACAGCGGTGATCCTTGGCACGCCGGGCGACAACTTCGCGGCGGGCATGACCGGCGGTGTCGCCTATGTCCACGACACCGATGGTACGCTGGAGCAGCACATCAATTCCGACTCTGTGAACTGGAGGCGGCTGACACTCGAGTCGGAAAGAAGAACCTTCGCAGACCTGCTCCGGATGCATCTTGAAGCGACCAGATCCGTACAGGCGCATCAAATTTTGGATGCAGGCGACTGGAGCAAAATCTGGATCGTGCATCCGAAAGAACTGCGGCCTAGGGAACTGTGGGTGCCTCATGGGAAAAGGCTCAAAAAGAGCGAGCAATTGGCTATCGCTCGTGAAAGAGTCTTGTCATGAATTCTCATCGTTCGCAAACGGCGACCGCCGGGCTATTTGAAGCCTGGCGATCGCCGTTGGCAGGTTGAACGCTTCAGTGCGGCAACAACGGCTGTTTCTGGCCAACGTCCAGAGTCCCCATTCCCGTCGTGAAATCAAAGTAGGGAAGTGAGGTGTAAAGGCCATTTGCGCCGGCTAGGACATCGTTAAATCCATCGATTTTCTGAGTTGCGCCTTTGCGGTCTTCAGGTGGTGTACCGAATGGAGGGTAGCCCGCGTAAAGGCGCATGGCAGCAAAGCCGAGCGTGTTATCATATGAGGTCTGAAGGCGTGCCCAAGCTCCCGCAGCGAGAGGCGAGGACAAACTTGTTCCGCCGATGATGTTTTGAGCGCCATTGGAATAAACGATCGCTCCCGTATTTGGATCGGCATCCATGGAAATGTCCGGTATGGCTCGGAATGTCACAGGCAGTCCGTTGTTTGTTGGCACAATGGGGCTTTGCCAAGCCGGAGAATACTCGAACTGGCTGATGCCGCCGCCGCCGGCGTACCACGCGATTTCGCTATTGTATCCGCCGTTGGTATTGGTCACGAGCGTTGTGCCCCCCACACCAATTACGTACGGCGACGTTGCAGGGTACCCGACAAAAGGCGCACCGGCGGGAACACCATTCGTGCCGACGGAGCAGAACGAGCCTGTGTCTCCCGTCGAGGAAAACATGGTCTGACCTTGCGCAGCGGCCTGGAGAAAGACCTGATCTGCGGCGACCATCGTGCCGTCAAGGTAAGGAAAGAACTCGCAGATACCGAAGGAAGCATTTCCGACCTGAGCGAGATTGTCTGTCGCCCAGCGATTGAACTCCAGGGTGACGTCTTGATCGGTTAGCGACGTCGTATCGTAGATATAGAGATGCTTCACATTTCCGGCCATCCCGGTTGTGTATTGCGTGTCGAGATCCCATTCGATTACGCCGGCCGTGTCGGTGCTCGGTAAGCCAACCTGGACGACAGATGCTGCCACCTGAGGAAGGCCCATGGCCGCCTCGAAGGTGCGCAAATCCGGAATTACCTGACTCACGTCTCCTTCTGCCATGATAGCGATAGACGTTTTATAGCCTCTTGAGACATGCGTTGCGTTGTAGGCAACCCAGTAGGATTGCGGATCGTACGTAAACCGAAGACAGCCCTTTATTGTGACATCGCACTTTGTCTCGGGGGTTGTCGACGTCACATTGTTGAGTCCAAGGACCGACAGAACCAACCCTCCAAGTGCGTCAGGGACCTGCGCTGGCGTTGTGTTGACGAATACCTCCTTACCCTTCTGCCTGAAGCGCACAAGGCTCGTGTTGAAAGCTGCCTGGATCCGCGCAGCAGTTCCGGTGGCGGAAACGAAAAGTCGATTGGGTTCAACGGAGATGTTGCCAAGCCCCGCGCTTAAAAGATAATCGCTGACAGCGTTCACCGAAGCGGTGCTCGGCGCATAGGAAGCGTTGAATTGCGCGGGGGTAATATACTTGTTGAAGTTGGGTGAAGTTGGCGTCGCCTGTTCCTGAACGAGGGATTGCAGACCTTGGGCATTCTGCATCTGCAGCGCGACCGTGATCCGCAAGACTTGCGTCGGGTCGACAACGCCCAAAGGTTTCGCTTGCACCAATGGGATTGCTTGGGTGTGAGTGTTCGTCCACGCATTGGCAGCGGTGGCGCTTAGGCACAAGCAAGCTGTTGCGGCGCCTGCCAAGAAGCGCCACTTAGAATTAGCCATGTGATGGAACCCTCTCAAATTCTTGCAGACAACGATGTCAGTAGAAGATAGTTCCAGCGATGAAACTTTTTTTTGAAGCCAGAATTGAATAGCCTCGTAAGCGCCCGTTTGCTCAGGAGAAAATCATGCTTCGCTGGATTTCAGCGGCCCTGGCTCTATTTCCGGTCGTGGCATCCGCCGAGACGTTTTCGCTAGCCGCCAGGCCCGGCACGGTCGCGTGGGGTAACTACGACGCCCTTGCTGCGCCCGTATTGCGCATCCATTCCGGTGACACGGTTGTGTTCCGCACCTTGCTGACGAATTCGCCGACAGGACTCGAGAAGGCTGGCGTGAAGCCGGGTGATGTCGAAGCGGCGCTGCGCGATATTTATGCGAAGGTCACCGACAAAGGCCCCGGCGGACATATCCTGAACGGTCCTGTTTATATTGAAGGCGCGGAGCCGGGCGACACGCTGGAAATTCACCTCAAGAAGATCGAGCCCGCGATCGACTACGCCTACAACGGCTTTCGCTATGGCGCGGGAATCCTGACAGACGAGTTCCCGTATGCGCGGATCAAGATAATTCCGCTAGACCGAAAGAATATGGTCGCGCATTTCGCGCCAGATATCGAAATTCCGCTGCGTCCGTTCTTCGGGAGCATGGGTGTCGCGCCTCCCGCCGACTTCGGGCGCTATGACTCCACGCCACCGACGATCAGCGGCGGCAATATGGACAATAAGGAACTGACCGCTGGCACGACGCTCTACCTGCCTATCTACAATAAGGGGGCGCTCTTCGAGATCGGCGACGGACATGCCGGGCAGGGCGATGGCGAGGTCGACGTCACCGCGATGGAGACATCGCTTATCGGCACGCTGGAATTTGTTGTGCGCAAGGACATACACGTCAAATATCCGCGCGCGGAAACGCCGACGCACTACATTGCGATGGGTTTCGACGACGACCTTTCCATCGCCGCGCGCAAGGCCGTGCGCGAGATGGTGGATTTCTTGGTGAAGGAAAAGCACATGAGCCGCGACGACGCCTACATGCTGGTGAGCGTCGCGGGCGATCTCGATGTTACGGAGGTGGTAGATCGCAACAAAGGCATGCACGTCATGCTGCCCAAGGCGATCTTCAAATAGCGGCGTCGATGGTCGCTTTCACAAGCACGTCGAGCGCATCAGCCGCCAGCTTGTTGACGCCTGGCGGTGCGCCGAGCACCGACAACTCAGTGCAGGCGATGAGATAAGCGTCGCAATCGAGTGATTGCGCGATCGCTGCGTAATCGCAGCGATGCGCATCGGTGACGCGTTGGGCTTTCACCGCGCGGATGATCTCCAGCACTGGCGCATCGTCTTCTGGAAACACGGCTAGTTTACCGGCTGTGTGCAATTGTTGTTCGTAGAGACCGACTTTGCGTACGGCTGGCGAGGCCAGCATTCCGATGCGTTTGCCCGGCACGGCGGCAACCGACAACGCGATCATGTCGAGAAGCGGAATAGATACCGCCTCCGCGATGCGCGGGCGATAATAATGTGCGGTGTTGCAGGGCATCGCGAGCAATTCGGCGCCCTGTTTCTCCAGTCCCTGTGCCATCGCGATCAAGACGGGTAGCGGGTCTTCGCCGGTGCCTTCTACGATGGCTGTAAGCCGCGAAGGGATTTTCGGATTGTTGTCGACCAGGACACGGATGTGATCCTGATCGTCTTCGGCCGGTGTCGCGGCGATGATGCGGCGCAGAAATTCGACTGTCGCTTCCGGTCCCATGCCGCCGATGACACCGACCGTCTTGCTCATAGGCCGAAAGAGTCCGGGTACGCGAACAGGCCCGCAGAGCCGCCGGTGTGCAGGAAGACGATGTTGCCGTCCTTCGCGAAATGACCCTTGCGGATGAGGTGGATGAAACCGTCCATCGCTTTTCCGCTGTATACCGGATCGAGAAGAATGCCTTCAAGCCGAGCCAAAAGCTTCACCGCCTCGATCATACCCGGCGTCGGCAACCCGTAACCAGATCCCACATAGTCGGTGTTCGCGACCACATGCTCGCGCTTGACGATGCCCGGCACGCCCAGAAGGTCGACGGTGCGGCAGGCGAGATCGTAGACGGCTTGCTCCTGCTTCTCTTTCGGCGCGCGAACACCGATGCCGAGTGTAGGGATCAGCGAATTGATCGCGACCATGCCGGCGATGAAGCCTGCCTGCGTGCCGGCGCTGCCGGTGGCATGCACGACGTGATCGATCTTTAGCCCGCGCTCATTCGCCTGATGCACCAGCTCGAGTGCGCAATTCGCGTAGCCGAGCGCGCCGACCGGGTTCGAACCGCCACCAGGTATGAGGTACGGCTTCTTGCCCTTTGCGCGCAGATCGGCGGCGAGCGCGTCCATCTCCGCATTCATATCGGTGCCGCCCGCGCGTTTCGAGACATGTGCGCCGTGCAACTTGTCCAGCAGCACGTTGCCGTTTGCGGTGTATTCCGGTGTCTGAAAACCGGTGCGGTCTTCGAGCAGGATGTGACATTCGAGGCCGTAACGCGCGGCGGCGGCTGCCGTCTGGCGCGCGTGGTTTGACTGCGTCGCGCCCTGCGTGATGACCGTATCGCTGCTTTTGGCGACGGCTTCGCCGATCAGGAATTCGAGCTTGCGGGTCTTGTTGCCGCCGCTCGACAACCCGGTGCAATCGTCGCGCTTGATCCATAGCTTCGGTCCGCCGAGATGTTTGGTAAGCCGCTCCATCGGTTCGAGCGGTGTCGGCAAATGGGCAAAATGCTTGCGGGGAAAGCGCGAGAGATGCACGGGGATGTTCCTTGAACGAAGGTGCGGCGGCGAGTGTCGCCATTCGCTCCCCACATGCAAGCGCAACGTAGCACCCGGATACAATGCCGTCCTCCGACGGCGAATTTCGCCGCCGGGAGCACAAGGTGAATCCTCTCAAGAAGTGGCGTAGCCCGATCTTAAGGTGGCATCCGTGTCCGCAATCAAGACTCGGTCATCGATATGCCAAGGATGAAATCCCGGCTTGAAGAAAGAGAAGTAGCTCGGCGTCACACGTCGCATAATACCGGGGTAGACCCATAGATAGTAGATCAGTGCCTTCCAGCTTTGAAAGCGGTTGATCCCGTCACCGCGAAAGAATTCGCGAACTCCGTAGGCGATAAACTGGAAGAACATGCCGGTGATCAACACCATGGATATGCATCGAATCCACCAGCGCCGAAATGGTCCCAAACGGTGCGTCGCTGTGAGATAGGTATCGAACGCGACAGATTTGTGTTCGATCTCCTCGATCGCGTGCCAATACCAAAGCCGCTTCAGTTCGGCAGGCGCATTTTCAAGAAATGTGTCGTCGGACAGGATCGCGTGCGCCAGAATCGCCGTGAAGTGCTCTAGCGCAATTGTAGCTGTCAGCCAGTTGAGGCGGGGTAATGTTCGGCCAAAATCGAAGCGCCTCTTTAAGTAGGCGTCTATGGATTGGAGATTGTAGCCCAAGCCTTCCATGGAATCGTTGAAAACGCGGTGTTCCCGGCTATGCATAGCCTCCTGCGCTGTAAACGCCTGAATCTGTTCCCGTAGGCGGGGGTTCACTGAATCGCGATAGGGCCTCACGGCGTCCATGAAGAAGCGCTCGCCCTGGGGGAACGACGCGGATAACGCATTGAAAAAAGCGGTGGCGATCGGATCGTTGTTTAGCCACCATCGCTCACGATGCATGTCGTGCTGGAATGCAAGATTGCGGGGGCGAATGAACAGATCGTGAGGTGTTTGCGTTTCGGCTAACAAAGCACGATCCTCAGGTGATAATAATGAACTCCTATCAAGAACTGACAAATATGTCAATAAGAAAAAAGCCAAAGCGCACGCCTCAACTCGCAGCCCGCCGCCGCCGCTCAGCTAGCCAAGCCCGCAGCGAAGCCCTGAGCTCGGCCCGAAAGTTATTGATTGAGCAGGGACCTGAGGCGGTGACGCTCAAGGCGGTGGCAGATGCAATGGGTGTTTCCCACACCAATATTCTTCACCATTTCGGGACCGCCGGCGAACTCGAATCCGAGTTGATGAGCGCAATCGTGCGCGACCTTGCGGCTGCCCTGATGGACGTCGCGACCCACCTTCGATCCGATATGGGCGCACCGCGTGCGCTCGTCGATATGGTGTTCGACGCATTCGACAAAAGCGGTGCGGGCAGACTTGCGGCTTGGATAGTTTTGTCAGGAAACGTGGGTTTTCTGGAGCCGGTGCGGGAGGCCGTCGCTGAACTCGTTCGGGCGCTGGAGGAAAAATTCGCGGGAGAGAAGGGCGATACTCACCTTGGCGTCACATCTGCGGTCCTGTTTATCGCGCTCATGGCGTTTGGGGACTCGGTTATCGGTGAGCCTCTGAAAGACATGGTTGACAGGGAGCGCACAGCCGCCCGGAAAGTGGCTGCTTTTCTGCTGCCGAAGTTCTTTCTTTAGAAAGTCCTGCATAGCCCTCTTGGATATTGCGGCGCACCTAAATCGCTGCACTGCAGCAGCATCTCACGCTTTCGAAAATTTTTGGTCCGCGCAAAGGCCATGGGGAACTATTGACATCACTGTGCGTTGCCTCGCTGAGGAAACTTTGTGGAACTCCGGTTCGAAGGCGAACGCCACGATTAATGGGCGCCTTGTCCGGCCACGGGAGAGGGGAGTTCAATGCAGAAACCTTTGCGCGTGCACGAATTTGTTGGCGGCGCCGCGATCGCGGCACTGTTCGTCACTTCGTCTGCTGCACAGACACAAGCCTCAGGTCCTATCGAAACAATCGTTGTGACCGCTCAAAAGCGATCGGAAAATATTCAGAAAGTACCAATTGCAATTTCCGCCTTCACCCCAAAAGAATTGAAAGCAGAGCAGATTGCAGGCGGCCCCGACCTTATCAAAGAGATTCCAAATCTCACTTTTTCCAAGACGAACTTCACCGGTTACAACATCCAGATTCGCGGCATTGGAACGCAAGCGATATCCGTCACGACGGATCCTGCGGTCGCGATTGCCTTTAACAACATCCCTTTCATCCGCAATCATTTCTTTGAGCAAGAATTTTTCGATGTGGATCACGTCGAAGTTCTGCGCGGGCCGCAGGGTACACTCTATGGCCGCAATGCGCCGGCGGGCGTCATCAACATCATGTCAGCGCTGCCGACAGATCATTATGAGGCAAGCGCGTCGGTTGACGTTGGAAATTACAACGAACGCCGCTTGGAAGGCATGGCGAATATCCCGATCGACGGAGACAAATTTGGACTTCGCGTGGCCGGTGAGTGGACGAGCCGAGACGGTTATGAGCTCAACGAACTTACCGGGCACGCAATCGATGGCCGAAATCTATGGTCCGGGCGCGCGACTCTTCACTTTCAGCCAATTGAATCTCTTAAAGCGGATCTGATTTGGGAGCACTTCTTTGAGAACGACAATCGCGCCCGATCCACCAAACAGCTCTGTGAGAAAGATCCGGGCCCATCGGTCGTAGATGGCCCGGCGGGACCGCAGGTGCCGAATGCCGCAAATTTTGGTTCAGCCTGGCTCACACAAGGTTGTTTGCCCGGGTCGCTATATAGCGCAAGTGCATTTCAGACACCGAACGGAGCCGGCATACCGTTCGTCGACGCCCTGGAACTGTTCACCCCATTTGTGAAACCCGGCACCGATCCATATGCGGGGCTAACCCAGTCGCGTGATATTCGCACGATCGATTCCCTGCTGGACCCGAAATACAAAGCGAAAAACGATACGATCGAGCTCAACATCGACTACGCCGTCAACCCCACTCTGACGGTAAGTTCGCAGACCGGCTACAACAATGACTTCCTATATTCCACGGAAGACTATAATCGGTTCAATACGGCGCCGATCTTCCTGGATCCTGGCGGGCGCACGCTGGTTGGTCAGGATAGAGAGTATTGCGATCCACAACTGGGGTGTTCCAGCACCATTGTTGGCCAAGACGTATCGCAAGAGTCCTCTCAGCAATTCTATCAAGAACTTCGACTTACTTCGAACTATGAAGGCCCCATCAACTTCGTCTTCGGCGGCAACTATCTCCACTACCAGACTAGAGAAGATTATTATGTCTTCTTCAATGCGCTGAGCTTGTTCACGGAGTTTGTCAACTCTATCAACGGCGGAGATAAGAATCCCAAAGATGCCGAACACATTGCGTTCGATCCTGCGCTGGCAAACAGTTGCGGTCCTATTCCGGCGGATCCGGACAATCTTCAAAATACACTATTAGGTCTGGGCTGCGCGTATATCGATCCGAACGCACTATCGAATATCGACGGCCAGGGACACAATTACTTTCTGAGTAAGAACCCGGCCAAGATCAACTCGTGGGCGCTATTTGGCGAGATCTATGATCAGATCACGCCCGAGCTGAAACTAACCGGTGGCCTCCGTTTCACGGACGATGAAAAGGCATTCACCGAATTCCCGAGCTGGGCAGGGCTGGCGTTCAAAGGAATTCCATCCGCGGGTGTGCTCACCCAACGATGGCAAGAACTGACAGGCCGCGCAGTCGCGACGTGGACACCCAAACTCGATTTCACGGATGAGTCTCTATTCTACGCTTCCTATTCGCGCGGCTATAAGGCTGGCGGCGCAAATCCGCCGGGGGTTGTGCCGATCTTTAGCGGCGGTGTCGAATACAGCTCGCCTTCCACGCACCCGCTGACATTCAAGCCCGAGTTCGTCCACGCTTTCGAGGTGGGATCGAAGAACACGTTGCTCGACGGCGATATGACTCTGAATGGTGCGGCATTTCTGTACAAATATAGCGACTACCAGATATCGCAAATCGTAGATCGTACGTCCGTCAATCTGAACATCGACGCAACGGTGGCAGGTGTCGAACTCGAGTCCACTTGGCAACCGCTGAGTGGATTGGTGTTAAATCTTTCGGCGGGATACCAGGATGGTTCAATCGCCGGCGGTTCACAGGCGATCGATCTCATGGATCGCACTGCCGGTCATGCGGACTGGATGGTTGTCAGGCCTTTTATTACCGCCACTTCCAACTGCATCCTGCCGACCTATGTTGTGAACGAACTGCTCGCACATAGCGGCCTGACCATAGGCTGCACACAGGCCTATAGCGAGGATCTCGATCCTGTTACCGGAAAACCTTATGTTCCAAATCCGGACCCCAAAAACTTGCCGGGCTACATTGGCTTCGATCCGACCACCGCCCCAAATGGCGGCGAGGGTTTTTTCAAAAACCTCGGCGGCAACGACCTTCCCAATACTCCACATCTGACGCTGTCGGCAGGTGCACAATATACCCGGCCTCTTGGAAAGGACTGGGCCGCGACATTGCGCGCGGACGTCTACTATCAGTCCAATTCGTTCGCACGCGTGTTTAACGATCGCCCATACGACGAATTACATCAATACGCGAACGTCAATGCATCACTGACCTTTGCCGACGCGGATGGCCTTGATGTCATGTTGTACGCAAAGAATCTCTTAAACACGACCGCCATTACGGGCGCGTTCCTCAATAGCGACGACACCGCACTCACCACAAATGTTTTCGTGACCGACCCGCGACTGTACGGGATTCGGATCACGAAAACGCTTTGAGGAGTGTGCGAATGGAATTCGCAATCCTAGTTAATTCTGTTTTCCCGGCCGCAGCTTCGGAGCGGCATGTTGGTCCGGGATTTTTGCCGCTCCGCCCATCGGCGCACCGATCGCCACCTAACCAAGGAAGAATCGTCATGAAAAAAGCATTCGCCGTCACGTTTGCGGGCATCTTGTCGTTGGGCATCGCCGGCACGACACCCGCAGCTGCCTATCATCTCATTCCGGAAAACACGGATTTTACGGGTACAGGTAAAACATCTGCGACCAAGAATGGCATTACGCTGAAATGCGATGCCACTTTCCAAGGCCATGTGGACAGCAAAGGTGTCGGCTTTGTCGACTCTGGAACGTTTACCGGACAACTCGGATGTGAGTCTGTTGGCCTTGGCGGGCTTCCCTGGAAAGCCCCCGCAAAAAGTGCGACCAAAGTAATCATCAACAACGTCTCTTTCACCTCACCGATCGGAAATTGCGGCCCCGGCAAGATACCGGTCAAGGTCAAGAGCGGCGTTATCAAGTTTACGGATGTGCCGCTCGCAGGAAACTGCACCGTTAGCGGAAGCATTACGACCTCGCCAACACTTTCGATCGTCCCCTAGCGCGAATCGCCCTGACAGATGTCAGGGGAAGTCCGCACCGGATAATAGATGTACTATCCCGTTGAAGGTCCTGTCATCGCGGCAGGACCCACGGGAGCCTCCTATTAAGTCCGCTAAACGACATCCCCGAAACGCATCACGGTGTGGAGCGCTGAGGCCCCTTTCCGTTCGATGCGGCCAAGACAGATCTGATAGCCAACTCCAGCTGATCAAAATCGATCGGCTTCTGAAGTACAGGGCGGGTGCGGTACGCTTCGTCAATGACCTGCCCCTCGTATCCAGTGAGGAAGAGGAACGGCACGCTTCGATCTGAAAGTATCCGGGCCACGGGCGTGACCATTTCACCGCTTAGGTTGACGTCGAGAATGGCACATTCAAGTTCAGCCTCGCCCCCAGCCTTCATTGCATCTTGCAGGTTGTTCAGCGGACCCATCACCGAATATCCCATTTGGTTCAGGAGATCGCTAGTCAACATACCAATCAGTGGCTCATCTTCGACTACAAGGATTTGACGTTTTCCATTGCTTTTTTTTCCGACCCGCGGCGGGATTTCTACCGTCTGTGAAGTATGGCCATTCTTTGAGATGTGCTGCCAAACAAGTGTGCAACACAGACCTTGGGACTCCCAGTCGAAGCGCGCACTGCCGCCGCTTCGGGCATTGATGCTTGCATCGATGATTTTCGTTCCAAACCCGAGCCGCGTGGGCGCTTCGGTGAGGGGCCCTCCGGTTTCGCGCCATTCAAGACGGATCATGCCATCTTTCAAATGCCAGTGTATATCGACAGTACCGCCTTCACGCGACAAGGCGCCGTGTTTCACTGCGTTCGTCGCCAATTCATGGAGGGCAAGGGCAATAGTTTGCGCGTTGTCCGGCGGGAGCAGAATCGAGGGCCCATTCAAATGAACCCGCGATACTCCCTCTGTCTGATAGGGCTCCACTTCTTCGCGGATTAACCTGGATATGTCAGCACCCTGCCAGCGCGACTGTGAGAGAAGATCGTGGGAAAGAGATAGAGCTCTTATCCGACCTTCGACCCGGGCGGTATAAGCCTCAATCGTGGGGGCGCGGCTCATTCGAACAATGGCTTGTACCACTGCAAGCGCGTTTCGGGCTCTGTGATCCACTTCGCGCGCGAGTAAAGATTGCTTTGCTTCGGTTTCCTTGCGCTCCGTGATGTCAATGGTAACGCCCGCCAGGTGAATTCTGCGCCCGTCATCGTCAAAGGTAACGGCGGCAGATACCAGACACCAGCGAATGTCGCCATTGGTCCGAATTACACGCAGTTCCGATTGGAATGAATCGTTGGATGGAGAGGATTCCTCGAGTTGGCCAGTGAGGCGCCTCCAATCTTCTTCGTGGACCAAACCTCGCATTCGCTCCAATGTCGGAGCCTCAGAAGGACTGATATCAAAAATGCGGTATTGCCCTTCATCGATTCGCCACGTGTTATCGAGGAAATTGTATTCCCACGAACCCATGTTTCCCGCGGCAAGTGCAAGGCTTCTCGCGCGCTCGCTCCGGAGGAGCCGAGTGTTCGATGCTTCGAAATCTGCGGTGCGTTCCGCGACCCGCGATTCGAGTTCTGCATTAAGAGATTCCAGCAATTTGGACTTGCGGTGTAGTTCGCAGAATACGCGAACCTTTGCACGCAATACTTCTGGCACCACTGGTACCGGGACGTAATCCACCGCACCGGCATCGTAGCCGCGCAGAGAATCCGCTTCCGAAACGTGGATCGCGGAGATGAAAATGATGGCGATATGTTGAAAACGCGGGTGTTCGCGGATCATGGCGGCGAGCTCGAATCCGTCGAGCTCCGGCATGCAGACGTCGATGAGAATCACGGCGACGTCGGTCTTGAGCAGGACCTCAAGTGCTTCTTTGGCGGACGATGTCTTAATGATGTTTTCGCCAAGCTCTTCGAGCATGACTTCGTGGCTCAGCAATTTGCCGGGCTGATCGTCGACGAGGAGGACGTTGACCTGGTCCTGCGGATCCATCATGGTCCCCTAGCGGTGCAGCCACATCCGAAGGGCCGACAGCAACTGCTCTGTATTCACCGGCTTGGCGAGATAATCCGATGCGCCGGCTTCCAGGCATTTCTCGCGATCGCCCTTCATCGCCTTAGCGGTTAGCGCAATGATCGGCAGCTTGCGGAATTGCGGGTTTCGGCGGATTTGAGCCGTTGTCTGATAGCCATCCATCTCCGGCATCATGATGTCCATCAGTACGATCGACACATCGCCGGTGTTTTCGACGAGATCAATAGCTTCGCGGCCGGTGGTGGCGGTCAGGACGTTCATGCCGCGGCGTTCGAGAATGCTCGAAAGCGCGAAAATGTTTCGCGCGTCGTCGTCGACCAGAAGTACAGTTCGGCCGACAAGATCCTCGTCGGAGCCGTTGAGGCGTTCAAGCATGCGCTGTTTGTCTTCCGGAAGATCGGTGACGACGCGGTGCAGGAATAAGGCGGTTTCGTCGAGAAGGCGCTCCGGGGACTCCACGCCCTTCACGACGATACTGCGCGCCATGGAGTGCAACTGCGCGTCTTCTTCCGCCGACAATTCGCGGCCGGTAAACACGATGACTGGAATATCGGCGAGCGCTTCCTCTTTACGCAACGTGTCGAGCACGTCAAAACCGGACATGTCTGGCAGCCGCAGGTCGAGGACAACACAGTCGAAAGGCTCGGCTCTGAGAATCGCGAGAGCTTCTTCACCGCTGCCGGCCGTGATCATCTCGATGTCGTCGTGACCCAGCAGGGCATTGATGCTGAGCTGTTCAGCTTCATTGTCTTCAACTATCAGCAGGCGCTTGCGGCGACTTTGTGCATAGTCCTTGATACGCGACAGTGCTGCCTGCACGCCTTGTGTCGTCGTGGGCTTGGTGACGAAAGAGAACGCGCCGCGCTGAAGCCCGTGTTGACGGTCCTCATCGAGCGTAACGATCTGCACCGGGATGTGCCGCGTCAGGGGATTGTGCTTCAGCTGGCTGAGCACGTTCCAGCCGAGCATGTCGGGCAGAAACACATCGAGCGAGATTGCTGTTGGCCGGTAATGGATCGCAAGTTCGATCGCGTCGGCGCCCGCCTGCGCAACCAGGACCTTGAAGCCCTCATCATGAGCGAGGTCCACCAGAACGCGGGCATAGTGCGGATCGTCCTCCACGATTAGCAGGACAGTATCGCCGTTCAAAATTTCTGCACGGTCATCCAGCACAGCCTCTACCGCGCGTTCCGGGAGCGCGTTGACACTATAGTTCTTGTGTGAACCCCGCGGCACGTCTGCGTGTAAATCGGAGACAGGGCCCATGTAGCGGCTGGGAAGATAAAGTGTGAAGGCACTGCCCGCGCCTGGTGTGCTGCGCAAATGGAGTTCGCCGCCGAGAAGTGCAGATAGTTCGCGGCTGATCGCGAGGCCGAGACCAGTGCCGCCGTATTTGCGGCTGGTGCTCGCGTCGGCCTGCTGAAAGGCTTCGAAGACAATCTTCTGTTTGTCCAGCGGAATGCCGATGCCGGTGTCCGCGACTTCAAAGGCGACCACAGACGGCGCCTGAGCGAGAATCGGATTGTCCGGGTTCCAGCCTTCGGTGACTGCTTTGACGCTCAGCTTTACGCCGCCTTGCGCCGTGAACTTGAAGGCGTTCGAGAGCAAGTTCTTGAGCACTTGTTGCAGGCGCTTGGAGTCGGTCGAGATCGTGCGGCCGATCGTGGGATCGATCTGTAACTCGAAGGACAGATGGCGCGACTCCGCTTCGTGGCGGAACGGACGCGCGACCGCTTCCATGACGTTTGCGAAGCCAATCTCCTCTGCGTCGACGGTGACGGTTCCGGACTCGATCTTCGACAGATCGAGAATGTCACTAATGAGGTTGAGAAGATCCGTTCCCGCGCCGTGAATGGTGCGCGCGAATTCGACCTGCTTGCCGGATAGGTTGCCGTCCGGATTCTCCGAAAGCTGCTGGCCCAGAATAAGGATCGAGTTGAGAGGCGTGCGCAGTTCGTGGGACATGTTTGCGAGGAATTCGGATTTATATTTCGAGGTCAGCGCCAATTCCGACGCCTTTTCTTCGAGTGCGCGACGGGCCTGTTCGATTTCCTGGTTCTTGCGCTCCACCTCGACGTTCTGTTCCGCAAGCTGCTGAGCCTTCTGTTCTAGCTTGTCGTTGGTCTGCTGGAGTTCTCCCTGTTGCGTCTGCAATTCGCGGGCGAGTTTTTGCGATTGCGTCAGAAGACTTTCGGTCTGCATCGTCGCTTCGATGGAGTTCAGCACGATGCCGATGTTGGCGGTCAGCTGTTCCAGGAAAGCGATTTCCAGATCGGTGAAGTTACTGAGCGACGACAGCTCGATCACGGCCTTGACGTGATTTTCGAACACAACCGGCAGCACAATGATGCTGCTCGGTGCCACTTTGAGAAGTGCAGAGTTAATCGGCGAGGCGTTGTCGCGCAGGCCTGTGACGATGATGCTGCGCTTATCCTGTGCGCATTGACCGACCAAACCCTTGCCCACGTCGATGGTGCGCAGATGGCCGTCGAACTCGTCGTCGGCGTAGGAAGAGAGCAGGCTGAGCTTCCCTTCCTCCTCGTCCGCCATCTGATAGATGACGCCCAGTTGCGCATTCACCAACGGCGTCAGTTCCGACAGCAATAAGCGGCCGACCACACCGAGATCGCGCTGGCCCTGCAACATGTTTGTGAACTTGGCGAGGTTGGTCTTGAGCCAGTCCTGCTCGGTGTTGCGATCGGTGGTGAGGCGCAAATTGCCGATCATGGTGTTAATGTTGTCTTTAAGCTCGGCCACTTCGCCGCGCGCATCGACCTGAATTGAACGTGTCAGGTCGCCCTTGGTCACGGCGGTCGCCACCTCGGCTATGGCGCGCACCTGTGTGGTCAGGTTCGCGGCGAGCAAGTTCACGTTGCCGGTGAGATCTTTCCACGTGCCGGCGGCGCCCGGCACGTTCGCCTGTCCGCCGAGTCGGCCTTCCACGCCAACTTCGCGCGCCACGCTGGTCACCTGATCGGCAAAGGTCGCAAGCGTCGAGGTCATGTTGTTGATGGTTTCGGCGAGGGCCGCGACTTCGCCCTTTGACTGCACGGTGAGGTTCTGCTTGAGTTCTCCGTTCGCCACTGCTGTCACGACCTTCACGATGCCGCGCACCTGTTCGGTCAAGTTCGCGGCCATGACGTTCACGGTGTCGGTCAAATCCTTCCAGGTACCAGCGACGCCCGGCACCTGCGCCTGTCCGCCAAGCTTTCCTTCAGTGCCGACTTCGCGCGCAACACGTGTCACTTCGGCGGCGAAGGCGTTGAGCTGGTCCACCATGGTGTTGATGGTGTTCTTGAGTTCGAGAATTTCGCCCTTCACGTCGGCGGTCACCTTTCGCGAAAGGTCTCCGCGCGCGACGGCCGTGGTGACTTCGGCGATGTTTCGGACCTGTGTGGTCAGGTTTGCCGCCAACAGGTTGACGTTATCGGTCAAATCTTTCCACGTACCGCCGACACCGGGCACCTGCGCCTGTCCGCCAAGCCGGCCTTCGGTGCCGACTTCGCGCGCAACGCGTGTCACTTCGGCGGCGAAGGAGCGAAGCTGTTCCACCATCGTGTTCAACGTGTCTTTGAGCAGCAGAATCTCGCCGCGCACATCCACAGTGATCTTCTTCGACAGGTCGCCGCCGGCCACGGCGGTCGCCACTTCGGCGATGTTGCGAACCTGCGCGGTCAGATTGCCCGCCATGAAGTTCACGTTGTCGGTCAGGTCCTTCCAGGTACCCGCAACACCCGGCACCTGTGCCTGACCGCCGAGTTTTCCTTCGGTGCCGACTTCGCGGGCCACGCGGGTCACTTCAGCAGCGAAGGCATTGAGCTGGTCGACCATCGTGTTGATGGTGTTCTTGAGTTCGAGGATTTCGCCCTTCACATCGGCGGTCACTTTGCGGCTCAAGTCGCCGCGCGCCACGGCGGTGGTCACTTCCGCGATGTTTCGGACCTGAGTCGTCAGGTTCGCGGCCAGCAGGTTCACGTTGTCGGTGAGGTCCTTCCAGGTACCTGCGACGCCCGGCACCTGTGCCTGGCCGCCAAGACGGCCTTCAGTGCCGACTTCGCGCGCCACGCGCGTCACTTCGTTGGCGAAGCGGTTGAGCTGATCCACCATGGTGTTCAGCGTTTCCTTCAGCTGAAGTATTTCGCCGCGCACGTCCACGGTGATCTTGCGTGAAAGGTCGCCGCCGGCGATTGCGGTCGCGACTTCCGCGATGTTACGCACCTGAGCCGTGAGGTTACCGGCCATCGAGTTCACGGAGTCGGTCAGATCCTTCCACGTGCCGTCGACGCCCGGCACTTCGGCCTGACCGCCGAGCTTTCCTTCGGTGCCGACCTCGCGCGCCACGCGCGTCACTTCGGACGCGAACGAGTTCAGCTGATCGACCATCGTGTTGATGGTGTCTTTGAGTTCGAGAATTTCGCCCGACACGTTCACGGTGATCTTCTTGGACAAGTCACCGCGCGCGATGGCGGTCGCCACTTCCGCGATGTTGCGGACCTGCGCGGTCAGGTTCGACGCCATCGAGTTCACGGAGTCGGTCAGGTCGTTCCATGTGCCGGCCACGCCGCGCACGACGGCCTGTCCACCGAGCTTTCCTTCCGTACCCACTTCGCGCGCGACGCGCGTCACTTCCGACGCGAAGGCATTGAGCTGATCGACGGTGGTGTTCAGCGTTTCCTTCAGCTGGAGGATCTCTCCGCGCACGTCCACGGTGATCTTCTTGGACAGGTCGCCGCCGGCGATGGCGGTCGCCACTTCGGCGATGTTTCGCACCTGTGCCGTCAGGTTCGACGCCATGAAGTTCACGTTGTCAGTCAGATCCTTCCACGTACCGGCCACACCTGGCACCTGCGCCTGACCGCCGAGCTTGCCGTCGGTGCCGACTTCGCGCGCCACGCGCGTCACTTCACCGGCAAACGCATTCAGCTGATCCACCATCGTATTGATGGTCTCTTTGAGCTGAAGGATTTCACCGGAAACGTTCACGGTGATCTTCTTGGACAAATCGCCGCCGGCGATGGCGGTCGCCACGTCGGCGATGTTGCGGACCTGCGCGGTCAGGTTCGACGCCATGAAGTTCACGTTGTCGGTGAGGTCTTTCCACGTACCGGCAACACCAGGCACCTGCGCCTGACCACCCAGCTTTCCTTCGGTGCCGACTTCGCGCGCCACGCGCGTCACTTCCGAGGCGAAGCCGTTCAGCTGATCCACCATCGTGTTGATGGTGTCTTTGAGTTCGAGAATTTCGCCGCGCACGTCCACAGTGATCTTGCGCGAGAGATCGCCGCGCGCCACGGCGGTCGTCACCTGCGCGATGTTTCGCACCTGGTCGGTGAGGTTGCCGCACATCGCGTTCACGGAGTCGGTCAGGTCCTTCCACGTACCCGCAACGCCGGGCACGAGCGCCTGTCCGCCGAGCTTTCCGTCGGTACCCACTTCGCGCGCCACGCGCGTCACTTCCGACGCGAACGAACGCAATTGGTCCACCATCGTGTTGATGGCTTCCTTTAGCTGGAGCATCTCACCGCGCACGTCGACAGTGATCTTCTTCGAGAGGTCGCCGTTTGCCACAGCGATCGTCACTTCGGCGATGCTTCGTACCTGTGTCGTCAGGTTGGAGGCCATCGAGTTCACTGACTCGGTTAGGTCCTTCCAGACGCCGGTCACTTCTTTCACCTGCGCCTGACCGCCGAGCTTGCCTTCGGTACCCACTTCGCGCGCAACGCGCGTCACTTCCGAGGTGAAGACCGACAACTGCCGGATCATCGTGTTCACGATGTTGGCGGCGCGCAGGAATTCGCCCTGCAGCGGACGGCCTTCGACCTCGAGATTAACGGTTTGCAAAAGATCGCCCTTCGCCACGGCGGAAATCGCACGCGTGACTTCCGTTGTCGGCCACAGAAGATCGTCGATCAGCGTATTGACCGATTGCTCCATCTCCGACCATGCGCCCGTCGAGCGTCCGAGCTTGACGCGCTGCTTCGTCTTGCCCTGGCGGCCGACGGTTTCACCGACGCGTTCGAGCTGTTCGGCCATGCGCTGGTTGGTGGTGGCGATGTCGTTGAAAGCATCAGCGATTTTTCCGGGAATGCCGGTCCGGTCGGTGCTCATGCGCACGGCGAAATTGCCGTCGCGCATCGCCTGCAGCGCGCTCAACAATTCCTGAAGATCCACCTCAGTATCGAAATGGACCTTCCCATTGCCATTCAAAATGGCAGGTGCGCGGCGTGACGATTTCTGAGCCGTGTGCTCGCTATTGCGCGCTTTCATGGATGCCGCCTTCTTTGGCCATAGGGTTCAGAAAGGCGAGGTGCAGTTCCGCGGGGCGAGACAACGTTGCCCCTTCCATGGTGCAGTGCACAAACAGACTTATCAGCCTCGACGTGTACCCCAATTCGCTGCCCCTCTGTGGGAACCCGGATCCCCACAGCCGCAAACGCTTGGGTACTGCTTTGGTTCCGGGAGATCCCGGAAGTGCCGGATTTGGCGAGTTCTCACTTAAACAATCGCCTAAAATGCTGTCGGGACGACGGCCTGTCTTTCGCGTTGCGCGGCAATGAACAAGTCACTTCTTGATCCATTGCAGCGGGTCATGCGTACAACCATCGATGGGGCTCGTTCCGAAATCTTTCGTTCAAAGACAATGGCTTGATGCCCTCAAGCGCATACGGTACGGCACGATTTCATTTGTCGGGCCAGCGGGCGAGCAATGGCAATTCTCGGGCCCGGAGCCCGGGCCCGATGCTCATTTCCGAATTCATGAATGGAACGTGATCCAAAGACTGGTGGCGCGGGGCGATATCGGTCTCGGTGAGGACTACATCGCGGGTGCTTGGGAATCGGAAAAGTTAGAGGACCTAATAGCCTTCTTCTTGCTGAACCTTGAGGAACTGGAAGGATTTGCCCATGGCAATCTGGTCCATCGTCAATTCTTCGCGCTCTACAACACGATCGTTCGGCGTAACAGTTTGAGCGGTAGCCGCCGCAATATCGAGGCGCATTACGACGTCGGCAATGACTTCTATGCCCTTTGGCTCGATGAAACGATGACCTATTCCTCTGCGCTCTACCAAGGACCAGAGCGATCTCTTTCTGCCGCACAAAGAAACAAATACGACAGGCTTTTGTCGAAAATCGATGACAAAAAAGCATCCATCCTTGAAATTGGCTGCGGGTGGGGTGGCTTTGCTGAGCGCGCTGTACAGTCTGGGCACGACGTCACCGGGCTGACAATTTCACCTGCGCAACACGCGTTCGCGACGCGCCGTCTCGCCGGCAACGCGGACATACGTCTTCAGGATTATCGCAACGTTCGCGGGACGTTCGACGCCATCGTATCGATAGAAATGGTCGAAGCTGTCGGAGAACTATACTGGCCAGTATATTTTCAAACTCTTGCGGATCGCTTGAAGGACGGCGGCAAAGCAATTCTCCAGGCGATTGTAATCCGAGACGAACTGTTCAATGGCTACCGCACACGCAGCGACTTCATTCGCCACTATGTTTTTCCTGGAGGGCTGTTGCCTTCGGTAGCTCGCTTACGGGAAGAAGCCGGACGTGTCGGTTTGAAATTACGCGAGTGCTTTGAGTTCGGACAGGACTACGCGACGACGCTGCGACAATGGGGAAACCGAATGGACGCGCGGGAGCAAGAGATCCGCGCGTTGGGATATGACGACAAGATGTTGCGCAATTGGCATTATTATCTCGGTATTTGCGCGGCGGCATTTTCAATTGGTCGCACCAACGTGGCTCATCTAGAGTTTGTGCGACGTTGAGATCATTTTTGAAGGTGGAACGGGCTTATTGATATGCCGCACGCGCTTAAGAAACAATTTGACGGCCTGGTAATGAATTAGCGCGATTGCCTTTACTGGCATCAGCGGGTTGGCAAGCAAGATATAGAGCAAATGTTGGCTTGTAGCGGGCGTTAGCGGCCCAGTCAGCGAGGTGCGCAGCAACAAGCCGTCACTATCGTGCAGGTCGATCACGATCGCTAAGCGATCTTCTTCCACTGAAAAGCGAAAGTGGTATTCGCCGCTCGTTTCCAGAAATGGCGACACATGGAAGTTCTTATTTGCTGCAATCATAGCCTCAGAGGTAATCGGGCGCTTATCGGAGTGAGAGCAGAGGTAATAATGCTTCTCTCCGAAGGTGTTGGTCACCTCAGCCAGGACGGCGCGCAATAAGCCGGCGCGGTCTCTACACAACCAAAAATTTACCGGATTGAATCCGAATCCGAAAACCTTAGGCATCGTGACGAGTGTAACCTCGCCATCGGCTTCCGCGATTCCTTCCGTCGCCAGTATCGCGTTGATCCATGCCCGCGGACATTTCCCATCGCCATATTCATGTGTTCTCAGCGAGAATAGGTTTCGCCCGTCAATCGAGAGCAGTCCCCTACGACCTTCGCGAATCTCGCTGAGCGGAACCGCCATGTAGACTGCTCGATAGCGAAATCTGTTTTTTGCAGGCCGCAATCGTTCGTGAAACACTTTGGCGGCGAATAACGCGATCATCCGGAGCTTACGGCAAGTGATAGCGCCGACCGCGCGTTTTGTGCAGCACTTCGTGGTTTTGGCAATGACCAATGTGCAGGCGAACCCAATTGCTCAGCTACGCACATCGCGCTGACCAGCCCATCTTCGTGAAATCCGTGTCCTAGATACGCACCGCAATACCAAGTGTTGTTGCGACCCTGGATGTCCATTAGGGCTTTCTGAGCGCGAATAGCTGCAAAGTCGAATACTGGGTGGGCGAAGGTGCAGCTGTCAAAAATGTCCTTTTGATCAATCTTGCGTGCCGGATTAATTGTGACGAACAGTGGATGGCGTTTGTCGATTCGCTGAAGGCTATTCATCCAATATGTTACGGACACGGATGGCGAGTTGCTCTCACGATCAGAATTGTATACCCAACTCGCCCAGCACGCTTTTTTCTTGGGCATGAAGCTCGGGTCTCTGTGAAGCACGGCGAAATTTGGCTGATATCGAATTGCTCCAAGGGCAGCGGATTCCGTATCTGTAGCATCGCGCAGAATTGTAAGCGCTTCATCGGAATGGCACGCGAACACTACTTGGTCGTAGGTCGACAATCCGCCATTCGTGTCCGTCACTCTCACGCCTTGCGGCGTTCGCACGACGGCCGTTACACCACAGTTGGTGCGCAGCCGGGTACCTAAAGCCTTGCTGAGCTTTTCCACATAGATTTTTGAGCCGCCATTGATCGTCAGCCATTGTGGCTGGCCCCTGACGGACAACAAACTGTGATTGGCGAAGAACTGGACGAGCGAGCTCGCTGGGAACTGAAGGACCTGACCCGGCGGGCAGCTCCAAATGGCTCCCGCCATCGGCTGCAAATAATGGTGCTGGAACCACTCGCCGAGACGAAGGCTGTGGATCATTTCGCCGACAGTCATGTGCGGAAAGCGGGATACCTCCGCCAGCGCGTAATTGTTGAATCGCATGACATCGGCGAACAGGCGCAGAAAATTCGGGCGGAACAAATTGCGGCGTTGACCGAAGATAGCGTTTAGATCTTTGGCCCCCCACTCCAGCCAACCATCGTCGACTGTCAGTGCAAATGTCATATCGCTGTTCTTGATGGGAATTTCGAGTGACCGGAACAGCGCGGTCAGATTTGGATAGTTCCGCTCGTTGAAAACAATGAAACCCGTATCGACTGAAATCTCGGTGCCGCCATAGTCGATGTCGACCGTTCGGCTATGACCGCCGGGTCGGAGCTGCTTTTCGTAGACCGTGACGTCATGTTTGCGATTAAGGAAAAAGGCGGCGGAAAGGCCGGAAATTCCAGTCCCAATTACGGCGATCTTTTTCATCGCCATTCTACGGCTGTATTGCGCCCCCGGATCAATTTTGAGCAGCCGGTAGCAGGGGTTTCAACCGTCTGATAAATTGGCAAGTGGAACGGTGCCTATGATCCAATTGCGGGCGGGAGTCGTATAGCCGTGTTATGGGCTTCTCTCCCGTTCTGACTGCTGCACGGCTGGCGCAAGTGGCGAAACTTGAGCGGCTCGACGTATTTGGGGGACGGAGTGCTTTTGCCGTGAGCGACTGGTCCGCGTGCGTTGTCGCGATCGCGCGCACGAAAGATCGCGAGGCTTTTGCATTTCTATTTGAATATTTTGCACCGCGCCTGAAAGGTTATTTCATTAAGCTTGGTGTGCCTTCAGGAGTGGCGGAAGATTTGGCGCAAGACACAATGCTCGCGGTGTGGAACAAAGCCGGATATTTTGACCCTGCCCGTGCGTCCGCTTCGACCTGGATCTACACGATTGCGCGCAATCTGCGCGCAGACCTTCGCCGTCGAGAGCGAGATCCGAATGTTCTGGCCGAAGCGCTGGCTTGCGATCCTCAACCGATGCCCAGTGACCACGTATTGAGTGCAGAGCGTGAGAGCCGCGTCCGCGCAGCTCTCACGCGAATTTCCTCCGACCAAGCACTTGTGATTCGACTGTCGTTTTTTGAGGATAGGCCACAAAGTGAAATTGCGCAGGCGCTGGGAATTCCGTTGGGTACCGTAAAATCCCGCGTAAGACTTGCAATGAGCAAGCTGCGCTCTCTTGTGGAGGATCTCCAATGATCCGCCATCATCCATCAGCCGAGCTCCTTGAAGGTTATGCCCGCGGCGGACTTGCCGAGGGGGCTGCTCTTGTAATCGCCTGTCATGTCTCTGGCTGCACGGTTTGCCGGAGTGAGTGCGGGCTTTGGGAGAGCGCAGGCGGGGCAATGCTGGAATCTTCGGACCCGGCGGAACTCAGTCAGGATGCATTGGCGAGGTCGCTGTCGCGGCTTGAAATGACAGGGGTAGCGTCTTTTCCGGCTCTACCGAGCTTTATGCGTCGATACGATGTTCCTCAGCAGCTAAACCATCAGCGGATCGGAGTGCGCAGATGGGTAACGCCCAATATCTGGTTCGCGTCCATTGATGATGTGCCGCTGACGTATCTCGTGTTTGCGCGGCGCAACACAAGGTTATCGTTACACACCCATAGCAGTCACGAATTTACGCATGTTCTGGATGGCGCATTCGCAGACACGACAGGACGGTTCCAGGCCGGAGACTTTGTCGAAGTCGATGAGAGGGTGGAACATGCCCCCAAAGCGATAAGCGAAGGTGGCTGCCTATGCCTGATCAGTTCGCAGACGCCGATGCGCCTAAAGCACCGCCCTGCTAGGCTTGTACAATCTCTGTTTGGCATGCGGTATTAAGGAAGTACTGGATGATGTGGGCGATGCGCTATCTGGTCGCCTTGGCTACGCTCGGTGTCGGCGACGCGATCTGGCTCAGCTATTTTGCGCATTCCATCTTCCGTCCCACGTTGGGTGACATCCTTCTCGATGATCCCAGATGGCCGGTCGTGGTGACATTTTACCTTTTCTATGCCGCAGGTGTTCTGATTTTCGCAACAAGGCCCGCGCTAGAGGGGCGCTCGAGCAGGACGGCTCTCCTGTTCGGCGCTCTTTTTGGTTTTTTTGCCTACGGAACCTATGATTTAACAAACTTCGCTACGATCAGGGCGTGGACCGTTCCGCTTGCGATCTTGGATACAGCGTGGGGCATGTTTCTCACGTCACTTGCGGCCTCTGCCAGCTACGCGATTTCCAGGCGCTCATGATCGCTCGCGAATTCAGTGGCGAAGTGAGCTAGTTTATCCGCCCTTCGTCTTGCCCTTCAGAGCAAACATGTGGTCGCCAGTTTCGCCTATTGTTGGCGGCAGGTTTGGTCCCAAACCCAGGCAATCATTTTCGATGCCCCAGGTTGTGCAGCCCGTTCCGAATCCATTGCCAGGGTTTTGCCAGGCTGCGCGGTTTAGCTCGACGGTCGACTGCTTTTCCCAGCCCCATTCGCCGCCTTTCGAGAAATCCATGTTTACCTGAACGGACACCCAGTAGTGACCGGCTTTCAACTTCGCTCCTTTGCCGGGGAGTGTAATCACAAAGGAGCCCGCTCCGTTATCGACACCCAGCAGGTCGGGGTATGCATGCACAACAGTAGAAGGGAGGCCGCCCAGATCTTTATAGAAATAAACGTTCTCGGAAACTGCGAGACCTGCGCCATTAAAGTACACACCCGTCACGTCGATTTCGCTCACGCGCCATTTTGCTCCTGAGGGGACGATAAAATCGTCGGCTCCTTGGCTATCGTACTGGTCAAACGATGACTCGAAGTTCTGCGAGACAGTTCCGATTCCTTCATCGTTGTCGTTCTGATCGTAGAGTGTCTTCAGTTTACTCTTGTGAACGAAAGGCTGAGCATGGTGGTTGCTTCGGATACTTGTTGCGCTCGGGTGGTTCTTTGTTGCAGCGGTCGTATTGCCGCCAACTATCAGAGCCGCCGTGCCCATTAGTAATGCTGCTAACGCTTTCATCGGATTCCCCCTCAAAGGCGAAGCAAGAGTAGCGCCCGCGAACCGCATGACACTTTGGTAACACTCAACTCTAGCGCGCCTGTTCCATTGCGTCGAGCGGCCATGATCCACAAAGCGCAACCAAATTCATCTTAATTGTCAATCGGATAGGCCTGCGGAAAGTATACGGCCCATTCGTCCCCATACGCTTGGGGGGCGACACACGTCGGTGTCCAGGCGGCTGTCGAGAACCGGCATCGCGTGCGACTCCCTGTTGGAAACGATGCTTAGACCATTCGCCAATTTCGTTTTGCAGCCCTGATTGATGATCAGGTCCACGGGCATCCACGCGATTGACGGGATGGGCCACAGACGCACGCTACCATCATCCGATCCCGTAACGACTGCCGTGCCACTGGCGTTAAACACCGCAGTCTCGACCGGACCGTCATGTCCGCGCAGAACCGCGATCTGTTTGCCGGTCGCCGCGTCCCAAATCCTAGCCGTGCGATCGTTGGATGCGGTAACGATGTGGTTTCCGTCCACACTAAACATTCCACTGAGCACGCCATCCTCATGTCCTGCCAGAACGCGCGCGACCTTACCCGTGGACGCATCAAAAATCGCAACAAGCTTGCTGTCTCGACACGTCAATATGATTGACATTCCATCCGGGCTGAACGATGCGCTGCTGGGTGTCCCAAAGCTCTCCGGGAATACGGCGAGTTCACGCCCGGTTGCTGCGTTCCAAATCCGGATTGTTTTATCATGTGAGGCCGTCACGACTCGTTTTCCGTCACGACTGAATGCAGCGCTCACCACTATTGCCGAATGGCCAAGCATGACAGAGACCGGTCGGCCGTCGAGCGCGTTCCACAAGCGAACAGTTTTGTCTTTCGAGGCGGTAACGACCCTTTTTCCATCGGGGCTAAAACTGGCACTATTGATGCCATCGGCATGCCCGCGGAGTACCAGGATTTCCTTTGCTATCCTTGCGTCCCAGATGCGTACGGATTTGTCGTCTGAAGCTGTAACAACGAGCCGTCCGTCGGGACTGAATGACGATGCTTCGATCTGATCCTCGTGCCCACGCAAGACAGAGATTTCTCGTCTGGCATTGATGTCCCAGATATGTGCGGTATGGTCTGTCGAGCCCGCAACAATCCAATGTCCATTCGGACTAAATGCGACGCTATAGATCGCACTTTCGTTGCTTCGCAGTACTGAACCGCCACGCGCATTCCACACGCGAGCAGTCCCATCGCTTGAACTGGATACCAAGCGCTCCCCGTCCGCGCTGAATGCCACCGTATTTACGGCATCCTCATGCCCTCTGAATTCTGCGACCTCGTGTTGCGAGTCCGCGTCCCAAATCCTCAAAATCTTGTCTTCGGAAGAGGTGGCGATATGTCGTCCATCGGGACTGAAGGCCACGCTCGATATGGCTCCTTCCCCCCCTTGGAAGGCGGCAACTTCTTTTCCTGTGGCGACGTCCCAAATGCGCACCGTTTTGTCCAGTGACGCCGTCGCGAGCCGGTTGCCGTTTGGGCTAAACGCTGCAGCGACGACGACATCAGTATGCCCGCGCAGGATCGGGCCAGGCTGTCCCGTTGCGGTGTTCCAGATTCGCGCTGTCTTGTCGTCTGACACCGTTGCAATCTTGGTTCCATCGAGACTGAAGACCGCGTTTTCGAGAGGTGCCTCGTGTCCACGCAGCACGCGTAGCTCACGGGCCAATTCGGCGTCCCAGATGCGAGCCGTCTTATCCTGCGAGGCCGTGACGATTAGCTTTCCGTCGGGGCTAAATGCGGCGCTCGCTAGTCGGTCTTCGTGTCCGCGCAAGATGGAGATTTCATGTGTTGTGCTCGAATCCCAAATACGCGCTGTTTTGTCGTTCGACGCCGTAACGACGTGAGCACCATCTGGACTGAATACCGCACCTGTGACCTGTCCTTCGTGTCCGCGGAGCACCGCAAGTTGCCGCCCGGTACCGGCGTCCCAAATGCGAGCAGTTTTGTCTTGAGACGCTGTCAAAACCTTTTTGCCATCTGGGCTAAAATTTGCGGTCCATACCAAATCGGTGTGACCGCGCAAAATCGCTAGTGTGTTGGTGGCGATAAGGGCGCTTCTCAATTCAACTTCGGCCCGAGACCCGAAATGACCGAGAAAATGCGAATTCGCCCCTGTCAATCCCGCCAGCGCGTAGCGCGCGCCGCGGTCATAATATCCAGCATCGGATTCCTTCACCGCCTGCGCAGCAAGTGAGTCCGACGCGCGCACCGCCATTCCAGAAAGAAGTTGCAGGATGCCGAAGCCGGCAAGCATCACAACGCACGCACCCAGCGCAACTAGAATACCGATGTTGCGCTGAAGCTTTCTCGTGCGTGCGATGCTGAGCCGCTCTCGCAACAACTCTGCATCTTCGTTTGTTCGGCACGCGTCGATGTATGAAAGTTCTGACGGGCCAAACGATGCCGAAAACTCTGGCCGGTTGGTCAACGCTTCTGCGTCGAGAAGTCGGCTCCCGCGATGCACTAGCCAGCTTCGCCCTTCCTGATCGCCCTCTGCGGTGACGTGCGCGCGCCATTCGGCAGCGGCGCCTCGTACCGAGTCAAGCACGCGAAGCGCATCGCGCTCTTCGGCGACCCAGGCTTTCAGGGCTGGCCATTGCCGCAATATTGCTTCATGGGTGACTTCAATGGTGGCAGTTTCCGCTGAGTCGACGGCGCTCTTGTTGCTGACGAGCAGACGCTGATCAATCAGGTGCCGTATGAGAGGGTGTGTTTCTTCAGGCAATTCGCTCAGGTTCGAAACGCGACGCCTGGGCGCAGAGTCGGCGTCTTCAAGCTGGACCAATGCAGGAACAAAAATTGCGCGAGCAAGCTTTTCCAGCTCGACGCGGGTATGTGGCAACTCAAAATCTAGGAGCGCCTGGGAAAATGCCGCCTCGACAGCGCTGACGATGGCACCTTGTAGGCCGCCCATCTCCACATCATATTCCGCTAACGTCAGCGTGCCGCCGCCACGGTGGCGACCTGCCAATCTCTCTAGTGTGAACGCCAGAAGAGGGAGCGCGTCTTCCGATGCGAGATCGTGCAAGAGCCGATCGGAGAGCGCGGATTCCACAGCAAGCGGGGGATCGGCCAGTCGCGCCGGTCCCTCGATAACTTCTTTGAATGCGCCCATGGGAATTGGCGGGAGGCTGAACGGGATTAATGCGACCTCCGCGAAACGCGGCCGCAACTGCAGCTTTGCAAATGCGTCAGATCGAATGGAGGCGAGAATTATGATATCCGCGCCGGCTCGCAGCGCGCCAAAAAGTAGATCGACCACATGGGCTGCTTCAGCGTTGTCCGAATTGAACAGTTCTTCTGCCTGATCGATCGCAATGACAATGGTAGGGGCTTTAGGAAGTTGTCCGCCATCCACTCCAGACGAGAAACGCATGAGTTGCTTGACGACCGACGCGACAATGGAATCGAAAGCCCGAATAAGACCGGACGGTTCCCTCAATGATGCCGAGTCCTGACCGGTTATGGCCGCAAGACCGTGTATACCGCTCAACGCGGCACGCTCGGGCCGCATGACCGGCAGCACCAAGAAATTCTCCTCGTCGCGCCGAAGTCGGGCAACTAGCCCTGCCTTCAGGAACGAGGACTTGCCCGCGCCCGATGCGCCAAGGATTACCAGCATGCGCTCCGGTGCGCCGCCGCGCATGCGCCGGATTGCGTCCATTCCCTTGGTAATGAGCGCGTCGCGGCCAAAAAAAATCGCGGCATCCTGCTCATCCAACGATTGGAGCCCGCGATAGATTGGCCGATGCGGTTCATTTGGGGGAGGCCACGAAAAGCTTTGCGGGTCCAGCCCGGAACGCTTCATCCCAATTGCGAGGCGTTCGAACCCTTCTTTTTCCTTTTCGCGCGTGGAGATATCGGCGATCTGGAATTTGCTCGTCAGTTCTGGCGGAAGGTCGCTGATTGGCGTTGGTGCGACCAAAATCGGAAATATCTTCTTTCCCAGTTGATCTGCGACCAAGAATTCCGTTTGGCACCAGCGTGAGGCAACCCAATCCGGCGATAGCAGTATCACCACACCAGAGCAGCGCTCGCCCGCGAGCTTCAATTCCTGCTGCCAGCGATGACCCGGCGTTAATCCTTGGGCCGGGTCTAGATCCAGAAATATCTGGCTCCAGCCATTTTCCTTGAGCCAATCGCGAATGCGAAGTGCCGCACTATTGTCGATGCTCGAGTGGCTTATGAAAAGTATGCCCAAGCCCGTCCGCCCCATCTCCCGGAGTCAGACTAACATCAGTTGGGATGCAAGACGACGGGAAGCTTGGAAATAGGCAGAGTGAGTCTCTAGATGCTTCGCATATAGCGATTCAGGTCTGCCAGATGGGTGGTCACTCCGTGCAGCCGTTCCGCCAGTACTTTAAGGAAATCGTAGGCGACTTCTTTGTTCGTCCGCAGGAATATCTCACCATCTTCTATCCAATGCGTTTTGCACTCCGTCAGTGCCCGGACGGTCGCCGTGTGCGGTTGGTTCAAGAGCAATGACATCTCTCCGAAGAAGGCCCCAGGAGTGGATACCGTATTGACCTGAAACTCACCTTTCAGAATTTCGACGTTGCCGCTGATCAGAATGCAAAGTGCTCCCGATTGCTTTCCTTCGGTCAACAGCACCGCTCCCTGGGCAAAAGATTTCATTGGAGCGTCTTTGCATAGTTCGAGGATCGTCGGCACGCTGCACCGCTAGTTCGCGATTGGTTTGGAGAATTACGCAGAACGCTTGGGCAAAGCCAATTTGGACAATTGGAACCTACGATGGCTTGCGGATGATGGCAATATTGCCAAACTTGGAAATGTGTCGGCTCTTTAAGAGGGGCGTGATAATTGGGGGTGTGGGCGGGCGAGACGCATGAGCGGCGACTTACTGCAACAGGCTGAGGCTTCGATCGCCCGCGGCGATCTATTCAGCGCTTATGATGCCGCGACCGCAGCGATTGAAGCGGGGTCGGAGGATTTCCGATTCAAGTACATTCAAGTGCTCGCTCTGGCCAGAATGGGAGATGGCTTCCAGGCGCGAGAGCGTTATGACAAGTATGATTTTTCCGCATCGCGCGACGTGGACATTGCGGCACTCGGCGCCCGCCTTCTGAAGGACGAGGCGTGGTCCCACTCCCAAGGGGACGCAATGGCGCTTCTTGCCGCGAGCGATGCTTATGACCGGATCTACTCCCGCACGGGCGACACGTTTCCAGGCGTGAATGCGGCAACGCTCGCACTGCTAGGAGGCGCGCAAGAGAGGGCGCGAGCTAGAGCAACGGAGGTGTTGGCCAAGCTCGACACGCCCGAGGGCTACTATGCCTGTGCCACAAAGGCCGAAGCTCTGCTTGTTTGCGGGCGGATCGACGAAGCCTGCAAAGAGATAACAAAGGCATGCGCGCAGCCCGACGCTGCCATGAGCGCGCGGGCAACAACGCAGCGCCAATTTGCAGTCCTCGCCGCGCATCTCGAGCTTCCGGCCGTCAAACGTGAAGCGTTGCTTGCGCCGCTGAAGCCGCCTTCCGTGTCTATGTTTTGCGGACACATCATGCCGGGTGCCGATCGAGCTGCCGAGGGAGCGCTGGCCGAATCGATCGGCATGGCCCTCGATGCGGAAGGAGTTCGCGTCGCATACGGTGCCCTCGCCAGTGGCGCCGATATCATTATCGCGGAGCAATTGCTGAAGCGAGGCGCGGAGCTAAACGTTGTTCTGCCGTTCCACCAACAGGACTTCATCAGGGAATCTGTACTGCCGGCGGGAGAGTCCTGGATTGTCCGTTTCAATGCATGTCTTGAGCGCGCGCAGACCGTAACGATGGCGACCGACATGCCGTACATGGATGATCCCGCTCAATTTACCTATGGCAGTCTGATCTGCATGGGCTTGGCGAGATTACGCGCGCAGCATCTCGGTACTGACGCTGTGCAGGTCGCCGTGTGGGACGGCGTAGAGGCGGAGGAGGGGGCCAGGGCGGGAACTGCCGTTGATGTCGTCAACTGGCGTCGGTCAGGAGGGCGTACACATGTCGTCTCTCCCACTTGGAAAAGATTGAAGCGTGTGCGGCCGGCTGCCTCTATAGAGCCTCCCAGCCAGGAGCAGCAAAACGGCGATGAGGTCACGCGGGAAATGCGCGCGATTGTGTTCACGGACTTCCGCGGCTTCACCAAATTGCAGGAGCCGGCGCTGCCTCTCTTCTGGAGACAGGTCATGCGGCGAATGATGAATGTCCTTGATCGTCACGGCGACGCCATTTGTTATCGGAACACGTGGGGTGATGCTCTGTATGCTGTTGTTGCCGACACGAAGAGTGCTGCAGAGCTGACGATCGAGCTTCAGCAATCGCTCACAGATGTCGACTATGCGATTATGGGACTAGACAAGGGGCCTCATATGAGGGTCGGAGCGCATTTCGGCCCTGTCTTTCGCGCGAAGGACGCCAGCGAGGGCACGTTGGACTACTACGGTACCCAAGTGTCTCGCACCGCGCGGATCGAACCCGTGACACCGCCCGGTGCCGTGTACGTCACTGAGCAGTTTGCTGCGACGCTGGCTATTGAGGCGCCCGAAGCCTTTGTCTGCCGCTATGTCGGGCCAGTCCGCCTGGCTAAAGGCTATGGCGCGCTGCGCATGTATCTGCTCAATCGGCGGGCAGGTTAGCCGGTCGCCAGCGCGGGACGCGAGACTTGTGCAACCCACAACCTTGGCATGGCAAAGGCCCGAAAACGAGGCTATGATCCTGTCAACGCTGGGGAATTGGCGGTGGGAAAACATGCAATCATGCTGGCGTGGGGCGGCTTTTGCGCGCTCGCGTTCATGGCCTGCGCCGCACGTGCGCAGGTGATGGAAATTCGCGCCGATGGCTCAACAGTTACCTATGTCGGGCCTGTTTTGCTCACCTCATCGGGAGCGACGCAACTTGGCAGTTCCAGTTTGATGCGGCGGCATCCGATCCGCGACAAGACCGCAATTCTCGCCGCCATTCGCGAGGCGTCCGCGCGCCATGATGTAAGTTCGCACCTCGTCGAGGCAGTTGCCTGGCAAGAATCGCGCTTAAGACAAGATGCGCTCTCGCCAAAGGGAGCCCGGGGCGTGATGCAGCTAATGCCGGCAACCGCGAGCGGCCTGGGCGTCGACGCGAATAACCTCAGTGCAAATACCGATGGTGGGGCGACTTATCTCTCACAAATGATGAAACGCTTTGATGGCGACATCGTCCGCTCTCTTGCCGCCTATAACGCCGGACCGGAAGCCGTTGAACGCTACGGCGGCGTCCCGCCATATCGCGAGACACGAACATTTGTCTCTTCCATTCTCGAGCATCTTTCTGAGTTCGCAATGTCACCGGAGACCCCGTGATGCAACGAATGGTCCTGTCTGCTTGGCTCTTGGTTTCTCCCGCCATGGCGCAGACTGCAGCTCCAGACCCCGCAGGATCCTCCCCGCTGCTTGCTGCGCTCGAGTGGGTTCAGGGGACGCTGCTCGGCAACATTGCGACCACAGCTGCTGTAATTGCAGTCGCAATTGTAGGGTTCATGATGCTGACAGGGCGCATCGAATGGCGTCGTGGACTGACCGTAGTGATCGGCTGCTTCATCATCTTCGGCGCAGTGGCGATCGTGGCCGGTATCCGGAGCTTGGCCGGAGGGTTTCACTGACGCCATGTCGCAACTCCAGTCGGATCCGATCTTCAGCGCGTTGACCCGGCCACAGATGTTCGGGGGGGTCACTTACGGCTTCGCGGTTTTCAATCTGATCCTGACACTGGAAATCTTTCTGATCACGCGCTCGTTTTGGGCCTTTGCGGTCGCTGGCGTGGTTCATGCGGTTGGATACCTGGGATGTCTGCATGAGCCCAGGTTCTTCGATCTGTGGATTGCGCGCCTTCGTCATTGTCCGCGCGTGCGCAACTTCTGGTTCTGGCAATCGAACGCGTACAGCCCATGATCGCGAATTTCATGAAGACGCGTGTCGAAAGAGTCCTGGCGCCGCATGAGGCGTCCATTGGCGAGCGAATTCCATATCTCGGTCACGTCGATAATTTCACGATACGCACGCGCAACGGCCTGTTGATGCAAGTCCTTCAATTGCAGGGATTTCCGTTCGAGACTGCATCTGACGAAGAATTGAACTATCGCAAATCGGTTCGTGAAACCTCGCTGCGCGGCGCGGCGAGTTCGCGGCTCGCCATCTATCATCATGTCGTTAGACGGCGCGTGACGGCCGAGTGGGCGGAGGGGCCCGCGAATCCATTCTGTCGGCGTCTGGATGGGGCCTGGAAGGCGCGTTTGGCCGAACGAAGACTCTATGTGAACGAGATATTTCTCACATTGGTGCGTCGACCATTGCAGGGCAGCGCCGGAATTCTTGAACGCCTGATCCGCAAGCCCGGTGAAGACGCGCTGTCGCAGGAACGCTCACTGCGGCAGTTGAACGCCACGCGCGAAGCGTTTCTTGCTGCCCTTGCTCCCTATGGCGCACGGGTGCTTTCGCTCTATGACGGCGCGCAGGGTTTGTGTTCCGAACCGGCGGAATTCCTTTCGCTCTTGGTGAATAGCGAGACGCGACCCGTGCTCGCGCCATCGGGCGACCTCGGTCATGCGCTCGCGACCCGCCGGCTCAATTTCGGCTTTGACGCAATGGAGTTCGCAGGGTCAGGCGCACAAGCGCCCGTGTTCGGAGCGGTGGTTTCTTTGAAGGATTACCCTCTACGGTCGGCGCCGGGAATGCTAGACGGAACCCTGCGTCTTCCTTTCGAAATGGTGCTGACCGAAAGCTTTGGCTTTGTAGACAACCAGAGCGCACTCAGCCGCATGAGTCTTGCGCTGCGTCGCTTGAACGCGGCGGATGACGACGCGTTAAGTCTCCGGGGAGATCTGGCGGCAGCAAAGGACGACGTCGGCGCAGGGCGTTCTGCCTATGGCGAACACCATCTTTCCATTCTGGTGAAGGCCGAAAGCCTCGACGGCGTTGACGCGGCGGTCGCCGACGTGCAGTCCACGCTCGCGGAAGCGGGCGCCATCGCAGTGCGCGAGGATGTCAACTTGGAGCCCGCATTCTGGGCGCAATTTCCGGGCAATTTCACACATATCGCGCGAAAGGCGCTCATCTCCACTGCAAACTTCGCGAGCCTCGCGAGCTTTCACAATCACCCGCAGGGTCAGGCCGCGCATTCGCATTGGGGCGACCACATTACAGTTCTCGAAACCACGGCATTTGGTCCTTATCATTTCAATTTCCACAACGGCGATCTTGGCAATTTCACCGTCATCGGTCCGAGTGGATCGGGGAAGACCGCGCTACTCGCTTTTCTCTTGGCGCAGGCAGAGAAGATACAGCCGCGCATTGCCTACTTCGACAAAGATCGCGGCGCCGAAGGTTTTATTCGCGCAATTGGCGGTCGCTATGAAGTGATCTCACCAGGCGAACCAACGGGTTTAAATCCGTTGGCGTTGCCCGATACAAGCGAGAACCGACTATTCTTACGCGATTGGCTGGCGCAGCTGCTCAGCGTCCACGGAAACACGCTCGACTACGAGGACCGCAATATCATCGCCGATGCCGTCGAGGCCAATTTTACCCAAGACACTGCACATCGTCGCCTGCGGTACCTGCGTGAGTTGTTCCGTGGCGCGCGACGTCCGAGCGCAGGTGATATGGCGGCACGGCTTGGTGCATGGTGCGAGGGTGGCGAGTACGGATGGTTGTTCGACAATCCGACCGATCGCCTTGACATGACTAGCCGCATCGTCGGCTTCGATATGACGCGCCTATTAGATCAACCCATTATGCGCACGCCCGCGATGATGTATTTGTTTCATCGCATCGAACAGCGCCTTGACGGCGGCCCCGCCATTATTGTCGTCGACGAGGGATGGAAGGCGCTGGATGACGACGTCTTTGTCAAGCGAATAAAGGACTGGGAAAAGACCATCCGCAAGCGCAACGGTCTCGTTGGCTTCTGCACGCAGAACGCCGGTGATGCACTGGAGAGCCGTATTGGCCGCGCGATCATCGAGCAATCGGCGACGCAGATCTTCTTCCCCAACCCGAAGGCGCGGGCGGCGGACTACATAGAGGGTTTCGGGCTCAGCGAACATGAATTCAATCTGATCCGTAGCCTTCCGGATACGTCGCATTGTTTCCTGATTAAGCAGTCCGATCACAGTGTTGTGGCGCGCCTCGATTTGGCGGGACTCAAGGGCGAATTGCGCGTGCTCGCGGGAACGGAGCGCAGCATTCGCCGCCTTGATGCGCTGCGCGCGCGGCTCGGCGACGATCCGGGTTCGTGGCTGGAACCGTTTATGGAGGAGGCCAGAGACATTGCATGAGCGGATCATGCGCAATCTCGACCGACATGGGCGCGATCCGCGATGTGCTCGCGACCGTGGACTGCAACACACGCGATTTTGCACGCCTCGGTTATGACGCGCTGACAGTTCAATCTCAATTCCAGAACATTCTGACGGCGATGCTGGTGATCTATGTCGCGCTGACTGGATATCGGATGCTATTTGCATCCGGCGGCGCGCGATTGTCCGATGGACCGGGTATCGCACTCAAAATCGGCACAATCCTTGTGCTGGTGACGAATTGGAACGCATTCCAGACGTTAGTCTTCGACGTTGCCTCAAAAGCGCCGCTGGAAATTGCCGGCCTGATCACGGCGCCTTTCCATGGTGCTCTTGCCACCCATCCGGTAGCGGGTGCGCAGGCGGCCTATGACTTACTTTCGACGGCGGCCCAGACTCTAGGCAAGACATCGCCAACCACAGCCCAAACCTATGCGAGCCAAAGTACGGCCGCAGCGGATGCTCTCGCGATCGCTTCCGGTACGCTCTTCATGGCCAGCGCGGGCCTGATCGCCGTCGCGACGATTGCCATCGGCGTGCTCACAGCGATTGGACCGATTTTCATCGCGCTTTTCCTGTTTCTCGAAACTCGGGGGCTATTTGTGGGCTGGGTGCGAGCGCTGGCGGCGTCCAACTTTGCGCTGTTGAGTGGCTGGGTGCTTATCGTGCTGATGTTGAGTGCGCTTCAGCCGTGGCTCATCGAATTGGCGCAACAGCAAGACGCCGGCAAGGTTGAGGTGCAGACCGCCATCACGACGGCCGCTATTGTCTTTGTGTTCACCGCGGCCGAATTCGGCCTCGTGCTCGCAGGAATCATCGTCGCGCGCGGCTTCGACTTGCGTGCAGACCGGCGCGGGGCGGACTCAAGTCGAGCGGACGGCTCGCGCGCACCGTTGCAGCTTTCACCGGTCGAGCTTTCGTCACGTCCAGCGCGTCTGGCGGAGCAGCTGCAGCATCTCGATGCACGCACGGCGTGGTCCAATCGCGTTGCCGCCACGGCGCGGGGGGCAGTTCCTTCCACGAGAACTGTACGGTCAAGTGAGGTGCCGACAGGCGCACCGTATCGGCGCACCACGAAGGTCGATGACGCACGGTTACGGAGTCAGACGTGAGGCACGCGTTCGTCTTTTTCGCCGTTATGTTTTTCGCTGTGCCGAGTTGGGGGGGTATTGTCCCTAGGCCAGGGCCCGGCGATCCGCGCAACCGGATCGTTCCATACGATCCGACACAGGTTGTCGAACTTCATGGCGTGCTCGGGTACCAGATGGTGATTGAGTTTGCGCCGGACGAACGCGTCGAGAATGTTGCCATCGGAGATTCGCTCGGCTGGCAGGTGACGCCGAACCGCGCCGCCAACCTGCTTTTTGTCAAGCCGATGGCGCAAGTGCCGGTGACGAACATGACCGTTGTCACGAATTCGCGTGAATATGTTTTCGAACTGACCGTCGGGAAACGTGGCAGGGATGGCCTCATCTACACTGTGCATTTCGACTATCCGAAGACGGCGAAAGCTGCCGACTCTGCGCCAGTTCCTGAGCCCCCGCCGCAAGTGGTCAACAGCAGCTATTCGTTCGACGGTTCATCGAAGGTGTTGCCGCAACGCATTTTCGACGACGGTCATGCGACCTATTTCGAGTTCCGTCAAAGCGCCGAGTATCCCGCGATATTCGCTGTCGACTCCGAACGTGGCGAGTCAGTCGTCAACTCGCACATCCGCGACGGCTATGTGGTCGTCGACCGCATCGAACGTCAGTTCCTTCTGCGGCAGGGCAACGAAGTTACGCGCATCTACAACGACGGTTTCAAGGAAGTGCAACTCGGCCCGCAGAGCCCGCAACCCCGCAAATCGAAATGCACCACCTGGTTATGCCTATGACAGCACCCGGTAACAGCCCCGTTTTTGACCGCGCGAGACAAGTGCGCGCTTCGGTCACGCAGTCCGATTCGAGATGGACATTCGGGCTTGGTATTGCAGGTGCAATTGCGCTTGGCCTGTTCACGTTCAGTGCGCTTAGCAGCGGACGCGAAGCCGCGCCAAAGCCTGTGTCGCGTCCCGCGCCAAAGCATCAAGAGCGGGCGGTTATTGCTTCTGCAGAGCCGGTGAAGGTTGCTCAGGTGGTGACGCCCGCGCCAGTTCCCCTTCAAGCAGCTCCGGATCGGCAGACGATACCGCAGAATCTACGCTCGCCTGCCATGATCGTTGATTTGAGTGAGGCCAAGCAGGAGAGCGCGTCCGTGCAGGCAAGAACGGCTGCGGCGGAGGACAAACTTAGCCCGGACGAGCGTTTCTCTCTCCGCGTCACTTCCGACAGTGCCGACACAGCGCGCGCGACGCGCCTGAAAGATGTTGCGAGCGTTGCGCCCCAAGGCACGGTTATTCCGGCCGTTCTGGAAACGGCAATCGACTCCGACGTGCCGGGCTTCGCGCGAGCTGTCATCAGCCGAGACGTCCGCGGCTTCGACGGGACCAAGGTTCTTATCCCGCGCGGCTCTAAATTGATTGGCCAGTATCGCAGCGGTGTGGCGCAGGGGCAGACGCGCGCTTTCGTCGTCTGGTCGCGCATTCTTACACCCGAAGGTGTTTCGATTGACGTCGGATCGCCCAGCACCGACCCGTTGGGCCGCGGCGGCCTCAGCGGCGAAACGGACACGCATTTCCTCGAGCGTTTCGGCTCGGCGATCCTCCTTTCCGTGATCACCTCGGGTCTCGATGCATTGTCGCAGACTCAAGGGAGCACCGATATCACCATCGGGTCGTCAACACAGGCCAATCAGGTTGCAAGCGTCGCGCTTCAAAAGCAGATCGATATCCCGCCGACAATCAAGGTGCCGCAAGGGACGCCCTTGCAAGTGTTCCTCGCGCGCGATCTCGATTTTTCGACCCTCGATCCCAAATGACGGCGGGCGTCTATCTTGATTCCTACCTGGCGCTTCTTGCACCCTGGCTGACGCGCGACGACATCACCGATGTGCTCGTTCATCGACCAGGAGAGGTGTGGATCGAGACAACGTCTGGCGAGACCTCGCGAATCGACGCGCCACAGGTTACCGAAATGGCTCTTTCTCGCTTGGCGCGCCAGATAGCGGCGGCAAGTCATCAGGGTGTTAGTCGCGAACAGCCTTTGCTTTCCGCGTCTTTGCCAAATGGCGCACGTGTTCAGATCGTCGGTCCACCTGCGACGCGCGATGGAACGGTTCTGGCGGTGCGCAAGCACAGCATCGTCGATTTGTCTCTAGACGATCTGAGTGCGACGGGTCTGTTCGACGCTGCGTCCAGCCCAAAGGATGCCGGCTGCGACGCACAGTTGTCGGCACTTCTGGACGCCGGCGAAACGCGTGAATTCCTGAAACTGGCTGTGAAACGACGCAAGACTATCGTCATTAGCGGAGGGACGTCGTCAGGCAAAACGACCTTGCTCAATGCATTGGTGCGCGAGATTGACATAACCGAGCGGCTGATTGTTATCGAGGATGCGCCGGAAGTCCGTCTCAACCACCCCAACGCGGTGGGATTGATCGCAGTGCGTGGCGATCAGGGTGAGGCAAGAGTCGACGCAGACGATCTTCTGCGCGCATCTCTGCGTATGCGGCCTGATCGAATCCTCTTGGGTGAACTGCGTGGTAAAGAAGCGTTTGCATTTTTGCGTGCTGTCAACAGCGGCCATCCGGGGTCAATAACCACGGTCCATGCCGACAGCCCGCAGGGCGCGCTCGATCAGGTCGCGCTGCTGGCGATGACCGCAGGCCTCGATCTCGAATGGTCGAAGATACAGACCTATGTCAGACGCGTTATCGATGTAATCGTTCAGCTCGAACGCCGTGAGGGTGTCCGACGTGTTGCGAGCACGCAATTTGTGTCGCGCGAGGCGAACGAGAGCTAGGCACCCGGAATACCCAATGCCCGCGCCTGGTCGCGGAGCGCACTCTGCTGTTTCGAAGAATCTGCAAAGGCCTTGATCGCATCTTTCAAGGCAGTCACCGCATTATCCGTCTCGCCGAGCACCATGCGTGCCCGCATCAGGCGAACCCAACCGTCGGCGTTGCGCGGATTCTGCTTCAGCTCTCCGGCAAGCTTGTCGACCATGCCGTGAATCATTGCCTGCCGATCGGTTTGCGGCATCTGGCTTGCAGCAGCGACATCAGCGGCACTCGGGCCAGGTGGAGGCGCTACTGCGGCGGCGGCTGGGGCGGGCGGCAATCGTCCGGCGATGTCATCACCGCGTTCGCGCGCGGTACGCTCGACAAATCCTCGAACCTCGGCAGCCCATGGCGCGTCGGCCGGCGCGCCTTTCAGCAGCGCGATCCAGTCTTCCATCGCGCCCTTGTGGTCGCCACCCTGATCCTTCCGGACCCCGAGATAGTAGAGCGCTCGCGGATCCCCGGGTGCGATGGCTAACGCTGCTTTGAACGACTTGAGCGCGTCATTCGTCACTTGTCCGCCTGCCGCTGTGGCCAGCGCTTCACCTTCAGCGGAGAGATAGTCTGCATTGCTAGGCGCAAGTACCGACGCCCGCTGGTAGGCCTTTGCCGCATCGGCTGGGCGATTGGTGTGCATGTAGGACCATCCCAGCATGCGCCAGCCCTCCGCGTTGTTGGGTGATCGCTGCAGTTGTACTTCCAGCTGTTCGACCATGGCCGACACGTCGCCCCTCGGATGCGCGGGTTTGGCGGTATCCTGTCGCAGAGCGGCGGCTGGCACACTCGCTGCGCTATCGGTCAGTTCTGGTCGCCCCATCGTGGCGTACAACCCAACCGCGGCCAGTGCCACGGTCGCGGAAAGTCCGATCGCGATCCACGGCATCGACCGCACGGGAAGTGGCCGGGCCGGGGCTTCTTTGCCGCGGCTTTCGGTAAGAAGCCGGCGCCTGATCTCGATGCGCAGACCTTCGGCGTCATCTTGCGAGATCGTCCCTGACGCAAGTTGTGAATCGATGTCGGCAAGTTGGGATTTTAATATTTCGACATTGCCGCCGCGCGCTTGCACGACGTCATACCGGCGGACGAGGGGAATCGTCAGGCCCGACGCTACCATCGCGATCATCAATGTTAGAACAATCCAGAGAATCATGGGCCGTTGTCCGTTCTCAAAATTCCCTGGATTCGCGCTTCTTCATCCGGAGTCAAAGCCGTGACGGAGCCATCGCTATGACGGCGCATATAATAAGCGACCCCAAAGCTGCCTGCGATCAGCACGAAGAGCGGTCCCAACCACAAGAGCAGTGTCTCGACACGAAACGGAGGCTTCAGAAGAACGAAGCTGCCGTATCGCTTCACAATAAAGTCGATCGCCTGGGCATCGCTGTCACCGGCCTCGAGCCGCTCTCGCAGCACGACACGCAAATCGTGGGCAAGCGGCGCATCCGAATCGTCGATTGTCTCATTCTGGCAGACCACGCAGCGCAAATCCTGACTGATCGCGCGTGCTCGCGCTTCGAGCTTGGGATCGGAGAGCTGCTCGCTGGGCAGTACCGCTCGCGACAAGGATGCCGAAGCGATCAGCGCTGCAATCGCAAGGATCACATGCCGAGTCATGCTCTTGCTCCCGCAGTGACCGGTGCGCGCGCGGCAGCCCCCAAGCGGAACCTACGATCGCTAAGTGACAATGCACCGCCGAACGCCATCAGTAATGCGCCACCCCAGATCCAGTCGACGAAAGGGTGATCCCAAAGCCGCACGACAAGACCGCTCGCATCCGAGTCGCCGATCGCGATGTAGACATTCCCAAGCATGCCTGTGCCAATTCCAGCTTCTGTCGTTTGTGTCCCGCTTGATGGGTAGAAGCGTCGCTCCGAAATTAGGATGCGTTCACCCGACCGGGATACAATGCGAAAACGTGCCTGATTCGCCTGATAGTTTTCGCCATCCACATTTGTCACGGATTGTAGTGTGACTTGCTGACCTGCGAGTTCGACCGTCTGGCCCGGAGTCATGTCAAGCACCTTGCTGGTTTGCCATGCTGTAACCGCAGTAATGCCAATGACAGTCGCGCCAAGGCCAGCATGTGCAACGATCATGCCCCACGTCGAAAGCGGTGTCGTCCGCAGTCGCCTTCGTGCAAGAATGGCGCCCGCGCCGAGTATCAGAAAAAATCCAAGTGCAATTCCGCTGGCGGCGAGGGTTTGCGAAAATCCAAAACCGATAACGCAGAAAGTGAGCGCCCCCGCCGCAGCGATGAGCGGCCATTTGAGTTTGGAAATGACAGCGCGCCAAGCATCGCGCTTCCAGCTCAACATCGGGCCGAAGCTGACAAGACAAAGCAGCGGCACGAAAATCGGCACAAAGGTTAGGTGATAGTAAGGGGGCCCTACGGAAATCGAGCGACCATCGAACATTTGCACGAATACGGGATAAAACGTCCCCAGAAAGACCGTAGCCGCCGCTGCCGACAGCAGAAGATTGTTGAGCGTGATGCCGCCTTCGCGCGAAAGAAGCCCAAACAGGGCGCCGCTACGAAGCGAGGGTGCGCGCCAGGCAAACACTGCCAGCGCCGATCCGGTCGCGACGGCGATGATGGCGAGAATGTAAATGCCTCTCGCAGAATCGAGCGCGAAAGCATGTACACTTGTCAGAACGCCGGAGCGTACCAGGAAAGTCCCGATCAGGCTCATGGAAAACGTGAGAATGGAGAGCAGAATCGTCCAACTGACCAACGCGCCACGCCGTTCAAGTACCAGCGATGAATGCAGCAGGGCTGTACCCATCAGCCACGGCATTAGCGACGCGTTCTCGACCGGATCCCAGAACCACCAGCCACCCCAGCCGAGTTCATAATAGGCCCACAAACTTCCTAGCGCGATCCCGGCCGTGAGGCATATCCACGCGGCGAGAACCCATGGTCGCACCCAACGCGCCCACGCGGCGTCAACGCGCCCCTCGATCAGAGCCGCCATGCCGAATGCGAATGCGGCCGAGAAGCCGACATACCCGAGATATAAGAGTGGCGGGTGAAAGACGAGGCCGGGATCCTGCAATAGCGGATTAAGTTCGTTGCCATCGACTGGGACGGGAGATAGACGCAGGAATGGATTGGATGTGAAAATCGAGAATCCGAGAAATGCCGCGCCGATCATGCCCTGTACAGCGAGTACGCGTGCTTGCAGTGTCTCTCGCAGGCCACCGCCAAACAGCGCGACGGTGCTGCCGTAGATGGCAAGGATGAGAACCCAGAGCACCATTGAACCCTCGTGGCTGCCCCAAGTGCCGGCGAGGCGATAAATCCAAGGCTGGCGATTGTTCGAGTGTTCGGCGACTAGGTCGACTGAGAAATCGTTGGCGAGATATGCGGCCGCCAAGCTGGCAAAGGCGACGCCGACGAACAGCAACTGCAGCAGAGTTGCGGCACGCCCTAGGGCCATGAGGGCTGGGTCTCGCCGTGCGGCACCGACCAAAGGTGCGGTGGCCTGGACGAGCGCCAAGACGAACGCCAGAATCAAGGCGAGCTGGCCGATCTCCGCCGACATGAAAAACCGTTCGCCCCCATACAGTTAGGCCGGGACTGTAGCGCCATGTATACTAATGCGCGAGGGGGCGGGTGTGGCTGAGGCGTATCGGGTAGCAATCCTGGGGTCGGGTCCGGCAGGTATGAGCGCGGCCGCGCACGCGGCACGGGCTGGGCTTAGCCACATCCTGATCGAGAAGACCGATCACCTGTCCGATACGATTTTTCGCTATCAGCGCGGCAAGCATATTATGGCGACACCTGCCACGTTGGTGCTGCGCGCCGATTGCAGTTTTGCCCCTGGCAAGCGCGAGCACATTCTTGAAATCTGGAATGGGGAAGTCTCGAAGCTGGGCGTTAACCTTCGGACAGGGGCGGAAGTTAAAGCAATCTCCGGCGCCAAAGGCGATTTCAGGATCACACTAACGAACGGCGAGGCCGTTCATGCGGAAACGGTCATTTTCGCAATCGGAACGCAGGGCAATCCAAATCTGCTGCGATGCGAAGGCGCAAATCTTCCCCACGTCCAGTATCAGCTGGATGATCCAGGTGAATATGTGGATGAACATATATTCGTCATCGGCGGCGGCGATGCGGGCATTGAGAACGCGCTGGGACTCGCCTCCGACCCGGCGCAGGGCAATGTCGTTACCATCGTCAATCGCTCGGCAGACTTCGCCCGCGCCAAGGACGCCAACGTTTCGGCATTGATGGCGGCGTGTAAAGCCGGACGCATCTCGATCCTTTCCGAAACGTCACCGGTGAAGATCGAAAAGGGGTTCATTACAGTCGAAACGCCAGATGGGACCGCCAAGCTTCGTTGCGACCGCGTGATCGCACGCATGGGATCGCAGCCGCCGCGCAAGTTCGTGGAATCCGCGGGATTGAATTTCACAAGCGACTCTCCCGCCGCATTCCCGCAGCTGTCGCCGACATTCGAAAGCACAGTGCCTGGCATCTACGTGATTGGTGCGCTCGCAGGCTATCCGCTCATCAAGCACTGTATGAATCAGGGCTACGACGTGGTCGAGTACATCGCGGGCAACCGCGATTTGAAGCCGGCGGACCAGCCGATCCTTGAGGAAAAGCTCCGGAGCCTGCCCGGTAGACGATCCGTTGACGATTGGATTGAATTCATTCGCGGTGAGGTCGAGATCCTGCGCGGCAGATCCCCCTTACAAATGCGTGAGTTTCTGCTCGATTGCGAGATTAAGGCCTATCGGGAAAATCAGCCGATCTTCATCCGCAATGCCATCGGCTCGTCGCTGTTCGGCATTGCATCAGGGTCCGTACGGGTTGAGGTCGATCCCGAGGATGCCTCCCGCATAGTGACAATCCCTGCGGGATCCATCTTTGGTGAAGTTGGACTCATTTCCGGACGCCGGCGCGGTGCGACAGTTCGTGCGGGCAAAGATTGTATCGTTGTGGAGGTTCCGCGGACAGCGGCGCTTAAACTTATGGCACAGTCGAAGACGGCGCGGGATGCGGTCAACCGCATCACAACCGAGCGTCAGCTGCTTCAGATATTCGGATCAGGACTGTCTGCCGCTGATGTCGCAGATGTTCTGGCGAGCGCCGAATTGCGTGAGGTGAAAGCCGGTGAGATCGTGCTCCGCGAAGGCGAGGAAAGTCACGATATATATGTCGTGCGCTCCGGCTCGATGACGGTGGAGAAAGAGATAGGCGGAAAAGCGATCTTTCTCAATTACATCCCGGCAGGCTCCTACTTTGGTGAAATGGCCTTGGTGGATGGCGGTCGTCGCGTGGCCACGGTGCGCGCCGCAATAAAATCCGAGATCATCCGGTTCGACGGCGACGTGTTTAGGCATTTGCTGGATCGCAAACCAGCCCTGCGACTGCGACTCGAAATCGATATGAAGGAGCGGCGCGAGCTGAATGCGTTTATCGAGCAGCAGAAGAAGAACTTCGGTGGCGTCGTGGATATGTACAGTTCGGTCGCCGAATTTCTCGTTGCGCAAGGAATTGGTGAGGCGACGGATGTTCTCCTAATCGATGAAGAGCTTTGTATCGGCTGCGACAACTGCGAGCGAGCCTGCGCAGACATCCATGACGGACTCTCACGCCTCGACCGCGAAGCGGGCCGAACCTATGCGCATCTTCACGTGCCGACATCGTGCCGACACTGCGAACATCCATATTGCATGACCGATTGCCCACCTGACGCCATTCGCAGAGGCGCTGACGGCGAAGTATTTATCAACGAAACCTGCATCGGGTGCGGCAATTGCCAACGCAATTGCCCCTACGGCGTGATCCGCATGGATTCCGTACCGCCAGAAAAGCCGAGCCTACTCCTCTGGCTCCTGTTTGGGACCGGCCCAGGGCCCGGTGAGCCAGACAAAAAGTGGAAATACGAGCACGTCAAGAAAGGCGAGGCTGCGCCGAAAGTCGCGATCAAATGCGATATGTGCAAAGGCAAAGTCGGTGGCCCTGCATGCGTGAAGGCCTGTCCGACTGGCGCGGCAATTCGTGTCTCACCGGAAGACTTCCTATCTGTGGCGCTGCTGGAACGCGGGCGCTGAGCGATGGCGAGGCGTGAAAAATACAGGCAGCGGTCGCAGGCGACGAAGCACGAAGGATTCCTGCGACACGAGAATTTCCGCTGGCTGAAGACGGCGATCGTTCTGTCTCTGGCATCACTCGCCGCATTTGCTGGGCTATACGGTTTTACGGATTTTCGTCTTCAGCATGCGGGAGGTACGTGGCTCGGCTATACGCTTGGCACGATCGGCGCGCTCCTGATGATTTGGCTTACAGCGCTCGGACTGCGTAAACGTGCGATTACGGAAGGTTATTGGTCACTCAAGGCTTGGACGTCAGCCCATGTCTATCTCGGATTGGCGCTGATCGTCATTGTGACGCTTCACACTGGATTTCAATTCGGTTGGAATGTGCACACACTCGCCTATGTGCTGATGCTTGTCGTAATCGTTTCCGGCATTTTTGGCATCGTCATGTATGCGCGTTTGCCTACTCGCCTGAGCGAGAACCGCGCGGAGACGACCCAGAAGCAGATGCTGGAAATAATCCGCTCTCTCGACGGCCAGCTGAATGAGGCCGCGCAGCCACTCGATCAGAAGCAGGCTGCCATCGTGCGACTGTCCCTGGACAAAACCCGCATTGCGGGCAGCTTTTGGCGCAGGCTGACCAATGCGCATGGCGATTGCGGAACCCGCAAGGCGATCAGGCGGCTCAAACGGGCGCAACGGGCGGCATCTGGCGCGACACGGGAGACGCTTGCGCGAGTCGCCGAACTGCTCGACCGCAAAAATGAAACGCTCACCCGCGCGCGCCGCCAAATTCAGTTGAAAGCTCTGCTGGAGGTCTGGCTGTACATCCATGTCCCTTTCACTTTTGCTCTTTTGGCAGCGCTGACGGCGCACATCGTCAGCGTCTTCTTTTATTGGTGAGCCAGCGATGAGCTTCGTCCTCAACCAGGTGACGCAGCGCGCGGGCGGCGGCAACATCGTTCGTACAAAGATCATCGCGAATCCGGAGCCCGTCATTGGTCGGGGAGCGGATTGCGACATTCAGATACCCGATCTTGCCGTTAGTTTGCGCCATGCCGTCATGCGGAAAGTCAATCGCGGCCGAATTGAGGTCAGATCTTTGGGGCAGCTTCAGTTCGAGGCAGACGGCGTGTTCACGAGAAGCGCGCAATTGTCTCTTGCCGAAAGGCCCACGCTCATGTTCGGGAGTCACGAGTTGAACCTTGCGCTCGGAAGCGCTCCCGACGAAGTCATCATTACGCTTTCGCGCAGCGACAGCGCGAGGGCGGAACCTCTGGCCCAAGATGAGAAGACAGTCTTCCGACTGGCGTCATCGATGTTCAGTCGCCGTAGCGCAGCGTGGGCGCTCGGCGCGGCCCTATTGGCACTATGTCTTATTGCGCCGATTGTTGTTTACGGCGTGTATCGCAATGCGCCGGTCGAGGTTGCGGCGCCGTCACTCAAGCGTGCGGATGTGCAATGGGAAAGCGGCAAGCTGTCGCCGGGGCACCGGTTCCTTGAGGGCAAATGTCAGGCTTGTCATCAGAAACCTTTCGTCGCCGTGCGTGACGATGCCTGTCTTGCTTGCCACAAGGCTGGATTGGCCCGACGGTCGGCGATCGCATTGGCAAGACGATTGCGTGATGCGGGAAGCGTGGTTGCACCGGATCCCGCGCGCGATCACGCTGCACTCGATCGCTTGGCTAAAGCGCAGCCAGAGCTTTATGGGACTGGTGCGCGGATACATGCCGCGATCTCGCGCATGTTCAATCATCCTGATGGACGCTGCGAGAGTTGCCATACTGAGCATGTCGGTCCGGCGGCAGCGCGCAACTTGAGGACCGTCGCGTCCAATCAGGTCGTAGGTATGGACTGTACAGGTTGCCACGCAGGCCTCAAGGCGCGGCTGCCCGACACCAAGCTGCTCGATGTCGGCAGCTGGGAACGTCACCCCAATTTCCGTCCAGTCATCACCAGATCACCCGATATGATGCCCATGGAGCGCGTCGCGCTCGCAGATCATCCAACGGAAAATAACGGGCTGACCTTTCCGCATGCTCTCCATCTGTCGGCGACCGGCGGCGTCGCGCGCATGGCGAGGGAGCTTGGTCGCGCGAAGGGGTACGGTGCGCCGTTGGACTGCGCCAGCTGTCACCGCTCGGAGTCGGGTGACAGCGGTTATCGGCCCGTCGAAATGATGCGCGATTGTTCGGCCTGTCACTCGCTCGCATACACGCGCGTCGACAGTGAGCTAAAAATGCTGAAGCACGGCGATTCCAAGGATGTGGTGAAGACGCTAAAGGCGTTCTATTCGACGAACGGTTCACCTCTGGACTCGATGGCACAGTTCCGCCGTCCACCTGGTTCGGACACATTGGAATCAAACTCTTCGATGGGTTCCATTGTTCGCCGTGTCAAGACGGCGTTCTATGTGTCTTGTCATGACTGTCACACGATCATGGCGCCGCGCGGATCTGATCCGCTCGATTTCAATGTCATTAAACCACATATAACGACTCGTTATCTCCCGCGTGGCGGGTTCGACCACAGCGTACCTGCGCATCGCGCTGATGCAAACGGCCGATCAATCTGCAGTTCTTGTCATAAGGCGGAGAGTTCGAAGAGCTCCTCCGATGTCCTGCTGCCGCAAATTGCGCGCTGTGCTGCTTGCCATGGACAGCCAGCTCACGCGACGCCGACAGCAGCATCAGCCGATTGCAAGGAATGTCATGGCTATCATCAACCCGGCACGCCGGCGTTGAACGTCAGCTTCGTCTGGCCCGACACAGAGCCGCCAGCCCGCTAACTCAAGGACACTTGATTCCGGCCGGGCACTGAACGTTCAGCGGCAGATCGATGTTTTGAGGATCAGAGAGGAACTGGCCGTCGAAGTTTCCGATGTTAAGAATCTCGCCAGAACCAACAGTCGCCGAACCGACATCGGGCCCCCCTCCTTCGCCGGGACCCGGCTTTGGATTGAGGAGCGCTGTCAGCCGTCCATACGCGGCATCAGATAGTTTGAACGGTCCGAACAACGGTTGGCCAGGCAGGAACAGCATCGCATTCCCGCCGCGCTCGATTGAGGTCGTCGTATTGCCGCCCGTCACGTCGATTGCACCCGGTTTGTCGAACCCTTGTGCGCTGCTGCCCGGCCCGCTTAGCAAGATCAGCACCGCATTGTCCGCGTTACCGCTCGATGTGGGAACGCCCGGTTCGCCAGCCATGACATCCATGGCATCCTGTCCCACTGCGCCTTCGACGATTGTGCCGCGCACGCCGATAGTGGCGACAGGGGTGCGGATTGCCTCGCGCCCGGCGCCGGGAATGAGCCGTCCGGACATAAAGCGGAACGCACCCTTCGCGATCGAGGCTGAAATATCGGCGGTACCCTTATTGGGATCGTAGACAAAACGGTCGATCTTCACACGCGCGTTGGCACCGACGGTGAACATCGACTTGTCGAGTAGCAGCATTTGCAAAGCGCTTTGTTGCCCGCTCACCACCAGGTCGCCGAGGTGCACATCTTCGCGCGGCACCGCGGGTCGCAGCGCCTTGTCAGCGTCCGTCTGCATCTCGACCTTGTTTCGGACGGCGGCATTGACACCGACCTTCGTTGCAGCGCCTGCCGCTGTCGCGAGCGTCATCACGACACCGAGCGTGAAAACGGAAACACAATGCGCCTGTTTCATCTGACTGCTCCGCTTATCGTCCATCGCCGAGACTCCAGACCAGCCGAAGCTCGGCGCCGAGGCCGCTGTAGTCCGCGAGCGGGGAGGGCCTGCTCCGGGCCGCATAGCTCAGCGATCCTTCCAACGTGAGATCCTCCAGCATGTCTGCAGTGGCACCTGCACGGCTGAATGCGCTGAGTGGCACGCCAAGCGAGGCTCGAATGGACTCCGACCTGTCCTGGCGTTTGGTCTTGAGCGGCGAAAGAAAAATCTTATCCACTGCGCGATAGTCCACCCAGCGATAGTCCGCCTGGATATCGAGATAGACGCCCGAACCCAGGAGGCCACGATAGCCAGCGCCGACGAATGGCGCGTTGTAGGCAAAAGGTCTGTAACCGGCATCCTTCATTTCATAGCCCACGGTTGCGCGCAGGCTCGAATGGGCGTCCATTCGGTAGGTTGCGCCGCCCTGAATGGCGTACCGCGCGCCGTCGCCCGTGCCGCCTAGGAATGATTTAAATAAATCGATCAGCGGATCGCGAAAGTCCTGTGATACCGCCTCGAACGAAGCGTTCAACGTTATGGACGTGTTGGGGTTCCAGGTCGCTAGCGCACGGCCGCCATATTCGCTGAGATAGGAATTTCCAAGAAGCCAGTAATTGTTGGCAATGGCTCCGATCTGCCAGCTGCCTTTCAACAACGTCTGCTTTAGGCCGATCTCGCCGGAAATGTATTGCAGCCTGTCGTCCGGGCCAGAAACGTCGCTGCGACTGAAGCCCGCGAGGATGCCGTACAATTCGAAATCGTCATTGAGTTTGGTCGAACCATCGAGTGCGCCCGAGAACACGGCCTGCGTTCCAGACTTATGCGGTACGATCTTGCCGGTATTGTCGAACAACGCCTCGAGAGCACCTAGCGCATCGCTGTTGTAGGCAAATCCGGCTGAGAGCTGACCGTTGAACTTCGTGTTCTTGCGGCCACTGTTGACGACGCGGCGGTACTTCTCAAGTTCGGCACGTTCGAGCGGAGGCAATTGCGCTCCATCGACCAGTGCAAGCTGTGCGTTCGCGCCTTGCAGATCGTCGAGCCTGTACAGGACGACGGCATAGAGCAACCGGACCGACGCAGCGTTTGGTTTCAGCATCAACACGCGCTCGAGCGCTGCAGCAGCGCCCAGGAGTTGGCCGCTGTCCGCCATGCTTCTGGCATAGGCGATGTTGAGATCGACATCGTCGGGCGCTTGCATGATCTGTTCAAAGGTCGGCGCATTGGTGGCCGCTGACGCGGCACTTGCGCTGGCCCATGCTGTGAAAGTTGCCCCCAGCATCCACACGGCCGTTCGGAATGGCCTCATGACAGCTTCCCCCTGCGCCAACCGCCGGGTTGGCCGTATGCCCGAGCCTCACGCTAGGATAATGTCGGCGGGGAACAAGGGCAAATCGGCCGGAGTGGGGTCGAATTGCTTCAAAGAGTGGCCTAAAGGCGGCACGATTGGACTATGATTAGCGGGGGCGCCGGTCCGGCGCGGAAGGGCAATCGCAAGAAGCGGCGCTCCGCCGCCGAGTTTGGCTTGGCCGTCTGGCCCGGGCTGGTTACAACCGCCCTGCTTCTGATCCTCCAGAGTCTGCATCCAACGATTCTGGTCGAAGCGCGCAACCTGATTTTCGATGCCTATCAGCGTGCGGCGCCCAGACCATATGAAGAAGCGCCGGTACGCGTTGTGGATATTGACGACGCGACTCTGGCCAGATTGGGCCAATGGCCCTGGCCACGCACGGACATGGCACGCCTGGTCCGGATCATCGCACAAGCGGGCGCATCGGCTATCGCGACCGACATCGTATTCTCCGAACCGGATCGCACGTCACCGCACATGGACATCTCGAAGCCTAGTGAATCAATGACGCATTCCGACCACGATGCGGTACTCGGTCAGACGCTGAGTGAGACGCCGTCGGTGACAGGCTATTTCCTTCAGCACGAGCCAAACTCAGTTCGTCCTGCGCAGAAGGCGGGATTTGGGATATCGGGAAATTCACCACTTTCCGCCATTCCCAATATGCAAGGTGCGATCGTTCCTCTCGACGTGATCAACAACAAGGCTGCCGGAAGTGGCTTCGTCAGTCTCGTCAGTGGATCGAACGACGGCATCGTGCGGAGCGTTCCGCTGGTCAGCCGAATTGGCGACCTCATTCTTCCATCTTTGTCTCTGGAGGCGCTGCGTGTCGCGCAAGGCGGTGGCGCAATCGTCATCAAGAGTACGACGGGCAGTGGTGAGATCGGCGGTGAAAGTGTTCAGGGTGTCGTCGCGGTCAAAGTGGGCGCGTTTGAAATACCGACTACACCGTCGGGCGGCCTTTGGATGTACTACACCGCGCCTTATCCCCAGCGTACCCTGCCGGCATGGAAGGTTATGACCGGCACACTCTCACCGGCGCAGCTATCCAATCTGTTTCGCGGGCGCATCGTCCTGATCGGAACAGGGGCGGCGGGATTGCGTGATCTTGTCTCCACGCCCGTCGCGCGCAGCGAGCTGGGCGTCGTCGTTCACGCGCAAGCCGTCGAGCAGGCAATACTGGGGCGTTTCCTCATCCGCCCCGACTGGTCGCTCGGTCTGGAGCGCGCCATCCTGATCGTGCTCGGGTTCGGAATCTCTCTTCTCTTGCCGGGGCTTGGCGCACTTCGTGGTGGCATCCTTTCGCTTGCGGCCCTCGGCGCTTCGGCAGCTGGGTCGTGGGTTTCTTTTCGATATGGTTCGCTACTGCTCGATCCGACGTATCCGGTATTCGGAGTTGTACTGGTCTATACGGCGGGAACGTTCTTCTCGTTCTATCGCGAAGAACGCGCGCGAGCCTACATTCGGCGCGCATTCGACCGCTATCTCTCGCCGGAAATGGTCGAGCGCATCGCGCGCGATCCGAGCCAACTTGAACTCGGCGGCGAAGAGCGCGACATGACTGTGATGTTCTGCGACATCCGCAGTTTCTCGCGAATTTCCGAACAGCTCACGCCGCCCCAGATCATCCAGTTTCTGATCGAATTTCTCACCCCGATGACAGACGTATTGCTTGGGAAGAAGGCGACCATCGACAAGTTCATTGGCGATGCCATTCTGGCGTTCTGGAATGCACCGATTGACGACCCCGACCACCATCGCAATGCTGCGTTTGGTGCGCTCGCGATGATCGACAAGCTCAAAGAATTGAACGCGACGAACATAGCTGCGCCGGGAAAGATCTGGCCGGGTGAGGTAAAGATCGGCATCGGACTGAACAGCGGCCCCTGTTGTGTCGGAAACATCGGCTCTAGTCAGCGCCTCAATTATTCTCTCATTGGCGACACCGTGAACCTCGCGTCGCGAATTGAAGGTTTGACAAAAACATATGGTGTGCCCATCGCAATGGGGCGTGATCTTGCGGACAGCTTGCCGGATTTTGCCCTCATTGAGATCGATCTGGTCCGCGTCGTGGGACGTGACATGCCAGAGCGACTGTTCGCTTTGGCGGGGCCACCGGCGACTGCGAAGACCGTGGAGTTTCGCGCCCTTCATGCAGCGCAGTCCGCATTCCTTGCCGCCTATCGTGCGATGGATTGGGATGGAGCGGACGCAGCGCTGGATCAGCTTCGCCCGATTGCTGCGCGGTTTGGATATGCCAAGCTCGTCGACCTTTATGCCGCGCGCATTAAAGCATTTCGCGCTGGCCCGCCCGATCCCGGCTGGGATGGTGTTCATCGCGCGAAGGAGAAATGACGGCATGCTGACGATCGCGCAGATCACAGATCTTCACATTACCACAAATAGGGATCCTCTCAACAAGGCGCGGAATGAGCATCGTTTGCGCACGGTGTTGAAGGCGATCCATAACCTGAAGCCGCGACCGGTTGCCATCATTGCATCCGGCGATCTGGTCGATCGCGGCGAACACGAAGAGTATCTGGAGCTGAAAAGAATTTTCGACGCAATCGAGATTCCACTTCACCTTGGGCTCGGCAATCACGACCGGCGCACGCCGTTTCGCGCCGTATTTCCGCAAACACCAGTTGATGAAAACGGCTTCGTGCAATACGCAGCTGATCTTGGTGGATTGAGGCTGGTAATGTGCGACACGTTGGACGAGGGGCAGAATGACGGTTCGTTCTGTGACCGGCGTGCAGCGAGTCTATTGCGCCTGCTCGAACAGCATTCGCATATGCCGACAATCGTCGCGCTGCATCATCCTCCGATCCATAGCGGTATACAATGGATGGATCCGGCGCCGGACGCAGATTGGATCGCGCGTCTCGAAAAAGCGCTCAAGGGCAGAACACAAATTCTTTCTGTAGTGTGCGGCCATGTGCATCGCGCTTTTCACGGCATTTTTGCGGGGCAGATGGTTTCCGCGTCGCCCGCCACATCGATACAGCTCACGTTAAATCTTACGGCGGTCGATTTTCGTGTGCCCGACGGTCGCGAGATTCTCGTCGATGAGCCCTCGGGCTTCACGCTGCTGATGTGGGACAAGGGGCGAATGACGACACATGTCTGCGTCGCTGGGGATTTCGAGCCTGCAGTTATGTACGACGTGCCGTTCCTAAAGGACTGACTACCGCTTCGCGGTCTTCTGAACAGGCATGTAGTCATCGAAGTTCGGGGCGTCACTGACGCGATATTGGTCACCCAGCGAGTCGATGAAGAACTTCTCCATCTCCTTGCGCGTGAACGGGCGTGAGCCCAGCCTCCCGAAAACAGCGATCTGATTGCCAGTTTCATCGACGGCGCGGTCACGATCCAGTCCCTTCGACAGCGCAATGGCCGGTGAGGGTGTGTGCGCCCAGGCGATGAGTTCTGGCTTTGGCGCTGGTGAGAAGCCATAGAAATTGCGCTGACTTTCGGGACTGGTGAGCTGGATGACCTTTAGGCCATTCTTTCCGTCCGCGACATAGGCGAACAGCGATGCGTTCGTCGATCCAACGATGACGTCTTCAGTGTCGTTGAGCTTGCCGTCGAACGTGACGAACATCGGAGGCTTTGGCTTTTCGGGATTTTTCACGTCGATTATGGCGAGCCCCTGCTGCTTTGCAGCGACATAGGCGTAGGTCCGCGCCACATAGACCCGCCGCGCGTCGGTGAGCGAGACCGCGGCGCCCTCCACGGGCTTGGGATGCGCTAGGTCAGTGACATCGAGCACTTCAAGGCCGCGTGCATCGGTGACAAAGAGATAGCGGAATTGCAAAGCCGACGTCCGCATATCGGGCATCTTCACGATTTCGGTAACAGCTGGCTTCAATGGATTATCGAGATTGACGACGACCAAACCAGCATCGGTGGCAACATAGGCGTAGTACCCGCCAAGCGTGATGTGACGTGCACCGTTCAGCACACCGTTCGGGTTCCAGGTCAGCGCACGCTTCAAATTGTTATTGCGCGGATCTCGGTCGCTCAACGTGTCGACGTTGACGAGGATCAGTCCTTCCTGGGCATCGGTGATGAACGCGTAGTGATAGATTGGGTGGAATTTCTGTTCCTGATTTTCCTCGAGCAGCGATTTGCCGTCGGCGCCTTTCGTCTTCGCCATTTCGTCGTTTCGTTCGGGCGCTATCGATTGATCGGTCGGAAGCGCCATGCATGTCGCATTCTTGGTGGAGATATGCATCTGCTGGCCAAGCGGTGAGAAAGGCGCGGTGATCAGTTTTTCGGATATACCTTTGTTCGCAATGCTGGCCGCGTCATAGACCTGAAACCCGCCTTTGCCTTCGGCCACATAAAGATATTCGCCGCGCAATTGCAGACAATGCGCAGCGCCTCCAGCAGAGTGCGTGATATTGGCTATTGTTTCCGACGGATCAGTTTCGCCGCTTACATTCTTGTCAAACGCCTTGCCGCGCGCCCAATTAATCAGCTCTCGGTGATTTTTTTCGACATGCATCTTGTAGTAGTCGGGATAGGCATAACGTTGCAGATATGAACCAAATACCGCCTGGGGCTCGCCCCATTCGGTAACGCGCACCGCCTCGATGGCATCGTTCAAACCCACCCAGGCATGCAGACCGACGAAATTCACTGTGTTGGTGCCCAGAAGTAGCAGCTGCGCCATGATCGCGTTGTTGTCGTTCGCCTGCGAGACGTGGCAATCGCTGCATGTCTTCGTCTCGGTGGTCCGCACGGTGTGGGGAAAGTGTGGGGCGAACGCTTGGCTTGAGAAGCCAGGCGCAGAGATTGGTGGCTGCTGAACGTATATGCGTTCCCGGTTTAGGTTGGTCGACGACAGCACAAGTGCCGAGGATGAACGGACAGGAACGATTTCGTTCCCCTTCGTCGTCATGTGACGGCCGAGCTGAAACATATCGTCGCGCGCGACCTGGGGATTGTAGGTCGCGTAGTTTCGTGTCGTCGCGCCCTCATATTTGTGGCTGGCGGTCTTCCAATTCGCTTCAATCGGAAGATGGCACCCGCCGCACGATGTCACCCACGCGGTATGGCAGGTGAAGCACGGCATTTCTCCATCTTTGTGCGCAAGGTCGTTCCGCGCAACACCCTGACCCCAGCGCATCTGCTGGCCTTTGACGACCGTGCGCGACATCAACTTTGCGCGCGCGGCTTTGGAGTTGTAGTCGGGGCTCGATGGATCGACCGAATCCTTTACCAGTTTCACGCGCCACATAAGCTTGGGGTCATCGATGGAACGCTGAACCAACACGCGCCTACCCGTGTTGTCCTCCATCCATTCGAAACGGCGCTGACCATCGGGATTTCTCAGGAGGCTGAGGTCATTGCCCGTCGGGGGTGCCGCGGGACCCGATGTGCGCAGGTTTGGTGCTGCGTCAATCGTTCCATGACAATCCTTGCACCCGATCTCGACCGCATTCGCGACCTCGCCGTAGATCAGTCCACTGCCGTGACTATCCTGCGCGAAATGGCAGTCGGCGCACTGCATCCCCTTTTCGGCATGGATGTCCATAAGGTGGACGGCCTTGCCGGGGTTAATGCCTGGCTTGACGAAATTCTTCTCACCCTTGCGCCGCCATTTCTCTGGATCGTCTGGTGAGACGATGCTGCCTTTGGCATCGAGCAGGTTACCGTCGCGATCGCGCTTGTAGATGGCGCGGAAATTCCAACCATGGCCATGATAATCGGCGAACTGCGTGTCCTTCAGTTTCGGATTAAGATCCGCGACGTTGCGCAGGAAATTAACATCGGCCCAATTGCCGCGCGGTGCGGCGCCCTCCGGATTGCGGTCCAGGACTTTGCGCACTTCCTCGGCAGTCGGATACTTTTGTTTGTCTGGCCACATGAAGGGTGCGTCAGATTCATAATCCCACATCGTGTAGCCAAGATAGGAATTCAGGAACATGTTTGGCTGATGCATGTGACAATTCATGCACTGCGAGGTCGGAATTGAGCGCGTGAATTCGTGGCGAATCGGGTGACCGGACTCCGTCTTGTCTATAGTGGGATCGGTCGTCGCCGTCTTGCCATCGCGGCCATACTTTGAGTAGCCGAGACTTTCGCGCGGCTCGCGATCGTTGGCGTAAACGACATGGCATCCCGCGCAGCCGGATTGGCGATAGTCGCCGGGCTGATCGTTCGTGCCCATGAACCAGGTAAAGGGATCGTTCAACCGCGTCTTATGAATGTTCAGGATCGGTATCGCGACGCGAAGACCGGTGCCGGGCCCGCGTTTCGATTGGCGAATGTCGGGGCGGCCCGGCTCTTCCAGCATCTGAAGACTGCCGCTCTCGTCGGGCAGTCCGATTTCCGCGAATTGCGTGCCGATATTGCGGCCGCCGCGCTCAAAGACGCGGAAGATATCGGCGGGCGGCACCACTTCCCATGTCGGCATCGGATAAAGAACGGGAAGCGCGCCGCGTTTTTTTTGATCCTCCGTGACGGTGCCGGCAGGGGCGCCCGGCGAGACGATCTTCGCCGGCTGGCCGTCCTTTGTGTAGGCCTCGCCGAGTAGGTAATTTTTGAACGGGACGATTCCGTTGTTGTAGGCCGCGCCGCCGTAGAACATCGCGCCGGTCGCCATCAACGAACGTTCCGCCGCTTCGATCTGCGGCATGTGGCACGCGCCGCAGGATTGGCGCACGACGCGATAGTCCGACGGGTTGACGAAGCGGATGAACTCCGGCGCTTCGCGATTGAGCAAGGTGTAGCTCTGCTTCGGATTGGCCGCGCTTGGAAAATTCCACGCCCGCGGATATCGCGGCAGCACATGGGCGCTATCGCGCAGTTCGGCATACTTAGGATCGATCTTTGACAAGCCGGGCGGCCCAAACACGCCGGCATCACCGCCATGGCAACTGGTGCAGCCAAGCACGACGGCTTCTGTGCGATGCATGGTCATCGCGTCTGTTGTCGTATGGCAGCTCCTGCAGCCGGCACTTTCTTTTTCGGCTTCTTCCTGGGTTTCTGCCTGTCGCGCAGAAGGGGCTTTCGCATAAGTGCGCCAGACGGGCGCTTCATCCTCGCTCGCGCCTGAACCGGCAATGCCGAGCAACGGGAGCATCAACGCCCATATCATCGACCTCAAAAAACGGTTTTTTGCCATCGCTCCGCCCTAATACGTCACGACTGCGTTCAGCAGCAGCGAATAGTAGCGACTGTCGTGTCCGCTGTTGGTGAAGAGATCGCCAAATCCCGCGCCAGGCTCTAGCACCGCGGCAGAAGCGCGGAACACCATGTTCTGCGTCATCAATGGTCGGTAGGTCGCGGCAATCGAATAGTCCCAGCCGATGTCGCTGGGGATCGACCCCTCTTGTCGTAGGGTTTGAAGCACGGACGTGTTCACGAACCACAGGTGGTTGATGTTCGCGGACAGGCGCAATTCCGGCAGAACGTCGACATCGGCACCAGTGCCGATGAGGATCGTGCCCGGGTTGTTGAAATTCGACTGCCCTTCATCTTTCGATGAACGCAGATCCGCAAGAACGCCGTTGCGACCATTGAGTGCGACGCCTTGACCACCGCCCGCAAAGGGGATGGACTGCCGGATCCAATAACTCGTGTCTGCGCCTGCAAAGAGCGGGTTCTCGAAGATCGAGTCAAACCCGGTCTCGGTATTGTCGTGTGGGTCGCTGTCGCCGGACGCGAACAGCCCGGACAGCTTCACGCGAATCCAGTCGAAGTCGTAGGACGGCTCAGCAGCGAAGAAGAATGCACGGATGTCGGCGGGTTTGCTTGTGAAGATCGAGTTGCGATCCCTTCCAATCGCGGCATAGGCGGAGCTGGTCAGGTTTACCCGGCCAAAATGTCCGTCGCCGTTGTAGCCCAGATAGACGACATCGAAATCGCGCGCGCGGTCATCGCCGATCAGCGCGGGACGCACAGGAAAGCCGTTTTTGTCATAATGGATATCTGTCGCCTCGCGGTCCATGTTGTAGGCAACCGTCAGCTGCGAGGTGAATCCCGGTGTCGGGAAATCCTGACGATACAAATTCGCGAAGAAAACATAGTCGTGCCGCAGATCCTGCCCCAGGTCGTTCAAACCAGAGTTTGTATCCTTTTCGATGAATGCGAAGGCAGCAAGATTGTATTGCCAACGATTGTCGTCGCGGTTGCCGAACAGACGAACGCCAAGCTGGTTATCTTGAAAAAGGAAGCCGCGAAAATCTGAGGAGAATGGCTGAATGCCCACACGGATGGAGTCGAAATCGTAACGATCCGACACATCGCGGATGTGGTAATCGACGAATGCTTCCTGCACGCCAATGAAATTGTCGCTGCGATGCGGGGCCTTACTGGCGTCAATCGATAGGATGCGCCGTTCGTCGGCCTCCGCGTAGTTCCAGTTTAAGCCGACAGACAGGCGAAATTCGATTTCCGGCGGTTTAAAGGCTGTTGCGCCTTTGAAGACGTCCGCGCCGACAAGAACGGTTTGTTGCAGATCGATGCTGCCGTCGCGTCCGAACGTGTCGAGCGATCCCTGGCCGCCGGTCTGCACCGCGACGGGTAGCGGGAATGAGCGTGGCTCGACAACCGTGTCCGAGAGCGCATTGAAAGAAAAGAACCAATCATTCGTTCCCTTGATGGGACGATCGCCCTTGAACGCATTTTGATTGTAGGGATCAAACCAGTTTCCATTTACGCCGAGCGTTTCGACCAGGCGCCAACGGTCGGGTACAGGAATTTGATCGGTGGGAAACGCTTCCGGTGGAGGCGCGGTGACTGCACCGGGATTGATCTGCGTGACCGGCGGTGGAAAGCTTTGCTCTGAGCCGGGTAATTTTCGTCCATCCAACTCCGGATGTTCTGACGGTGCGTCGCCGCTGATCAGATCGACGTCGGCTTTCGGAAGGTCTTGCAATTTCGAGTCGGTCTTCGGCTTTTGGGAATGCGGTTGGTCCTGCGCAACTGCACTCAATGCCCCCATGGAAGTGGAGAGCAGAAGCAGGCTCAGGATGCGCGCGATCCGCCTCATCGCTATTTGCCGTTACAGGGGTGCTGTTCGGAGTCGTCGAGGAACGGCGCAACCGGGCAGTTCACGTAACGCAGCCTGACATTGTCCCCATTAACGCGAACAACAATCTGATCGGCACGGATCGAAGTCGGAGCCTCACCGATCGTGTTCAGTGACTGTCCAGCGTAGTAAAGGCCGAGGAACGAGATCATGTCGTCCTGGTCAATCCCATCCCCGGAGACGCCAATGCCGCCAACCAGTACGCCGTTGCGGTAAATGGGTACGCTGCCCGCGAAAATCTGCAGACCGTTTTGCAGTCTGTTGTTAGAACTCGATGTGCCGGGCAGCTTCGTGCAATAGCCTGGGTCGGAGCCTAGGAAATTGCTCAGTACAAGCGCCGACTGCAGGCCGGTGGAGAATGGATTGAACTGATCGATCGGGCGTGAATAAGGGCCGTTGGGGTTGCCGTCCTGTCCATCAGGAAAAAACGGTCGCGAAAGGTCGCCGTTGGAACGGTCTGCAAACGCGAACTTCCCTGTCAGCGCAGTTTGATCGTTGAGAAAGTCGCGCACTTTCTGCACAAAGCTTTGAACATCGCTGCTGGGATCGCTTGCCAGATCTGCGGCCGCATGCGCGTTCGAGGCAAAACTTGCCGTGCGCGCTTTCTGCAACGACACATCGATGCCGAAGATCGGAGCATCCGGCGAACGAACGATTCCCAGAATGACGCCATGTGTATCGACGACGGACATCGTCACCTGTGCGCGGCTGTCCAGCGGATTGCGGATGGCGGCACGGGTCCGGCTCATGATTGTAAAAGCCTGCTCCAGCACGGTCTTTACTTCATTCGTCGAGAGTGCCGTGCCGACGTCAGCACCATCGGTGCCGGCGCGCGGCAAGTCACGTCCACTGCCAGATCCGTCCGTCAGTATGAAGGCGTCGGGATTGTCGAATTCGGAAGTCGTCGACTTTCGAATTCCGGATGCTTCCTGACCGTAGATTGCCCCCGCGAGAACAGCCGTGCCGGCGTAGAAGCCCGGCACTGCAGTCAGCGCCCCCGTGCTTGCCGGTATGCTGTCGAATGGCGGCGCCGATGCGGGATTCGACTTAAGAGTCTGTCGCGTCGCATCGCTGTAGCGCAAGCTGGTGCCATTGATGAAAATTCTGTCGGCGGTAATTGTCGTTGGCGCGGCGAAATCGAACGTGCCAGCGAGCGCCATGTTCTCTTCCGGTGAATTGTCGACATCGAGCGTGTTGGGATCCAGGCCGTAAACGCCATCGCCGATCACGCCAACGCCGCCGACAACAACGCCGTCTTTGTAAAGCGGAAAGCCGCCAGGATCGGCGGACAGACCAAGCGGCGAACGCTTGGGTCCGATCAAAGCGCCGTTGCCGCCGCCGGAGATAAAGCGAGACGACAGGTCGGAGCAGGGGAGCTGGCTGAACTGTACGCCGAACAGCGGACCGCCGGGCAAACCGTTTGAAGCAGGGCCGGGCGGGAAATGCTGCTGCACGATCATGCTTGCAGTACGAGTGGAAAACGCATTTCCGCCGGAAGAGAGATAAGCACCCGTGATCGCCTTGGCGATCGCGGCAGCAGTCGATGGAACTGTTAGCCCCTGCAGATCGATGTCCTTACTCTTGTCTGGCGCATCTGGGACCTGTGCGGTCGGCAGGGCGCCGGTCATCGAATATACGGCAAGCACGTTGCCCACACGGTCGGTGACTGCAATGACAGATGGTTGGCCCTGCGCTTGCGCTTCGAAGATCGCCTGCGCCAGCACCTGCTTCACGTCCGCGACGGACAGTCCGACCTGTGCCGGGACCTTGTATTTCGGTCCACCGCCGCCACCACCACCGCCACCGCCTCCGCCGCCCCCTTGATTTCCGCTCGAACTGCCGCCTCCGCCACCGCAAGAGGAGAGCAGAAACGCGTAGGCCACGAGCAAACTGATCAACCGGTTCGGACGCCGCATTAGCGCAGTCTCCTTATGGCAGAGGCGACACGGGCGAGCGTGTCGCGGAATTCTGCAGATCGATAGGTGTTCGGGTCCTTTACATCGCGATAGAGCGCATCGATGTCGGGCCGAAGCGCTTTCTCCGCACTGCGTTGAACATATCCAGCAGTCACGAGCGCATTCAGCAGCGTATCGATGCCCATGACCGCCTGGGCGCCGCCCGTGTAGTCTGTGTATCGGGCCGTGAGCGCTCCGGCGGCAAGACGATCGAGAATGGAAAAGGTCTCGTCGCGTCCAAAAGAATGCAAGGAAAATGCTTCGGCGAGCGCGCGTGAAGTTGCGGCGAGTGTCGCCGCGGCCTGCACCGCGCTGGAACGATCGCGGGCGAGCGCTGCGTGGAAATTTTGCGAGTCGCCCCGGAAACGCTCTGCGAGGGATGGCGCGGCGGTATCTACCGCAGCCTGAAGGACGATCATGTTCTCATCGTCGAACACCGGCGTGCCGATCGAAATTCGCCTGTCCGGATTGGACACCGCATTAATTTGAGGCGTACGCATATCGGTGAGCGAGCGATGACAGCTTTGGCAATCATAGAAATAGAAGTCTGGAAACAGGCCTTCCGGCCGCTCCGCAAAGGCGGTCAGCACCCGATCCAGCGCCATGGCTTGACCCACGGCCCAGAGCTTGACAGCACCGGCGACCTGCTTGCGCTGCCTGTAATCGGCATCGAAATCGTAATGGCTCTGCATTGCGCCAAAGAGATCGAGCTCAAACGAAATTCGCGGATGTCCTGCCGCCATGATGCGGTGGTTCATCACATAGCCCGGTTTGTTTGCGCCGAAGTGGCAATCGAGGCAGACAGATGCTCGCGCCTTGGCGTCATCGAGTGCCTTCATGCCATTCCGAACATTCGAGGCGTGCGTGGCGCCGACGGCGTAATGGGAAGAGAGCCAACCGCCCGCACCGCCGTGGCAGGCCTCGCATCCGACCCCCTCAGAGATCTGGAATCGCGCACCGTGTTTGTCAGCCGCGACGTTATCGGAGTGACACCCTAGGCAAGTCTGTGAGCGTTCCGCCGCTCCTAATCCCAAACGCGACGCGATCGCCTCTCCGCGCTGGTAGGTTAGCACTTTCCACGCGCGGCTATGCGCGCCGGAGGACGAGGATTCATCCTGCCAAGTGATGAGTTCGTTCTGCCGTACGGTAGGACCGCTGGGCGCTAGCCTCCCGTGGCAAGTGGAGCCTGAGCATGTTGCGACTCCCTCGTGCGTGCCAACTTCGCTCGCGCTCAAGGAAGACGGCAGGAGAACCAGCGCACAGCCAAACAGCGCCGATCTCCAAGAGTGGCCAAACCACAGCAGCTTAGCCCCCGCCCACACCGCTTACCCCTATCCCCCGGTGCCTGATGGCAGCCGATCTCGTACTTTCCCCCAGTTTTCGGCCGATTTCAAATCTGGGTGGTGGCCGAAATGCCCGTTTTCGGGGTGACCAGCCCGAATCCCTACCCTGCGCGGCTAGGCTTCCTCAATTTCTGCGCGCAGCATTTCCAATGTGATCCAGCGGTCTTCCTTTTCGGAGAGTGCTTTCTGGGCATCAGCCAGGCCGGCGCTAAGCATTGCGAACTCTTTTGGATCGCGCGCATAGAGCCCGGCGTCGGCAAGCTGTTCCTGCAGCTTCGCAATCTGGGCTTCGAGTATTGTGATTTCGCCCGGCAGCGTCTCCAGCGCGTGCTTGTCCTTGAAGCTCAGTTTGCGCTTCTGTTGGGCGAGGGCATTGGTTGTCCGCTCGCGTTCGCGTGGTGCAGCTTTGGCGACTTCCTTCGCGGCCATGCCTGAACCACGCTGCGCCAGCATGTCGCTATAGCCGCCGGCATATTCGACAAAGCGGCCGTTGCCTTCCGCCATCAGCACGGATGTCACCGTGCGGTCGAGGAAGTCGCGATCATGACTGACCAGCAGGACCGTGCCAGGATAATCGGCGATCATCTCCTGCAACAGGTCCAGCGTTTCGAGATCGAGATCGTTGGTTGGCTCGTCGAGCACCAGCAGATTGGATTCAGCCGCGAGGGCGCGTGCAAGCAGAACTCGTGCACGTTCGCCGCCAGACAGCACGCGCACGGGCTGCCGCGCCTGTTCGGGCGTAAAGAGGAAATCCTGCATGTAGCTCATCACATGCTTTGGCTTGCCTGCGACGGTCACCGTCGTGCCATGCCCACCAGTTAGAACGTCAGCGAGCGTTGTATCTGGCATCAGCTTACGGCGATCCTGATCCAGCGAAGCCATATGAACATTAGCGCCGACCGCGACCGTGCCGCTGTCGGGTTCTAACCGTCCGGTTAGGAGATTGAGTAGTGTAGTCTTGCCGGAACCGTTGGCGCCGACCACGCCGATACGGTCGCCGCGCAGAATGCGGATCGAAAAATCGTCGACCACGGTTTTGCCGCCATACGCCATCGATGCCCGTTTTGCTTCTATCACAAGCGTGCCGGAGAGTTCGGCTTCGCTCGCCGCCATCTTCAGAGTGGAAACACGGCGACGCTCACGCTTCTGTTTGCGTAGGTCGCCGAGCCCGGCGAGCCGTTTGACGTTTCGTTTGCGCCGCGCGCTCACGCCATAGCGCAACCAATGCTCCTCCTGCACGATCTTGCGGTCGAGCTTGTGCCGCTCGAGTTCTTCCTGTTCCAACAATTCGTCGCGCCAGGATTCGAATTGCGCAAAGCCGCGATTGAGAAGCCTGGTCGCCCCGTGGTCGAGCCACAGCGTGCTGCGCGATAAACTGGAGAGAAACCGTCGGTCATGACTGATGAGCACCAGCGCTGAACGCATTGACGCGAGTTCGGCTTCCAGCCATTCGATTGCGGGAAGATCGAGATGGTTGGTCGGCTCATCCAAGAGAAGGATATCGGGCGAGGGCGCGAGCACGCGCGCCAAGGCCGCGCGCCGCGCCTCGCCACCGGAGACTTGGCCGGTCTTTTCATGGCCTGTCAGTCCGAGCGCATTCAACAGATAGGAAACGCGGTGGGGATCGTCGCCGGGGCTGAGACCGGCGTGGGCGTACTCACCCAGTGTCTCGGCACCGGAAAAATTCGGCTCCTGCGCCAGATAGCGAACGGTCACACCAGGTTGCACGAAACGCTCGCCGGAGTCCGGATCGGTAAAGCCTGCCGCGATCTTCAGCAGAGTCGATTTGCCCGAACCATTTCGTCCGACAACACAAAGCCGCGCGCCTTCGTCGACGACAAGCTCCGCACCATCCAGCAGGGGCGTGCTGCCGTACGTGACGTGAATGTCCTTAAGGAAAAGCCGAGGCGCCATGACGCGACGCCATAGCATCCCCGGCGCGATCTAGCACGCGCGGGCTTGGCCCTGCGTCAACACGCTTCGCAGCGGAAAAACGATGCTCGCAGTGGTTCCGGCACCGTGAGTGCTTTCGATCGAAAGGCTCGCGCCGTGCAGTTCCGCGAACTGCTTGGTGAGAGGAAGCCCAAGGCCGACGCCCTCATATTTTCGCGCGAGCGAAGAGTCTATTTGGCCGAATCGTTCGAGCGCCTTTGGAATGCTCTCTACCGCCATGCCGATGCCGGTGTCGCTGAACGTGATGGCGAAGCCATCACGATTCTGGCCAGCGGCAATTCTCACTTGTCCGCGATGCGAAGTGAATTTGACTGCGTTTGAAAGCAAGTTGAAAAGCATCTGCCGCAAGCGACGGCGGTCAGCCATCAGGAACGCCGGTTCGATGTCGCATTGGATGGCGATGGAGTCCTTCTGAGCCATTGGCTCTATGGCCACCACACATTCGCCGATCACCGAGGCGAGTTCAACGGGTTCAAGATCGAGTTCAATCTCACCCGAATCCATGCGTGAAATGTCGAGGATGTCGTTGATCACGCCGAGGAGATGAGCACCGCTACCGTGGATACTCTGTGCATATTCCTTATATCTTTCGCTTCCCATCGGTCCGAAGATCTCGCCCCGCAGTATGTCAGAGAAGCCGATGATCGCGTTCAGCGGCGTGCGCAATTCGTGGCTCATCGTCGCGAGGAATTCGCTCTTGGCGCGGCTCGCAGCCTCGGCGCGTTCGAGTGCCTTGGAGAGTTCATCGGCGTTGTTGCGCAGTGCCTTCTCAGCCAAGACTCGATCCGTTACATCGACAATCGCGCCGACGAAGGTCACTTTGCCGTCGCGCGGTAAGATGTGGATGTAAGGAACTGCAAAGCGCAGTTCGCCGTCCTTCCGCCGCGGCCGCCACATGCGGTCTCCGTCGTAAGGACGCACCATGCCGCTCGAGATCATGGCATTGAGCGCGGGGCGTTCCTCATCGCTGAGTAAATCAAACACGGTCAGATTTGGAATGTCTTCGCGCGTGTAGCCAAGATGATCGAGCGCGGCTCGGTTGAGATCGAGAACGCGCAGCGTGGCGCTTCCTTCCCACAGCCACATGGGCACGGGATTGTTGTCGAACATCAGTTTGAAGCTGTCTTCGCTGCGTCGTACATCGGTAATGTCGACACAGATCGAAACCGTTCCGCCCTCCGGCGTGCGCCGGTCCTGCGCTCGCAGCCAGCGTCCATTTCCCAAATCCTGGACGCGTGACCCTTCGCCTTTGGCGCGCAGCTCCATGCGGTCTTCGAGCCAGGCCTCTTCTCGGCCTTGGGCTTCGGCATAAAATCCGCCGCGCAAATCCTCTTTCAGCATGTCGCGAAACTGGATGCCCCGACGCAGGAGCTTCCGGCAGTCGCCCGAGATACTCTCGTAGGGTTTGTTCCAGAGATAGAGCCGGTCGTGTTTGTCGTAGAATGCGATGCCGGCGGGAAGTTCGTCGATTGCGTCGCGCAGCCTGCGGTCGGCGCGAACCTTCTCGCGCAGCAGGAAGGACGCCACGACAATGGCGCAGACCAACAATCCGATGAAGATCTCCAACTCGATCACGGCCGCCAAGCCTGAGTGTTCCGATGCGGCACAGTAGGGCTGCCAAGTAAACGCAACCTTTATTTGTGCCGCATCGTGGGCGGATCGCGCTGTTGTGACCGCTTAAGGGCTGACCTTCAGGAACGGAACCGCGCCGCCCGGAACCATCGTCGTCGGCAGATGTCCGTCCCACTTTTCGGCTGTGACCAGCGCCGGAAGACCCGGGTTATCGCGCAACGCATCGCCGCGGTTGCGAATGGCGGAGGCTTCGGCTTCGCCCTGCGCCTTCACCGAATAGGCTGCGGCGTCGGCGCGTGTACGGGTTGCCGCGGCTTCGGCTTCGGCCTGCTGCTGGCGGACAGTCGCTTCCATGCGAGCTTCAACGGCTTCTTCGTACTTGCCGGAGAAATCGATGTTCTCGATCTGCACGGACTCGACCGTCAGCGGACCGTGAACCACCTTGCGCAAAGCAATGGCGAGTTCGTTGTTGAGCTGCGCGCGATCCTGCACCGCGCTGACCGCGTTGAACTGACCGAAGATATTCTCCGACCAGGTGTAGACCTGCGGCGTGACAAGCCGGTCGATCATGTTCTGGATCGATTTGTAGTCGGTATAGACCGTGCGCGGATCGGTGACGTGATAGTTGACGGAGACCCGCAACGTCGCAGGCTGCTGATCGCGTGAGTATGTCTTCACGTCGCTGTAACGGCTGTTCTGCGACTCTTTCCAGCACAGTGGGATCCGAAGCTTGGAATTCACGTGACTTGAAGTCGCGG
>JADMIO011227111.1_pt1 | contig 88206 bp, 81 predicted proteins | sample 8958161 | NCBI WGS metagenome assembly JADMIO01 (sample SAMN16585339, study PRJNA669376) | soil metagenome | isolation source: Crop rotation soil | place: USA: Cullars Rotation, Alabama | collected 2011 | reverse complement strand
GCCGCGACTTCAAGTCACGTGAATTCCAAGCTTCGGATCCCACTGTGCTGGAAAGACGCCCTCCGGATTGCTTGATGTATTTCGTTTCATTCTTGCCAGGGACAGTGATCGTTTCTTTGTAAGCGACCTCGGGTTTGCCCACATTTGCCTCGACATTGAATTCGCGGAACATGCGGTCGCGGATGATCTCAAGATGTAATTCTCCCATGCCTGCTATGATCGTCTGTCCGGTCTCTTCATTAGTAGAGACGCGAAATGTCGGATCTTCTTCGGACAATGAACTTAAAGCCAACGAAAGCTTTTCGCGATCGGCCTTGGATTTTGGTTCAATCGCCATGGAGATCACAGGCTCTGGGAATTCCATTTTCTCGAGCAGTAGCGGATTATCTTCACTGCACAGAGTATCACCTGTCGTCGTGGCTTTAAGCCCGATGCATGCGGCAATATCTCCAGTGAAAAATTCATCGCGGTCTTTGCGCTGGTTAGCGTGCATTTCCAATAGGCGCGAAATCCTTTCTCTTTTATCTTTGGTCGTATTGATGATCGCAGTGCCTTTTTCGAGTCTTCCAGAATAGATCCGCACAAAAGTGAGGCGTCCGACATAAGGGTCGGACATAATTTTGAAAGCAAGTGCTGCAAGAGGAGCATCATCACTGGGCTCGAGCTCCATAGGCTCGCCTGTCGAAATATTAATTCCTTTGATCGTTCCGCGATCTAGCGGAGAGGGCATCCAATTGACAATAGCATCGAGCAGAGGCTGAACTCCTTTATTCTTGAACGCTGTTCCGCATAATACGGGGTTGATCTTGTTCGTACAAACTCCCTTGCGAATCACAGCATGGATTTCATCGACTGTCACGGATTCGGGATTTTCCAAAACTTTTATCATAAAGGTTTCATTGCTCTCGTCGACAGTTGCCAGTTCTTCTAGCATCGATTGGCGCAATTCTTTACAGCGGCTAAGAAGATCGGCAGGGATTTCAGCAGTCTCATATTTTGCACCCATCGTCTCGTCGAGGAACAGATAAGCCTTCATTGTGATGAGATCGACCATGCCTTTGAATTCGGACTCGGATCCGATAGGGCAATGGACAGGAATTGCATTGGCTCCGAGTTTTTCTTTCATGGAGTTAACCGCCATAAAATAATCAGCGCCTACGCGATCCATTTTATTGACAAAGGCGATGCGTGGCACTTTATAACGCTCTGCTTGGCGCCATACAGTTTCGGATTGCGGCTGGACGCCGGCTACTGCATCGAAAACGGCAACAGCTCCATCGAGGACGCGCAAAGAGCGCTCTACTTCAATTGTAAAGTCGACGTGACCCGGAGTGTCGATGATGTTGATCTTGTGCATTTCACCATCGCGGTCTTTCCAAAAGACAGTAGTGGCTGCAGAAGTAATCGTGATCCCTCTTTCGCGCTCTTGCTCCATAAAGTCCATGGTAGCAGCGCCTTCATGCACCTCGCCGATGCGATGCACGCGGCCGGAATAAAAGAGAATTCTTTCGGTAACAGTTGTTTTGCCCGCATCAATGTGCGCCATGATGCCGATATTACGGACATTTTTTAAAGTGTCGGTTTCTTGTCGCTTACCCATTTATGATCTCCTTTACCATTTATAATGTGCAAAGGCGCGGTTAGCTTCGGCCATACGGTGCATGTCGTCTTTTTTCTTGATCGTAGAGCCCTGATTATTAAAACAATCGATCAGCTCTTGGGTCAAGGCTTCTTCCATCGAACGGCCAGCTTTTTCGCGGGAGTTGCCGATGATCCATTTCATTGCAAGTGATGTGCGGCGATCGGCGGGTATTTCAATAGGGACCTGATAAGTTGCACCCCCGATTCTTCGCGATTTGACCTCTAAGGAAGGCTTTGCATTTTCGAGTGCTTGTTCGAATGCTGCTAAAGGGTCCTCGGATTTAATTTTTTTAGCAAAAGATTCGATAGCTTTATATACGATGCCTCTGGATTTTGCTTTTTTGCCGCTTATCATCAATTTGTTGATAAATTTTGCTAATACTAAGCTCTTGTAGAGAGGATCAGGATCGATTTCTCTCCTCATAGCGCGTCGTCTTCTAGACATAGGACCTTTGGTTCCTCATTTGTATTTGTTTATTTTAGAATCAAATCTATTTCACTTGGCCGCAAAGCATATTCCTTGCCGGCCGGCCCTCAATTGACCCTGTCTTATAAGAAGAGAGACAATGGCGGGCCAGGATGCTTTTTTAATGAAGCATCCTAATATTACTTGGGAGTTTTAGCTCCGTATTTAGATCTGGACTTCTTGCGATCTTTTACAGCAGCGCAGTCAAGAGTTCCTCGTACGATGTGATAACGCACGCCGGGCAAATCTTTTACACGACCGCCTCGAACAAGAACGATACTGTGTTCTTGCAGATTGTGCCCTTCGCCTCCGATGTATGCGATAACCTCTTGGCCATTAGAGAGACGCACCCACGCCACCTTTCTCAAAGCAGAATTCGGTTTTTTCGGAGTTTTAGTTTTCACTTGCATACAGACTCCGCGTTTCTGAGGACACTGTTGCAGTGCAGGGGATTTTCGCCTTTTTACTTTTGGACGTCGGCCTTGTCGTACCAGTTGGTTGATCGTTGGCATCTGTCGCTTTTCTCCTTAAATCAGTAGTTTTTCCATTAATTTTAGAGACTGTTCTAAGCTTATTGTTCTCTTGGCCGATTTTCGATTCCAAATCTTGAATCGAAAATCGGCCAAGCCTCAGTTCATGAACAGTCTTTTAGGGAAAATGAGAAGAAAATCTTCACCATTTATCTCTAAGATATTGAGATAATATAGCCTGAATTGAGAATTTCTTGCAAAAGCAATTTCTTGAGAGATAGGAGATCATCATTCAACAAAATTCAATTTATTAAATTATATTAATCCTATAAATAGAAACTATAGATAGCAAAATAGGTAGATAGTGCGGATCAAAATTTTAATTTTACCATTTTTATTTCTAATTCTCTGTTCGGCTGTACCACTGCAATTATCAAAAAAAGATATTCGCCGCACAACTGAATTAATGTTGAACTATCATGTGGAATATAAGGAGTTTTCTCCTCTGCTGGCACGCCGTTCGCTAAAAATCTACGTAGAGCAATTTGATCCGGAAAAAATTTATTTACTTTCCGAAGAGGCTTTGCCCTTCCTTGCCCCAAGAGAGCGACGTCTCAAAACATTGGTTAGCAATTATCAAAAGGATGATGTCTCCGATTATGAATCTTTAAATCGCATCATACAGCACGCTATTGCTCGAGCTCGAAGCATTCGAGAAGAATGCCAATCCGAGTTATTGCTAAGCGCGGAGGAATTGACTCCAGGTCCTTTAGAGCCGTATGTCGATTTTGCTAAAAATGAAACGGAATTAAAAGAAAGAATACAAAAATATTTGATGATGATCTTGGCAAAAGAGAGGCATTCGAGAATGGCTCGAGCTTGGGATGCCGAGCATAAGAGTGGAACATTTGCATTGTGGGAAAGGCGTTTTCGTCGCATGGAAGACTCCTATCTTTTTACTGATGTCCAAGGAAAACCTTTATCAGCAGAGCTCTCGGAACACCTTCTTTCAATGCATGTCTTAAAAGCGATAGCAAAAAGCCTAGATGCCCACACTTCTTATTATACGCCTGAAGAAGCCTTCGAGATGCGCGCCAGCTTGGAAAAGCAATTTGAAGGAATTGGGATCATTCTGCGCGAGGGAGTGGATGGGATAGCTATCGTAGGATTGATCAAAGGAGGGCCGGCAGAGCTGTCTGGACGCATTCAAGTGGGGGATTTGATTATATCCATCGACGGCAAATCTATCATTGATATGCCCTATGAAGAAGTTTTGCGCAAGCTCCAGGGCAATGGAGGTAGTCATGTTCAGCTGGGCCTCAAACGCATAGATGTAAACGATACATATAAGCAGTTGAAAGTCTCATTGAATCGAGAAAAGATTGTCATGCAAGAAGATCGCCTGCAGTTTGCCACAGAGCCTTTTGCAGATGGCATTATCGGCAAGCTCATTCTGCCGTCTTTTTATGAAAGTTCAGATGGATCGAGCTGTGAAAAGGACATGAGAGAGGCCTTGCGCACGCTTAAGAAAAAAGGAAAACTAGTCGGCCTTATACTCGATCTGCGCGAAAATTCCGGAGGATTTCTCAACCAGGCTGTCAAAGTGGCAAGTCTGTTTATTTCCAGCGGAGTTGTCGTCATCTCCAAATACGCTAAAGATGAAATCCATTATTTGCGCAATCTCGATATCCACAGTTATTACAGCGGCCCTTTGATCGTATTGACTTCAAGGGCTTCAGCATCTGCTGCTGAAATTGTCGCTCAAGCTCTTCAAGATTATGGAACAGCGCTTGTCGTGGGCGATGAACGCACATATGGAAAAGGAACGATCCAGTATCAGACCGTCACCGATGCAAACGCTCCCAGCTTCTTTAAAGTGACGGTGGGCCGTTATTACACCGTGTCCGGGCGCTCGACGCAAATTGATGGCGTCCTAGCCGACATCCTGGTCCCCACGCTTTATTCTGCGGTCAACATTGGAGAGCGCTACCTCGAATTTCCACTCAAAAGCGATCGCGTGCCTTCCGCTTACGTCGATCCTCTATCCGATATCGATCAGAGAAACCGCATGTGGTTTCAGCAAAATTATATCCCCAATTTACAAAAAAAGCTCTCAGTTTGGACGCAAATGTCCTCCCGGTTGAAAAAAAATACCGCCCATCGTTTATCTGAGGACAAAAACTTCAAATTTTTCTTAAAAACCTGTGAAGAAATAAAATCCGGACGCGCCTTTAAGCCTACCCCTTCTGAAAACTGGGGCATGGAAGACCTTCAGATGGCCGAAGGGATGCGCATCATTAAAGATATGATTTGCATCAAAGAGAATCCAGACAAATAATTCTTCTTTTCCCGATCTCCATTGCAATTGCATTGCCAAAAAACAAGTATTTCCCTATCTTCTTTATCTTGATTCACTTCGCCTTATTGGCCAGATAGCTCAGTCGGTAGAGCAGAGGACTGAAAATCCTTGTGTCGCTGGTTCGATTCCAGTTCTGGCCACATTTTTTTTTGTCCAAAAAAATTGGGCAGAAAGAAAAGCCACCCGGGTCCTCGAAAACCTATCTTGGAGTGTCGATTCCGTTGAATCTACGGTAATCATTCGTGCTGTTCAACAATTGGTCAACGAAAATAGATCTAATCCCTCTTTTCCTGTAACACCTCAAACTCATCAAGGAGCAGTTTCGGCTTGGCCTTTTTTAAACGTTTTTCAACATTTTTAATAGGTTCTGCAGGTGGAATATTTTCAGGCATTGCCACACCGATTTTAGCAATAGCTGCTCGAACCTCCCTTCCGACCATTTCGTGATTTTTTCTAATTTGAGTTTTTCACGTGTATGAGTCATCCGGAATTGGTTGGCAGCAAGTTCAGTGGTATTCATGCGATCCATGAGCTGCTCTTTTGGGGAAATGCCTTTGCGGGCCTTAATTGCATCGACTCCTAGCCCTCCATAAAGCCCTTTGTATCCAGCATCGTGAAAAACGCCGAACATTTTATCCTCAACGCCTGCATCTCGAGCAGCTCCAGAAAGGGCTTTGAATTCAACGGACGCCTGTTTTCTCAGCTCTAAACGCTCGAGATCGGCAGCGTTTTCCTCTGAAAGCTCTTGTTTTCGAGTTTGAATAGCAAAGTATTTTTGAGCATGTGCAATTTCAGGCTTTCTGGGGTCTCCGTTTTGGGCGATAAGATAGCATGCGAATCGAGAGAGGTGATAATCATTTACTTCCCTCTGTGTATGGCTTCCAATCTCGACCATTTTACAGGCGCTTGTAAAATGGTTTTGAGGATCATTGCCAGACAGCCTGCATGATTCCATGGCTTTTTTGATGGGCAGGTTCAAACCCATGCCATTTGGAATAGCCTAGGCATGACTGAAGATCTCTGGCGCTCCAATATTCTATCCCGTATTGGTTAAGTTTTTTAAGCGATTCAAAAGATAGGTTGGTAGGTATGAGGTGCTTGTTATCTGAGTTTTCCATTTGGAACTTCCATATAAGGGATTTTTAGAAGAACAAGCATAGACCAGCCAAAAATATTTCTCAACGATACTGCTTTTCTAGTACAAATCTTGGAAGCGCTTGGATATGCATTAATTTCATGGCATGCTTATCAATCATCAATTTTGAGAGGACCCATGTCAGATCAAGTCGTAGCTTCAAAAAAAGCCAAAACTACTGTCTACATGACGGAAGAAGAGGAAATTCTTTTAAATGAGTTGTTCAGTTCATTAAACGACTCAGAGAACGCCGAAAAACCGATAAATCTGCGCTTCTTTTCGAGGGTATTCGTTTGTTATTTGAGAAAGAAATCGGGAGCAAGGCAAATGGCTAAAAAGACAAAAAATATCTTAAATGAAGTGATTGCCAAACAGCCAGCCAAAGAGACACTACCCGCTTCTCTGCCTGAGGGATATGCTTCTATTCTAGAGGCTATTACCAGTAAGATACGCGCTGCGCAAACCAAGGGGCCATGGTAGCAGTCAATCGTGAGCTAATGGACGTCTATAGGGACATTGGCAAGACGATTCATGAACAGCAGCAAACGGCCGAATGGGGATCATCAGTGGTCGAGCAGTTAGCGAAGGATTTAAAAAAATCTTTTGCAGGAATGAGAGGCTTTTCTTCTCGTAATCTATGGAATATGAGGGACTTCTATCTTTCCTACGCCGATAACCAAAAACTGCAGGCAATGACTGCAGAAATTAGCTGGACCCACAATGTGGTCGTATTTGAGAAGTGTAAAGACCCTCTGCAAAGAGAATTTTACATCAGGATGTCCAAAAGGAATGGTTGGACGTATCGGGTGCTGATGAATCAGAATTTTGCTATACCACAGGAAACGCAAATCTCTCGTGGCAATCGAGCTAAAAGTAGGAGAATTTGTCCCAGAATTCATGGGGAAAATGCAATTTTATCTCACTGTGCTTGTTGACAAGGTAAGAATGAAAGATGAAAATCCATCGATAGGGATCATCCTATGCAAAGAGAAAGATCGAACGATTGTCGAGTATGCCTTGAAGGAGGCTAATAAGCCGATAGGAGTTGCAACGTATCAAATGTTCAGAGAACTACCGAAAGAGCTGAAAAACGAGTTGCCATCCCCTGACCAGATCGCGCTATTACTTGAACACATAGCTATGAAATAGAAAAAGTGCAGACACTATGGGACAAATCTTCATAAACACAGAACGGCTCATTCTCAGAAAGTTTGAAGAGTCTGATCTACATTCCTTTTCATTGCTTGCAGCCGATCCCGAGGTGATGCGATTTTCCCTGAAGGGGCCACTTTCTGCCGAAGAAGCAAAAGAATATTTTGAAAGAAGGGTTTTGTCTCACTATCAAACGCATGGATTTGGACTTTTAGCTGTTTTTCTCAAAGACACTCAGGATTTCATAGGATTTGTTGGTCTCATCGTTCAGAATATTGACGAGACTGAGGAAATCGAATTAGCTTATAGGCTCCTTCCAAAATACTGGAACCAAGGTTTTGCTACGGAAGCAGCGACTGCTGTTTGTGAGTATGCGTTTCAAACTTTGACAGTAGAGCGATTGATTTCACTTATTGATCCTAAAAACCATAAAAGTTTGCAGGTAGCAAATCGAGTAGGAATGCATTTTTGGAAACATTCCGTTTTTCATGGCTTTCCCGTACAAGTTTATTGCCTTTCAAAGATTGCGGTCATTCCTTACCAGGCTTCCTGGGCAGAGCGTTTTCGATTTGAAAGAGAGAAGCTTAAGAAAGCGTTTGAAGGTCTGAAAATTGAATTTCATCATATAGGCAGTACTTCAATTCCTCACTGCTCTGCTAAGCCAATTATTGATATCCTTGGCATCACATCCGACGTACGTCAAGTCGATGCTTACAATGAAGCAATATCGAAGCTTGGGTATACGCCCAAAGGCGAATATGGGATGCGCCAGAGGCGTTATTTTCACAAAAGGCCTGTTGACGCCGTTAATCTTCATATTTTTGAAGATACAAATCCAGAAGTGGAGCGCCACCTACGTTTTTGTGCCTACTTACGAAAACATCCAGATAAGGTCAGCGAATATTCTCAGCTCAAATTCGATTTGGCTAAATATTTTCCTCATGATATTCATCGCTATATTCTCGGCAAAGAGCGCTGGATTAAAGACATAGACAGGCTTGCAGCCGAAGAATTCACGAAACCTTTGCATAGCAAGAAAAAGAGCCAGAGACGGCGATTTACCTCTCTACCCGAGATTCTTCAAGCAATGGAAGCCAATATGTACTTGCATATGACGTATTTTGCTAAATATCTGCCTACCTTAGAACTAGTCTTCGAGCCTGATGTGACAGTGATTCGTTCAGAAATTCCTGATGATACTTTCAACTACGTCCTTTTTGCAAAATTTCGAGAGAATAACGTCCATAACAGAGCCGCGCATATCATTAGTTTGTACAAAAGGCACCATCTTCCTTTTTCCTGGTGGATTGGCGAATCAGATACTCCTCCAGATTTAGCGAACACACTGAGTAAGGAAGGGCTGGTTTTCAAAGAAGAGAACGTCGGTATGTATTTAGAGTGCGACTCTTTCCAAGCACAAACACATATCCCGCTGTTGAGATTCCAACGAGTTTTTTCTTTAAAAAAACTGCAAGATTTTTGTCAGATCATTGTAGAAATTGGAGGGAATCCCCAAGCATTTGATTTGATCTATCGTCAGCTTCCACAGATTCTTTATACTGAAGGCGCTTGTTTTGAAATGCACGTCGGTTATGTCAATGAACTACCTGTCATAACAGGGGTTCTTGTGTTAGATGCAAACGTAGCCGGTATTTATTATGTGGCTACTGTGCCATCGCAACGAAAAAAGGGCTATGGAACAGCGATGATGGAATATTTAGTGGGTCGCGCTAAAACTGAGGGCTATTCTGTTGCCACCGTCCAAGCTTCTCATGAGGGGAAAAATCTTTACAAACGTTTGGGTTTCAAAGAAGTTTGTACTTTCAAAGAATATGCGTGGAGAGAGCTATGAAGATCGCCTTTCTTTTTTATGAGGGTATGACTGCCCTAGATGCTATAGGACCTCACGAAATATTGATTCGTTTGCCAGGAGCTTCTGTCTTTCGGGTTGCTGAGCGCGCAGGTCCTATTCAAACAGACTCTTCCCAACTCGTCTTAATTGCTGATTATTCTTTAGCGGATGTGACAAACGCTGATGTCGTTCTCGTTCCAGAAGCTGGTAATGCCACTACTTTGAATGATCACCCAGACACTTTGGAATGGTTGAAGTTTATCCATGCTACTACGACATGGACTACTTCTGTTTGTACAGGCAGCTTGATTCTTGGAGCAGCAGGGATTTTATCGAACTTAAAAGCTACCACTCATTGGGCTGCATTTGATCGTCTTAAATTGTGGAAAGCTATTCCCACAAAAGCAAGAGTAGTCGAAGATGGCAAAGTAATTACAGCGGCTGGAGTTTCAGCTGGAATCGATATGGCTTTGATGCTTTCTTCAAAAATAGCCGGAGAACAATTCGCCCAGGCTATTCAGTTAGGTATAGAATTGGGGATTATTCCTACTGTAGCTATTCCGTAAAGGGTACGGGTCGATTTATGCCTAATAAGGGTTCCGATCCTTACGTTGGCACAGAAGGGGTCTTAGAGGAAGTGATAGAAGAGAGAATTAAAACGGTTTGCAACCGTGCTATTTTAGAGCACGTGTTGGAAGAAATAAAAAAAGCTCATCCTTATGAAGAAACAGTCATAGATATTTATCCCGTCTATGAAATTGGGCGAAAGAAAGCAAGAGGAAGGCATTCATGATCCGTGATGATCACAAACAATGGGTCAGCCAGGTATTTGATCGAGCGGCTTCTGAATACGGTAAAAAGAGTTCTTCTTTTTTTGGTTATTTTGGAAGGCGTTTGGTAGAACAGGCTGAAATAAAGCCTAACCATCGTGTATTGGATGTCGCTACAGGAAGGGGAGCTGTTTTATTTCCCCTTACAAAAATCATTGATTCTAAGGGAAAGCTAGTAGGCATTGATATCAGTCAACAAATGCTTGATGAAACCTCTAAAGAACTGGGCAGAAAAGAAATCTCCTCTGTCGAGCTGATTCATATGGACGCGGAGAATTTAGCTTTTCCAGATCATGACTTTGATTTTATATTTTGTGGCTTTGCTCTTTTTTTCTTCCCATCTGTTCAAAAAGCTCTAGCAGAATTCAAAAGAGTATTAAAACCGGGAGGGCGCTTGGTTCTTTCCATCTGGGGGGACGACTCAACATTAGATACATGCATTCACACCGAAATCAACAAGTTGATCCACACAACCAGCCTCGCCGCAACTCCTATTTGGAATGGACCCGAATTACAGAGGGTTCTTGAGCAAGCCGGTTTTCTGCATGTGCAAATTTACAAAGAAGAAAAAAATTTTACTCATGAGACACCAGGGGAGTGGTTTCAAAGCCTGTGGCATCATGGCACTCGATCAAAATTAGAACAACTCTCTCCTTTGCAGTTGGCTGAATTGCGCAAAAGTGTCCTTAGTAAGGCTGCAGAATACACAACATCACACGGCCTTGAAGAAATACTCCAAGTATTCTATGGAGTAGCGCAAAAATGAAACGGTGTCCTAATGCCTATGAGAGCAGAACATGGACTCTTTGATCCCTCTGTATAAACATAGACTAAACCTTCTGATGGCACATTTCACGCTCATCGATCATGAGGATGCAATAAAGCAGGGTTTCCAAATAACCATTTGGAATCCGTTTTGGAGTGTCGATTCCGTCAAATTTACGGCATCAACATTAACACTCCTTTTAAATATCTGAAAATCAAGAACAAAGATGACATGGTCAGAGGACTATACATCTTGAGGCTGCTTGTTAAGGAGTTTAAATGGGTCATATTCGAAAAAGAACTCGTAAAGATGGAAACGCTAGTTTCCAAGCAGAAGTTCGCCTAAAAGGTCATCCTACTCTCATCGCCACCTTCGACCGAAGAACAGATGCAAAAAACTGGATTCATAAGGTCGAGGCAGATATCCGCTCGAAAGGAATGCAAAAGCTATATGATAATAGTGATGACATTGGCATGAATTACATTAAATTAAGCCAAGAGACGTTTGCTCTTTTATGTCGATACAGAGGGAAATCGGCACAAAACATTAACGTCACCTACAATGTCCTTAACTCAGGAAATGCCTTTCTAAAGACGAATCTAGTCCAGGAGGTTACTGAAAAAAAGGGCGAAACTCATGAAACAGAGGGATGTTGAATGCCACTTCAACCAAATATGCTCCTATGTGGCGCTAGAACAAAGCAAAGGAATCACGAGCCTTGTTTAAATCTAGCAATGGCTAATGGCCGCCTTCAAGATAACGTTCCAATATCTGCTTCTCTTGTTTCCTAGACTCCTCACGCCATCTTAGTTCTTGGGCTTTGCATTGGGAAATCATTAAATCCTGATAGAGATCGATTTCACTCGCTGTCATCCCCTCAAAAAAGGAGGCCATACGCGTAACACGCTCTGAATCTAGATTTATAGGACCTTCATTTGAGTCAGGGGATGCCTTTGCATACACATCTTGCACGCGTACAATCTCATCTTGATCTTGCTCTTGTTTGACAGTAGGCGCTTGACTGGATTGCAATTTTCCAATGCCGTAACTCAATAGACTCAATAGTGCTGCCATATTTTTTTACCTAGGTTATGGATTCTGTATTATTATTTTAGCTTCCCTGTCTGAGATCCATTTCTTTTTCTCTACAATAGTTTGAATCTGTAATTGGGCTATTTTTTCATCCAGGGGAGTAGAAGGCTTTTCAAGAAGATATCCTTGAAAAGGAATGCCTCTTTTATCAAGTTCAAGACTTACTGCCTCAAGATTCTTTTTCTCATCATCGATAAACACGATCTGCTCAGGTCTCCAGTTCATTCGATCTAGAAAAATCCCTAATAATTCTCCTTTCGTACTTCTTTTAGAACTATAAAAATCTCCACAGAAGAGAATTCCATTTTTGAAAAGTGGGGGATTGGATTTTGCATCGACTAATTCAGCAAATACGTACTCTTCTGAAAAGAATGGTCTAAAATCAATTCCTACAGCATGGAGTTGATCAGATCTCCATTTTTCCATCGATTGAATCACTCCAAAGGGACCTGTACGACATGAAGTAAACCCCATTGCAGATACCCCCTTCTTAGACAGTCTTGCAATCATGTCAGGCCCTTTCTTATCGACGAGAATATAATTTGTACCTGCCAACATAATACTCAAGTAATGATCGAATTTTTCTGGTTGTATTTTGCACCATCCACTAAAAGTTTTGCCAGCTGGCCTAAGAAGAGCATCAGCAGGTGTAAGTAGAACTTCGTCTATATCAAAAAGAAATAGAGATTCTTTTGATAAATTATCTAAATTTACCTCTTGAAAACCACCAATCGTTTGAATTTTTTCTGCAACACAAAAATGAGAGATTGAAATAAAGATATATAATAAAAAACACCTCATAAATACACACCCAAATAAATTGAAGGATTAATTACTTATCAATTAGGCTAATGTAAATATTATGATATTATTCGAAAAAAACCTCAAGCGCCTATGGTACTTTAAGAGGAGAAAAAAATGATTTATTAGGACATGTTTCCGAGCCATTTGTTTTGAAATTGGAGTAAAAATCCTATGAATACTACGCAAGCAGTCGCTGAGACTATTTTACAAGGTCCACTACATTCAAAAAAATTAGTATATGTTCTGTCGTTGTCAGATATAGCTGCATGGTGTTCTATGGAAGCTTTAAGTGACTCCCCAAGCCAAAAACGCGTTATTTTTTGATTGGATAGATTATTTATGCTTTTCGTTTGGTTTTTTGCATTTTCTATTTCCCCGAGTTCTTTGTAGGAATTTGCTAGCCTTTGCGCAGGATTAGGAGGAATACTACTCACAATTTTAATCCTTTTAAATTTACTTTCATAAGCAGCATAGCCCCAGTGCGATTTTTCCCAAAACACAAAAATATATGCCTAAAAATGCATTATAAACAAACAGGCCACCCTCTTGTGTATTGCTCAACAATAGATCGTTGATTTTTGACGCCTTTAAAACAGCCTATCACCTAGTCAACCATTCCAAAGCGACATCAACCTCATTTCTGCCTTTGTAAAGCTGTTTAATCTGCTCACGCTCTTTTTTGTAAGTCTGGACTATACCTGTATCTGGATACAATCCGAAAACCTTGAAGACAGGTAGCTCGAAATTGTTGGGACCGTAATTTTCTATGTCCTCATCTGTGTTAAAACAGGACGGAAGCGATCGTACAAAGTCTCCCATTTTGTTTTGTTCATCTATGTACTTCATGTTCCAGTCAAAAAACTGGGAATTATCAGCACCAAAACCTAATAGTATTCCAATAAGTGCATGATTCTTCAATATTGCATTCCAGAACATAGAGCCTCTATTTTCCACCTCAAAAACTACTTGAAATGGATCAAAATCGCCAAGAACGCGATGGAAATGCTCATAGTAATTCAATAGTGTACGCAATGCCATTTCAATATTAACAAAGACAATTACATCGAACTCATCTTTACCAAATGAGCCGGGAAATGCTCCAAATAAGTATTGTTTGATTTGGAAACGATCTTTGATCTGAAGCCATTTGTCATAATTTGCCTCATAGTCATATCTCTTTTGCCTTGCATTGGGATGATCCTTGAGCACTTGTTCTTTCTCTTCTTCTGTAAGGACGTCCTTATACTTGCAAAAAATCGATAAAGAAACAGGTTTTGTCCCGTACAATGTATATGCGCCCGTCTCCTTAAATAAGAGGTCGCGGAAAAATTCAGTTAGACAAATCCTTTCTTCTTCAGTAACTGAAACAGATTCAGAATTCGGTTTCTTGGAAGTGCACGAACCAAGGAAAGAAAAAATTGTGAATAAAATTAAAAGTGATGCTATGGTGCTATGCCACCTAAACCTTTTAACATGGAGGATGTCACGTATGAAACTCATAAAGACCTTATTCATTTTCTTGTTTTTAACGGCCATTTTTACATCTTATGCGCATGAAAATAAACATATTTTTGTTGGGAAAACCGGTCAAGGAGATGATGAAAAAGTCTCTTTCATTCTAAATCTCCTAGATGATGAAGTAGAAAAATACATTCATGTATCTGAAGAGACTGGAGAGATTTTCCTAAAGGTAGATAACATTGTTTCAGTACCAAAAGCTGCGCTAGCACAGACTGGTTTTAATGCCGAATCCGATCTTCCTCCTGTTATGGAGTTAATTGGCTCACGAAACAATGAACCAGATGTGCGTTGCAGCAATTGTAAGCGTTATTATGATCCACGCTACTACCATGGCAGAAGATGTCCAAATTGTGGCACATCAAACTAATTGAATAACAGTTACTCGTCTTGAAATTTCCGCCCCCGCCTATGTGCGGGGTTTTCTTTTAGATTTGGCACCCGACTTGCGTGTTTTTTTGTGTTTTTTATCAGGTGACGCTTCAATTAAATTCACTGTGGAAAGCTCAGCTTCAATCTCTTCAATTGTCGGCAAACTGGATTGTAATTTTTTAGGAAGACTCTTAAAGATCTTCGTTTCATACTCAGCTACGCCAATCGGTTTATGTATGTCCCGAAGCGCATATTCAACCTTAACTTTATTTTTTGTTTTACAGATTAAAAGCCCTATAGAAGGTTTGTCATCAGGATGTCTAAGAAGATCGTCTACAGCAGAGAGATAAAAATTCATTTGTCCAGCATCTCTGGGATCAAATGCTTTTGCCTTGAGCTCCACGATAAAATAACATCTCATCTTCACGTGATAGAATAAGAGATCAATTAAGTGATCTTCCCCCTCTATCTCGACACTGAATTGCCTTCCCATAAAGGCGAATCCTTCTCCTAGCTCAACCAAAAACTTCTGTAGGTGATTCATTAGTCCCTGCTCAAGCTCTTTCTCTTTGTGAGCTGCAATGAGAGATATAAAGTCAAAATTGTATGGGTCTTTCGTAATCTGTTGAGCAATGTCCGAGTGTGGAGATGGTAGAGTTTGCTTGAAATTAGTGACAGCCTTCCCTTTTCTTGTATGTAATTTGGATTGAATCCAAGTTTCAAGATCACTTCTACTCCACCCACCTTCGATCGCCTGTTGTACATACCAAAGGCGTTCTGATGAATTTTCCACTTTGTCAAGGAGGAGCATATTATGCCCCCAGGGTATTTGGGCAGCAGCTGCTGCCCAATTATCTTCTGGGTAGCTTTCAGCGAATTGCCGCATATATTTGAGATTTCGCAAAGAGAACCCATTTACATCAGGGAATTCATTTTTTAAGTCCCTAGCAAGACGCTCCATTGTTTTCGATCCCCATCCTTCATTATTGACCTTTTCAGAAAGCATTTTCCCCGTACGCCAGTAGAGCATGATAAGCTCCTTTGTCACGGAAAGCGCGGCGCGGAGTTGAGTCTGCTTTATGTCTAGTTTCAGCTGTTCAAAGAGCTTTGTGTAACTATTCGGGTCGGCAACATCTGTTTTTTTTGAAACAGTTTTTTTTCTGGTCATTACAGATCCTTTGGAATCGGAAATTTATGTATATGATTAGGGAATTGGTAATTTCAGGAAATATTATTTCTTAAATTTTGATGAGGGATCTCTCGAATTCAGCGGCAGCACCGAGCATGCTAAGAAGCAGCGTGGCCATCGGGGAATCGTCTCCAGTGAACACCAGAGCCTCTTTGATAAACTCGATGCGCACGCCACCGCCAGCGAGGTCTTTCACGATCCGGCGAAGATCATCTAGATTGCGATCCATGCTATGTGCTAGATTTGATTTCTCGTCTAATCTGAACTTTGGTTTTTTAAGAAAAGAATTGAGTTTATGTAAATCTTTAGCTACCTTTTTGCTTCCGGGTTGATTTTATTTTGTTAAGATTTATAGAGCTTTAGGATAAGGCAGCTATATGAAAAAGATGATATTTCTCGCTTTTTGTCACCTTTTCTTATTGGGTAATGGAATGAGTTGTCAAACCATGTTCGTTTTTGCGAGCCCGATAGGGCATGAAAAAACAAATCTTTTAAAAGATTCACAGTTTTTCAATGGCAAAGAATATGCCATTTTTTTCAAAAATCTTGGAATTTACACAAATTGTCATTGGATTCAAAAAATTCAAGATCATGATTTTTTAATACATCTCTTAAAGGGAGATGATTTGCTGAAATCTTTTGAGCTTTTGAAAAACAAAATCAAACAAAATGATGGAACAGCCATTCGTATAAATCAACTATATCGTGAAGCGCTCGGCGTCGATCTGGAGCAGATGGATTTTTTTGCTGAAGTGAAAGAATTAACACCAATGCTGCAAGTAGACATTGCAAAAGAAGATGGAGATCTTACAAAAGAATATTGCTTCATTTATCCCATACAGCCTTCTAAAGAAGAAAAATTGCACAAGATGTACCAAACTAAATCTGAATATTGGGGTCAACAAGTTCAGGATATTTACCGATATCGTGGTATTTCCAAACAGCAATTATGGATTCAAGCAGGAGAAGACACTTCTTTTCTTGTGATCTATCAAGAAATTACAGGTCCAGTTACAGAAGCCAGGAAGAAATATCTTAATTCGAAAGAAGAAGAATTCAGCAAAAACAGATCGATGGAATTTTCCGAAGTTACAGGTTTGTCTTATGAAGAACTTTTGCCGAAATTAGAATCATTGTTCGACACTGAGATTCTCGACTAAATTCTGTGATTTTGGCTTCAGTACTAATGAAGTTTGTATTTTTTTCCATTGTGCTGACACGCACATCCCGACACGTTGTCCAGTCATGATCGTCCTACAAATATGATCCTGATGCAAATGTGTCAATTAAATGAAAAACTAACCCAAACCTGACCTGCAACGCATGGTTATTTTTGAGTGTTGGTTTTGGATGTGGGCCATTCTGACACACTATGTAAATTCTTGGACGCGACTCGATACATTCGCCAAATCTTTTGATTGGGAAATTTGACCTTTTGCTAAGTTTTCGGAGTTTGAAAGTCGAAATATTTTAAGAGTCATTACGGTTCTATTTCTGTATAGGGTTTTCTCCAATATAAAATATTGCAGGGAATAAAGAAAGTTTATAGAAACTAGATAGAAAGATGTTTGGATTAAACATGTCTAAATTTGAACCAAGCCAATCTGTGTTTATGCATTATGCATGAACAGGATATTGGAAAGGGTGTGGCTTTTGCTATCCTTGCTGCAATCAGTTTTACTGTAATGAGCTTATTTGGAAAGGTCATTGGGGATAAGGTATCAACCGACACGATTTTATTCGCAAGATTTTTTATCAGCTTGGTTTTATTGACACCTTGGATGATCAAAAAACCAAAAGAGGCTTTTTATCTCGCGAATCGAATAACGATTGTTAGTCGTAGCTTTTTTACTCTGTTTGCTTTTGCTTGCTTCTTTTATGCTTTAAAATTTATTCCACTTTCTAGCGCCTTACTGCTGAATAACACTTTCCCGTTATTCGTCCCCATCGTTGTATGGTTTACAGCAAGACATCCTACTCCTCATAAAGTTTGGTTAGGTATTATCTTGGGTTTCATTGGAGTGGGACTAGTTTTAAAACCAGCACCAGGCTTCTTTCAGTTCGCTTCAATCATTGGTTTAGCTTCAGGTATTTTAGCTGCAATTGCAGTTGTCATCATTCGCCGGTTGGCTAAAACCACTCCAGTCATACAAATATTATTTTACAATTTCTTGATTTGCAGTGTTCTCACAGGAGTTTTTCTGCCTTTTGGATGGCGATCATTCGATATTCATACATTTTTCCTATTGCTTGGAGTGGGATTCTTTGGAGCTGCTTATCAATTTTTTAGCACACTATCCTATGCAAAAGCTCCAGTGAGAATTACTTCTTCTTTAATGTTTTTTTGCATTTTTTTTGGAGTAATTGCAGATTGGTTGATCTGGCATAAAGTTCTAGACATCATTACGCTTATCGGAATGATCTTTGTAATCATCGGAGGAATAGTTGTTATTTATTTTGGACAAAAAGAAATAATGAGGAAAATAGTCTAATGAGTGATTCTGCTTTACTTATTATTGATTTTATCAATGATATTGCGCATCAAAAAGGGAAAATTGCACGTTCTGCGGAGCGAATAGAGAAAAATCAGGTCATTGAAAAAAGCAATAAAGCTATTGCTCAGGCTAGAAAGATAAATCACCTTATCATTTTTGTAAAAGTAGGGTTTCATCCTGGCTATCTAGATTGCCCAAAAACGTCTCCTCTGTTTGGCTCTGCAGCTCAACATGGCGCGTTACTTTTAGGTTCTTGGGGCACCGAATTCCATGAGAAATTAGAGCTCCAAAATTCAGATTTAGTTATCGTTAAACATAGGGTAAACGCATTTTATGCTACTCCTTTAGAGGCTATTTTGCGAGCGCAAAGCATCAAACATCTCATATTGACAGGCACAGCAACTAATATGGCTATCGAGCATACTGCAAGAGATGCTCATGATAGAGATTATTCGGTGGTTGTTTTGCAAGATGCCTGTGAAACTGCTTCTGAAGAAGCTCATAAAGCTGCTTTAGAAAGCATGAGCCGTTTCTGTAAAATCATCTCTTCTTCTCAATTTTTGAGAGAAGAATACTAAAGAGAATTTTGGTTCTATTTCTGTATAGGGGAAAGAAAAATAGAAAAAATTAAAGATCAGGTCCCAAAAATCGACGAAACCAAAATTCGTTAACTGTCTTTAAGTTGTAAAATACCCTCTAATACCATTCGTAAAAAATAAAGTCATATACCGAAAATGATTCAAGAATCGGTTTCGGTATATGACTTTATTTTTTACGAATGGTATAAACTAGCCCTGACTGAAATTTTATACTTCAGGGCCCGCGAACAAATCTATTTTTAATCTTGTTTTTTAATTATTTGTTTTGTATAAGTATATTTTTTTTAAAACTTTCATAATTTAATTTAGTACTTGTCTGTTGTCATTGAAAAGTTCTTTGTTATACCGAAAATGATTCAAGAATCGGAATTTGTCAAACTCAGCGCCGCGCTTTTGAACGACCAGAAAACAGGACAAGTATTCGAAGATAAATATGGCCTGTTTTCTGGTCGTTCAAAAGCGCGGATGATGAGGAAGGCAAAACCGATTCTTGAATCATTTTCGGTATAAAAGCAAAAACAAGGTATTTCGTATGGTTGCAAGTTCAATGAGCACAAGTCTCATCCCATATATTCCACCAAAGTCTTCGATGGAGTTCATAAGATCGGAAGTGGAAAGAGGATTAGCGAATGGCTCTATATCCATTGAGCAAACAATCCCTCGTCCAATTTCCTTAGCATATCTCTCTTGGAAGGAAAGGACATCAGAAATTAACCGTGCCATCTCTAGCGCATTTGAAACAATAGCCCACAATACCAAATGCGAATATTTGTTTAATGGAAGAGATGCGTATCGTATCGGTGGCATCAAAGAACGTAAACTTATGAGAAAAATTATCCGAGAAGCATCTTCAGGGACTAAGGACTTTTACGCCTTAGATATTGGAGCCGGAAATTTTCAATGGGGTCGCGCGCTTGCTAAATATCTAAACACCAAAAAAGACATTCCCAAAGACGTCACAATACATATCATCGGAATCCGTGGAGAGACGAATTTAGACCAAGCCGTGACAAAGCTAGGACAATGCAGACTGTATGAGTTAGGTCAATTTCAAGTCGAGACACTCATGGACGAATTCCAAAAACGAGGGTTTCAATTGGCGAATAAGGTCGATTTAGTTGTTTCGAACTGGTGTTTTAGACATCTTGTGGACCCTGTCGGTACCTTCACGCAAACGTACGATCTACTTCGCCCTAAAACTGGGTATCTTCTGCTCGATGGGTTTTTCTTTCTTCATGAAAATGAGACGATGCGCGGCAAATCCATCGATTTTAATAAGAGTATGATTCGGCTATGTCTTGAGACGCGCGCTCCATTTCTGACGTGCCCTTGTGACATAGCACGTTCGCTAAACCACTTTGTAGTGAGCAAAACGGATGATCGTCCATGCCAATTGCACAAACAGTATTTAGGAACGGAAAAACTAAGCTACCTATGGGATATTGGATCAGGAACTGTCACTCGATTTAAGGACCTCGAAAGTAGTGATAGAGCAGATGATCCACTGCTTGGTGAAGGTAATTATCGCGGTGATAAGGGTATGTACGAGCGGCTGAGGCAAAATGGGTTATTGTATGATTCAAATTTAACATGGGGACCCCTTCAAGACAAAGATATCAACAAAAAAACACCCCCATTGCATATCGCTATTGCAGCAGGAGATGAAGAGGCTATTGACCGATGTTTGAGAGAGGGATGTGATATTAATGAGTCCGATAATATGGGATATACCCCATTGCATTTAGCAATTAAACACAATAATTATAAGCTCTTTTCACTGCTACTGGAAAAGCAGGCTCTGACAAAACTTTTTGCAAATCGATGTACGCCTCTTCATTTAGCAATGCAGTATGATTTGAGCGGTCGTTTTATCAGCGCTCTCATCGCAGCGGATGCTGATATCAATATAAAGCTATATGAATACGGCGAGTCTAACTTAACGCCATTAAATTGTGCTATTAAGCATAAAAACGTCAAAGCGATTGAGTTGTTGTTAGCAGCAAAAGTTATTGTTACTTATAGAAATCGTCAATCACTGGATAGTGATCCAACTTTTTCTTCAATACAACCTCTCCTACCAAAGAGATTAAGCGAATTAGAAAAGTTTGATACTATAATGCATCACATTCAAAAAGGGGATTGTGTAGTCTTGTTCTATCCGGATCGTTTTGTTGGAATGAAATTTCAAAAGCCAACTCAAAAGGAAAATGGCAAAATCATTCGAGTTACTGTGAACCCAGAAACCCATCTTTTGGATGTAGATGAAGAAAATTACAAAGAGATTGCAGATATGAGTGGTTGCAAAGAGGGATATGCCTATGATGATGATATAAATAAAGTTCCCCATCTCGAAATTCGATTTGGCTACTGAGCAAATAGCCCCGCAACTGTTGGAAGTTGGGGTAAGATGAACTTTTAAAAAAAAATATATTTTAACGACTGAGTTTTCTATTCGAATTACTTGCTAGTCATCACCTGTCTAATTTTATGTACGATCGATTCTTTCGTGTAGCCAAATCGCTTTGCTAAATCTGAAACTGTAGCAGATTCTCCAAACCAAGTAAGAGAAATCACAATTCCATCAGCACCAATGTACTTATGCCATCCCTGATCTACTCCAGCTTCAATGCTAATCTTGATTTTCCCCTGCAAAAGAGCGTTTTTATATGTAGTGGATTGCTTCTCAAATAACTCCCAGGAAGGCATAGAGACAGCTCGAGCCGAGGGCCCCAGTTCTTCAGCAACTTCTAGTGCCAGATGTACTTCTGATCCTGTAGCAACAAGCAAATAGTCCACTGCTTCAGTATTTTCTTGGCGTATGATATAGGCGCCTCGTCCAACTCCTTCCTCATAAGATCTGGCAGGAAGCGCTGCTAGCGGCTGTCGAGACAGAATAATCGCTGTAGGACCTTCATGATTGTATTGGCTATTTTTTGTAACATAGATCCTTCTTGAGAAGGTCGTAAGCATCGAATCGGCTCTACTCTCTTGAGAGCAGGATCGTATACATCATTGACAACGAATAGAATCTGCGCCATGATTGACAGTCGAAGTACATATCGATTCCAAAGGATCTATTTCACATTTACTGATCGCGGTTTTTAAGCATTATAAAATTAGAGTTTTTTACATGCATGTGTTATTTTATTTTTCACTTAAAAATTCTTCGGCTGAGGGCTTTGCATGTCTTCTATCACCCAAGTAAATCAAACTAATATTCATTGGTGGGAATTAAACCCTGTAACAAAACCCCTTTTTTCTTATCATCAATTGGTCATAAATGCGTTATGTACGAATTTATCTCATGATAAACCCGTAAGAGATTTGTGTAAACGGGCTGTGATACTTACATTTTCTATAGTCATTTATCCGCTTCTTAGCATTGTTGCACTCGTTGGAAAGGTGATCGAGTGTATTTTTAAAACTGATTTTGGCTACCAAAGTAAATTATTTGCTCTCTCGGAGTATGCCTATAATGGAGATATTAATGCTGTTCAAGTATTACTTGACAATATGCATTTTACTTCTCATAAATTATTCGACTCTCTTAAAGCTGCAGCAAATCAAAATCATAATCTAATTGCAGAAATGATCCTAAATAAGATACGTGTGGAAGAATTAGATAATTTGGAAAAGTGGGAATTAAAATTCTGTGCTAATTCTATTTTTTCTAACGGAAATTGCCTGATTTATCAAAAAATTATGGAAAAATTGGGAAAAAATCCTGAGTTACTTTCTCAAGAACAACCAAAAGGAATTAGGCAAACTTTAAGAGGGTGTCTACAAAATTAAGGCTTCGTCGATTTTTGGGATTATTTTGGCCTATTTTCGATCGATTTTTTGGGGATAGTATACGAAATGTTGATACAATCCCCAAAAAATCAATCGAAAATAGGCTCAAAAGAACCCGAAAATCGACAGAAGTTTAATTTGCAGACACCCTCTAACTGCCTTACCAATATAAAATAGAAACTATTATTCGGTGTACATCGATGTATTGGGAGTTGAAAGAAAACTCCAAAGACAAAGGCACAAAATTGTTAGATGCAGCAGAATAGGAAGCCATTAAAAATGGGTATTTTTTTGAAAAAAGGCTGTGATAGATAAGGGAATTAAAGTATTATTGGCTTGGCCGTTCAAAAAAATTTAAGGTAGCAGGCAGAGTGATGTGAAAATTGGTGCACTTTTACACAATATAACGACTGCAATTGGAGATGCCGATTTGATCGGTGATACTCTTCTGATACCAGCTAGAAAGTGCATTGATGGGTATCGCTATACCTTTTCTACAGGTGATTGTCGGCAAAAAACGTGTCCGCAGATTGATGCAGTTTTCAAGCGATCACTGACATTTTTAGTAACAACTTTAGTTGTATTTCCAGCAACGGGTTTAGCAAGTATTGGCACAGCAGCGAAACTCGTCGATTTATACAGGAAATTTGACAAAAAAGTAACTGCGCGCTCGGAAATTAGCGAGTATGTTCCGTTATTTTTAAATCCCTTTAGCCGGACAGGAGATCGTATTGCCGCTTATTTAAGGGCACGGATTGTAGCTGATAGCGCAGGAATGCCTTTGTATTATCAACCATTTAAGGGATCTGAAATTTTTGCATTTCATCAATTAGAGACGAATAGAGGACCTAAATATTATCGCACTGTCGTCCATTTAAACACTCCTAAGCAAATGCGAAGCTTGACGGATGTAGATAAAACGCAGTCTGTTCTTTACTTAGTGCCCTTTGCGCCTTTTACTAGAGAACTAGAAAGAGAGAGTGCTGTTTGTCAGTTTCCGAGATATCAGCCAGATTGGACGCAGCATCAAAATAGGTTGAGCAAATTACTTCATGTAGAAAGCGAAAAATTGGAATTGCCAAGAGATGCTTATACAATTGCTCTTCATATTCGCGATGGAGGGGATTACGACGATAATATTACAAAAACGCTGCATCCCTTGAAACTGCCTTCTCTGAATTTTTATATTGGGGAATTAATCCGTGTCATCGAAATGAAAAAACAAGAGGGACAACATGCTTTCTTTGTCCACATTTTTACTGACGCTACCCACCCAGAAAACATTCGCGATCAGATACGCAGCAAAGTGCAATTAGAGAATGCTCAAGTTGCTTTTTCTTATACCCCGCTAGAGAGAGCGACTTTGCGATACGATGCGGGCAATATGCATCAATTTAAGTGCATGATTCGAGCAGATTCTAATTTATCCGGACCCATTGTAGCAGCATCAGGCACAGAACTCGACATTTTGCCATCTGGGTTTGATATAAGAAAGAATGAGATTATGATTAGTGAAGTCACTCAAGAGAGAAGAGGCATAGATAAGACAAGACGATCAACTTGTTATCCTAAACCGATGAAAGGGTGGCTGCCTCTCTGCTTTAATCGCTTCTTTTATCGTCATTTTGGCGTTCACCAGGTTCCTCTTAAAGACTGTTAACGAATTTTGGTTTCGTCGAATTTTCGGGATTATTTTGGCCGATTTTCGATTCTTTTTGCGAGGGTAGTATACGAAGTTTGATACAACCCTCGCAAAAAGAATCGAAAATCGGCTCAAAAGAACCCGAAAATCGACTGAAACAAAATCCGTTAACAGTCTCTTAGAGACTGTACTAAAACCTAATTTTTTACTATGATGCCTCTCTCTTTTTGAGGAGTAGGTATGTATCCAAGTGATTTATCTGATGCGGAATGGGAAAAGATAGAACCCTTTTTTCGAGTAGATTATAAAAGAGGGGGCCGTCCTCTCAAATACAGTAAGCGACAAATGGTGAATGCCATATTTTATGTCGCGAAGACGGGATGTCAGTGGAGATTCCTTCCCAAAGATTATCCTCCCTGGCGAAGAGTCTACAATAACTTTCGACAATGGCAGAAGGGAGACATATTCGAACGATTAAATCATCGTTTGAGAAAATGGGTTAGAGTTTTGGTTGGGAGGGACGAAGACCCAAGCGCTGCAATCATTGACAGCCAGTCAATTAAAACAGCTGAAAAGGGGCCTCGAGGATTCGATAGCGGGAAAAAAAATAAAAGGTCGGAAAAGACATATTATTGTTGATACCCTTGGCTTATTGCTGGGCTGTCATATAACTACAGCGAACCTGTCTGATAAACAAGGAGCCAGAGAAATGTTAGACATGTTCTATTTGCCCTGCGTGCAAAAGATATGGGTTGATCAAGGATATGATGGGTTGCCGCTCTACGCCTTCTACAAAGATAAAGGAATTGACTTGGAGGTAGTCAAAAGGAAGGAGGAAGGATTTAAGATTCTGCCAAAGAGATGGATTGTTGAGAGAACACTGGGTTGGATGAACAGGTATAGACGACTAAGTAAAGACTACGAAGGTGTATTAGCTACAAGTAAAAATTGGTGCTATCTTTCAATGATTCGACTGATGATCAAGAGGGTAGAATTTTCAAATTTTAGGTTTTAGTACAGTCTCTTAGCGAATCGGTTATTTCCAAAACTGGAAAAGAATGGATTTTCTAGAAAAAATTCAATTTTCTTTAGAGGGTGTTTTAAAACTTAAGCTTAGTCGATTTTTATCAATTAATGGGTACATATGGCAACAATGACAACAACCTTGCCAAACTTACTTGCGGCGTTACAACAGGCCAATAAGGTCATCTTTGAAAGAAAATATATTGTAGTGGCAAAAAATGAGAAAGCCGGCCTGAAGGAGCCTGTATTTTTACAGCTAAAATATCCCGATGGAAATACGCGTAATATTGGAATTACTCATCTTGTGCATCTGAAAGGAAGCAATTGGGATGATAAGCCAGCTGAGGAAATCGCTAGAACAACTGCAGAAGTAGCAAAATCGATAGTAAATAGGATTGACCTTTTTTTCAGCTCAGAAGCGCGTAAGTTTCACATCGATGAAAATGGAACCATCTTTGATTTCAATAAGAGTCGCGTTGAAATATATGAAGATAAAACATTTGCGGTAAATGGCAGATTGGTCACTTATGAGAAAATAAGTGCTCTTGCTAGTAAATATATCAAAGTGATAAGTCCTCTTTTACTTACATCCATAAAAAGTGAAAGCGTGGTTGAATTTAGAGAGCTGCAACATGGACATATAAACCTTTTCGATGCCATTGATCAAAGGCAGGGTAAAGGAATTTTTATCGATAGTGTAGGTAAAATATATCGGGCTTGAGAGTATATACCGAAAATGATTCTTGAATCATTTTCGGTATAAATCCTAAATTGATCAAAATAATCGCAAAAATGGACGAAAAATTTTATCGGGATAGGTTCTTAATCTCTCAAAAGTCTCTTGATTTCTTCAAAAAGATTAAGAGTATTTTTGATCGATTTGGGAGCGATAAATATGGTGTCGTCTCCCGCAATTGTTCCGAGAATTTCTGTTGTCAGCTGGCTATAGTCGATTGAACGGGCGATCATCGAGGCGGAACCCGGAGAGGTGATAATGACCACGAGCGATTCATTAGCAGCGATGTCCAGAATTAAATTCCTTATAGGAGTATAGAGCGGAAGAGGGGAGGGTTCACGAGGAAGGGAATAAACTGTTTCCCCCATTTCATCGACTACTTTGGTAGCACCGATTTTGCGTAGAAGCCGCGAAACTTTAGACTGATTGATCTCATAACCTTGTTTCTCTAATAAAGAACAGATGTCGTCTTGCGTATTCGCGTTTCTTCCCATAAGAAGCATCCGCAATGCTTCGAAGAGAGGGTCTGGATTTTTATGTATTCTCTTTTTCACTTCTATTTTCCTTGTTTTAGCCAATATGCCATAAGAGAGTGTTTTTAAAACTTAGGCTTCGTCGATTTTTTGGTTCTTGTGAACCGATTTTCGACGAAGCCTAAGTTGTAAAACAGCCTCTAACTCGAGAAAACACTTAAAGAGCTCACTCCATCCGTTCGCGATATGGCGAGGCTTGAGAAAGGAGTGAAAGGGTGCTTTTATTATGAGAAGAACCAGGAATGCTTCTCAACTGTTTTTCTGTTAATTGCTCGATTTGCTTAGACAATGTAAAAATTCTAAAAAGTCGAGCTTCTTCATTCGTTCTTTCATCAGGAAGAGTATAGAGGGCAAAACCTTCGTGATGTCTCACTTCTGGAAAGTTTGTAAATATTGGGGTGCAATATATACAACATAATTCTCTCTCATTTTCCAGATTGCGTTCGAATAACACACATCCCAAACAATCTAACATTTTTTCATAACATGATTGTTTTTCGTGAAGAAAACAATAACAATTACACGGATAGCACAATAAAAATGGAACAAGCGTTCCCAGGCATGTACAGCCGCAGAAACAACAGGAAGTACTCTGTGCTAGGCAGCTTCTCCTATAGATATTTTGTTCGAAGATTTTTTGACTCTTTTTAAAACGCTCTTTTTGTTTGGTTAGTATGTCTATCCGAGAGTCGATAGAAGAAAAAGTTGTTGTTGAAGACGACGTGATATTAATTGTGGAAACTGCCATAAGGACCTCCGCTTAACTTGAACTATAAGATCTTAATAACTTCTTAATTTGTTTCAAGAAAAAAATAATACATTTGAAAAAAAAATTATAAATGCGAGGGTTTCATCTTGCGCAAAAAATATTTTTTGAGAAATTCTCCAGAATTATGCGCCGTATCCTCTCGGATGTTTTTTTGATTTTTATCCTGCTCTGCTTCGGGGTGGGGTTTTTTAATTATGTACACCAGTTTTTTGGACCCTTGCATGATTCAGTCGAAATCGATCTATCCCTTTGGCATTTGCCGCAATACACATTTTTCTCTCTTTCTCGGGGGCTTTTGGCTTATGCGCTATCATTACTTTTCAGTTTGCTATGGGGGTTTTGGGCAGCAAAAGATAAGGCGGCAGAAAAGGCCCTTATACCCTTTTTAGATGTGTTGCAAAGCATTCCTTTTTTGGGATTGTTGCCAGGGGTCGTCCTTTTATTTGTCAGTATATTCAAACATACGAATGTTGGATTAGAGCTTGCTGCTATTACAATGATGTTCACAAGCCAAGTTTGGAATATGACATTTGGCGTCTATCACGCATTGCGTACTGTTCCAATGGAAAAAAATGAATGCGCGACAGCATATCGATTTAGTCCTTTTGAGCGATTTCGTTGGGTAGAACTTCCTTTTGCAGCCTTGAGCTTGATTTGGAATAGCATCATGAGCATGGCAGGGGGATGGTTTTTCTTAATGATCAATGAAGCATTTATATTGGGGAATCGCGATTTTCGTTTGCCAGGTTTAGGATCCTATATGAGCGTAGCGGTTTCTTTGGGCGATGTTCCTTCCATGATCAATGCGATTATCGCAATGGTTATTTTGATCGTTTTTTTGGATCAATTATTCTGGAGACCCCTTGTCGTTTGGTCGCAAAAATTGCGCATTGAAGAAACAGCTCCTTCTAAAAAAACAGAATCCTGGTTTTACAATATTCTTAAAAATTCTTATTGCATGTCTTTTTTTCGCTCGGCGTGTGGGCGTATCGAAGAGTTTATGCAAGATCAGAAAGCAAAAAGCACTAAGGTAAATCATGCAAACGCAGGACTGGCTGTTAGCCGTATTGCGTTGGGCATTTTGCTTATCCTTTTAATGATAGCTGCTTATTTGGTGATGCAATTATTGCTGCAAGTTTCCTGGAGCGAATGGCTGCATTTAAGCAAGCTATTGCTATTGACATTGAGCCGCGTAATGATTTGCGTACTAATCAGCGTGCTGATCATGCTTCCCTTGGGGCTTGCGATAGGACTTTCTGAGAAGTGGTTTCGCATTTTAGAGCCTATTATTCAAATCGCCGCCTCGTTTCCCGCTACTTTGCTATTTCCGATATTGATTCTCATTTTTAATCTATTGGGTATTTCCCTAGGGTTTGGCAGCATTATCCTCATGTTAATGGGAACACAGTGGTATATTTTATTTAATGTAATGGCGGGAACAAGAGCGATGCCATCGGATTTAAGAGAAGCAGCCGCGAGTTTTCGCTTTAATCGATTCCAAAGGTTTTTTTGGGTATATATTCCCGCGATATTTCCCTATTTCATCACAGGAGTTTTATCCGCATCCGGCGGAGCATGGAATGCTAGCATCGTTGCGGAATATGTCACGTTTAAAAAGCAGGTTTTGACAACGCCGGGGATTGGGTCCTCGATTAGCCTTGCTGCGCAAAATAATCAGTATCCTCTCTTAGCGGCAAGTGTTTTAATCCTTGTGATCGTTGTAGTGATAATCAATTATCAGGTATGGCTGAGGCTATATCATTATTCGGAAAAACGGTTTGCGTTAAATGTCTGATAATGCGCCTTTGATTGAAGTGAAAAATGTGGGAAAAGATTTTCCCTCCTCTCAAGGAGGAATATTGCATGTGTTGAAGAAAGTCGACATGGCCCTTTATCCCAATGAAATCGTTGCGATTATCGGTCCTTCGGGATGTGGGAAATCGACGCTGCTGCGGATCTTAGCGGGTCTGATTCCTCAAACAACTGGAGATATTTTTTATCAGGGTCAAAAACTTCAAGGATTATTGCCTGATATGTGCATGGTTTTCCAAAGTTTTGCTCTATATCCTTGGATGAATGTGAGGCAAAATATTGAAATTGTATTGAAAGCGGCAAGAGTATCCGTAGAAGAAATGCATAAGAAGGTCAACGAAGCGATTGGATTAATTGGTCTTGTGGGATTTGAAGAGGCTTATCCGCGAGAAATTTCGGGGGGTATGAAACAACGAGTTGGTATAGCTCGAGCCTTGGTGCGCAATCCCAAAATGCTATTTATGGATGAGCCATTCAGCGAGCTCGATGCATTTACCGCGGAAACACTCCGATCGGAGGTGACTAAAATCTGGGCGAATAAGGATTTAGCTTTGAATGCAATCTTGATGGTTTCACATGATATTCATGAAGTAGTCTACATGGCAGATCGGATCATCATACTCGGGATAAATTCCACTAGCGTGCGCGGTATTATTGAAAACAAAATCCCGCGGCCAAGAGACTACCATTCTGCAGATTTTCTCAAGTTGGTTGAGCAAGTGCATGATACCTATGGACACATTGAAGCGCCATCTACTGATCCGCTTCCCAAAAAAGAAAAAGCAGGACAACCATTATTATCCGTAAACCCTGATGAAATTCTCGGTCTTTTAGAATACTTAAATCGGCATGGAGGGTCTCAGGATATTTTTAAAATAGGATTTGAAATCCATCAGCACTTTGATAAGATCCACAGCGTGTTGCAGGCAGCGCAATTATTAGATTTTATAGATATTGTGCATCGATCGGTGAATACGACGGAAAAGGGCAAGAGATTTTTAGATGCAAAAAGAGAAGAGAGGCATCAATACTGGAAAGAGCAGTTGTTGGTCCTTCCCATTTTTACAAAGATTTACCAAGCATTGAAAAAAGCTCCCAAGCATTCCCTAAAAAAGAAAGAGATCCTCAGTATTTTGAAAGAAGAGTTTCCCAATCAGGATTCTGCTCTTCAATGGACTATCCTCTTACATTGGGGCCATTATGGACACGTGTTTACCTATCATCGGATAGGTAAGTATGTATCTCTCGACGGAAGCTAAGTTGTAAAACACCCCCTTTTAAGGAATAACCTGTTCGCGCATGGCTGCGATCAGAGGCTGTAGCCCTTCGCCAGCGAGAGCGGAAATAGGGAATAGGGTCTGCTCGGAAAAGGGGTACCGGTTTTTAAAGAGCTCGTAATGCATTTTTGCGTCTGGGTAATCCATCTTGTTGAGAACTGTCAGAAAAGGCTTATTTAGCAATTCCGGATTATAGGCCTTCAGCTCGTTTCGCAGCAGACAAAAATCTTCATAGGGGTCTCTTTCTTCGAAACCGGAACAATCAATGATAAATACGAGGACAGATGAGCGCTCTATATGTCTTAAGAAGGAAAGCCCGAGGCCTTTATTGAGATGGGCGTTTTGAATGATGCCGGGAATGTCTGCGATAAAGAGGCGGGATAAATCTTCGTATGTAATGAAACTCAGGTTCGGAAATAGCGTTGTAAAGGGGTAGGCTCCGATTTTAACGGGAACCCGGGATAACTTGGATAATAGAGTAGACTTGCCCGCATTGGGCATACCGATAAAGCCGACGTCGGCGATTAATTTGAGCTCCAGCTCGAGCTCTTTGCTTTCCCCAGCTTCCCCTAAGGTGTGTTCAATAGGGGCTTGATTAGTCGGAGACTTAAAGCACGCATTGCCTTTGCCGCCTTTTCCCCCTCGACATACTGTCCATTCCTGATTAGGCTCAGTAAAATCGTAGAGGACCTCTCCAGTAAGGGCGTTTTTGACAAGGGTTCCAGGAGGGATTTTAATCACTAAATCCTCTCCACTGCGTCCTTTTTTCATGGCTCCGGCGCCCGATTGGCCATTTTCCGCACAGATAATCCGTCGATTGCGCAGCTCTTCCAAAGAGAGGACGTGCGTATCCGTTTTTAAAAGAATAGCGCCGCCTTTGCCGCCGTCTCCGCCGGCAGGGCCTCCTTTGGGGATGAATTTTTCACGGCGCCAAGCGACGACGCCATTTCCTCCCTTGCCAGCGCGCAAAGTAACTGTTACAGAATCGACAAACATAAAAACGTATTACCCTGAGACGGGGAGCACCGATACGTATGTGCGGTTGGTTTTACGGTAGGCGACAATGCCATCGATGAGCGCAAATAAAGTATCATCTCTTCCTGTCCCGACATTTTTGCTAGGAAGCCATTTTGTTCCCCGTTGTCTGACGATGATGCTTCCAGCAGTAACAAACTGTCCGCCTGATGCCTTAATGCCAAGCCTCTGAGATTGAGAGTCTCGGCCGTTTCGCGTGGAGCCTTGTCCTTTCTTGTGTGCCATATAGCTTTTCTCTCCTTAAATAATATCAGTAATTTTTACACGCGAGTAGCGCTGTCTATGACCCACCTTTCGACGGATAGGCTTGCGTCTTTTATACTTAAATGCGATGACTTTTGGGCCTTTTACTTCTTGCACAAGCTCGCCATGGACAATGGATTTGGCTACATAAGGTGTACCAATTTTTGTCGCATCTCCTGTGTTTAGGAAAAGTACATTTTTAAATTCCACTTTCTTTCCTGCTTCGGTTTCAAGGAGTTCTACATCAATGACATCTCCTCTTTCCACTCGGTATTGTTTCCCACCACTTTCAATAATCGCGTACATCTGTACCTCCTATTAGGGATTAAGCAAAGATGTTAGAATATTATTCGATTGGAAGTCAACTATTAAAACTCCGGACAAAAGGCCTGTAAGAGGGTGTCGTTGAAATTTAGATTTTACAATTTATTCTGGTTATTAAACTAAATTGAAAATTATTTCGCAAATATCGAATTCTAAGAAACTATCAATCACATGATTAAATAAATATTTTATCTTTCAATTGATAATTAATATTATTTTTTTTATTATGAGTCTAAAGGATACAGCTTTTTAAAAGGCTGCGAAACGCTATGAAAGCATTTAATAAGCGAGTGAACAAGAAAAAGGCGACGAAGGTCACATTAAAAACGCATAGAAAAGATGCGCGCCCGCACATTCGGGATGAGCTTAAAATAGCCACGAGCAATGTCAATGCAGTGCATCCAGCAGAAGTAAAAATACATCAGCATTATTAATCCAGAGGAGGAAAATATGCGAAAACCCAAGAGAAAAAAATCAACCCAAACCCAGCGCCAAACAAGCTTTGGCTGGAAGAAATTCTGGAACCAATACTGCAAACTGTAAATTATTTACGCCTAGTATATAAAAGCGCAAGAGCATAAGCTAAAGCGGCGACAAGAGAGATGGTAGCTCCTGGGGGCCAATTGCATTCGTAAGAAATGTAGACTCCCAGGAAATTAAATAAAATGCCCAACGCCGTTGCAATGAACATCATTGTCGAAAGGCGAGAAGTAAAGCTGCTAGCGATAGCGGCAGGGATTGCCAGCATGGCTATGACTAAAATGGCTCCAACGACTTGAATCAACAAGACCACAGAAATAGCTACCAGGCAAAGAAGCAATAGATAAAGCGCATGCACGCGCAAACCCTGAAGCTGCGCTTGATTTTCATCAAAACAGATCGCAAGAAATTTACGATAAAATACAGCCACGATGGCCAGGATGAAAAGATCCAATCCTAAGAGAAGGATAATATCTCGTTTACTTACCCATAAAATATTGCCGAATAAGAAGTTAAGTAGTTCTACATTATAGCCTGGGGTCAGAGATAGAAAGATCACCCCGAGCGACATGCCTGTTGCCCAGATGAGAGCGATGACCGTATCTTCCCGTTCTCTATATTTAAGGTGGATCCACCCGATGAGAAGCGCAGATAAAAGGCCAGCGCCCAGCGCCCCATGCAGCGGCAGAAGAAAATCGAGTCCGAATTTCTTGTTCAGAAAGACGCATAATCCCATTCCGCCCAAAACAGAGTGGGCGATGCTTCCGCTGATCGAAACGATGCGTTTGACCACCACGAAAGAGCCGATGACCCCGCTAGCAAAAGAAGCGGCGATTCCTGCAAAGATAGCCAGCAGAAGGAAGGGATTTTGCATCAAAGCCTGGGAAAATGACAGCATAGCTTCCTAAAATGAGAAATGATGGTTAGAGGTCAATGGGGTATGATAGAGTCCGAGCGCAAAATGTTCGCATACTTGCTTTGTTTCAAATTCCGTGACCCGGCGATGGACGCATACGAAGCGTTTGACTTTGTCTAAAATCGTCTGCAGATCATGGGAGACCATCAGAATGGTCATTGTTTTGTTGAGTTCTAATAAAAGCCGATAGATCACCTGCTCTGCATGGGGATCGACACTGGCTGTCGGTTCATCGAGAAGGAGCAGTTGGGGCTGGTTTATAATGGAGCGAGCTATCAATACGCGCTGCGCTTCTCCGCCGGATAGCGTTCCAAAAGGCGCTGAAGCTTTATGGCTCAATTCCACTTTTTCGAGTGCCTCTTTGGCTTTGTCTTTTGCATCTGAGGGATAATATCCCCAGCGCGAGAGCTTAGAAAGACAGCCCATTAAAACAACTTCTAGAACTGAAATGGGAAAAGACCGATCAAAACGCATGTGCTGAGGCACATATCCTATGCGTTTGCCCATTATCTTAGGAGAATGACCAAAAATGAAAATTTTTCCGCATTTTGGGGTAAGAAATCCCATGATCAATTGCAATAAAGTCGTCTTGCCTCCGCCATTGGGGCCAAACAACCCTATGAACTCTCCCTTGCGGATTTTAAGAGAAGCGTCTTCCAAAACTAAGGCATCTCCGTAGGCAAAATCGAGATGCTCCACATTGATGATGAGCTCGTCCTTCATGATTTAGCAACAATCTCGGCTAAATAGCGCATATTTTTCATATATTCTTGAGAGTAGGGGTCGACCACATAGACGGGCACTTCCAGATTTTCTGCGATGAGCTGCGCTCCTTTATCGCTGTATTGAGGCTCTACGATGACATGCGCTATATTGTGCTTTTTGGCCATGATTAAAATAGAAGTAACATCTTGCGGCAAAGGTTCTTTCCCTTCGATTTCAATAGAAAACTGGGAGAGATGGTAATCCTGACAAAAATAGGCAAATGCGGGATGCGAGACCAAGAGAGCAGATCCGCTTTTAGGGGCCAATAGAAAGGTGATGTCCTTGTCTAAGTCTTGCAGCTCGCAAAGAAACGCGTTCAGGGCTCTTTCATAACATTCTTTGTATTGCGGCTGCAGCTCGCAGAGATGCTGGGCGATTGTCCTGGCTTGCTTTTGGGCCAGTCTAGGGCTGAGCCAGATATGCAGATCGCTGCTCTCTGCACAAAGGGAATGCGAATGGTGATGAGCATGCTCGCTTTCTCTTTCGCTGATGGGTAGTAGGGGGATGTCTTCCGTGATATCGATCATGCGCATATCCCGGCTCTGTTCCTTGAGGACGGTATAGGTCTTTTTTTCCGATGGCTCTCCCAGTCTGATCCACAGGGCAGCTCGTCTAAATTGCTGTACTTCCTTAGGGGTGGGCTCGTAGATATGAGGATTGGCTCCCGGAGGCGTCAAAGAGAGTGCAGCGACCGTGTCTCCTGCAATGCGCTCTACAAAATACAGGTAGGAGGGAACGCTCACCAAAACAATCGGTTTTGAGGAGATAGGCTGCTTTTTTTCGCAGCTAGAGGCTGCAAAGAAAAAGAGGAGGCATAAACAAAGGATACGCATAACTGCCGATCAAAAAAATATTTAATTAAACACATCATCCCAACTCTACAAAGATGGTCGGCTGTCCCAGGAATTTTTGCAAGAAAAAGAATTTTTAAATTGCGGGAGTTTTACAATTACCTCTTGTGGATAACCGCAATGATCGTTAAGCTTAATGCTCTTATCGGTTTTTGGAGGAGTGTCCGAGTGGCCGATGGAGCACGCTTGGAAAGCGTGTATACGCTTAAACGTATCGTGGGTTCGAATCCCACCTCCTCCGATCTATCCCTTTTAAAAATTAAAATATGAAATCTGCCTTGCTATTAAATTTTCAGGAAATCATACTGCGTCTCCTTGTTAATTTCACTAGAGAAAAATGAGAATGCGATTTTGTTGTTTAATGGGATTTCTTTTGCTCTTCTTGGATGTTCTTTCAGCAAAAGTGATGGTGATCACGCATAGCTATAATCGCCCCGACTTTATTCGACTGCAGCATGCTACGCTGAAAAAATTTCTCCTAGATGAATACGAATTTGTCGTTTTCAATGATGGTCCGACCTCAAAACTAGCTGACCAGATCGATAAAGTCTGCAGAGAACTTCATATTTACTGCATTAGAATTCCTCAAGAAATCCATCAGATGGCTTATTTAACAAGACAGCCTTGGGAAGATTGGAATAGCCCCTCTGTCAGGACTGCCAATGCGATCCAGTATTCTTTCAATGCATATGCATTTAATTATGACGGTATAGTCGCTGTACTCGATTCCGACATGTTTTTGATTCGGCCATTTAGCATTGAACAACATTTACAGGATTATGCTATTTCTGCGGTTAAGCAATGGAGGGGTTCGCTGGGTTATATTGAATACATTTGGAATGGACTGATGTTTTTCAACATGAACACTCTGCCCAACAAGCGTTCTTTGAATTTTAATTGCGGTACGATTTACGGCAATCACACGGATACCGGTGGGTACACCTATTTTTATTTGAGAGAAAACCCGCAAGCAAAAGTATTGTACATGAGAGAGCAGATCGACGTGACGGATGGAGATTATATTGTGGATTCCTATGATCTAGAGAATAGGGAATATCTCCTCAAAGACGAGGTTTTGCGAAAGGTCTCCTATGACGACGCGCTCGTGCGATTTGTTCAAGCAGAACCAGACGATGTGCAATTTTTCCTCAACTTTGCTTTCTTGCACTACAGGCGTGGAGGCAACTATCACCATAAATCTCATCTCTATCATCATGAAAAAACGCGCTTATTCGATTGCTTTCTCAAAGAAATTCTCGACAGGTAGGACTAAAAAGTTGACATTTAGAAGGTTAACGGTTTTTTTTCTTTATTATTCATAAAATTTCTTAGAAAAATTGCGTTAACAAAATTTAATATTTCACAGTAAACTGTATAAAAAAAACCTTCCTGTGTATAGAAATTCATCTGAGGCTTAAAATTCAGAGGGCATCCCCTTAGAGACTGTTGTCGATTTAAGCTTATGTCGATTTTCGGGTTCTTTTGAGAGCCGACTTTCGATTAAAATTTTGGGATTAATATCCAACTTCGTGTATTAATCTAAAAAATTTAATTGAAAATTGGCAAAAGAATCTCGGAAATCTACAGGGCTTAAATGCGGCAGTAGTGGAATGGAGTTTGGGGTGTGCAAATTTTTTAAAAAACTGGCATAGGATATGCGGTGCCCTTTTTGTAATAATGAAGAGTCTAAGGTAACGGATTCACGCAATGCGGCGGAAACGAATGCCGTGAGACGCAGGCGCGAGTGTTTGCGCTGTCTTCGGCGCTTTACGACTTTTGAAACGATCGATCTGACAATTCAAGTGCAAAAGCGCGATGGACGTTATGAGGATTTCCTTCAGGACAAATTGATCAAAGGAATGGATGCAGCTTGTCGACATACGAGGATAAGCCATGATCAAGTGCTCGCTTTGGCTTATAGAATTACCTCGGATCTCATGGAAGGCGGAGTGCGTGAGATCAAAACATCAGAGCTCGGAGAGACTGTGATGAAACATTTACAAGCCTTAGATCCGATTGCCTATATTCGCTTTGCCTGTGTATACCGTCGATTCACAGACGTGGGCGAGCTGATGGATGCAATTGTCAATATTACACCAATAGAGGATGAACTTTCATGCAAAGGAACACAACATGGCTTTGAAAAAGTCTGATATCGAAAAGTTTAAAAAGCGCTTGGAAGAAATGCGCGATCAAATGACCCACATTATTCGCGAGTCGAGCGAAGATGTAAAATCGGTTGAAGAAGCCAAGGGGTATTCTCAGCATCAGGCCGATGAAGGGACAGATGATTTTAATCGGACGATCAGCTTAGAAGTGAGTAGTAAGGAATTGAGTGTTCTTCGTCAGATCGAGCGTGCTCTAGATAAAATTGCAGACGGGACGTATGGAGTGTGCGACATTACTGGTGAAGAAATTCCCCTTGCAAGATTGGAAGCTGTCCCTTATGCAACCATGACGGTTAAGGCTCAAGAGAAATTTGAAAAAGGATTACTCTAGAGGGATCTTGCATGAAATGGACAAGAGCGATTTTCTACTTTTTTTTAGCCTGTGCAATTCTTCTGGCAGATGCTGCATTAAAAGCGTACGTCCATTATCGCATCCCGCCTATGTTTCTTTCCTCATCCGCCTATCCTTTTGGAGGAATACCTCTTTTTCATAATTGGCATGGGATCGATTTTGCTATCACACATGTCGCTAATAAAGGGGCTGCCTGGGGGATTTTCGCTTCTCTGCATGACTATCTTCTCTATTTTCGCATTTTAATCATCGGCGGGCTGCTCTCTTATTTAGTTTTTGCTAAGACAAGCGCATTTAGGAAATTATGCATGCTTCTGATCGCCATGGGAGCGATTGGTAATGTTTTGGATACTTTTATTTATGGGCATGTAGTGGACATGTTCTATGTGATTTTATGGGGGTATTCGTATCCTGTTTTCAACCTCGCAGATGCCATGATTTTTTGCGGTGTAGTGTTATTATTGTTAGAGACGCTGTTGATCAAACTCAAAGCGGGCAAATCTGTTAAAAAAAATGTACGGGGATCAGCGTGAATAACACAATTTACATGGAATATCCCTCCCTGCGCATCAGTTCTCCTAAAGAGGAAGGTGTATTGCAGGTCTCTAAGTGGACCAAATGCCAAGTGCTTTTGGACATCGAAGAGATGGCCGAGCTTCTCGATGAGCTTTCTCCATTGCATTTTTGCGTGGTCAGCGAACCGGTAAAAAAAGAAGATGGCGTGATTGCGGCGGAAATGTTTTTAGAACAATATAAGACATACGTTTCCGCTTTAAAGCAAGGCCGGCTTGTCGATGAATCCCTTCTTCGCAAATTTTTTTCTTCTGCAGCGACCTGCTCTATGGATATGGTATATGCCATTTCTGTCGGGAAAGATAAATATTTGATCAAACCGGTCAAACCGGTCATCCAGCTACAAACTCATCATTTTTTCTACTCTAAATTGGATGGGAAATTCCATCCTATGGTGCTGAGTATGGAAAGTGTGACCTGGGGAGTGCAGTTTTCTTATCCGCAGCTCTACCAAGATCCCAAAAGCCATCGCATTGCAAAGGTCGCGGATTCGTCGGAATTTCCCAATACATCTGTATTTGCGCGATTGCTTAAATGGCTGCGCCATCGCACTCTTCCCACTCCTTTTTATGTACAAGATCAACGGGTCAATGCCCCTATTCGCATAGGCCGCAGCTGCTTGGATTGGATCCAATGGCATCCGCAATTGAAAGAAAAAGGAATTCGAGTAGCTCTTTAATTCTAATGTCTAGTTATTATGCATATTGAAATTGTCTCTATCGGGGACGAGCTTTTAAAAGGAATGGTCGTCAATACCAACGCGGCGTATCTTAGCCATATTCTCTTTGAAAATGGTTATGAGGTCAGCCGTCACACAGTTTTTTCCGATGAACCGCCGATTTTGGATAAAGAGCTGCGCGCGGCACTTTCGCGCTCTTCCGTCATCATCACAACAGGAGGACTGGGTTCCACGCTCGATGATCATACCCGAAAAATCGCTGCGGTCCTATTTGGCTCTGAATTTGCCTATAATGAAAAAGTCGCTCAAGATTTAAAAAAGCGATTTGGAGATAAACTTGCCAATTTAGAAGATCAGGCTACACTTCCTGTAGCTGCCCTTCCTTTGCTGAATTCTGTAGGCACTGCGCCCGGCCTTGTCTTCACAGCTCCTAATAAAATGCTCGTATTATTGCCCGGAATTCCTTTAGAAATGCAAAGAATGTTTGTTGAAAAGGTCCTTCCTCTTCTCAAAGAGCGCATGCCGGTTGCAAAAAAAAGAGAGTCCGCTTTGTTTCATCTATGCTTAATCAAGGAAAGCACAATAGATCCGTTATTAAGAGAGCTAAAAGCGAGCTTTCCGGATGTTCATATGGGAATTTATCCTTCTTATGGGATGCTCACCATCTTAGTGCAATCAGAGGATGCCCAACAGCTCGGCGCCGTCTGCCAAGCTCTTAATGGGCGTTTTGCCTCGCATCTATTTTTTTCGGAAAGCGGCAGAATCGAAGAGGCTTTGCAGAATTGGTTTATCCAAAATTATAAGCGCTTGGCATTTGCTGAATCCTGTACCGGAGGGACAATAGCTAGCCAGATCGTATCAGTGGCGGGGGCATCCGCGTATTTTTTGGGATCTTTTGTCGTCTATTGCGATGCACTCAAAATGCGCATGCTCGGTGTTTCCGAACAGACATTAAAAAAATACGGAGACGTCAGCGAAGAATGCGTCAAGGAAATGTGGGAAGGGGTTCTTCATCACTCCAATGCAGATTTTGCAATAGCTGTATCTGGTGTTGCGGGTCCTACGGGAGGTTCTGCGCAAATACCCATAGGCACTGTATGCGCTGCGATAGGAGAGAGAAATAAAATGCCCGATATCGGAACCTTCACTATCTCAGGCCCTCGCCCTAAAGTCATCCAATCAGCCACGCAATATTTGCTTGGGGCACTCTATCGCAAAGTAGCTTACGGCATTCCCGCGTTTCCTTTAAATGTGAATTAAATTTTTTAATGCAGAGATACTTTTTTTCCCCCTTATGTTAGACTTTGGTCTTGTAAAATGGAAAAAATCTAATGTTGAAGAAGTACGCCCTGTTAGATAGCGGAAATGCGCAAAAGCTCGAACGCTTTGGCGAATATGTATTTATTCGGCCCTGCTCGCAGGCTTTATGGGAGCCCTCATTAAAAAAAGAAATATGGGATAAGGCCGATGCGGTCTTTTCTCGAGAGGATTCTCAAGGGTGGAAAGTAAAGGGCTCTCTTCCTGAGCATTGGGTCGTTTCTTTCTGCGGACTGCAATTTAAAATTGCTCTTACGGATTTTGGCCATGTAGGCCTATTTCCTGAGCACAGCATCGTTTGGAAAGATATGCAGGCCCTAATTGCAGCGCAAAAAACTCGTCTGAATATTTTAAATCTGTTTGCTTATTCCGGTGGTGCAAGCCTTGCTGCAGTCCGAGCCGGGGCGCAAGTATGCCACCTGGATGCCTCGAAAGGAATGGTAAACTGGGCGCGAGAAAATGCCGCTCTAAATCATTTGACCCAGGCTCCTATTCGTTGGATCGTCGATGATGTGATGAAGTTTCTGAAACGAGAAAGCAAACGCGGAGTGGTTTACGATGGACTAATTTTAGATCCTCCGACGTTTGGCAGAGGAAACAGAGGTGAGATTTTTAAAATCGAAAGGGAGATCTGCACTTTATTGCAGTTGTGCCGCTCTGTACTAAGTAAACAACCTCTTTTCGTCTTTTTCACCAGCCATACGCCTGGAATGACTCCAAAAGTACTCGAGCATCTTCTTTTGCAAATGATGAAAGGAGCGAATGGTGAAGTGAGGGGAGAGGAAATGCTATTGCCAGCAGAGCAAGGTTTGGCCATTCCTTCCGGAAGCATAGCGAAATGGGTCAGCTTATGAAAGAAGAAATCACCAGTTTACAAAATCCGAAGATTAAAAAAGCGATCAAACTCAATGACCGCAGCGAGCGCAATGAGTCTGGACTTTTTCTCATTGAAGGATACCGTGAATTAAAACGGGCATCGGATGCAGGGATTCATATCAAAACCTTATATGTTTGCCCTGCGTTTTTTCTAGGGATTAATGAAAAAGATTTAATTGCAGCCATTTGCGATTCGGGCGCAGAGGTCTTTTATTGCCATCCCAAAGTATTCGAAAAGCTTTCCTATCGCGATCGTCCCGATGGACTTGTGGGGGTCGCTTTGCAGATGAAGAGAGCTCTGCGCGATCTGATCAGCAGTATCGCCTCAAAAAAAGATCCCTTTTTAATCATCGCGGAAGCCATTGAGAAACCCGGAAATTTGGGTACCATTTTGCGCTCTGCCGATGCGGCTGGAGCCGATGGAGTAATTGTGTGCGACCGCTGCACAGATATCTATAATCCCAATGTTGTGAGGGCAAGCGTGGGGACGCTGTTTACAATTCCTGTCGTCGAAGCAGCAAGCGCTGAGGTGATCCTGTGGCTGCGGCAGCGTAAAATCAAGATTGTGGCGGCTACTCCTTACGCAAAAGAAGAGTTCACTCAGTCCGATCTCACAGGCGGCGTTGCCATCACTGTAGGTACGGAACAATTGGGATTGTCCGATCGCTGGATGCAGTCTGCAGACATCAAAGTGCGCATTCCGATGTATGGCGTTGCCGATTCGCTCAATGTCGCGACAGCGACAACGCTTCTCCTCTACGAGGTCACGCGGCAAAGACGCAGCGGAAGAGATCTCTTCACATGGAAGTAATTTATCTCGATAATCATCTTTTTGCCGCTTTTAAGCCAGCAGGCCTTGCCACACAGCCTGACAAAGAGGATTCCGATCATTTTGTCGGACGCGCCAAAAAATGGTTCAAGGAGAAATACACTAAACCGGGAAATGTCTTTCTCGAACCCATTCATCGACTGGACAAGCCTGTCGGCGGCATTGTTTTGTTTGCACGAACAAGCAAAGCGCTCTCCCGATTGCAGGCCCAAATGCGCGAAAAGGAGATAGAGAAGACATATATCGCTCTTATTGAAGGAAACATGCCCTCAGAACAGGGTACTTTAGAGCATTTTCTCGTGCATGCTTCCCATCGCGCTTGCATTGTTTCTTCGAAGCATCCCGAAGGCAAATGGGCATGTCTTCACTATCGCGTCATCTGCTCTCATTCTTCCACTACATTGATCGAAGTTTCTCTAGAAACAGGGCGCTATCATCAAATCCGCGCCCAGCTTTCTGCCATAAAGTGTCCTGTAGTTGGCGATCGCAAATACGGAAGCCAGCTTCCTTGGAAAGAGAATGCGATTGCTTTACAGCACGTCAAAATGGTCTTCAAGCATCCGGTCACATCTCAAGAAATTATACTAGAAAATAATAAGCCATTGTTAATCCAAAAGCGCCAAACACAGGCAATCTGACCGGCTTAAAATCTTTTAGACCATGCGCAATATTTAATATTGTCAACACGATCAATCCCGGATAGCAAATCTGCAATATGGGCCCAAGAAATGCAGATATTTGCGTGAATTCGCAAATAGACACAAAAAATGTCAGGATCAAGGCTCCTGCTAAAATGGGCCTATAACCGATTTTTTCTTGCAACACCTCTCTATGAACAAAATCCGTAAAGGCCGCAATTAAAGCAATGGCTGTGGTGAAGCATGCCAATGCAATGGCAATGCACACGAGAAGGCCGCCATAAGGGCCTGCAATATATAAAGTAATAGCTGCGAGAAGTTCCTCTTTTCCGTGAGCGGCTACTTGAGTGCTGTGAAAGGATGCTAGAGTGCTGAATCCAATGTAGATCAAGGCTAATAGTACAGCACCCACTAGACTGGCCCGGAAAGCAGTGCGCAGAGGATGCAGTGTCTTTTCCTTTAAATTATTTAAAATAGTGGAAGAAAAGAAAAACGCCGCAAGGAGGTCCATGGTGTTGTAGCCCTCTTTGAGTCCATACATAAAAATATCGAAATGCGTCTTTTCCACATTGGGAATATGTGCAGGAGTAAAAAAACCGATCCCAATGATAGCGATAAGAGAGGTGAGCAATACAGGCGTCAAAATCCATCCCAAAATCATCAAAATATAATTTCTTTTTACTGTGCAGCCAAAGATCAATCCACATACAATAGCACTAAAAATAACCGGTGAAATATCCAAAAATGCGCTTTTTAATGTTGTATAGGCCAACGCAATGCAACGCGGGGTAGAGCCTAATGGGCCTAGTAGACTGATGATAGCCACAGAGAGAAGAAATCCGGGAATTTTTCCCAATCTTCCAAAAAAGTGGCGATGGCTGCCATTGAACAAAATCATAGCGATCACACCTGCTAGAGGAATGATCGCTGCGCTCAGAACTAGGCCTAAAGAGGCAAAAAGTGTTTTATCTCCCGAAAACTGGCCAACGGCCAAGGGGAAAACGATATTCCCAGCACCGAAAAACATGGAGAAAAGAGCCAGTCCAATCGCCAGGGATTTAGATTGTATGATTTTGTTCATAATGCACCCATTTGCAAAGTCTTTTTTCTTTTTTTTTGAAGAGGAGAGTAAGAGGGAAGATTATACGCGCGCGGCGCACGCGACGACGACTGCAATAGAGGCGACAGAACAGCAGCACGCGAGCTCTTTTCTCAAGAACTGAGTGAAAAAGATTTTGCTTTTGCTATTTTTAAACATAAAAATCGTCTCTGGAAATAGGAGCATATCAATGATCAAGGTTTTTTGCATTCCTTAATCATTTTTTTAATTGATTTAAATCTCAATCGATACAAATAATTACACGCATTTTGAGGTTTTCATGACAAGCATTAGTTTAGATGGCGCATCGAACATATGCGATTTCGAAATTTATGATAAAGATTTTAAACCGGCGCGTTTAGCCATCGATTTGGTCAACGCTGTTTGCTCAGCTCTTTTTTATAAGATCATTTCTGCGGCATATATTTTGGGCCGCACGCGCTATTCTAATGAGATGCATCGCTATTATGCGCTGCGCGCAAGTGATGAAAAGGATAAAATCCTAGCCGTATTCCACAAATGGAGCACATATAAACGCTATGGAAGAGACATCGTCGATTTTTCTGAAAATGGAGGCGCGCGATTGAATGAAATAATCACGAATACGCATGCAAAAATATGGCAAAAGGGACGCTCGGGAAAAACTGTTTTCGAGAAAGAATTGCAAACCCTGCAATTCCTCTATGGTCCAGAAATCGTAGAGCAGTGGAACAGCGCCGTTGGTATGCAGATCCATTTTCGACATTTAGAACTTAAAAAAGGATGCTGTTTGGGAATGAGTTTGGATTTTATCTCTTCCTATCTTCAAGAGAAAAAATCGGGAAAGTCTTCTCTTGAGTGCATTAAGGCCATCGCTCCCCGTTTTGCACACGGAGCATCTGAACAAGCGCAAATGGCCCAACTATCTCAAGAGGCTTTTTTGGAACCTTTTGTTTCCGATCAAAGTCAAATAGGACAATTGAACAGATGGTACTATCAAGAAAAAGATAAAATTGCGCAATTGCCTCCAAAAGAGCGTCTTGAGGCGCAGCGCGATTTAATCAGAGCATTTTATCAAAAAATAGCTCTCATAGCTAAGGAAATGCCCAGTGTAGATAAGGCTCTTCTTGAAAGTTTAAGCAAAGGATTTGCATTTGCCCCAGAAAATGCGATGTTTAGGTTCCAGATCAATGCTTTCGATAGTCTTAATGAATTTGTCCGGAATGTACAGTTTGGGGTCTTCGTCGTATTTTTACGCGATCAGAATTTAAGAGGGCACGCTATTGTGTACATTAAAACAGAAGAGGGAAAAGACTTCATTTTTGATCCTAATACGGCAACCTTAGCTATTGATCCGGCACAATCAGCCGACCGTCTGGCAGAGATAACCCGTTCGATCCACTTTAATTCCCTGGCTTTTGTTCCTGTGGCCGCTTCTCAATTGTAAGAAAAAAAGTCTGCAAAGGCCATTTGGAGGCTCAGAGGGTTTTTTAAAACACCCTCTTAATCTCAAAAAGCCGGAATCACAGCTCCTTTATAGGTTTTTTCGATGAAGTCTCGCATTTTATCCGACGTCATGGCTTCCTTTAAAGCGATCAAATCAGGACGGTTTTCATCGCCGATCCGGATAGCCAGGATGTTGGCATAAGGGGAGTCTTTACTCTCAAGGACTAACGCATCCTTTGAAGGATTCAACTTGGCCTCAAGGGCATAATTGGTATTGATAACGGCTGCCTCGACATCAGGCAGCGAGCGGGGAAGCATGGCGGCGTCCACTTCAACGAATTTGAGCTGTTTGGGATTGCTTTTGATGTTGGCAACAGTCGCATTCAGATTTTTGGGATCGTCTAGAGTGATGAGCCCTTGATCCTGCAATAGAAGAAGAGCTCTTGCTTCGTTGGAAGGATCATTTGGCACAGCGATGGTAGCCTTATTTTTGAGATCTGAAAGCGAGGTGATTTTTTTGGAATAGATGCCCATGGGCTCGATTTCAATCGCCCCAAAATCTTCAATGCGATAATGGAATTGTCTGATTTGTTCCTCTAGAAAGGGAATATGCTGAAAGAAATTCGCATCGACCTCTTTTTGCGCTAGCGCGCGGTTGGGCATATTATAGTCATCCGTCACAACAATGATCAGATTGATCCCCTTAGCTTTGAGGTCGGGTTTGATGAACTCGAGCATTTGCGCATGAGGGACAGGGGTTGCAGCCACCTTTAATCCGTTGCTAGATTTGGAGCATCCGAATAAAAATAGGAGTGAAGCAGTCATCAGTGCAGTAAATACTCTTTTCATGGGGATTTTCCTCTTTTTTTTACAATTCTATGAGCGATTGCATTACCGATCCATTGAACGACTTGAACCAGGATGATGAGAAGGATGACTGTCACTGTCATGATAAATGTATTAAAACGGTTATAGCCGTATTGAATAGCCACCTGTCCCAATCCTCCGCCTCCTACTAGTCCTGCCATGGCACTGTATCCAATGAGATTGACCACTGTCAATGTAATCCCTTGCATAATGGAAGGTAAACTTTCTGGAAGTAGGACCTTTGCGATGATATGGCGGGTGCGCGAACCCATTACAAGGGCGGCCTCTAAAATGTTGCGGTCTACTTCTTTCAGGCTGGTCTCCACGAGCCGGGCAATAAAAGGGGCAGCTGCAATTGTCAGGGGGACGATAGAAGCTGTTGTTCCTAAACTTGTTCCCACGATCCCTCGCGTAACGGGAATGAGTGCGACCATCAAGATTGCAAAAGGAAACGAGCGTCCGATGTTGACAAGGGCCTCTAATATCTTGTAGGCGCTAAGATTTTCTTTGACGTGCCCATTACTCGAAATGGTCAAAATGATTCCTATCGGCAGTCCGATGAGGACTGCGAAAAAAGCGGAGACAAGCACCATGTAAATGGTATTCCATAACTGCAATGGCAAAAGAGAGAGGGCGAGATCGATATTTTCGGGGGTCATTTTTCCAGAACCTCATAGTGCACGGCGGTTTGATCGAGGAAATGCAATGCATTGCGGATATTCTCAGGATCTCCAGTGAGTTCGATGATCAGCGTGCCGATGATGAGCGTCTTCAATTTATCGATCCATCCCAATAGGATATTGGCATCCACTTGAAAGGTTTTAACAATTTGAGAAATAATGGGCTCTCCAGCTGCTTTGCCTTTAAATCGCAGCCTGAGAAGTTTGCGCTGTCCAGAGATGGATTTAAAAAATTCTTCAGGAAGATCATGTGAGCTACTTTGTAAAAAATGCTTTGTAATCGGATGTTGGGGATCCCAAAATACATCTGAGACTAAACCTTCTTCTACTATAGTCCCCTTGTCGATCACAGCCACCTTATTACAAATGCGCTTGATCACTTCCATTTCATGAGTGATCAGTACAATAGTGACATGCAAATTCTTATTAATAGTATTTAACAGATCTAAAATCTCTCTTGTCGTCTTAGGATCTAATGCCGAGGTAGCTTCATCGCAAAGCAATACTTCTGGATTATTCGCGAGCGCTCGCGCAATGCCCACTCGCTGCTTTTCTCCTCCGCTCAATTGGGCAGGATACGCCTCTTTTTTCTCTTGCAGTCCTACAAGCCCAAGAAGCGCATCGATGCGTTTGTTTTGTTCTTCGCGAGGAACGCCAGCAATTTCCAAGGGATAGGCGATATTGCCAGCAACAGTTCGAGAACTAAGCAGATTGAAATGTTGAAAGATCATTCCGATATTCTTGCGAAAGGTGCGCAGAGTTGTTTTGTCCATATGCGCGATATCATTCCCATGAAAGAGAATGCGTCCCGAACCGGGTGTTACGAGTTTTGCAAGACACCGGATGAGCGTCGATTTGCCAGCACCGCTTAAGCCAATGATCCCATAGACATCTCCCTTCTCTATGCGCAAAGAGACTTCTTTGAGAGCATGAGCTGTTTTGCCTGCATGCACATATTTTTTTGAAACTGTTTCCACTTCGAATAGCATCATTTACCTCTAAAAAGGCATTATACGCAAAGCAAGCGGCCAAGTAAATTCCTTTCCCAAACTCTTTGTTAGAGAATGTCTTTTATTGTGGAAAAAAAGTTTTTACTGATTTCAAAAAATATCCTCCTATAGTTTACGAATGGTATAAATCTAAAATTTGAACGGCGTTCAAAGCCGCCCCTTTGAGCAATTGATCTCCGACAACCCATAAATCCAAAGTCTGAGGGTAGGAATGATCTTCTCTAATTCTTCCACAAAATACCGTATGTTTGCCCATCGCATCGATGGGCATAGGAAATCGATTGTTCGCTCTATCTTCCAAAACAGTGACGCCAGGTGCTTTTCTGAGAATCGCATATGCCTCTTCGACAGTTATTTTATCATGAAAAGTGATGTTGAGGGCTTCGGAATGCGCTCGCAATACAGGAACACGCACGCATGTCGCATGGACATGGATCTTTTCTTCTTCCAAAATTTTTCTCGTCTCGTGCAGCATTTTCAATTCTTCTTCCACATATCCGCTTTCGGTCAAAACAGAGTTATGTGTGAATAAATTGAAAGCATAGGGAAAGGGCATGACGCTGCGTTCAAAAGGGTGTTGATTGAGGTAGCATTGGGTCTCTTCTTTCAATTCGCGCATCGCCTGCGCTCCTGCCCCGCTTGCGGCTTGATACGTAGCGGCCACAATGCGTTTGATGGGAACATAGCGATGCAAAGGGGCTAAAGCCATAAGCATGATTGTCGTACTGCAGTTTGGAGAGGCGATGAGGCGATGATGGGATTGGATCGCATGCGGATTGATTTCAGGGATGATAAGCGGAACAGTAGGATCCATGCGGAAAAATGAGCTGGAATCGATGACAAGGGCACCTGCTTGCAAAGCGATAGGCACCCATTCTTTCGAAATTTTGCTTCCCGCACAGAAAATTACATTATCGCAGCCTATAAATGCGTTGGGACTAAGAACTTCCAAAGGGAGCTCTTGTCCTTTAAAAACAATTGTCTTTCCTTGAGAACGTTGCGAGGAAAAACAGCGCAGTTTAGAGATCGGAATGTTCCCTTTTTCCAGAAGCTGCAGCACCTCTTGACCAACGGCGCCAGTTGCGCCCACTAGTGCAATATCGACCACGTTGCCTCGTCAAAGAAATTAACAATGTAACAGTCTTTAGATTAGTTGTGTATAAAAAATGTAGAGTATATATAATCTCGCAGAAATTGTTCCGAGGCAAAAAAATGCACGATGAGATCGAGAACGCAATTGATGATGCTCTACGTGCTATAAACCGTTTGAAAGAACCGGATAGTTTGCAATTTATTCAAACCTTAAGCGAATGGATTGCGGAATGTTTTCAAAAAGGCAACAAGCTCCTCATTGCCGGAAATGGCGGAAGTCTTTGCGATGCGATGCATTTTGCCGAAGAGCTCACAGGCGTCTTTCGCGAAAAGCGGCGTCCCCTTCCAGCTATTGCGCTTTCTTGTCCGGGACATTTGACATGCACGGGCAATGATTTGGGATTTGAAGAAATTTTCGCGCGCGGCGTAGAGGCAATCGGGCAGCCCGGCGATCTTTTTATCGGACTTACAACCAGCGGAAACTCCGCAAACCTTCTCAATGCTTTTCCACGGGCAAAAAAATGCGGCTTAAAGACTGTTGCTTTTTTAGGAAAGACAGGAGGCAAATTAAAAGGAATGAGCGATCTGGAATGGATCGTGACGGGATTTGGTTATTCCGATCGGATTCAAGAGGCTCATATGACGGCGATTCATATCGTTATCGAAATGGTGGAAAAAAAACTTTTCGATCCGCAACTTCTGCACACTCCATGTGAAAAAATGTAATTTTCTTCTTCAAACCGACCAATTTCTTTGATGTGAGAGGATGTTTCATTCCCTAAATATCTGGAATTTAGCGCGTTTTTGTCCAGGGCATCAATTTGCCCTGGACAAAATTAATTGAAACACTTATCTCTTAAGATTGTTGAATAGCAATTCCGCTAATAATTGCCCAATCCAGTACATTAATAAATGCAATATTTATCACACCATTACTAACAGTTACAGGAAACGTTAAATCATAAGGTTTGCCATATCCAACTTGTTTAAAAATATCCAAGTTAGAAATTACCTGAGTACCATTAATGTTTACACTAAAAATGCGCTTGTTTGGAGCTGAGAAATAATTTTCACTAAATTTCAAAGTGACCGAATAATTTCCATTAGAAACTGGAAATTGGTAGGCAAAATTTTGTCCTCCATAACGTCCAGAATTGTAAATAGGATTAGCATATTGTATCGAATTATTCGTGTAGGTATTCGATGCGCCTAAGTAACCCATATCTTTTTTGTAATCGATCCCATTATTAATGATTTCTGCTCCTCCACAATTAATATATAAGCTGTAATTGGAAGCATTTTGCACGTTAACTGTTACAGAAGTATTAGCTGTATTACCAGATGTATCAGTGGCGACAGCGGTTAGAACATGATTTCCATTATTCACAGTTGTTGTGTCCCATGAAAATTGATAGGGTATTGAAGGATCAGTGGATAAAAGCGTGGAATCCAAATAAAGCTGCACATTGGAGATGCCTACATTGTCCGTAGCATTCACGCTTACCGTAATAGGTCCCTGCACCGTCGAGTTATTTGTCGGCGCTGTGATATTGACTACAGGAGGCTGCTTGTCTTGGCCAAAAGTGTAATCAATATAGGGGCTGATTTGCGAATTATCGCAGGATAATGGAAGATTTCCTGAATAATTCACCTGCTTATTATTGTGCAGATCCAGAAGAAAAAGCTGGGAAAGTGTAGTGGGATTGCCGCTTGCATTATCTCTTGCGATCAAATAATAGCGCTCTGCTGATGTATTGGACCCAAGAAGATCTGTCATGTCTACCGCGAATGTTGCGGTTTCCAAGGAAGGGCTTCTACCATCAAAAGCTAAGGAGCCTCCTTTATTCATCAGAGCGGTGCAAGCGAATGTAGAAGCCGGGGTATTCTGCGTCGTATTAGATATGCCAGCAGAAATAGATATTTGATTTCTATAGGCCTGCGATAAAGTGAATTCAGCAATGAGTTGCGGAGCATAGTGAGCTGCCTTGGGAACCATAGCAAAGGCATAATTATTTTGACTGGAAGCTGCAGCGACGCGATTGCTTGGTCCATTTACAACAGCAGAAGTGTTGAGAAAGGCATCGTAGGAAATCCACATGAATCCTGCGTTGCCCCAACCGCTTCCCCAAGAATTTGATACGAGAAATGCTCCTCTTTCTCCTGGATCCACTTGGCCGTTGCCATTGACATCAATCCAAATGTTGTCATCATATCCCACAATAGTGATGAAATGCGAACCACTACGACCATTCATATATGAACAGGCTTTTTGTCCAACATATGGGCTATTAGGATTTGCAGGATCGGGTTTAATAGTAGTAAATACCCATGAATAAATCCATGTCCCAAAAGGAAGCACATGTCCGTTTGTTAAAAGCTGTTTAATCGTTTGCAGATTTTGTGTCGCTCCACCAATCCCTGTGACATATTGAACAGCAGAGGTTCTATTGCTTAAAGCAAATATCCAATCTTGCACATTCAAATCCCAACTTGTATAGTCTCCATTTATATAAGGAAATGTTACGATATTCGGAGCTCCATTTTGTTGCAGGAGAGAATAAGCATCCGCTGGATATAATCCTCCATCTTGACCTCCATTCAAAAGATTGTATGTCCATCGGGGAGATAATACATGAGTTTGATTAGTTTTATTATTAAACCCATTTAGCATTCCGATTTCATGGGAAGCTTGATAATAAGTGGTTGCAAACCCGACACAGGAACCTTCTTGCTGTTGGTTTCCAATAGGAGGGTAAGAGGGAAGGGTACTATTATTCACGCTTGTGGGCAAAGCAGCTGCAGCAGCTTCTAGATTTTCTTCTTCAGGGCCAATCATTGTTATAAATTCTTCTTCCTCAGGGACAATCGAAAGATCCGCGCTTTCTTGTAATCCTAAGGAGTGTGCATGTTCTTGCATGCGGGACAGACCCAGCTTGTTAGGTCTAACTCCAATGATTCGGGGCCATGTTTTTTGAATCTCTTGAATCTGTTCCAGTGTTGCCGGTTTTAATCCTGTACCATGGTGTTCTACAGGAGGGTCTAAAGCATCGAGATTTTTAGAAAAGCCTAAAAATGTAATCGCAAATAAAAGAATAGATGCATAGCGAAAGACACTTTTCCAAGATTTTAAATTGTAACGCCATTTTTGTATGGGTTTTTCGAAAAAATTCATGATAAACTCCTTCTATAAAAATTTCTCAATTCTTCATGAATCGAGACTTTTCAAAACCAGGATACTTTTTCGAAAGAATGACAATCAAGTTTTAAATTTAAAAAAATACAATGGCATCGCTCAAATTAGCCCTTTCTGGTAAAATGGACGCATATTTAAATTTTTTTATTATGCCATTGATGCAATACATTTTGGATATCATGACAGAGCGTCGCCCTTCCTCTATTTTTATCAGAGGGGGATTATCTGCATTGAGTTATGCTTTTCGCGCCGGCGTGAGCTTGCGTCATTTGGCCTATGCAAAGAAATGGTTGTCATCTACAAAGTTATCCGTTCCTGTGATCAGCATTGGCAATATCGTCATGGGCGGAACGGGGAAGACACCTGTAGTGCACATGTTGGCATGTGCGTTGCAAGAAATGTGCAAGACCGCGATTGTATCGCGCGGATTTCGTTCAGAGATCGAGCGTTCGGGAAAAGTAGTTAAAGTCGCCAGCCAAGGAAAACCGGCATACGCTCCGAACGTATGTGGAGATGAACCCTATTATTTGGGCCGGGAGACACGGGCGGATGTGTGGGTGGGCCGTGATCGCGTAGAAGCGGGGCGCAGAGCGATACAAGAAGGAGCGGAATGCCTGATTTTGGATGACGGCATGCAGCACCGGCGATTGGCAAGAGATCTAGAGATTGTCATCGTAGATGGAAAAGATCCGCTCTCGCGGGGAAAGTTTTTACCGCGAGGGTGTCTGCGAGATTTGCCTTGCCGCCTGAAAGAAGCGCATCTCATTCTCTGCAACCATGTGAGCGATGCTTCTCAGTGGGAAAAAGTGCAGCAGGAGTTAAAAAACTATACGGAAGCGCCATTAGTCGGCCTTTACGTCTACCCGCTGGAAATAGAAAAGATGCAAGGAAAGCGCATCGGTGTATATTGCGGCATTGGACGTCCGGAACGCTTCTTGGAGATGCTTAACTCTTTAAAAATCGATATCGTGGATACGCTTTTGCTCCTCGATCATTGCTGTCCTGAAGAAGAGCAATTGCGCCGCTTTATAGACGAGTGTGAAAAAAAAGGTGCGGAGTGCATACTCTGTACGACAAAAGATGAGGTGAAACTGCCGCAGTCATTCCAAGCTGCCTTGCCTATCTTTCCCGTGCAGATGGAACTAAAGATTTCATTTGGAAAAACCCATTGGGATGCATTTATTACGCACATTGCAGCTCGCGTAGCAAAGGATGTAAAATGAGTAAAGAGATAAAAATTACCCTGCCAAAACTTGGAGAAAGCATCCTAGGAGCCACCGTAGTTCGCTGGTTCAAACAGCCGGGAGAATACATCGAGCTCGATGAACCTTTGCTCGAGGTCTCTACAGATAAAGTGAACAGCGAAATTCCGTCGCCAGCCTCAGGAATGCTCAAGCAGATTTGCGCGCAGATCGACCAAGAATTAAAAGTCGGCGAGCTTTTGGCCATTATCGCATCGGGAAATAGTGAACAATCCTTTGCAGTTCTTGATTCTTCTCCTTCTTTTTTGACTAAAGAAACAAGTGCAGCGGAAGAACAGGGAATGAAAGATTTTTTTTCTCCTGCCTTGCTGCGATTGTCGCGTGAAAAAGGCATTCCCTTAGAGGAGCTCGATAAGATCTCTGGTACGGGCAATGCAGGCCGCGTCACAAAACGCGATTTGGAGCTATACGCGGAGCGCCGCGCTTCGCAGCCCCAATGCCCTATAGCTGCCAGAAAGGTGGTCATGCCTCCTTTGTCCTCTAGCTCTGAGGTTGAGAGATTGAAGATGACAGGCATGCGCAAAGCCATTGCCGAAAATATGACTCGTTCTTTTTACGAGGCGCCCCATGCTACTCTGGTAACGGAAATCGATGTGACCTCCGCGCTCAAACTCATCCAACAGGAAAAAGAAGCCTTTTTTGCCAAAAACGGTTGTAAGCTCACTATTACCAGTTTTGTGGCGCGCGCTCTTGTTAAAGCTCTGCAGGAATACCCTCTAATCAATTCTTCCCTTGAAGGAGATACGATTCTTGTGAAACGCTTCGTCAATCTCGGCATTGCGGTCAGCGTCGATCAAGGACTGATGGTTCCCGTGATCAGACACTGCCAACGCATGGGATTGACAGAGATCGCCAAAGCGGTAGGAGAGCTCTCTCAAAAGGCCAAAGCATCCCAACTTACCCATGATCACGTCGCGGAAGGCACAATCACGATGACCAATTTCGGTATGTCGGGCGTTCTGATCGGTGTTCCCATTATCCGCTATCCAGAAGTGGCTATCGTAGGGATTGGAGCGATCCACAAAAAAGTTGTACCATTAGAACAAGATGTCTTCGGCGTGCGCTCCATGATGCATGCTTCGCTGACGTTCGACCATCGCGTATTGGACGGCATGTATGGATGCGGCTTTCTCGGCGCTCTGAAAAAGCATATGGAAGAAGACGTCAAATTAGATTAGGAAAATCATCCTTCGGGAGCTGAAAAGGCTGGTTTTCCTTCGAATAAATAGAGATGTTCTGTGCCTATGACATCGCATCCCTTGTCATGCACTTGTTGCAGCATTTTAAGAATTTCAGGATGAGTCACAGGGGACTTTTTGTCCTTGTGCATAAAACGCAGCCGCCATTGATCTACACAAAAAGTTTCAGGATGTCCCTGAGGCCAAACCCGAGCACCGCGATTGCTGATCATCTGTAATGTCAACGGACTCCAGGCATGCGAGGAGTTGAGTTTGACAAAATTTTCCGCTGAATCTTGAGAATAGACAAAAACATCCACTCCGACGAGCTCTCGTTTGACCTCGTTTCCCATTTTGCGTTGGGAAAGAACGGAGAATTTACTCGAGCTTTTATAAGATATAGGCTTTAGATTTTGGGGTTTTGTTCCTAAATTCTTCACCACAGCTTGGGCAAATTCTTTTGTTCCCACTTTTTCCTTGCTCGTCTTTTCATTATAAATGTCATAAGTATGGATTCCTTCTTCGATGGTATGTAGCCAGCCATTGTGGATGCGCTCTGCAACCGTATTTTCGCCCAGATAGAGGAGCATCGCGATGCTAGCTAGTAAAAGACCTGAAGGGTTAGCCAGATTTTGTCCTGCACGGCGCGGCGCCGAGCCATGGATCGCTTCGAACATCGCTCCGTGATCGCCAATATTCGCAGAACCAGCGAGTCCTACCGACCCGGAAATCTGCGCAGCGACGTCCGAGAGAATGTCTCCATAGAGGTTCGGCATGACAATCACATCGAAGATCTCTGGGGTATCCGCGAGCTTTGCTGCCCCGATGTCGACAATCCAGCTCTCGTTTTCTATCTCTGGATATTCTTTAGCGATTTCGTCAAAAACTTGATGGAAAAGTCCATCGCTGATTTTCATGATATTGTCTTTCATAAAGCACGTCACTTTTTTTCGGTTATAATGCCGTGCATATTCAAAAGCGTAGCGCACAATTTTTTCAGACCCTGGCCGAGAAATCAGTTTTAAAGATTTGCACACATCGGGAGACTGGCGATATTCAATCCCCGCATAGAGGTCTTCCTCATTTTCGCGGACAATGACGACATCCATATTGGGGTGTTTTGTCCTGATAAAGGGGGCATAGGCGACACAAGGGCGCACATTGGCATATAACCCCATCGTTGTACGGATGGTCACATTTAAACTCTTGAACCCACCCCCTTGCGGAGTAGTAATAGGAGCCTTAAGAAAAGCTTTTGTCCGGCGGATGGTTTCCCAAGATGAGGGCTCAATGCCTGTGGGGATTCCTTTTAAAAATATCTTTTCACCAATTTCAATCACATGGGGTTGCAAAGGAGCGCCCGATTCCTCGAGAATATGCAGAACAGCTGCCATGATCTCCGGACCAATGCCATCTCCATAAGCGACCGCGATGGGAATTTTTGCCTGATTCATAGGACCCTTATAGTTAAATGATAATTTGATTTTTTAAGTCTTTTCTCGGAAGACTTCAAGCAAAAAGCCCTATTGCGTATACTGGTTCTAAGATTTAGGACATAGCCCATAATGAAAGTGCAAGAAAAAAAACCGACGCTGTCAAAAATCGATTCTTCCGATCGTTTCGGTATAATAGAAGAGCTTTTAGAAAAGCAGCAGCGCTACCTCGAATACTATTTTGATCGGATTGATTACGCAGAGATCGAAAGACTAGTCGAAGCCTGCCTCCAGACAACGGGGCTCATCATTTTTACAGGAGTTGGTAAAAGCGGAATCATCGCAGATAAGATTGCCATGACCTTGGTCTCCACCGGAACCAAAGCGCTTTATTTGCCTCCCACCAATTTTCTGCACGGAGATATCGGCATCCTTTCCGACAAGGATCTTTTGGTCTTGATCAGCCGCAGCGGGGAGACCGAAGAGCTCTGCAACTTAGTTCCCTTTGCACGCAAGCGCAATACACGCCTTGCGGCGATGGTCTCCAATAACGCATCGCGCTTAGCTAAAATCTGCGATTTTAGCGTGCATTTGCCTGTAGAAAAAGAACTCTGCCCTTTCGACCTGGCACCCACGACGTCGACAGCCGCACAACTTCTCTGTGGGGATCTGCTCGCTGTCGCCTTGATGCGCGCCAAACAGTTCAATCTCTCGGATTATGTCTTAAACCATCCTTCTGGTGCCATTGGCAAAAAGATGACATTGATCGTCGATGAGATCATGCATACAGATCTGCCCCTCGCAAAGCCCGAAGATCTCCTCCTCCATGGTCTAGTGGAATTGTCCAATAAGAAACTAGGGGGTCTTCTCATCACCGATCCGCAGCAGCGATTGCTCGGGATATTTACCGATGGGGATTTGCGCCGTGCATTACAAGCGCATGGATCTGATGTCCTAAACAAGCCGATGCAAGAACTGATGACCTCCACACCTCTTACCATCGCAAAAGGCTCTTTGGCATGGGACGCTCTTAAACTCATGCAGCGCGATCCTAAGAAATTCGTCTTGGTGCTTCCCGTTGTCGATGAAGGCAAAGCCGTAGGCATCCTGCGCATGCACGACATCGTTCAAGCCGGCATCGGATAAGCTGCGCTACGGATACGTTCTGGGTGTTATAGGAGTGCCTAGAACCTAAATTGATCGGGATAATGCCTTTTGGGCAGATTCAGTGAATAGCGCGTGTGGCGCAGCTCTCCCATTTTTATCAAAACCCCTTTTTCCACCAAGTCCATTAAATCGCGAGTAGCTGTAGCTCTAGAGGCCTTTGTTATGGCAATGTAGTTTTTTGCACTGAGACCGCCTTTAAACCCGCTTGGTCCTTCTGCAAACATTCTCAATATCACTCTTTCCTGGCGTTCGTTCAGTCGTCCCGAAAGGGAGATGAGCAATTTAGCCTTTTCAATTAAGAAATAGAGAAGATTCATAGAATCTTCTTGAGCTTGTAGGATAACTTGAGCAAAAAATTCCACCCAATGATCTACTTGCAGCGTACAGTTGCATTTTTCAAGAGCCGAATAATATTCTTTTTTGTGTTTTTCCAAAACTTGGGAAATGGCGATTAATGTCGGTCGGCCCACTTCTTGAGAAAGGACCTTTTCAACAAGTAGACGGCCTATCCTTCCATTGCCATCTTCAAAAGGATGAATGCTTTCAAAATAGACATGAGCAATCGCAGCTCGTCCCAAAATGGGTCCCGAGCCTTTCGAAGAATTGAACCAATGAATAAAAGCTTCCATCTCATCGCGCACTTTTATTGAGGGAGGAGCTTCAAAGAAAACAGTGCGGGAACTATAGCGATTAGAAACAATTTGCATTGGTTCCTTATGCGTGCGGTATTTTCCACGATCTTCAACGTGAGACTGGTTGTTGAATAATTCCTGATGCCATTTCTCTAGCATTTCATGGGTCAATGGCTGATCAAAGGATTCATAAACATTGAACAAAAGCTTGGCCATGCGGGATTCTTTTTTCGATTCGAGCTTTCGAGAATTGTCGTATCCAAAATGGTGCCTGATAGACGATTGCAGGCTTTCCCTATCGAGGATTTCTCCTTCGATTTTCGAGCTTTCCACTCCTTCATCGCTGAGGATTTTTACAATAAATTGATGATGTTCTTGTTCTGGGATGTTTTTAAGAAAAGCCCATGCGCTTCCCGATCCCAAAAGAAATCGTTTTTCCTGTTGGGAAATGCAAAGAGGATCGTAATTAAATTGGGGCCAATTAGTCAGCTCCCAGTTCCAGGGCATGAGTTATAGACCTCAGTTCTATAACTCACATTTTGCCAGATATATGAGTTATAGAGCAAGATTTTATTATTCAGTATTGCACCTAAGTAAATGGTTATTATTTACTTAAAATGACCTTTTTCACTTTTTGCGTCGCTAAGCGGATGCCGCGGGTATGGGCGCCTTTGACGGGGATCTCTTTTAAAGCGCACAGGAGGTTTTTCATTTTCTGGCGTGCTTGAGGTGCGAACTGCAGTTCCACGATGGGTTGCGGATGCGTGGAAATATATTGCAGTTCCATGCCCTCATCAAAATAGCGGTAGATTTTGTCGAGAATGAACTTATCGACGATGAAGCGCTTGGCCCATACTTGATGAGTTTCTTTGTTTTTATAGACGACGTTCATGATCGTTGTCTTATCGGCGATTCCTACCCAGGCGAGATTTTCAAAATACTGTTTTTCAGGAATGCTGGTCACTTTGTAGGCGCCATCTTTATAGAAGACCAACAATTTGTCGAAGTTGGTGCCATTAAGTGCGATGGTGCCAGAGACCTTGGTACCTACAAAACCCGTTTGAGGATCGAAACCTATGGTAATGTCTTTGGTCTCGATAGCGCGCCGGTCAATCTCTTCGATTGCTTTAAAGCGCGTTCTTCTCGGATATTCCTTGCCATATTTTTCGATGAGCCGTTTGAGGTAGTCGATCGCGTACTTTTTGACGTTCTTTAGATGTTTCTCCACATCTTTTAATTGCCGTTCTAACAAGAGGATTTCTTCTTTATTTTTATCAATATCAAATTGAGAGATGCGACGGATGGGGATTTGGAGAAGCTTTTCTCTATCGGTGTAAGTGGGCTCGCGTAGGAATTTTTTTCTAAATGGCTTGAGAGAAGATTCCAGCGACTCATGAATGCTTTCAAGCGATTTGAGCTTTTCTATAGGCTTATAAAGGCGGTTTTCAATGAAAATCCGCTCTAAAGATTTATAGAAGATTTTTTCGAGTAAGCGATCGCGCTCGATTTCTAATTCCCATTTGAGGAACTCGACGAGCTTGGCGGCATTATAAGATAAAATTTCATGCACATCTGTTTCCCACGGATGGTCGTCTTTAATCACGATGATTTGTGAATTTAAAGACACTTCGCATTCCGTGAATCCATATAGTGCATCAAGAATCTCTTCAGCATATTGTCCGCGCGGCAGTTTGATCTCGATTTCGACATCTTTAGCTGTATAATCGTTGATAGCCTCGATTTTAATTTTGCCTTTTTTGGCCGCTTCATCAATAGAGCGGATCAAACTTTCAGTCGTGGTTCCGTAACAGATTTCGCGAATGAGAAGCGTTTTGGGGTCTTTGATTTCGATCTTGGCTCGCAGTTTGATTTTTCCTCGGCCTTTGTCATACTCGCTTTTATCCATAATGCCGCCAGTGGGGAAATCGGGATAAATGCGAAAATTTTTGCCTTCGAGGCAGGAGATTTCCGCTTCTAACAGTTCGGTAAGGTTATGCGGAAGGATGCGGGTCGACATGCCCACAGCGATCCCATCAGCTCCTTGCAGCAAAAGAAGAGGGATTTTGGCAGGAAGTGTCACAGGTTCTAAATTTCTACCGTCGTAAGAAGGAACCCTTTCGGTCGTGTCGGGGTTAAATAGCGTTTCGCGAGCAAGCGGGGAAAGGCGTGTTTCAATGTAACGAGCAGCTGCAGAAGGATCTCCCGTATAGATATTTCCAAAATTTCCTTGTTTATCTAATACATAGCCCTTATTGGCTAAAGTAATGAGCGCTTCATAAATGGGAGCATCGCCGTGAGGATGCAGTTGCATCGTTTGTCCTACGATATTGGCCACTTTGTGTAGTTTATCATCGTTTTGTCTAAACAATGTTTCCAGAATGCGCCTTTGCACGGGTTTCAATCCATCGATCGCGTGCGGTATGGCGCGGTCGAGAATCACATAAGAAGCGTATTTGATGAAGTGATCCTTCATCTGATGCTTTAGATCATCCATTTTCACTCACTAGGTTTTCCATGATGAAAGATTTTCGAGCAGGCGTGTTTTTGCCCATGTAAAATTCCAGCGTCGGTTTAATGTCCGAAAGATTTTGTATTACCACGGGCAAAAGACGCATATCTTTTGCGATGAATTGTTTAAATTCGTGAGGAGAGATTTCTCCCAGTCCCTTGAATCGCGTGATCTCGATTCCCTTTTTCAATTCTTTTTCGGCACTTTCTTTTTCTTCTTGAGAATAGCAATAGATTGTCTTTTCTTTGTTTCTCACTTTGAAGAGAGGTGTCTCGAGAATATAGAGATGACCGTTGAGAACGAGGCCTTCAAAATAAGTCAAAAAGAAAGTGATCAACAGATTGCGAATGTGCATACCATCGATATCCGCATCTGTAGCGAGGATGACTTTGTTATAGCGCAAGTTAGCTAGATCGTCTTCGATATTGAGCGCGGACATGAGATTGAACATTTCTTCATTTTTATAAAGTTGCTCGAGTTTCATGCCGTGTACGTTGAGCGGTTTTCCTCGTAGAGAAAACACCGCTTGGGTCAATGGATCTCGCGTCATTACAATCGAGGCGGAGGCGGATTCTCCTTCTGTGAGAAAGATGACAGAAGAATCACCCTCTTTACTGCCGTCGCCCAGGTGGAACTTCGAATCGCGCAGTTTGGGAATTTTAAAAGAGATTTTTTTCTGTTTTTCTTTGGCTTCTTTTTTGACAGCCGCTAGTTCTTTTCGTAATTTTTCATTGAATAGAATTCGATCGAGGATTTTCTTGCCTGTTTCTTCATTTTTATACAGAAGATTTAAAACGGCGTCTTTGACTTCTTGGACAATTGAAGCGCGGATCTCATTATTCGATAACTTATTTTTCGTTTGGGATTCGAAAACGGGATCTTTTACCTTGACCAAGATTGTTCCTACAATTCCTTCACGGACATCGACGCCTTGAAAATTTTTTTTCGTGAATTCATTGATTCCTTTGAGAATTCCTTCTCTAAAAGCGGAAAGATGCGTGCCCCCGTCTTGAGTGTATTGTCCATTGACAAAAGAGAAATAACTCTCTCCATAGCTCGAAGAGTGAAGGAGGGCAAATTCGAGATTTTTTCCTCTATAGTGCAAAGGTTCATACAGACGATCTTCTTTTATTTCAGCGTTTAAAAGATCTAATAGGCCCTTTTCCGAACGAATTTCTTGCCCATTAAATTCTAAAGTCAAGCCCGTATTGAGATAAGCATAATGCCACAGACGCTTGAGGATCATCTCTTTTTGAAAAGCAAACTTTTTGAAAATCTCCGTATCAGGGGTAAACTCTATCCATGTTCCATTTTCTTCTTTTGTCTTTCCCTTTTTCTTATCTTTAAGAATTCCTTTAGCAAAACGCGCTTCGACGCATTCTCCATCGCGTATGCTCTTAACAACAAAATGCGAGGCCAGAGCATTCACGGCTTTTGTGCCAACACCATTCAATCCGACAGAAAATTGAAAGACATCATCATTATACTTCGCGCCTGTGTTGATCTTGCTTACGCATTCGATCACTTTTCCCAAAGGAATGCCACGTCCGAAGTCGCGCACGGAAATAGTGGAGGTTTTTTCATTGAGGGCGATCGCAATTTTTTTTCCATGGCCCATGATGAATTCATCTATAGCATTATCGATGGCTTCTTTGAGCATCACGTAAATCCCGTCATTGGGATGCGATCCATCCCCAAGCCGGCCGATATACATTCCCGAACGCAAGCGAATATGAGCTAGCGCGTCTAAGGATACCACAGTGCTTTCATCGTATTTTTTTGCCATAACTTTTGTTCACACTCTATAAATTTTCAGATCCCTCAGAGAGACTAGTTCTTGATATTCTATACCAAATTAGATTTTTAAGGTATTTTTTTATAAATGGATATAAAATTTTAGTTAAATAACATACAAATAAAGTTAAAATTACACTTTGTAAAACAAATGATATTAATCATTAATTTGAAAAGTGATGGATTAAGTTGACCTAAAATCTCTTGAGTAAGAGGAGCTTACTTTTCATGAAGAGGGATAAGAGGGTGTCTACAAATTAAGGCTTCGTCGATTTTTGGGATTATTTTGGCCTATTTTCGATCGATTTTTTGGGGATAGTATACGAAATGTTGATACAATCCCCAAAAAATCAATCGAAAATAGGCTCAAAAGAACCCGAAAATCGACAGAAGTTTAATTTGCAGACACCCTCTAAGATGGCTTCTTTTTTGACTTTATGTTATTTAAATTCTTTGAATCCATAAGAGAAGTTAAAAAAATTTTGCAAAGTGTAAAAAATTCTAACTATTTGTATACCTTATTGCTAATGTCTAAAAGGGTGTCTGCAAATTAAACTTCTGTCGATTTTCGGGTTCTTTTGAGCCTATTTTCGATTGATTTTTTGGGGATTGTATCAACATTTCGTATACTATCCCCAAAAAATCGATCGAAAATAGGCCAAAATAATCCCAAAAATCGACGAAGCCTTAATTTGTAGACACCCTCTAAATGGAGCGAGCTATGTTCAATTGGGATTGGTTTTTTTTAATTACTATTTTTTCTCTAGGTTATGTCGCAGTCATTCTAGAGTATTACATCAAAGTCAATAAAAGCGCTGTCGCCCTTTTTATAGGGGTAATTTGTTGGACGCTTTTTCTCTACAGCAGCCAGGCTCCTGTTGGGGAAGACCTTAAACAACTCGGACATCACGTCTCGGAAATATCCCAAATCATCTTCTTTCTAATGGGGGCTATGACGCTCGTTGAATTAATCGACGCGCATCAGGGATTTAGAATAATTACTGACCGCATCAAGCCGTCCTCGCAAAAGCATCTTTTGTGGATTATTTCCTTTCTCTCTTTTTTTCTATCCGCTGTACTCGATAATCTAACAACGACGATTTTAATGGTCTCTCTACTTCGCAAAATTATTCCCCATCGAGACGAGCGTTTTCTCTTGAGCTGTATTATCGTTATCGCTGCCAATGCAGGAGGTGCTTGGACGCCCATTGGCGATGTGACTACAACGATGCTTTGGATACATGGCCAGGTCTCCAGTTTTGCTGTAATGAAAGCACTTTTTATCCCTTCCCTGATCTCTTTGCTCGTTCCACTTGCCTGGTATTCGTTTAAAGCCAAAGGCAAATTCACTGGTCATCCCCCCGAACATAAAAAAACTCCTATTGAACCTGGGGCGCAAGTGGTATTTTTTCTTGGAGTGGGCGGGCTTGTATCCGTGCCGATTTTTAAAGCATTGACCGGACTGCCCCCTTTTATGGGAGTCATCTTGGCTCTTTCTGTTCTTTGGCTGGTGACAGATTTCATGCATCATAAATACCAAGAGCGGGTGCACCTTCGAGTACCTCATATTTTAACCCGCGTAGATACTTCCGGGATCCTTTTCTTCCTCGGTATCTTGCTATGCGTGGATTCTCTACAAAGTGCCGGCGTCCTACATGTAGTGGCTGACTGGCTAACCTCCGCTATAAGCAGTCAGGCCCTCATTGCAACTCTCATTGGCTTTTTCTCTGCAGTAATTGATAACGTTCCTCTGGTCGCAGCCATCATTGGGATGTATCCGCTAGATGTCTTTCCCACGGACTCCTCTTTTTGGCATATGATCGCCTATGCAGCGGGAACCGGGGGAAGTATTCTGATTGTGGGGTCCTCTTCGGGCGTGGCGTTGATGGGTATTGAAAAAATTGATTTTATTTCTTACATGAAAAAAATGACCATACCCGCAATCGTCGGGTTTTTAGCGGGGATGTTGGCCTATATTTTGCTCATGCCGCTCTTCGCATAAGAGGATGTTTTACAACTTTATATTTAAATCTCTATTAATTAATAGAAATTTGCTAACCAGGCACAAAAAAGGATAAACCCACCACTTTTTCCTAATTTAGCTAATTTCCGAAAATTTCGCTTTTTTCTCTCGAGAAATGTGATTTTTTCTGAAAAACGTTTGCTTAAAAATGCGCAAGTTATGTATGTTTCTTATTCCTTTTGAACGAAACCTTAAAAGGAAAAGAATCAACGAGATTGGTTCAAGATATTTGACAGCAGAAGAGAAGTGACGTGCAAGCAAAGGAAGCTTGTGCGGAAAAGTAATGAGAAATCATAATTTTTCCCTGTAAATTTAAATTTTTTTAAGAGAACAAGTTGTCAAAGATTTATCTTTGAGAATTTGATCTTGGTTCAGATTGAATGCTGGCAGCGTGGATGAGGCATGCAAGTCGAACGAAATCGATGGGCAACCAGCGATTTAGTGGCGGAAGGGTTAGTAATACATGAATAACTTACCTTATACATGGGGATAACGGCTGGAAACGGCCGCTAATACCGAATGAGGTCTAGCGAGGGCAACCTTGATGGATCAAAGTAGGGGAGCGTGAAAGCGCCCTGGCGGTATAAGAGAGGTTCATGGGATATCAGCTAGTTGGTGTGGTAAAGGCGCACCAAGGCAAAGACGTCTAGGCGGATTGAGAGATTGACCGCCAACATTGGGACTGAGACACTGCCCAGACTCCTACGGGAGGCTGCAGTCGAGAATCTTTCGCAATGGGCGAAAGCCTGACGAAGCGACGCTGCGTGAGCGATGAAGGCCTTCGGGTTGTAAAGCTCTTTCGCGTGGGAACAAGAAAGTGGCGTGAAAAACGGTACTATTTGAGTGTACTACGATAAGAAGCACCGGCTAACTCCGTGCCAGCAGCTGCGGTAATACGGAGGGTGCAAGCATTAATCGGAATTATTGGGCGTAAAGGGCGCGTAGGCGGATATGTAAGTCAGATGTGAAATTCCGAAACTCAATTTCGGAGCTGCATTTGAAACTACAAATCTCGAGGATTGGCGGAGAGAACGGAATTCCACGTGTAGCGGTGAAATGCGTAGATATGTGGAAGAACACCGGTGGCGAAAGCGGTTCTCTAGCTTATACCTGACGCTGAGGCGCGAGAGCAAGGGGATCAAACAGGATTAGATACCCTGGTAGTCCTTGCCGTAAACGATGCATACTTGATGTAGATGGGCTCAACCCTGTCTGTGTCGAAGCTAACGCGATAAGTATGCCGCCTGGGGAGTACGCTCGCAAGAGTGAAACTCAAAAGAATTGACGGGGGCCCGCACAAGCAGTGGAGCATGTGGTTTAATTCGATGCAACGCGAAGAACCTTACCCAGGCTCGAAATGTAGGTGGCGATACCAGAGATGGCATTTTCCGTAAGGACGCCTATATAGGTGCTGCATGGCTGTCGTCAGCTCGTGCCGTGAGGTGTTTGGTTAAGTCCAGCAACGAGCGCAACCCTTATCATTAGTTGCCAACACGCAAGGTGGGGACTCTAATGAGACTGCCTAGGTTAACTAGGAGGAAGGTGAGGATGACGTCAAGTCCGCATGGCCTTTATGTCTGGGGCTACACACGTGCTACAATGGTCGGTACAGAAGGCAGCAAGACCGTAAGGTGGAGCAAATCCATAAAACCGATCTCAGTTCAGATTGTAGTCTGCAACTCGACTACATGAAGCTGGAATTGCTAGTAATGACGTGTCAGCAACAACGTCGTGAATACGTTCCCGGGCCTTGTACACACCGCCCGTCACATCATGGGAGTTGGTTTTACCCGAAATCGCTGACTCAACCGCAAGGGGAGAGGCGCCTAAGGTAAGGCCGATGACTGGGATGAAGTCGTAACAAGGTAGCCCTACCGGAAGGTGGGGCTGGATCACCTCCTTTAAAGGACAACACTATTAGTGTTCCTTAAGGTTGAGACAAGCTTCCTAAGCACACGTCACTTCCCTTTTGTTGTCAAAAGACAGCAAAAATGCTAGCCGATTGAGGCTAGTTTGTTATCTTGAAAGTCGATAAATCTTAAGTAAAAAAAAGAAGCGATCAAAATACAAAAGTAACATTTTCACTGATGTAAATTGGCGCTTGAGAATAAAAAATATGAACATGGCGAAATCGAGCTCAACTGGAGTGTAAACACTCCAGTAGTTATTAAGAGTAACGCACAAAAGTTTTTGTGATCAAGTTACTAAGGGCTGCTGGTGGATGCCTTGGCATCGATAGGCGAAGAAGGACGTGCTAACCTGCGAAAAGCTTCGGAGAGCCGGATAGAGGCTATGACCCGAAGATATCCGAATGGGGGAACCCGATGAGAGTAATGCCTCATCATTTATGGCTGAATACATAGGCCATAAAAGCGAGACCCGCTGAAGGGACACATCTCAGTAAGCGGAGGAAAAGAAATCAAAACAGAGATTCCCATAGTAGCGGCGAGCGAAGTGGGAAGAGCCTAAACCGAAAATTCTATTTTCGGTGTTGAAGGGCCAGTCACAACGTCTGAAAGAATTTAGCAGAATGATCTGGGAAGGTCAGCGACACAGGGTGAAAGCCCCGTAAGCGAAAAAGGAAAGCAGACAGATTGGTACCTGAGTAAGACCGGACACGTGAAATCCGGTCTGAAACTGGAGGGACCATCCTCTAAGGCTAAATACTCATCGATGACCGATAGCGAACCAGTACCGCGAGGGAAAGGCGAAAAGAACCCCTGTTAGGGGAGTGAAATAGAACCTGAAACCAGCAGCTTACAAACGGTCGGAGGCCTATGCTCCTTTTAGGAGAATGGCTGACGGCGTGCCTTTTGCATGATGAGCCAGCGAGTTAAGTTATATGGCAAGGTTAAGGAACAAGCGTTCCGGAGCCAGAGCGAAAGCGAGTGTGAATAGCGCGAATAAGTCATATGATTTAGACACGAAACCAAGTGATCTATCCATGACCAGGATGAAGCAAGGGTAACACCTTGTGGAGGTCCGAACTAGTGTCTGTTGAAAAAGCCTTGGATGAGTTGTGGATAGGGGTGAAAGGCCAATCAAACTTGGAGATATCTTGTTCTCTCCGAAATAACTTTAGGGTTAACCTCAGCGAAAATCAACTCGGGGGTAGAGCACTGGATTCCGAAGGGAGGCTACCGCCTTACTAACGGAAACCAAACTCCGAATACCGGGAAGAGAGCTGGGAGATAGACTGTGGGGGATAAGCTTCATAGTCAAAAGGGGAACAGCCCAGATCGTCGATTAAGGCCCCAAATTCTATGCTAAGTGAGTAAGGAAGTAGAGTTTCAAAGACAGTTGGGATGTTGGCTTAGAGGCAGCCACCATTTAAAGAGTGCGTAACAGCTCACCAATCGAGAAACTCTGCGCCGATAATATCCGGGACTAAAGCATAGAGCCGAAATCACGGGTGCATGCGAAAGTATGCGCGGTAGGAGAGCGTAGTATATGCGAAGAAGACGTACCGAAAGGAGCGTTGGAGCGTATACTAGTGAAGATGCATGGCATGAGTAAACGATAAAGGAAGTGAAAATCTTCCTCGCCGAAAACCTAAGGTTTCCAGGGTAAAGCTCGTCTTCCCTGGGTTAGCCGGACCCTAAGTCGAGGCTGAAAAGCGTAGATGATGGAAAGCAGGTTAAATATTCCTGCGCCGCCTAAGACAATGGCGAAGGGATGACGAAGTAAGTTAAACGCGCGGACGATTGGAAATGTCCGTGATGCTCCGAGGCGGGCTTGAAGGTAAGACCGTACGCAAAAAGCTAGAGAGCAGACAAGGGAAATCGCAAGAGGAACCGATGGCGTGGCGCGAAGCTTCCAAGAAATAATCCCTAGTCGTCGATGGCGACCGTACCAAAACCGACACAGGTGGGTGGGATGAATATTCTCAGGCGCGCGAGATAACTCTCGTTAAGGAACTCTGCAAATTACCCTCGTAACTTCGGGAGAAGAGGGGCCGGAAACCGTCATCATCTTCGCGATGAGAAGCGGTAAGCCGGTCGAAGAGAAATGGCCCAGGCGACTGTTTAACAAAAACACAGCACTATGCAAAGTCGTCTAAGACGCAGTATATGGTGTGAAGCCTGCCCAATGCCAAAAGGTCAAAAGGAGATGTCAGCCGCAAGGCAAAGCATTGAATTTAAGCCCTGGTGAATGGCGGCCGTAACTATAACGGTCCTAAGGTAGCGAAATTCCTTGTCGGGTAAGTTCCGACCTGCACGAATGGCCTAACGATCTGGGCACTGTCTCAACGAGAGACTCGGTGAAATTGTAGTAGCAGTGAAGATGCTGTTTACCCGCAACAAGACGGAAAGACCCCGTGAACCTTTACTGTACTCTGATATTGGCTTCTGACTTTTCATGTGTAGGATAACTGGGAGACAGAGAAGTAGGCTCGTTAGGGCTTATGGAGTCAACGGTGAAATACCAGTCTTGAAAAGTCGGAAATCTAACGACATCTCGTGAATCCGGGAGTCGGACAATGTCAGACGGGCAGTTTGACTGGGGCGGTATCCTCCCAAAAAGTAACGGAGGAGTCCAAAGCTTCCCTCATCGTGGTTGGCAATCACGAGAAGAGCGTAAAGGTATAAGGGAGGTTAACTGCGAGACCGACAAGTCGAGCAGGTACGAAAGTAGGGCTTAGTGATCCGGCGGTTGAAAATGGAATCGCCGTCGCTTAACGGATAAAAGGTACTCCGGGGATAACAGGCTTATCGCCACCAAGAGTTCATATCGACGTGGCGGTTTGGCACCTCGATGTCGGCTCATCGCATCCTGGGGCTGGAGAAGGTCCCAAGGGTTTGGCTGTTCGCCAATTAAAGCGGTACGCGAGTTGGGTTCAAAACGTCGTGAGACAGTTTGGTCCCTATCTGTTGTGGGCGCAGGATACTTGAGAAGAGCTGCTTCTAGTACGAGAGGACCGAAGTGGACGAACCAATGGTGTGCCGGTTGTACTGCCAAGTGCATAGCCGGGTAGCTAAGTTCGGAAAGGATAAGCGTTGAAAGCATCTAAACGCCAAGCCTCCTTCAAGATAAGGTATCCCTATGAGACCCCCTGAAGATGACAGGGTTGATAGGTTGGATGTGTAAGCATAGTAATATGTTGAGCTAACCAATACTAATGGGTCCATTGACTTGATCTTTTATTTTTCATCACTGGCATTACCCTTATGAAATTAAGGGACATGCTAGTGATGGCGCAAAGATTCGCCAGAATCATATAAAAGTTCTCAAGTGCCAATTTACATAAGTGAAAGCAGATTTCTTAAGATATATCGACTGATTTTTGTCTTGGTGGCAATAGAGAAGGGGAAATACCTGATCCCATCCCGAACTCAGAAGTCAAGCCCTTCATCGCCGATGGTACTATACGCAAGAGTATGGGAGAGTAGGTCGCCGCCAAGCTTTTATTCATACCCCGTCAGCTGTTAAAGCTGTCGGGGTTTTTTTATGTGTTTTGGGGCCTATTAGAGTATTGGGACAAATAAGTAGAATATTTGTAAATGGTATCTTCGTCTTCGTTCCTTCTATTATACTGCTCATGGCCTGGGTCGTTGTCTTCTACCTCTTCTGTAGTTTCGCTAGATGAATTAGAAGAACTAAAAAAGGCTGTAATTTGTGCCAATATAGAATTAATTCCTTGTGCAAATACAGAACGAATTCTATCAAGTATAGATGTATGGGGTTGTTGTTCTGCTAGAATAGGTTCAGATTCAGAAGGTTTTTTTTCAAACAAACTCCAAAGTCTTCCAAAAAAACCTTGTTTGGGCGGCTCATGCACTTCAGCTACCTGGGTGCTTGCTTCTAAAAAAAGAGTAGAATGTTCCCTTGTATGATATGTATGTGTATAAGACATTTTTTCCTCTTTGTTATTTATTTAATTTTAAAACAATAATTTAATTTTAAGATAATAAGCATTTTTATTCAACAAATATTATTAAATAACATGCAAGGAACTGAAGTTCAAAAAAATAGCTTGTAAAAAAAAATTGATCATTTTAATTGTTTATTAAAGGGGAGACGACTTTTAAATGGGTCTTAAAGAGAATGTTAGCGCAATGTTAGATCTTATGCATTTGATGTGTAAGGATTTAGATAAAACTATTCGCGGCAATAGAGCAGCGGCACAGAGGGTACGCACCTCTTCGGTTAAATTCTCAAAATTAGCTAAAGATTTTCGTAAAGAATCTGTTTCTATGGGTAGCAAGCTTAAAAAAATTAAAAAGTCCCTTAGAAAAAAGCGTTAAATTCTTTTCTTTAAACAAGTCTTTGTCTGTCAATAACTTATAAAACAAGTGTAATTTGCTGATTATTAAATACTTAACTAACTTATAAAACCAGCGCAATTTACTGATTATTATATACTTAATTAATTAATAAATTTATTTTTTTTATAATGTTTAACATGATATAATTAAATTATAAAAGAAGCAGGAGATGTGAATTTATGGTATATAGAGTTACTCAAAATCCATATGAGATATTTGTTCCTAATTTATTAGTACAATCTATGCAATCTATTGCAAGTTTGTTTCATTTAATTGCTCGTTGTCTTTTTGGAACAAAGAATTCTGCTCCGAAAACTCTTTCGCAACATGATATCAAGCCAATCCGCACCACCTCCTCCAATGGGCAGCAATCTGAAGAAAGGAGTGCCTGCGATGCGCAAACGTCTAAAAGTGTAGAGTCTTCTAAAACCTCATTTGTAAGATTATCTGAGGCTCCTTCTGATAAAAATAAGCCTAAGACGAGAATGAATTTTCCCAGTGCAGTAGAAAAGGGACTCCAAAACGAAAATGCAAAGAAAGCATTGCTTAAGGCTCTGGATCGCGTCATTGAGAAAATAGGAAATGATAATTCCGATTTGATTAAATTTAGAGAAACGATTAGTAAGAATGGATTGCCAAAAGACATTAATACTCTATGCGAAGACTTTGACAACTTAGACTTTGACAAATTAATAAAAACTATAGATAAACAGCTTAAAACTATAGATAAACAGCTTCAATTTTGGAAAGGAAAGAAAACTAACGCTGAACGTGCCATCAAAGAAGAAAGAGGAGAATGGCTTTTTAGGGATAACGAGATACTAGAACTAAATGAAGGCAGTTTAGAGAGGGCTAATAATAAAATTGATGAATTGCGCAATTTAAAAGCCGATTTATTAAGTGTGGTCTATTTTTTAAAGCCAAATGCTTTAATGACAATGCGCCCTACAAAAATGAGAAAAACAGCAGATAGTTCAGGTCGAAAAAAATCTCGCCAGATTGATAAACCCACTGTTTTCGTTGAACAAGAGATTCATTCTGATCATAGAAAAGTAGAACCCAAGAAGCCATTTGCCCGTCAAATAGGCAAAAGCAGTCACTGCTCTACAAGTGTCGCTCCCCCTAAAAGCTGTCGGGGTTTTTTTAGTATATGTTTTGGGACCCCTAAGTATGAGAAAGGAGAAAGATACAAAGGAATTCCAAGACCTGTTCAAAAAGTTTTGCCAAGTTCTTATAGACAAATTATACCAGATAGTACTCCGCCTCAAAAAGTCCCAGCACCTTCACTTCCACAACCTTCCTCAGGGTTGCTGCTTATACCAGATAGTACTCCGCCTCAAAAAGTCCCAGCACCTTCACTTCCACAACCTTCCTCAGGGTTGCTGCTTATACCAGATAGTACTCCGCCTCAAAAAGTCCCAGCACCTTCACTTCCACAACCTTCCTCAGGGTTGCTGCTTATACCAGATAGTACTCCGCCTCAAAAAGTCCCAGCACCTTCACTTCCACAACCTTCCTCAGGGTTGCTGCTGCGACGAGAGAAATTGAGCATAAACGATGAGGAGATAGGAAAGGTTAAATGGAATCAAATGAGAAAAGGTGTTAAAATTTGCAAAATTTCTCTGAGAGCTAGTTCAAAAAAATAATCATTAAAAGCCTATCTTTACTATTAAAGAGTTGCATTCTATGCTTTTTGCATGGAATCGCAACAATCTATCTACATTACAGCATTAAATAAAAAAGGCTGGGGCCTAGGCCACTCGGAAAGGGGGGCAATCGAGGTTTTTGGCGCTTTGCCTACCGAAGAGGTGGAGGTGGAATTAGGGCGCTGGAGAAGGGGAAAATGCCAAGGCAGGCTTCGTAGAGTGGTGCAGCCTTCTAAGAGTAGGATAGAGCTTAAATGTGGACATGCGGCGCAGTGCGGTGGATGTAGCTGGCAGCAGATGGACTACGCGGCGCAGTTGCGGATAAAAGAGGAACAATTGAGAGCGTTGTTTGGTGATGCTGTTCTTCGATCTATTATTTCCTGCGATATGCCTTGGGAGTACCGCAACAAGATGGAGTTTAGCTTTTCTCAAAATAAAGCTGGAGAACGGTTTTTAGGGCTTATGATTGCCGGAAGCAAGGGGCATGTGCTTAATCTGGAAGAATGCTATTTGGTCTCGGGTTGGTTTACCGAGGTTTTGAGAGCGGTGCGAAAATGGTGGGAAGCGTCGGGGCTGGATGCGTACCGGATGAACGACTCGGGGACTTTAAGAACATTAATTGGACGTGAAGGCAAGCGGACAGGAGATAAGCTGGTGATGCTGACGGTATCGGGCAATCCGGCTTTTGCGATGACAAAAACCCAAATGAACGACTTTGTGGAAGCTGTAAATTCAGTTGTAGGCAAAGAGAGGGTGGCTCTCTTTTTGCGCGTGCAGCAGGCGTGCAAAGGTTTTCCCACGCAGTTTTTTGAGATGCACTTAAGCGGTCCGGATCATTTAATGGAAAAATGCGTTGTTGAGGGGAAAGAGTATATTTTTAAGATCAGTCCTTCTTCCTTTTTTCAACCCAATACATATCAAGCTGAAAAGCTCTATGCAGAAGCTTTGAAGATGATTCAAGGGACTAAAGCGCATATCATGGATCTTTATGCGGGAATTGGCACGCTGGGTCTTATTTGCGCACAAAAAGCCAAGCGCGTTACTGCAATAGAGTTGAATCCCTATGCAGTTTATGACGGGGAGGTCAATACAGAGATCAATGGCATTGATCATTGCGCAATGGTCCGAGGTGATGTGGGCACGGTGCTCGAGTCAATGCAGCAGAAAGAGGATTTTGTGATTCCTGATCTGGTGATTGTAGATCCTCCTAGGACGGGACTAGATGGGGCTGCTATCGGGCATTTAATAGGGCTAGGGCCTAAAGAAATTATTTACATTTCCTGTAATCCTGCCACGCAGGCGGCTAATTGTGAAGAGCTGGTTAAAGCGGGATATCGAGTGGAGGCCGTTCAGCCGGTGGATCAATTTCCCCATACTATTCATGTTGAGACGATTGCTTTACTCAAGAAATAAGGATATATAAAAGTCTTTTTTCTTGATTTCTCTTGGGATCTTAGGCATCCTTATTGGTATTATGTTTTAACTTTTTTTGAGGTTTTTGGCATGTATAAACTATTTTCTTTACTCTCTTTGGGTGCTCTATCCACAGCACTTCCTTTGATGGCGGAAGGCGCTGAGCCTGCTCGACAAGGGGGAAACATGATTCAGACAATCATCATGATCGGGGTGGCTGTCGTTTTTTTCTATTTCATCCTGTGGCGCCCAGAGCAAAAACGCCGTAAGCAAATGGAACAGGTGCGCAGCTCTTTGAAGAAAGGCGACCGCGTGACTGCAATGGGGTTAGTAGGAACAGTTGTCAAAGTGCAAGATGCCTCTGTGATCCTTGCTATGTACGAAGGAGCAAAGGTAGAAGTTCTCAAAGCGGCAATCACTGATGTTAAGCCTGCTACTGACGAAAAAGCAGAGCCTGTTGAGATCAAAGACGCGCGATAAGATTTATTTATTAAGTTTACAATTAGTTTAAAGGCGGTCCAGAAATGGACTGCTTTTTTTTATTTAGAGATTTAAGAAGTAACGGTGAGATCAGCTTGTATAGCTATTTGTTTTTGCTTTTCTGAGTGTTCCAATTCCTGGAGATAATTAAACGCGTTAATATCTGATAATGCGTTGTGTTTTTCTGCGTTTTTAACAGGCACTGCTTTTTCTTTTTTTGGTAGATCATAGAATATGTCTTCTAAGTAAGGTCTTTCTGACTTAGGAACCCCGTCTTCTCTTAAGTGGAATTTAGGTTTTATGGGGTCTTTTTGAGCAGAAAAGGTAACGGTATTCGCAGATGCTGTTGGAGTATCGTAAAGGTTTAAAATGGATTGCAATGAGGAGTTTTTAGGAGCTTTAAGGGCAGATGTATTGCTCGATGCGGGAATCCATTGATTATCTTCATCGTTAGGGCTCGACAATTGAGAAACATCGAGGAGATCTGGTTCTTCTAAAGGTTTGCTAGATGGGGGAGTAACGCGAGATTCGATACTGCTTTGTTCAGCTACAGGGCTTTTGGGTTCTTCTTTTTTGGGCAGAGCATTTTTCGCTATTTTGAAAATGCGCGCGATAATCGCATTTAAGGAGGCGTTTTCGCTATCCTGAGCGAGGGCAAGTGTAGAGGTTTTATTCGTGGTTTTATTAATCACGATAATACTGTTGCCCGAGATAGTGATGTTAATAGGGATTTCAGAAGAGCTGGGGCTAAGCGTCGTGGTAAATTTTTTTTTGAAAACAGTGTTTTGAATGAGGGCATTGAAGTGGGGTTTCAAATCCAGTTTGAGCTGGTCGGATTCGGCACTGCTTAGATTCACTGGGATCTGTTTATGTCCGGGCTCAAAACTATTAAGATGAATGGAATTAACTTCTTTTACTATTTGGCTCATTTTATTCCTGTTTGTTAATAATTAACTTATTTAATTATATGTTAATTAATGTTGTAATTCAACTAAATTAAAGAATATGAAAATAATACTAAATTTTAATTTAACGGTAATGTAAGAGGGTGTTTTAAATAAAAAATAATTTCAGGAGACGTTTCTTGAGCATTTTAAAAGTGTCGAATAGAATGCTGCCAGATATGCAAAAAGTGAGTTACTAGTGCGCCTAGTTGGGAAATTATTTGCAGGGTTTTGTTTTATTGGAACTCTTATGTCTCCTTTATGGGGAGATATATCCCCTTCTGTACTGTATTTGACATGGCAGCATGATCCTACGAACACTATGATGATTCATTGGCATGGTGAGGAAAACCAGACGCGCGTTCCCTATCGCCGCAAAGGGGATGAAGTATGGAAAATTCAAGAGGGAATAGCTGAAACATTACCTTATAGTAAAAAGCTCGTGCATACTGTAGAGCTGTTAGATCTGAATGCAGACACAGAGTATGAATTCTGCGTGAAGGAAGGTATTTATCGATTTCGGACTCTGCCTTCTGCTTTAACGCGTTCTGTGCGATTTGTGATAGGGGGGGATGCCTATTATCATCTCAATGTTTTTAAAAAGATGAATGCTCTCATTGCACAGCAGAATCCTGATTTTGTTGTGGTAGGCGGTGATATCGCTTATACGTGCGGTGTGCCCTTTTGGATGACTAACAGAAAAACTGCGCTAAAACGATGGCGTGTTTTTTTAAGCGAATGGAAAAAGACACTTGTGACGCGAGATGGGAGAATGATCCCTTTGATCCCAGTGATTGGCAATCATGACGTCAAAGCGAGTTCATTGGGTAATTCCCAATCTGAATATTTATTCTATGCACTATTTGCCTTTCCTAAGCAGGGCATTGCATTCCGCGCAATCGATGCGGGAAATTACTTGAGCCTGTTCTTATTGGATTCAGGTCATAGCTGTCACGTGGGAGGAATGCAAGCGGAATGGTTGAAGAGAACCTTAGCTTTAAAAGAAAATCAGGAATATAAGATCGCTGCGTATCATGTGGGCGCTTATCCCTCTTTTTATCCTTTTTCCAATGATACAGCGAAAGCCATTCGCAAGGAATGGTCTTATTTATTTGAGAGATATCATTTAACTGCTGCTTTTGAGCATCACAACCATGCCTATAAGCGTACCTTCCCATTAAAATCCGAAAAGATAGATCCTGACGGGGTTGTTTATATTGGGGATGGTTCTTGGGGTATTTCTCCTCGCGAACCCAAGAACATGTGGTATTTATCACAACGCGAGAAGGCCAATGCGGTATGTGTCGTGACATTGTCTGAAAAGACAGGAGAAATGGAAACGTTTAGGATCGATGGAGAAAAGATCGACGGCATGAATCTTTTACCGACCCATGCCTATACTGCTTTTGAGGAAACAAAAATCCTAGAGCGATAATAACCCGATTTTTGGGTTGCTTTCATAGAGAATTGCTGCATCTTTCGGCCAATTTTTGCATGTTTTGGCACATCCATAGATGCTTTCAGCTATTGAATGTGCCAAAACATGCAAAAATTGCCTCGAAACCTACAGCAATTCTCTATAAAATCAACCCAAAACTCAGGTTAATAAATGTGTCATTTTCTCTAGAACTCCATTGGCGCGTGAAATGAAGGGGGATAATTGCGAGGGATCGAGCTCTTTTTGAGAGAGCAGAGAAAGATCGTAAAGATAGAGTAATACTTCTTTAGCGAGGTCAGGGTCTTTGTGGCGCAAGGCGTAGATCTTGTTTATGAGTTTATTGTTGGTATTGACCACGAAAGTGCGTTTGAGCGCAAAAGTCGGCGGCAGGGATTGTTGGGAAAGGGCAAGTGTTTCTCGCATACGGCGCATGGACTCATCGAGAACGATGAAGGCAGGCACGGTATCGCTAGAGAGGCTCTTGGCTTCGACGTCGACATTCTGGAGGTTGATTTTTGAGCGGACGAAATCGGCGATTTTAACGGCCTCTGTTTTTCCATCGGCATCGAGTAGCGTCTTTTCTCTTGAAGAATCGAGAATGGCGTTATCGATGGCGCCGTCAATGCGCTGGAATTCCACGTCGTCGAGTTTTCCTTCGAGGAAATTGAGTAGCGGTGAGTCGACAAGAGAGGATGTGCAGAGCACTTCTATGCCCTTGTTTTTATAGAGATCGAGAAAATGGGAGTTGTGATGTTCTTCCACAGTATAGAAAACTTTGTTTTTGTAAGTTTCTTTGTGGCGTTCTTTGTATTCTTCGATGGTCGTCCATTCGTTATTGATGTTTTTCCAAATGAGGAAGGACTTGGCGCGTTCATAGAATTTTTCATCTTGGAGAATGCCGAGTTTAATGATCATTTCGATATCAGGCCACGTCTGGAGAAACGTGTCGCGCTCGGATGTATACAGAGAAGAAAGGCGGTCTGAGACTTTTTTGGAGATATGTCCAGAGAGTTGGCGTACGGTCTTATCCATTTGCAAAGCGCTTCTAGAGACATTGAGTGGAATGTCAGGGCTGTCGATAGCGCCCCTTAGGATCATGAGATAGTCAGGAATGAGATCTTTGCAATTATCTGCGACAAAGACGCGGTTGCAAAAGAGTTTGATCGTATTTTGTCCCCAATCGAACCGGCGGGTAATTTTTGGAAAATAGAGGATGCCTTTGAGATGGAAGGGGTAATCGACGCTTAAGTGGATCCAGAATATCGGATCGGGCTCATTGGGATAAAGGGCATGATAGAAATTGAGATAGTCCTTTTCTGTGCATTCGGATGCATTTTTCAGCCATAAAGGTTCTTTGTCATTGATGCGGGTGCCGTTTAAAAAAATGGGATAAGGTAAAAAGGCACAGTATCGCTGAATGACGGATCTAATCCGGTTTTCCTCCAGAAAGTCCGTGTTGTCCGCATCGATGTGCAGAGTGATCTCCGTGCCTCGCGTAGAGCGAGTTCCTTTTTCGAGAGTATATTCCGAAGATCCGTCACAGACCCAAAATGCGGGTTCTACTTGGGAAAGATAAGAGAGGGTGTCGATGGTCACTTTATGCGCCACCATGTAAGCGGAATAGAAGCCGAGTCCGAAATGGCCGATGATCTGATCTTTTTCTGAGTTGGATTTGTATTTTCCTAAAAAGTCTTCCGCACCGGAAAAGGCGATCTGAGCGATGTACTTTTCTACCTCTTCCGCTGTCATGCCGATTCCTGTATCTGCAAAAGTCAGCGTTTTGGCTTGTTTGTCAATGGTCAGATCGATGCGGAGTTCTTCATCGGATATGGAGGCTTCTTTGCATTCGCTTAAAACTTTGCATTTATGGAGGGCATCGCAGGCGTTAGAGATGAGTTCGCGTATAAAAATTTCTTTGTCGGAATAGAGCCATTGTTTAATGATCGGAAGAATGTTTTCTGTATGAATCTTTAAAGTTTTTCCTGACATGGGTTTTCTCCTGTGAATGCTAACAAAATTATGGTTTTCTAGCGATTAGCTGTCAAGAAATAGAACGCATGTTAATCTTTCTTTTAAGGAGTCAAAATATGCGTGTCCTAGTCGCCCAAAAAAATCCCACCGTAGGGGATATGGAAGGCAATACGAAAATGATTTTAGAGAGCATTGATGCTGCGCGAGCGAAAAAAGCGGATATCGTGCTTTTTTCTGAGCTGGCATTATGCGGATATCCTCCCGAAGATCTGCTCTTGCATCCAGCTTTTATCGACGCGCAGGAAAAATATTTACAAAAAGTGGTAAATGCCTCTAAGGGGTTATTTATCGTAGTAGGCACGGTGAGGCGTAATACGGCAAAAGGGGAAAAACCGATTTTTAACAGCGCAGCGGTGATTTGCGACGGGCGCATTTTAGGATTTGAAGACAAGCAGCTTTTGCCGACCTATGATGTATTCGATGAGAGACGCTATTTCGAGCCCGGAGAGCGCACGCAAGTCTGGGAATACAAGGGAAAAAGGATTGCGATCCTCATCTGCGAGGATATGTGGCAGCATGCAGGATACGAATATATAGGATACACGCAGTATGCCCGTGATCCCATAGAAGACCTTAAAGAGGAAAAAATAGATCTATTGTTCAATCTTTCTTCTTCTCCTTATCAATTTCAAAAGCCTAATATGCGCGTTAAAGTCTGTTCAGAAAGTTGCAAGACGTTGCATTGCCCCGTCATTCTGTGTTGCCAAGTGGGAGGCAACGATCAGCTTGTTTTCGATGGATATAGCTTATATATGGATGCTCAGGGGCATTTGAAGCAAATTGCTCAAGGGTTTGAAGAAGAGGAGATGCTCGTGGATCTCTCTGTAAAAGGAACGGTTTGCTCTTTTGTACACGATGATATTGAAGATCTCTATCGCGCGCTGGTTTTAGGCGTGCGCGACTATATGCATAAATTGGGATTTACCAAAGGATGCTTGGGATTGTCGGGAGGCGTTGATTCAGCCCTAGTGGCATGCATTGCTGTCGAAGCTTTGGGAAAGGAAAATGTTTTGGGACTCAGCATGCCGTCGCGCTACAGCTCGAGAGGAAGCATTACCGATGCAGAAAAACTCGCTCACAATCTCGGAATAGAGCTTTTGTGCATTTCCATCGAAAAGATGTTTCAAGCTGCGTTAAGTTGTTTAGAGCCGCTCTTTTCAGGCATGCCGGAAGATGTGACTGAGGAGAATTTGCAAGCCCGACTGCGGGGGATTACTCTCATGGCGGTATCGAACAAACTGGGCTATATTCTTTTAAGCACAGGAAATAAAAGCGAGATGGCGATGGGATACTGTACCCTCTATGGCGATATGGCCGGAGGGCTCAGTGTAATCTCTGATGTGACCAAACAGCAAGTATATGCTTTAGCGCGCTGGATCAATCGCCATCAAGAAATTATTCCTCAAGCCACAATCGATAAAGACCCTTCTGCAGAGCTCAAAGCCAATCAGAAAGACACGGATACTCTTCCCGATTATAAAATTCTCGATGCAGTACTGAAAAGCTATGTCGAAGAGTTTCGCACCCCGGAAGAAATCGCACAAATGCATCAACTGCCTATAGAGCAGGTCAATGATCTCATCCACCGCATCCATCGCGCGGAATATAAAAGGCGTCAAGCACCGCCTGGAATCCGCGTGAGCAAAAAGGCCTTTCGCGTCGGCAGGCGTTATCCCATCGTCCAGGGCTGGATGTAATTTAAGAAAAACTTACTAAGGTATATCAAATTCCGAGGCTCTTGGCCAATTAGTCTTTGATAACTTTAGAAGTAAAACACCCTCTTAAGTCTATTCAATGCAAAAAGTAATGGGCAACATGCAGCTTTTATATGTCTTGCCAGCTGAAGGGAAGGACGCGTTCTAATGAAGATTGGGCTGTCTTAAGAAGCATGAGTCTGTCGAATCCCACGGCCACTCCGCAACAATCGGGAATCCCGAGCTCTAAAGCAGTGAGAAATTTTTCATCGATTGTGAGAGGGTTCTTTCCGGCTTTTAAGCGTTGCTGATTGGTTTGTTCGAAACGCCGGCGTTGTTCCATGGGATCCGTGAGTTCATAATAGCCATTGGCAAGTTCCATACCGCGGTAGTAGACCTCGAATCGACAAGCAACTTCTTCGCCGTGGGGCAAACGCATCGTTTTGGCTAAAGCGGATTGCGTTGTAGGAAAATGCTGCAAAACGAGCAGGTGGTCTTGTCCTAAATGGGGTTCAATGACAATGCTCATGAGCGCTTGTAGAAGAGTGTCTTTGTCCCAGCTGGCGGCATCCTGGGATAAGGATATATCTTTGGCTTTTGCAAGCGCTAAGAGATCTTCCGCTGTTTGCGTCGTGTAATTGATTCCGAGGTAATGAAAAAATGCGTCTGCATAGAAGAGGCGAACGGAAGGGAGCTCTTTTAAAAAGAGACAGATAAAGTCCAGTGTTTCTTCAATCATCTGATCAAAAGAAAATCCAATTCGATACCATTCGGCCATGGTGAATTCGGGATTATGCAGAGGACCGATTTCTCCATCGCGAAAGACATGGCTGATTTGATAGATATCGCCTATTCCCATGGCAAGAAGGCGTTTCATTCCGTATTCGGGCGATGTGTGCAGATATCCGATCTGTTGATCTTTAAGCTGGACCTTCATCACCTCAATATGCAGATCGACAGGTGCAGAAAGGCCAAGCGCTGGACAGTCGACTTCAATAACATTTCTCTCAGCGAAGAAGTCGCGCGTTTTGCGCAGCATGTGAGCGCGCTCGCGTAGGAAATGCAATTTCTCCGCTGTCATACCCGAGAAACGTATTCGCCAGTGCGTGTATCGATTTTAATTTTATCGCCTTCATCGATAAATAGCGGCACCTGTACTTTGGCTCCGCTCTCTGTGACTGCAGGCTTTAAGACGCGGCCAGAAGTATCTCCTCGGAGTCCCGTAGAGGTTTCGGTAATTTTCATTTCCAAAAACGTCGGGGGGACCACTTCGATGGGCTGTCCCTTGTAGATGACGATATCGTAGAGGATTTCTTCTAAGAGCCACTGTTCAGTATCTTTAATGATGGATAGAGGGATGGAGACTTGTTCATAGGTCTTGTCGTCCATAAAGACCACGGCGTCGGCCTCTTTGTAGACCATGCGCATTTTTGCTTCTTCGACATCGGCGGCATCGACTTTTTCACCCGATTTAAACGTTTTTTCTACTACGCGGCCTGTCATTAAATGTTTTAATTTGATGCGATTAAATGGCTGCCCTTTGCCGGGCTTGATAAATTCATTGCTGATGACGGTATAAGGTTCTCCCTCTACTTCTACCTTATATCCTCCTCTGAGATCGCCCGTGCTGTATTGCGCCATGTATTCCACCTTATTTTTTTAAAAGGACAAGCATCAATTGTGGCAGGGCGGGGATTTAATTTGCAAGAACGGGAATCCTGTCGATCAGCTCGGAGAGTCGGTCGACATTTTGGCGCAATTGATGGTTTTGGGTGCGATGGTCTATATTTGCGATATTGATGTCGCGTAAAACGACTTCAAACGCTTCGCGCAGGCGGAGAAGGATGTTTTGGATTTCTAAAAGCCGCGCGCGCTCTTCAGCGTATTGGGTGTGCATCTGGTTTAGTTCCTGAGTGGCCTGATGGATTTGCGTCTGTAGTATAGTAAATTGTTTAATGCGCTGCGTGATGGCATTTTGATCGGACAGTTCGCGGAAATATTGTCTTAATGCTTGGATCTGTTCTCCGAGCCCTTGGGTTTGCCCATCGAGTCTATTTGTAATTAGTTCGGATAAATGGCGTGAAGAGGAGATTTGATCATCGAGCACGCGTATGCTGGCGTTCAAGTGCCGTAAATGATTGTCGAACTGTAAGTTCCCCTGGGCGAAAAGCTTTACTTCATCTCGGATGCGCGTAGCGCTTTCTTGTAATTGAGAAACTTGTGTCGTAAGCAATGTCACTTGATGGGAAAGAGAAGCATTCGTGTCTTGCAGCTGTGCATTTGTCCTCTGGAAAGCGGCATTTGTTCCTTTGAGATCCAAATTGGTCTGAAATAATTGTCTATTTGTCCGATTCAATCGCAATGTGATGTGCTTTAATCTTTCATTGGTTTGCAGAAGACTTTGATTGGTCTGGGCCAAAGTTCTATTTTCTCTTTCAAACGTACTGGCAATGGAAGATAGGCGCTGTGTCTCATTTTTGAGCGTCTCGGCCGTTTTCTCCAGATCTTTTAGGGCGGAAAATTGATGCATATAGAACGAGGCTGTCCCATTGAGGGCTCCCAAAGCTATAAAAGAAATAGCTAGGAGAGGAGATCCATAAAAAAAAGCTGCCGCAGCGCTGACGACCGCTAAAATCATTCCCCCTATCAGGAGTAATTCTTGCCAATGGCTAGTGATGACGCGCTTGACCAGAGGGCTTGTTGCATGCTCTTTACATGTAGAGAGAAGGTCCCGCCAAGTAAATACCGGAACATGTGCAGCTTGTACTCGTAACATTTCCATAGCAATCTCCTTAAAATCCGTTAAAAGTCTCTGTTTATAGAATCACTGGAAAGTTTATAAAAGAAATATTAAGACAGTGTTAATATTAAATATTTTTATATGGCGGCGAGCAATCTATATCAGTTGCATTTCCAGCTCTTTCCCTTTAAAATGAACTCAAAAAAGAATAGGTAATAAATGGCTGAGATCACAGAAGATCAGTTTGCTAAAGAAACTTTAGAGCGTTATGCCGGTTGTGCTGTTTCAGAATTTCAGTCTAACCTTTTGCTCACCAATTTCCCGCGCTATGTAGATTATTTTGCAAAAACGCGCGGTGTCAAAGTTGTCGAAGGTTCGATGTTCAAAGTCGCGCATTCGGAAAAAGAAGAAGTAAGTATTCTCGATTTTAAAATTGGATCGCCTGCGGCGGCCCTTGTCGTGGACCTCTGCTCGTATATGCCGATTAAAACCAGCCTATTGCTGGGTATGTGCGGGGGATTGAGACGCCGTTATCAGCCAGGTGATTATCTAGTGCCCGTCGCTAGTATTCGCGGAGAAGGGACAAGTGATTTTTATTTTCCTCCAGATGTACCAGCGCTTTCAAATTTTTTGATGCAAAAGGCAGTCACGGAGATTCTCGAGCAGCAAAAAGCGATTTATCACATCGGTATCACTTATACGACCAACATGCGGTTTTGGGAATTCAACGAAGAATTTAAAACTCGGCTAAAAGCGACCAAGGCTCAAGCCATCGAAATGGAATGCGCCACATTATTCGCAGCCAGTTATAAGCGCAAATTCACTTTGGGCGCGCTTCTTTTAATCTCTGATCTGCCTTTGAACAACGATGGCATCAAAACGAAAAAAAGCTCGGAATCTATCTACGATCGCTACATGGCCGACCATGTCGAAAAAGGGGTCGCCATCCTCAAGCACGCAAGGCGTATGCAAGAGCAGCACATCAAGGGAGCCTACCATCGCAATATCGGCATGGGCGAGCTGAAGAGGTAGTTATATTTTAAAAGCCGTCTTAAGAACGGCGGTCGCTTCTTTTTCCCACTCAGCAGGATTTTTCACTTTAGGCATGAGCAGTGTGTTCTTAACGGTCTGCTTGCCGACTTGTCGTTCAGCAAAAAGAGAACGGGGCTCGCATTTGATAAGAGTGAAATGATGAGCAGAAGCAAAGAGGCGAAAGCGCGTGAGATGATAGAGCCATAATACCTGTTCGGGATAGGGGCCGAAACGGTCTTTTAGCTCAAAGAGGAGCGATTCGAGCTCTTCTAAGCTGCCAGCCTCTCCGAAGCGATGGTAGAGTTCCATGCGTAGAGTTGGTTCGTTGATGTAATGATCGGGCAATGACGCGTCGAAGGGAAATTCGATCTTAGTTTCAGTAAATGAGGGCGAGGTATTTCTTTTGAGTGCATCGATGGCCTTTTTTAATAGTTTGCAATAGAGATGAAACCCAATGGAAGAGACTTGTCCAGATTGCTGTGTTCCTAAAATGTCTCCAGCGCCGCGAATCTCTAAATCGCGCATGGCGATTTTCATTCCTGCTCCATAGCCTGATGCTTCAACAAGCGCATAGAGACGGCGGCGGGTCAATTCGGGAAGAGAGGCATTTTTTGGAATCAGAAAATAGGCATAAGCTGGGCGGTTCCACCTTCCCACCCGGCCGCGCATTTGATAGAGATCGGCAAGACCAAAGGTGTCAGACCTGTCGATCAGGATGGTATTTGCGTTGGGAATATCAATGCCATTTTCGATGATCGTAGTGGCGACAAGGATATCCGCTTGACCTGATTTGAAGGCGTGAAAAACGGCATCGATTTCATCGGGTGACATCTGTCCATGGCCGGTGACGATACGCGCTTCGGGAAGGAGCTTTTGCAGTTCTTCTGCGACAAGAAATATGGTCTCCACGCGATTATGAATGAAGAAAGCTTGCCCATCGCGGGACAATTCGCGGAGTAGGGCATTATGGATTATCGCAGGGTCTTTTTCAGCAATGATAGATTTGATGGGAAGCCTGTCTTGAGGAGGAGTGTTAATGACGGAAATTTCTTTAGCACCAACTAAAGAAAGATAAAGCGTGCGAGGGATGGGAGTGGCGGAAAGAGTCAAGCAGTCGACGCCGACTTTGATGCGTTTGAGATGTTCTTTGGCCCGCACACCAAAACGCTGTTCTTCATCGATAATGATCAATCCCAGATCTTTGAATTGCACATCTTTGCTAATGATGCGGTGGGTGCCGATGAGGATATCAACCTTTCCCTCCTTGGTTTTCTTTAATGTCTCTTGAATCTCTTGTCTTGGGCGGAAGCGCGAAAGGACGCCGATCGTTAGGGGGAAATTTGCCATGCGCGCGCAGAATGTCTCATAATGCTGCATGGCCAAAATAGTTGTCGGGACCAGAACAGCGACTTGTTTTTTGCCATCGGCGACTGCTTTGAAGGCAGCGCGCATGGCCACTTCTGTTTTGCCATATCCCACATCGCCGCAGATCAGGCGGTCCATGGCTTTTGTGGATTGCATATCTTGAGAGATTGCATGAATAGCTTGGATTTGGTCATCGGTTTCAACAAAAGGAAATTCTTCGGAGAACAGCTGCATTTCTTCCGAGTCAGAGGGAAAAATAAACCCGCCTTGCACAACGCGCTCTGCATTCATTCGCAGAAGCTGGTCTGCGTAGCCGATAATCGCTTGTTGTGCATTTAATCGAGTGCGCTGCCAGCGCGCGGATCCCAGCTGGTTCAATATGGGGATTTCTTCTTTCACGCCAATGTAGCGGGACACCAGATGGGATTGCGAGACAGGAACGTAGAGTTTGCTCTCTTTCGCGTATTCTAAAACCATGAATTCGGTCAATGTGCCGAGGTGGTCGGGCCGTTTTTCTGTTCCGAGGAATTTGGCAATGCCGTTATGAAAATGGACGACGATGTCCCCGGGAACAAGAGCGTGGAATTCCGAAGCTGGGGTATGCGCTGCGCTGCGCCATTTTTGTCTGCGCGGTTTGAAACGCCGCGTCAGTTCTGTCATCGGAATGCAGGCCAGCTTCGCATCCTCGATGTAAAACCCTCCTGAAAGATATCCCCGGGAGAAAAAAGTCTTTTCAGGGAGAGAAATTTCTTCAGCGCGCAATTTTTCTTTTATCCATACTTCCTCTGATTCCGTCGCGCATAAGAAATGCAGCTCGAGAGCGGATTGAGAAAAGCGTTTGATAGCGTGTAAGATTTCATCGACGGCTGAGGCTGCATTATTTTCTGATAGCGAGAAAATATCGCTCACGGTATGAAAGGGATGCATCCAGCGTTTGCTTTCAAAAGTGCGGTTAGCGCAGCTGAAAATTAGCGGCTGCAAAGGAGTTTTTCCGGTGTAGAAGGCGCGTCCGATCTTTTTAACGATAGTCACATCGGAGAGCTCTTCCATCTTTTCTTTAGTCCAAAATTGGCATGGTAGAGATTGGGTCCTGTTAAAAAATGTTTCCAGGGAATCAAAAAAAATAGATTTGGATCCGGGAAGGGATTGCAAAGCGACATAGCGATCTTCTAACGAGAGAAGATCGTTGAAAATGACAAGGGTTTGAGGTCCGAGATAGTCTAATAAAGAGCTTAAGGTTTTTTCTTTGCGCAAAAGAGACATTTCTGAAGCAGGAGAAATAAAAATTTCGCCTACTTTCCCAGTGGATTTTTGAGAAATGGGATCAAATGTGCGGATCTCATCGAGAAAGTCTCCGAAAAATTCCAAGCGGTAAGGATCTGTAGAAGAGAGAGGGAAGAGATCTACAATGCCGCCCCTGATTGCAAATTCGCCTTTATCAGAGACGATCGGGCGTTGTACAAAACCTAATACGCGTAACTCTTCTTCCAATGTAGAAAACGTAAGATTATCTCCCTTCTTTAAACGGCGGCAATGCTGCTCGAGAGAAGGTGGGGCAGGGATTTTTTGCAATACGGCTTGTAGCGATGCGAGAATGACGTGCGGTTTTTTTTGAGTAAGCAGACTATGGAGCACTTCAAATCGCTTTCCAACAAGATCGGGGCTTGGAGCAATATCCTCGCCGGGAAGTGTTTCCCAAGAAGGAAAATCGACTACAAAAGGAAGTGAAAAAAAACTTAAATCGTCATATAGCCTATCATCACTTCCGCTGCTGATGATAAGAACGTGTTTGTGGCAAGTATGCGCGATAAGCCAAACAAGAGCCGCTTTTGCAGCATCCCAAAGCTGTTCGATGAGAAGCGAGGGTTCCTGAAGAATCAGCGAGGAGAACTGATTAAGGGAAGGACTCGTCGCCAGCAATTTTTCTATATTTTTGTCTCCAACCATCGTCTTGCTTGTTCTAATGCTTGCCGCAGTCCTTCTGGATTTTTCCCGCCTGCTTGCGCATGGCCTTCTTTACCGCCTCCGCTTCCTTCAATGTGTGGAGCGATTTCTTTAATGAGCTCCACAGCGTGGACGCCCTTTTGCACTAAATCGGAAGAAATTTTTGCGACCAGTTGACAGCGGTCTTCTCCTTTGACGCCGAGAACGATGACGCCGGAATGCATGAGCGCGGAAAGATCTTCTATCAGATCGCGTACGAGTTCGGCTTCAATATCCACAATAGCGGCTAAAAGAGTAGTATGACCTGCTTTTTGCACCTGGCGTATCAGTTCGCGCGCCATCTGTTTGAGATTTTCGCGTTTAAATGTCTTCAATTGGTGGGAAAGCGATTTATTTTCCTCGGAAAGAACTCCGATGCGCTCCATCAATTTAGCAGGGGTTGTCTTTAGCAAAGCGGCGGAATGTTCAAGAAGATCTTCATTTTCATAAGCGAGTGTTTCCGCCATAGCACCGGTCACAGCTTCGATGCGCCGCACGCCAGCCGATATACTACCTTCTTTGGCGATGCGGAAAAAACCAATGGTTCCAACAGAGGCTGTATGTGTTCCTCCACATAATTCTTTAGAGTAATCCATGTCAATGACGCGGACCTTAGCACCGTATTTTTCTCCAAAAAACTGTTTGATCTCCTTGTGTTTTTGCGCTTCTTCATAAGAGATCTCATATACTTTGACAGATTTATTTTCGCGCACTTTTTCATTCACGAGTCTTTCGACGTGACGCACTTCTTCTTTAGATAGTGCCTTATGGTGGTTAAAATCAAAGCGCAGGCGATTGGGATCGACGATGGATCCTGCTTGTTGAATGTGCAGGCCCAGCACTTGCTGCAGCGCCCAATGCAGAAGATGAGTAGCTGTATGATTGTTCGCGATCAGTTGCCGTCGTGCAGCATCGATCTGGGCGGTAACGGTTTGTCCGCATTTAAGGCAGCCTTTGGCCAATGTCCCAATATGAGCGATGAGGCCAGGATAAGGAGAAAGGCAGTCTGCGACGATAAAATGCGCTGTTTGATGGGAAATGGTTCCTGTATCTCCGACCTGTCCGCCTTTTTCTGCGTAGAATGGAGAGCGATCGAGTAGGACAATCGCTTCTTGCCCTTCTTGTATCTCTTCTGCAAAAGTTCCGTTCACAATGAGGGCCAGGATCTTGCCTTCTGCAATTTTTTCCGTGTAGCCTACAAAAATAGTTGGGCCATGCACCTGGATATATTCTTTAAATACATTTTCTTCGACATTTTGAGCTTGTACTGCGTGGGCGCTGCGAGAGCGCTCTTTTGCTTGGTTTTCAAGGAGCGAATAGGATTCTAGATTGACGCTGAGCCCTGTATCTTTGGCGATGAGTAAAATTTCCTCCAAAGGAAATCCATACTTTCCAGCACATTGGGATCCTAAGCTTAGAATTCCACGTGGACAAGTTGTC
>JADMIO011054714.1_pt1 | contig 88227 bp, 71 predicted proteins | sample 8958161 | NCBI WGS metagenome assembly JADMIO01 (sample SAMN16585339, study PRJNA669376) | soil metagenome | isolation source: Crop rotation soil | place: USA: Cullars Rotation, Alabama | collected 2011 | reverse complement strand
GCCGCGACTTCAAGTCACGTGAATTCCAAGCTTCGGATCCCACTGTGCTGGAAAGGCGGCGTGTGTCACTGGTTTTGCCGGCGGCATGGCGCCTGTGACTGCGGTGGAATTGGGCCGTCGCGGGCTCAGCAGCGAGCTCCGTCCCAGCGCCGACGAGATGGAGCAGATGTTCAAGAATTTGAAAACCGGGAAATAACCTTTCATGAGCAAAAAAGGTCATGGCCATCACGGTGGTTCCTGGAAAGTCGCCTACGCGGACTTCGTCACGGCGATGATGGCGCTATTCCTCTGCCTGTGGCTCACGGCGCAGGACACGAAAATCAAAGATGCTGTGGAGCGCGCCTTCCGCAATCCTTTCTCATCGGTCACGAAAGAATCGACGGGCATTATTCCGAACAAGGACGCCTCCTCCTCCTACAAACAGGCCGGCAAATTCCAATCCATTTCCGCTGTGGAAATGGAAACCATGCGCCACGTCAGCGATGATTTGACGCGCCTGTTGCAAAAGCAAAACAAAGAAGGCGACAACAGCGTTCAGATTGATCTCACGCCGGACGGATTGCGCATCAATATTTTTGACCGCTCGCACAAGCCAATTTTCGAACCGGGCACGGACAAATTCACGGACTACGGCGATTGGGTTTTTTCCACGCTGGCCTGGGAAATTTCGCGCTATAAGACTTTCAGGATTGAATTGGAAGGGCACACGGAAACCTCCAATGAGGAGGACAACCAGACGCTCGGAAAATGGGACCTTTCCACCGATCGCGCCAATGCCGCCCGGCGCAAGGTCGTCCAAAGCGGTGTCGATGCCGTGCAAATCTGCAAAGTATCCGGTTTTGCTGACACCGTTCCCATGCCCGATACGCCGCCCGACGCGGAGATTAATCGCCGCGTGACGGTGCTGCTGAAATTGCGGGAATCCATGAACGCTTTGCCCACCGCTGAAACGGCTTCCACCGGTTCCGACACCAATGACACTCATCCGAACTGAATCTTTTGTTCCGCTCATTTCCGCCGCGCCCAAAGCTTCCAGCGAGGGAGCGCATTTTCAGGCCAAGGTTGTGTCCAATCCTGACCAGGCGCAAAAGTTTCAGCCGGCTGAATCTTCCATCCCAAGCTCCCCCGCCCCCGGTGCTGCTGCGCGCAGTTCTCAATGCGAGCCGCGCGTGAGCTTGCAGCGTGATGGCGATCGCATCACGGGAATTCATGTGCAATGCAGTTGCGGGCAGGTCATTGATTTGGCGTGCGTTTATCAGGCTGAGGCCGCCGCGGCGAAGGCTTAACTTTCAACGCGGAGACGCGAAGGCGCAGAGGTTTTGATGTTTTTGTTGGCTCTTGCATTCGCGTCGTGCACGGGGTGACGCGCCCCACCATCGCCGGTTGCTCTTCGCTTTTCTCTAAATTTTTACGTCTTTGTGCCTTTGCGCCTTGGTGTTAGTTCCTACCGCATAGTGACGGCTTAATTTTCCCGTTGAGCTCTCACTCGGCAATTTCTGCAATGGTTCCCGGAATCTTTTGCCAATCCGGACCGATAAAGCTCTCCAAAACGCCATTTTTTCCCGGTGGCACATGCAGTGCTAAACAGACTTTTGCATGAATGTCAGTTTGTACCAGGCCGCCGCGGCGATGAATGCCACTACCCGCTGGCAGGAACTGATTTCACAAAATCTTGCCGCCAGTTCCGCTCCGGGCTCGCGCAAGCAGGATATTTCCTTTTCTTCCGTTGCAGCCGGTCTCCCCTCCCGCGAACTTGGGTTGAACGGTCAACGCTTTGCGATTCCCGCTTTCCGTTCCTACACCGATTTCAGTGAAGGACAAACGGTGCCCACGGGAGTCTCGACGGATTTTGCCATCGACGGGCCCGCGTTCTTCCAGGTCCAGTTGCCCAACGGCCAGACTGGCTTCACGCGCAATGGTTCTTTCCAGCTCAACGCGGCAGGCCAGTTGGTGACGCAGCAGGGCTATCCGGTGGAGAGCGATGCGGGCTCTCCCGTTCAATTGGATCCGACGAGTTCGGGCACTATTACCGTCTCAACCACCGGCGAAATCAGCCAGGGCGGCGAAGCCAGAGGGCGTATTAAGCTCGCTGAATTCAGTGACCCGCAAAAGCTGACCAATATCACCGGCGGATTTTTTATTTCCACTGATCCCAACGTAAAGCCCGCCGCGGCGAAGGCGTCGCAATTACGGCAGGGTTATCTCGAAGGCAGCAACGGCTCGCCGACAACCGAAATGGCCAGCCTCCTTACTGCCATGCGTTTGTTTGAATCGAACCAGAAAGTTCTCCAGGCACAGGATGACCGCATGGGCCGCATCATCAGCGACCTCGGAGGCACCGGTCAATAAGCCCATACTGATTTATGTTACGCTCCCTCTACTCTGCCGCCGCCGGGATGGAATCGCAGCAATTAAACCTCGATGTCATCTCGAACAACCTCGCGAACGTCAACACGACGGGTTTCAAGAAGAGCAAGGCTGAGTTCCAGGAGTTGCTTTACCAGACCACGCGCGCTCCGGGCGCGGACCAGGGTTCCGGCAATCAAGTGCCGACGGGTATTCAGATCGGTCAAGGTTCCAAGGCGGTTGCGACGGCTCGCATTTTTACCAACGGCGATCTGACCCAAACCGGCGAGCAACTCGACGTTGCCGTGCAGGGAGATGGTTTCTTTGAAGTGCAAATGCCGGACGGCACGCTGGCTTACACGCGTGATGGCGGTTTCAAAACCGGACCTGACGGACGCATCGTCACGAGCGATGGTCTCCCGCTGCAGGCTGGTTTCCAGCCGGTGCCTGCGGGCACGACCAATATCACGATTGGTTCGCAAGGCAATGTGACTTACACCGGCGCGAACGGCACGACGAGCTTCCAGGTGCAGCTTGTTCGTTTCGCCAATCCTGCCGGTCTCGAAAGCATGGGCGCAAATCTTTACAAGGAAACCACCGCTTCCGGCACGCCGCAGCTCGGCACGCCCGGCGCGAACGGCTTCGGAACGCTCAACCAGGGTTATCTCGAACTTTCCAACGTCAAAGTCGTCGAGGAAATGGTGAACCTCATCCAGGCCCAGCGCGCTTACGAAGTCAATTCCAAGGCTGTCCAGGCCGCCGACGAAATGATGCAGCAAAGCAACAATTTGAAACGCTAATGAATTTGAAGATCTTTTTCGTCTGTCTCCTCCTCGGCTCATTGAGTGTCCGCGCCGAAGGATCGGCCTCCCCTGCCCCGGTGGCGGCTTCAACCGAGCATGTTTTCGATCAAACGAATCTTGTCGCGCTGCTCACTTCCACGTTGCAGGACGAATACGTGAAGGAAAAGGGCGAATTGGAACTGAAGGTTTCGCAAGCGTGGCCTTCGCACAAAGTTTCCGACGAACCCGTCACGATCAAAATTCTTGAGATGCCGACGATGGGCGTCACGACGTCGTTCATTGTGAAATTTGAATTGTTGAATGGCGATAAAAGCCTCGGCACCTGGCAATTGCCGGTGCAGGCGCATATTTGGCGCGAGGTTTGGGTGGCACATTCGATGTTGAAACGCGGCGATTCCATTGCCGATGCCGATGTCGCCCACGAACGCCGTGACATGCTCACGATTCACGAACCGCTCGCTGAATTTTCCGCCGGTGACAGCACGCTTGAAGTCGCGGAACCGGTCGGCGTTGGCGCGCCTTTGTATGCGCGCTGCGTTCGGCTCACTCCAGTGGTCCATCGTGGCCAGATGGTCACTGCCCTCGTCGAAGACGGGTCGCTGAGCATCGCGATGAAAGTCACGGTGCTGGAAGACGGGTCGCCCGGCCAGACCGTCCGCGCGCGCAATCAGCAATCGTTGCGCGACATTCGCGGAAAAGTCCTCAACGAACAAACCATCCTCGTTACGCTCTGATGAAAAAAATTCTTTTACTCATCGCCGCGCTGGCTTTGCCGGCGGTGTCTTACTCCCAATCCCTTTGGCATGACGAGGTTTCACGACCGATGTTCGCGGACAAACGCGCCACGCAAGCCGGCGATATCATCACGATCATCGTTTCGGAAACCAGCACGGCCAGCAAAAACAACGAGACGAAGACCGAAAAGCAATCGAGCCTGAATGCGGCGATCGCTTCGTTCCTCTACCCTGTAACTGCAAGCGGTTTGCTCACGAAGAAGGGGCAATTGCCAGCGATGGCTTACAACTCTGATATCAAGCATGACGGCGCGGGCAGCATCAACAATTCGGAAACCGTGGTTGCCAAGGTGGCCGTGCGTGTGGTTGATGTTTTGCCAAATCACAATCTCGTAGTGGAAGGCCGGCGCGAAACCGCGTTCAGCGGCGAGCATCAGACGATTATTCTCCGCGGCACTGTTCGCCAGGACGATGTGGCCTCGGACAATACTGTTTTTAGCTATAACGTGGCCGATGCCAGCATCCAGATCATCGGCAAGGGCACGGTCACCGATGTACAGCGCAAGGGCTGGTTCACCCGTATTTGGGACAAGCTCACTCCGTTCTGATTTATGCCGCTCGTTCCTCGAACAATGAATTTGAAACGTTTTTGCGTGGGGGATAAGAAATCCCCTGAAGCTGGCAGGGCGCGTCACTCCGTGCGCGCCGCAGCTATGGATCGACGCGATTCGGTTGTATTGAACAACGGCGCGCGCGGAGCGACGCGCCCTACCTTCGCGCTGGTGATTCTCTTGGTGGTTTTGTTCGTTATTCCGGTCAAAGCGGTTCAGGTGCGTGACCTCGTGATGGTTTCGGGTGCGCGGGACAACCAGCTCGTTGGTTACGGTCTCGTGGTCGGTCTGGCGGGTGAAGGCGATAAAGATCCGGTTTACACCAAGCAAACGGTCGCGAATCTCCTCCAACGTTACGGCATCAATGTGCCTCCCACCACGCTTTCGTCGAAAAATGTGGCGGTCGTGATGGTCACGGCGGATATCCCGGCGTTTGCCAAGTCCGGCGAGCGTCTCGATGTGCAGGTCGCCTCCATGGGCGATGCGGCGTCGCTCCAGGGCGGCGTGCTGTTGCAGACTCCCCTGCTCGGCGCGGACAATAAGGTTTACGCGGTCGCGCAAGGTCCCCTTTCCATTGGCGGTTTCGTGGTCGGCAACGGCGGCGGTGGCGGCGCGACTGTGACAAAGAATCACCCGACGGCCGGCACCATTGTCAACGGGGCCATCGTGGAACGTGAAATTCCCACCTCCATCGTTCACGACAATACGATCGAATTGCTGCTGCGCGAACCGAGCTTTACGTCTGCGTCGCGTTTGGCCAAGTCGATCAATGATGCTTTCACGAATTCCGCGCACGCCATCGACTCCACTACTGTGCGAGTGCACATTCCAGAAACTGCCGAAGCGTTCCCGGTGGATTTCATTGCCCGTCTCCAAGACCTCGAAGTGACACCGGATCAACCGGCGCGCATCATCATCAATGAACGGACCGGCACCATCGTGGCCACTTCGACGATTCGCATTTCGAGCTGTGCGGTTTCGCACGGCAACATCACGATCAATGTCGCTTCGACGCTCGATGTTTCGCAGCCCCCTGCTTTCAGCAAGGGCGGCCAGACCGTTGTGACGCCGCGCACGACGACGGATGTCACGGAAAGCAAAGCGGCGCTTGTTGCCCTGCCGGAATTGCCGACGGTCGACAAAGTTGCTTCTGCTTTGAACGCGCTCGGCGCCACGCCGCGCGATATGATGGCGATTTTTGAAGCCATGAAACAGGCCGGCGCGCTCCAGGCCGACCTCGAGATCCGATGAACATTCAACCGCTTAAACCTCACATTGACGCTACGGAGATTGCGCCCGAGCGGTTGGCAGGGAACAAGGAGCTGAGCGAGAAGCAGAAAATCGCCGAGGCGAGCCGGCGTTTTGAAGCCATTTTGGTCAAGCAGATTTTGGATGCCTCGCAGAAAACCGTGATTCAGTCCAAGTATGCGGACAATTCCATGTCCTCGGGAATTTATCACGACATGGTGACGACGCAACTCGCCGACAGCATTTCAAAATCCGGCACGTTTGGACTGGCGCAAACTTTCGAGCAACAGCTTGATCGCCCGACGGCGGCGCCTCCCAAATTGATTGACCCGAAAGCTTCCACTTTGCATCACCTGGCAAACCGCCAGCACCAATCGTCGCACAACACGGCAATTCCCGCGGCACATTCCGCGGTGCACCACTTAAAACCTCTCCATGAACGAACTATTGCAAAATCTCATTGAAGCACTGCGGGAAGAATTGAAGGAATACGGTGAAATGCTCGCACTGCTCGACCAACAGCAGCAGATGGTCACGCATCGGCAAACGCAGGACCTGCTTCAATCCGTCGCCGGCGTCAACATCCAGGCTGAGGCCATCGCCGCCGCGCGCTGCGAACGCGAACAACGCCAACGCGAAGTCGCCCGCGAATTGAAGTTGTCCGCCGACGCTGCATTCAACGACCTCGTGCCGCGGCTGCCACTTCAATTTCGACCGCTTCTACAGGCATTGATTCAGGAAAACAATCAACTGCTCGCACGCATTCAATATCGCGCCCGGCAGAACCACCTGCTGCTCACCCGTGCCGTCGAATTGATGCAACGCTTTCTCGGTTCGTTGTTCCCGGGCAATCCGACAACTTACGATCAGGCCGGCCAATTGCTGGCCTCCGCCCTGCCCCAACGCACCGTTTACGACGCCATTGGCTGATTTATGCTGGGTCTTTTCAACACATTAAAACTCGGCGCGCGCGCGCTCCAGGCCAACCAGCTTGGAGTGGAAGTCACGGGCCAAAACCTCGCGAATTCCAGCAACGCCGCTTACTCGCGCCAGCGCGTTAATCTGGAGACGAGTCTCACCTTCCCGACGCAGTACGGACTTCAGGGCACCGGCGTGCAGGTGGCTTCGATTCAACAGATCCGCGATTCGATGCTCGATGGTGAAATGCGCGATGAATCAAGTGTGGGCGGTTATTGGACTTCGCAGCAAAGCTCGCTGGAAAATGCGCAGACGCAATTGGGCGAATTCCTCAACCTGAACGCGACCGGCAGCGCAACGGATTCGCAGGGCATTTCCGATCAAATCAACAATTTGTTCAATTCGTTTCAAAACCTGGCGACAAACCCCACATCCATCCCCAATCGCGAAGACGTGGTGAACCAGGCCCAAACGCTCGCCGCCGGTCTCAACCAGGCTTCCGGGCAGTTGAGCGCGTTGAACGACAATCTCAACACCTCCATCACCAACAATGTTACGTCGGCGAATCAATTGATTTCGCAAATCGCCGATTTGAACGATCAGATTGCCAAAGCCACGATCTCCGGGGGCACCGCGAATGATCTGGTGGATACGCGTGAGCAGGCTCTCGAAAATCTCGCCAACCTGGTCAATATTAAGACGACCGCCAATGCCAATGGCACGATGGATGTGAACATCGGCGGTCAGCAAATTATTTCCGGAAAGACTGTTGTTGATACACTTCAGGCCTACGATCCCGGCAATGGCCAATTGCAAATCCGCACCACAACCGGCGGCACTCCCCTCACCCTGACCGGCGGCTCGATCCAGGGAACGATTGACGCCCGCGATGGCGCATTGCAGACGTTGCGCACCGGCCTCGATACGCTTGCCTCATCACTGATCTCGCAGGTCAATGGAATCTACAGCACCGGCTACGATTTGAACGGGAATACCGGCCAGAACCTTTTCACCGGCACTGATGCTTCCACCATCGCGGTGAATGCGAATTTACTGACCGATCCCTCGCAGGTGCAGGCCGCGGGAACGGCTGGCGCAACCGGCGATAACGCCGTTGCTCTGAAATTGGCCCAACTCGGCAATCAAAACATCGCGGGATTGGGCAATCAGACTTTCAGCGGTGATTTTGCGTCGCAGGTGGGTGGTTTCGGTTTTGCGCTGTCGAATGCGAATGCGCAGGTTTCCAATCATTCTTCCGTCGCGTCGATGTTGCAAAACCAGCGTGATTCGGTGAGCGGGGTTTCCATTGAAGAGGAAGTGGCGAACCTTATTACCTTTCAGCAGGCCTACTCGGCCTCATCAAAAATCATCAGCACCGTCGACCAGATGCTTTCGACGGCTGTCAATTTGAAGCAGTAATTTTGACTTAACTCACAATCATTATGCGTGTTGCTGGAACATCCTACACCGAATCGATGACGAACCAGATCAATCTGCTGGCGGGGCGCCAACTCAAGCTGCAGAACCAGGCGACCACGGGACAAAGTGTGCAGGCGCCTGAAGACGATCCGGCGGCCATGGCGACAGCGCTTGGTTTGCAGGCGCAAAACAGCAATATTGGCCAGTACGGGCAGAACATCACCACGCTGCAGAACCGCGCCACGCTCGTTGGGAATGCTTTGCAACAGTTGAAAACCATTACCGATCGCGTCAGCGAACTTGCCACGCAATCGGATGGCCTTTCGTCTCCTTCCGAGCTGCAAGCGAACGCCGCGGAAACCACGCAGTTAATTCAGCAAGCCGTTCAGGTGCTGAACAGCAAGGACGGCGATCAATATCTTTTTGGCGGCACCGCTTCCGGCCAGGCGCCTTTTGTTGCAACAACCGATGCGAATGGAAACGTCACCGGTGTCACCTACCAGGGAAACACGGGCGTGACTGATAACGAAATCGGCCAGAACAGCACGGTGTCCGTGGACATTCCGGGTGCGAACACTTCCGGCTCCGGCGCGCGCGGGCTCGTGACCGACAGCCGCTACGGCGCGGATTTGTTCACGCATATGATTTCGCTGCAGAACAATCTCATCGCCGGCAACACGGCTGCGATCACGAACGCCGATACACACAATCTCAGTAACGATAGCGATAATATCATTTACCAGGTCAGCAACAACGGCGCGGTTCAAACGCGCCTGGAAGTGGCCGCCTCGGCGGTCAGCACTCAGCAAACAGCATTGAACGATTCATTAAACAGCGTCGCCGGCGCCGATCTCACCACGACGTTGTCTCAATTGACGCAGACGCAGAACGCGTATCAGATCGCGTTGCAAAGCACCTCGACGATTCTGCAGCTCAAGACGTCGTTGCTGGCTTCCCTGCCGTAAATCATCCGTCTTCCTCGTTCTCGTCCTCGTCCTCGAAATTCTTTCCGGAAACTCGAGGACGAGGACGAGAAGGAGAACGAGGACGAACCCCACGAGGCAAATTTCTCCCATCTCCAGCCAATTTTGCCGGGATTTGACGGTGAAGAAGACGAAATTCGTTCCCTGCCAGGAAATTCCATCGATTTTGCGGCCATTTCCTGCGATGCGGCAAAAATAACCAGCATGGCATATCCGTTGCTAAACAGTTCTCGATGAAATGTAACTGTGTTGAAACCGAACCACCCGTCGCTGTTGCTGTCGGCGACGTCCGGCTCCCGATGGGTCTCCTGGGCTTCGAGAAGATGAAGGACTACCTCCTGATCGCCAACCCGGAGGAGGAACCATTTGGCCGGTTACAGGTGAAGGGTGACGCATCCCTCGGTTTCGTGGTCATCAATCCTTTTCTTATCGCGCCGGATTATCATCCGGACATCCCGCAAGCCGACGTGGAATTTCTCGGTATCAAAAATCCCGAAGAGGCGATGCTATTGAACATCGTCACCGTCCTAAAGCAAGGCGAGGGTGCCACGATGAATTTAAAAGGGCCGATCGTTATCAATCGCAACACGGGCATTGGCAAGCAAGTCGTCATCGCCAACGCGTCAGATTACTCGGTCCAACATCCGTTGTTGGTCTCCGAAGCGGCCGACTGATTCGCCAACCAATCGCCTCCCATGCTCATTCTTTCTCGCAAAACCAGCGAAAGCATCGTGATTGATGGACGCATCCACGTGAAAATCGTTCGCGTGGAGGGGGAAGTCGTGAAAATCGGAATTGAAGCTCCCGCGGACGTTCCGGTGCATCGCCACGAGGTCTACGAAGAAATTCAGCGCAATAACCAGCAGGCCGTTGTCCGCCCGAGCGCGCCGTTGCCGAAACTGGTTCAACACAAGAAGAAGACTGCCGCAGCTGCCGCGGTCTCCAACCCAAAAGCCATCCGGTCATGATTATCAACACCAATTCCCCTGCCCCTTACGCCAGTGTCTCTCACGCTCACGCGAAACATGGCAAACGCGCGGCATCCCGCAGCGACGCCGACCAGACACCGACTGACTCGACGGATGATCAATCCTTGGTGAGCAACCAGAATTTAATCTCGGCCAATCCACCGCTCCAGGATGTGGATGCCGTCATTGCAAGCCTGAAGTCCGCAAGCCAGGGCATCCTCGGCCAGCCGTCGCTGGCGATGCTCGCGCAAGCCGGCTCGATTTCGCCGAGCGCGCTTCAGCTATTGCAGGAGTAACAAGTGTCCAGCGATATCGTCCGGTCGCCAATCGGCGAGACCGCTGGCTCCTTCCCTGGGTGGGTCCTATCCAGACCCACCCGGTCATTTTAAAGATGGATGTCGTGAACTGGCACGACACGAGACGAAAACAAAACGAAGTCAACGCAGATAAACAGATATGACTGAAACAAATGCCCCTCTCCTTCTGAATGATGGTTTGACTCTGGAAATCGGTGAACACAGCTACATTCACGACCAGACGATTCGGAATCCCAGCGGCGCGTTAACTCATATCAGCATTGGCCGATTTTGTTCGATCGCCACCGATTTGACGATCATCGGCTACGACCACCACCACGAATGGATCACCACTTTTCCATTTCTGGATGATGCGCATCGCGCGGAATGGCCCGGAACCAAAAACATCCCCTATCCTCAGGCGCCGCAGTTCGGCAGCAACAAAAGCCGCGGCGATATCACCATCGGCAATGACGTGTGGATTGGATACAACGTAAAATTATTTAAAGGGATTACGGTCGGCAATGGCGCGGTCATCGGCGCCTGCTCGCTCGTTAATAAATCGGTTGAACCTTACACCATTGTGGCCGGAACTCCGGCGCGCCCGATCCGCAGGCGATTCAGCGATGCCGAAATCTCCGCGCTCCAACGGATGGAATGGTGGAATTGGCCTGCCGAATTGATCAATGAATGCATGTCTTTCCTGTGCAGTTCGAAAATTCTCGAACTGGAAAAATATCTGGCTTCAAAAACCAACCTCTTGAACTTAAATGTGCGGACGCCGGTTGTCCGGCGGATTGAGTCGGGCCAGGGAAGCCGCATGAATTTGCCGAAGCCGCCTCCAACAAAAGCAATCAGAGCGAGCTTCTGCAATTCTTTGAACGGATCCCATACGCGTCTTCCCAGCGTCGAGATAGAGCCGGCGCCCATTGGCCGCATCAACGGCAATGGTCATGGCAACGGCAACGGACATGCCAATGGGCATGCCCCCGCGCCGCTGCCCCCGAGTGCGAATCCCCAGGCTGCACTGCAGGCGTTTCACGACAATGCGTCTGATTATTTCGCCGACGTCGTGCCTCCGCAACTTTCCGAATGTCACCTGGAGAACAGCCGCATCGTTCCAAGCCGCGAGCATATTTTGCCGTTGATGCCCAAAGGTGGTGTGTGCGCGGAAGTGGGCACGCAGACCGGAGCTTTTGCGAAGTTGATTCAATCCATCCTGCGGCCGTCCAAGCTGCACATCTACGACATCAGCTACAACGTCTTTGACCACGCACATTTTGCGGATTCCATTCAAGATGGAATTGTTGAATTACACGAGGGAGATTCTTCCACCCTGTTGGGGCAACTGCCGGACCAATATTTCGATTTCATCTATATCGACGGCGACCATTCCTACAACGGAATCGTCAAGGATTTGGCTCAGGCAGCGCGAAAGATCAGAGACGACGGATGGATTGTTTGCAACGACTACACGATTTATTCGCCGCTGGAAAAAACCAAATACGGCGTCTACCGCGCGGTGAATGAATTCTGCCTGAATCAGGGATTTGAAATCATTTACCTGGGCCTGCACAAATGGGGTTATCACGACGTCGCTCTCAGAAAACGGACGGCCTGAAAAAAGAAATATTTATGGCTCAATGTGATTTGCCACCGGTGTTCAGCTCGCTTCCGACTGATTCCACTTCCACTGGCCCGCGCCGCTTGCGCATCTGCATCGCCAGTTGCGAGTTCATAGGACCGATCCGCAACGGAGGAATCGGCACCGCCTATACCGCCATGGGTCATGCCCTCGCGGCGGCGGGACATGAAGTCACCCTCTTCTATACCCAGGGCCAGCACTGCGAGAACCAGGACGTCGCCCATTGGAAATCTCACTACGAAAAGCAGGGATTCAAATTTGTCGCGCGGCCTTCCGATCCAAATCTGCGCATCGATGGACCGGATCGAACAGTTCGCTCTTACGAGACTTATCAATGGCTCAAATCGCGCGAGTTCGACGTCGTTCATTTTCCGGAATGGAGCGGCGACGCTTATTATTCCGTGCTCGCCAAGCACCAGGGAATCGCGTTCACAAAAACGATTTTCTGCATCGGCACGCACAGCCCGACGGCATGGTTGAAACAGGCCAACTCGGAACATTACTCCCACCCGCTGGATTTGGAGATGGATTTCATGGAACGGCGTTCCGTGGAACTTGCGGATGTGGTCGTGAGCCCGTGTCAATACATGCTGCGATGGATGTTGGAAAACGGTTTTCAACTCCCGGGCCGCAGCTATGTGCAGCAAAATATTCTGCCTGCCAGCGCTCGCGGCGGCAGTCATGCGTCCGGGCCTGCCGAATTGCAGCCGGTGACGGAGCTTGTATTTTTCGGACGATTGGAAACCCGGAAAGGCATCGAACTTTTTTGCGACGCGCTGGACAAGATCGTTTCCGAACCGGCGTTGCGAAGGACGCGGATTACCTTTCTCGGGAAGCCCGCGACCGTGAATCATCACGACAGCCGCGCTTACATCCAAAAACGCGCAACGAAATGGCCGTGGCAATGGGGGCTCGTGAGCGATCTCGATCAACCGGGCGCCATGCGCCACCTAAAGCAGCCCGGCCGCCTGGCAGTCATTCCCTCATTGATGGAAAACTCGCCCTACACCGTACTCGAGTGCCTGGGCAGCGGCATTCCCTTTCTCGCCAGCCGCGTGGGTGGGATTCCCGAACTCATTGCTCCGGAAGATGTGGATCATGCCACCTTTGCACCGTCACCCAACGAACTCGCGCAACTGTTGGTAAAAACATTTCAGGCCGGTGTGCGCGCATGGAAACCTTCCGTGGAAGCGGCCGCGAATGAGAAGGCCTGGATGGCATGGCATTCCAACTGTCAAACGGCGGTCGCCGCCGAGCCGGTCAAAACGGAACTTCCGTTGGTCACGGTGTGCGTGGCTCATTTCAACCGCCCACACTTTCTCCAACAGGCTCTTGCGTCGTTGGAAGCGCAGGATTATCCGAATCTCGAAGTCATCATCGTCGACGACGGCAGCACCAAGCCGGAAGCGATTAAATACCTGGAGGAGATCGAACCCAAACTCCAGCAACGGCAATGGCGCATCGTCCGCCAGCAGAACAAATATCTGAGCGCTGCGCGCAACACCGGCGCCCGCAACGCCCGCGGCGAATTCCTGATGTTTATGGACGACGACAATTATGCGCGGCCGGAAGAGGTCAGCACATTTGTCAAAGTCGCTTTGAATACCGGGGCGGATGTCGTGACCGCGTGCATGGAATATTTCGAAGGCAACCAGGCACCGCAATTGAAGGGCAAGGCGGTGACCCGCTGGGTTCCCTTGGGACCCGCGCTTGCGGCTGGTTATTTCCGAAACGTTTTCGGCGATGCGAATTGCATGGTCCGAAAGACCACGTTCGAAAAGCTGGGAGGATTCACCGAAATCCACGGCGTGACGCATGAGGATTGGGAATTCCTGGCCAAAGCGGTGCTCAAAGGTTGCCGTCTGGAAATGATCCCGGAATCGCTGTTCTTTTACCGCTACACGCCGGACAGCATGATCCGTTCGACGTCGAAGTACCGGAATCATTTGCGGCACATTCGGCCGTTCCTTGACTCCGTACCACCGGAACTGCATCAAATCCTGCTTACGGCGCAGGGAGCCTGGCTCATGCAATCTTCCGGAAAAAGCGTCGCCGACGTGACAGCCAGGCTTTCGCTGAAGTGGCGGAGCCAATTTGAAGCTGCGAAAATCCTCACCGGCCTGGGCCATCAAAAGTCCGCGAAGGAACAATTGCTCGCGGCGCTCAACTCTGCCGCTGCCACGGAACATCACCTCGTCATCCTCGAAGCCATGCTGGAAATCAGCAATGCATTGCTGAAAATCGATTCGAGCAAGGCGCGGGAAATTCTCCAACTCGCAGTGCAACTGGGCAATAAAACACACTGCTACGAAGCGGTCCGGCAGGCTGAGCTTTTGCTCCGGAAAACCTCCGAAGGACAGAAGCCCGCGGCGCGCACCATTTCCGCGAGTGCCTTGAGTGTTTCGCCCTCTTCGGAGCCGCTGGTCAGCATTGTTATTCCGGTGTTCAACAAGATTGAACTCACGCGCGATTGCCTCACTTCCATTCAGGCCAGGACGTCCGGCAATTTTGAGGTCATCGTGGTCAATAACGCTTCGACCGATGGCACCACGGAATTTTTGCGCGAACAGGAAAAGGCCGGCATTCTTCGCCATGTTGCTAATGAGACCAACCACGGTTTTGCCCGCGCGTGCAATCAAGGCGCGCAGGCTGCGCGCGGTTCGCTGGTGTTGTTCCTGAACAATGACACGCAAGTCACTCCCGGCTACCTCGAAGCCATGGCTGCAGCCGCACGTCGGCCCCAGGTCGGCATCGTCGGCGCAAAATTGCTCTACGGTGACGGTCGCATTCAGCATGCCGGCATCGGCTTCATCAACGGAATCCCGGACCATCCCCATCGCTTTGCGTCCGCCGATGCGCCCGAGGTTAATCGCTTCCGCGAGCTCGACATGGTTACCGCCGCGTGCCTGATGGTGCATCGCGATCTGTTCCTTGAAGTCGGCGGTTTCGATGAGGTTTATCGCAACGGAGTCGAAGACGTGGACCTGTGCCTCCGCGTGCGCGCGGCCCATCGCAAGGTCGTCTATGAACCGAAGGCCGTAGTCTATCACTTGGAAGGCCAAAGCGCCGGCCGCTTCAATCACGTGAATGAAAACCTGCGGATCTTCTTCGAACGCTGGGGCAAATCCTTTGACATCAAAACAAATTTCGTCGTCCCCCGCCCTGCGAAAATCCTTCGCCCGAGCCGCAGTCTTTTTACCGAAAGCGCGGCGCAAACGAGCGTGGATTGGCTCGGTTCGTTCCTTGATGCCGGCAGTCTTTCGCACGTGAATCGTGAATTGACCGGCGCGTTGAACGACTCCGGCAGGATTAAACTCAATCGCGTCAATACTGGCGCGGAAGTTTCGCCGATTTTCAAAAATTTCTCGCGCGAGCTTTCCAAAACAGCGGCGGCTGATGCGGCCATTACCGTGCGCCATGCGTGGCCGCCGAATTGGTCGCGTCCGAAGATCGGCAAACTCGTGGTAGTGCAGCCGTGGGAATTCGGTTCGCTGCCCGAGCAATGGGTTAAGGACCTGGCGAACGTGGACGAAGCCTGGGTGCCGTCGGAATACGTGCGCCGCGTTTACGTGGATTCCGGCGTTCCGACCAGCAAAGTTTTTGTGGTGCCGAACGGCGTCGACACGAAAAAATTTAATCCACAGGCGAAGCCGATGCAGTTGCCCACGAACAAGAAGTTCAAATTCCTGTTCGTCGGCGGAACAATTTTCCGCAAAGGCCCGGATGTTCTGCTGAAAGCCTATCTCGAAACGTTCACGGCGGCGGATGACGTTTGTCTGGTCATCAAGGATTTTGGCGGCAAGACGGTTTATGCCGGGCAAACGTTTGAACAAAAGATTCGCACCGCGCAAGCGCTGCCGAATGCGCCGAAGATTTTGTATTTGAACGACGAATTGCCACCCGAGGCGCTGCCCGGCCTTTACACCGCGTGCGATTGCCTCGTGCTGCCGTATCGCGGCGAAGGCTACGGCCTGCCCGTCGTGGAAGCGATGGCGTGCGGCCTGCCCGTGATGGTGACCGCCGGCGGGGCCACGGATGATTTCGTGCGGGATGAATTCGGTTTTCGCATTCCGTCGCAGAAAATGGTTTTCGGCAATGAAATCAGCGGTTTGAAGCTGGTGAAACCCGGGTGGCTGCTGGAACCTGATGCTGCCGTTCTGGCTGAGCGGATGAAATGGCTGGCGGCACATCCGGCTGAGGCGCGTCAACGCGGCAAACTCGCCAGCGAACACGCGCAGCAATTTTGCTCGTGGAATAACGCGGCTGAGACGGTTCTCAAGCGCATTGAAGAGCTTGCGACGACACGGACTGAAGTCCGCGCTCCGGAGCCGGCACGCGCGGTTCAAGCGGCTTCGAATAGACGCATCACGCTGCCCGCCAGCGCGCTCGTCGGTCATATCGGCGACGCGCGTGAATTGGCTCGTCAGAAAAAATTCCGTCAGGCGTGGGAATCCACGATCGCGGCCATTGCCAAACGGCCATTTCATCCGGAAGGATTTTTATTGCTCGCGGAGATTGCACTCGCAGTCGGCGATGGTCAGGACGCGAAATTGTGCGCGGAACACGCACGCCGGATCGCGCCCGAACTCAAGAGCGCGAAGAAATTTTTGAATCAACGACTCGGTGGCAGCAATCGGCCGGAGTGGTTGAAACTTCCAGTCGAAGTCCAAAGTCCGAAGTCCAAGGTCCAAAGCCGGCTGTCGGTTTGTCTCATCGTGAAAAACGAGGAGAAGTTTATTGCGCAATGCCTGAAGTCGGTTCAAGGATTGGCGCAGCAGATTGTGGTGGTCGATACCGGCTCGACGGATCGCACGATTGAAATTGCCAGGGAACACGGCGCGGAAATCCATTCATTCACGTGGTGCGATGATTTCAGCGCGGCCCGCAATGCCATGCTGGAGCATGTGACCGGTGATTGGGTTCTGGCGCTGGATGCTGACGAGGAACTTTCCGCGAAAGATCACGACAAGCTGCGCCAGGCGATGAGCGATGCCACCACGATGGCGTGGCGTTTGCCGATTATTGACGTGGGCCGCGAACTCGATGGGCACTCTTATGTGCCGCGCTTGTTCCGCAACGCGCCCGGGCTGTTTTACGTCGGCCGCGTGCACGAGCAGATTTTCTCGAGCATCGAAGTGCGCCGCGCCGAATGGGGGCTGGAAAATAAAATCGGCGAACCGACCCTGATCCATCACGGCTACACGAAAGAAATCGTGCAGGACCGCAACAAGATTGAGCGCAATTTGAAGTTGCTCGAAAAAGCCGTGGAGGAATTGCCGGGCGAACCGCACTTGCTGATGAATCTCGGGCTTGAGCTTTCGCGCTCGGGCCGGGAAGCGGAATCCTTTGCGCGGTATAAGGAAGCTTTTGAAGCGATGTCCTCCAAGCCGATGGCGGAGATCGTGCCGGAATTGCGGGAATCGTTGCTGGCACAATATTGCACGCGGTTGGTCGCGACGAAACGCTTTGAGGAAGTGGTGCGCGTGTTGACCTCGCCGCTCGCACAAAAACTTGCAGGCCTGACAGCCTCGCTGCATTTCTCGCTTGGACTGGCGCACCTTGAACTGAAGCAGTTCAGTGAAGCTGCTGATCAGATGCGCCAGTGCCTCGCGAAACGTGACGAACGCGCGTTGTCACCCATCAACCGCGACATTCTCACGGCGGCACCGCATCATTGCCTCGCGCTGAGCCTGGTGAAAGCCGGTCAGCCGGCGGAAGCGGAAAAGGCTTTTGTGGCTGGTCTCAAGGAACTCGAGCATGTGGAGTCATTGCGGCTGGATTACGCAAAATTTCTTGCGGAACAAAAGCGCGGTATCGATGCACTGGGGCAATTGAACGAAATCATTTCTCGCGACGGGAAGAACGTCGCGGCTTGGCGCGTGGGCGGACAAATCGCCTTGAGCCAGCCGGAATTTTTGGAGTTCGCACGCGATTGGACCGGCGAAGCCATGCGCCACGTGCCGGAAGATCTGGTGGTCACGGCACAGCGCGCGGAGGCTTTGATGCTGAGCGAAGACATCGCCGGAGCGCATGATTTGTGGGAGAAACTTTGGCATAGTGAACAGAAACCGCAGACGCTCGCGGCGTTGATCCTGTGCGAAAGCGTCACCGGAACCATCTCGCATAAACCGGAGGACAACCGCGACGAGATCGCGGCAAGCCGGGCGTTCATCGAATGGTATCGCAGGTTGTTCGCGATGCGGGCGCAGAAGACTTTGGCTCAAGTGATGGAACGCATGTCCGTGCTCAGCGAGGCGTTGCCATCCGCGGCAAAGATGCTCGGCGCGGCTATGGCGGAGGCGAAGGTGGAGACTGCCGCAGCCTGAGGCCGCTTAGATTCGATTTTGAATCACGTTATCTCGCTGCTCATCAAACTGTTGCGCCACATCTTCGAGGATTAAAAAAAGCTCCGAAAGCGGCGCTTCATTAAGTACACTCACTCCAATGTACGAATCTGATGACGCTTTGGCCCAGCAATTAAAGGCCGCGGCCGGGCTGTTTGAAAAATTGGCGATTGACCGCGCGGCGCTGGACAAGCTCTCTGACGAAGACCGCTCGCGTCTTTTTGCCGCGGCACAGAAAATTTTCTTTCCCGATGTCGTCGAGCGCCGCCGCCAGGTCAGAGCCAGGGCCCGCGCGCGTAAAGCGGAAAAGGCGGAACGGCTTCAGTCGAAACTGAATGAAACGGGTATCCGTGCATTGCGCCGCGAGAAGGTCTTCCACACGCCGAATGTTTTTCCACCGGAAAACTTCGTGCAAGGTGAAGTGGTCGACAATCCCGAATTTCGCGAAGCCATCGAACCGCTGAATTGTTACGTCTGCAAGCAGGATTACACCACGATTCACCATTTTTATGATCAGTTGTGTCCTGCTTGTGCGCAGTTGAATTTCTACAAGCGCAGCGAGACGGCGGACCTAAAGGGGCGCGTGGCGCTGCTCACCGGTGGGCGTGTAAAGATCGGATATCAAGCCGGCATCAAGCTCCTGAGAGCCGGGGCAGATCTTATTGTATGTACTCGATTTCCCAGAGACGCGGCGGTGCGTTATGCAGCCGAGACAGACTTCGAGGATTGGGGTGATCGATTAAAAATCTACGGCCTTGATCTGCGGCATACGCCGAGCGTCGATGCTTTCACTCGTCATTTGCTGGAGACGCAATCTCGCCTTGATTTCATCATCAACAATGCGTGCCAGACCGTCCGCCGTCCGCCTGAGTTCTACGAACACATGATGGCGATGGAGAAAGGTCCGCTTGAAGCCATGTCCGAGTCGGCCCGCAAACTTCTGGGCGATTACGAAGGTCTGCGAGGTTACAATATGCTTCCCGATGCCGCGGGAATCACTCGTGCCGCGGAGCTATCGCAGGTTGTGCTCCTGTCGGAAGAGGTGGCCGCAAGAAAGGATTTGTTCCCGGAAGGGAAGCTGGATCAGGATCTCCAACAGGTAGACCTGCGCGGCCGCAATTCCTGGAGACTGACCATGTCAGAGGTTTCGGCGGTGGAATTGCTTGAAGTTCACCTGGTGAATGCTGTTGCGCCGTTCATCCTGAATGCGCGCCTGAAGCCGCTCATGCTTAGGTCTCCTGAAAGAGATAAGCATATCGTGAATGTCTCCGCCGTCGAAGGCCAGTTCTACCGCAAGTGGAAAACGACGCGCCATCCACATACCAACATGGCTAAAGCCGCTCTCAATATGATGACGCGTACTTCAGCGGCCGACTATCAGGCCGACGGTATTCATATGAATGCGGTGGATACCGGCTGGGTGACCGACGAGGATCCGGCAGAAATTGCTGCGCGCAAGAGGAAAGATCACGCTTTCCATCCACCGCTCGATATTGTGGACGGTGCCGCGCGTATCGTTGATCCTATCATCGCTGGATTCAACACCGGCGAACATATCTGGGGGAAGTTCCTGAAAGATTATCGAGAGACGGATTGGTAAGCAGTTGCCATGGTTGAAGCGAAGATGGAAACGGCGGCAGCTTAACGCCGCAGCAACGGAATATTTCGCTCCTACGGAGCTTTGTAAGACGTGGACGACAACGGTGGCACCTACGGTGCTCCTGGCAGCCAGAAATACTTGCAAATTTTCGGAAATCGAGTGTTCATTTCAAAAATGAGGAAGGAAGCCAAATTAAACTGGCATCTGGGGCACATTCCGTTCGGACTATTTTTCGTCATATTCATGTTCCTGTGTGCCGGGTGTGAGAGTTTTCGATGGGGCGAACGTTCAAACCAGGAGTTGGAGGATTTGAACAAATCGAAGGAGGCCGAGAGCCATTATTGGCCGGCATTCAAGCCGGACCGAAATATGCAAGACCCTGCGTGGACACCATGAGACACATGAACCTTCCAATCGTCATTGCCTCAGGCGTTGTCATCGCACTGGGCAGCTTCTTTGCGTGGCGTCGCTTCGAGAGCCTGAGAGACAAGAGCAGTGAGGAACTTCGCGCTATTTTGCGGAGTTCCGAGTGGTTAGCTGCGCAGATGTTTAAACTGCTGTTGTATGAACAAAAAGATGCAAATCGTCATTAGAACTCCAAGGAAAATGACACTGCCCCGGCACGGCGGTAACTTCGACACCACCAATGAAGGTTTTGATAGGGCACCGAAAAAGCCCCGGTTTCCCATCGAAGTCTGATTTGCCGCATTGTGGCCGTTTGGAGAGGTACTAGACCGCTCTGGAACGCTTAAGCCATTTGCGATTTTTTCTTTAGAAAACTGTTGTAAGTTCCATACGATTACGTCCGTTGATCCAGCGTACATCGGTTGGGTCAGGTCAATCCCATGCGGGCTGATTCGAGTTTTTAGTGTATCTTCCGGGCTATAGCGAGTAACCTCTCTGTCAAGCAACCATTGTATCCTCTCAGCATAAATTTTTTTCTCCATTTCATTTTTCCAATCTACATACATGGCAACTAAAAACGATGCCAATGATCCCCCTGAGACTATAACGACCAACCAATATATTTGAGCTGGATTGAAAATAATTTGTCTGGATAGATCGGGGAAACTCCAGCGGAAAGCCTGCAAAATGAACGCAGCGGAGGAAATCAAAACGATTGATATTGTCACTCTAATGAAAACCTTCCTCGTCGTATAACTTTTTTCCGAAAACTTCTCGTACGCCCACTCCGCCAACTGACTAATTCCCCACGCAATTAAACAGGTGAGCAACCAAGCAATAACTTTTGCGGTAAGAGCATGAATCGGCTCATCTATAGTCTCAGCAACAATTGAGTCGGTAATACCTCCAACTAACCAACCCCAAACACATCCTATAGGGAATCCTCCCGCACCGCGAGCTGATATTCCAACCAAGGCGCCCAAAACGCCACATGTTAGAGAGGATGTTTCGAATGCCGGCAATGCCCAGTGAAAGCTTAAGTCAATTAACCCTCCAATCAGGATACCAACGGTCACAGCGACTGCATAACGCGTAACCCAAGAACCCGAAGTTAAAAAAGATAAGGAACTTTGAAGAGAACTGCCAGCAAGTCGACCCGCAAACCACGCCGTAACTTTTCCAAGAGGCGTCCTTTCTCGCTTATGAATTGCGAGCGATGCCGATGTATATAACACATAAGCGCCCATATCTGGTCGCAATAAATATTACAACAACTAGCCGGAAACTATTGCCGATTGCTTTATAAGTCAAATAACCATTGGAACCTAAAAAATCAGCGCGAAAAAAGCATTAATTAAGCGAGACTGCAGTATAACGGAAACAGAGTTTCTATAGTTCTTTACCACGAAAAATTTTCCGTTATGAAACTATCACTCCGTGAGACACTTTATCAGGCCCCTTTGAGTTTCTTCATCACCAACTCTGAAGCGTCGGTGAGATCGTAGGGCTTGGAGAGGATGCTGGCGCCGGTGCGGAGGATGCGTTGGCGGGTGGCGTCTTCCAGGTAACCGGAAGCGAGCACGAATTTGGTCTTCGGCCAGCGGCCGGCGACTTGTTCGATCAATTCCACGCCGTTCATGCCGGGCATGTTGTAATCCGTGAAGACGAGGTCCACCGGTTCGGTTTCTTTTTCGAGCACCTGCACGGCCTCCACGCCACTGCCCGCGAGGAGAACGGTGAGACCGGCGGTTTCGAGAAATGCCTTGGTGAATTCGCGAAGCAAATCGACGTCGTCGACGACGAGCACGCGGCCGGTGCCTTGCGCGAGTTCGGACTGTTCGGGTTTGCTCACTGGCGTGGCTTCTTCCTGTGCGATGGGGAGGTAAAGATGGAACGTGGTGCCTTTGCCAACGGTGCTATCGACGCCGAGAAAACCACCGGCTTCCTGCACGACGCGTTGAACGATGGGCAAACCGAGGCCGGTGCCTTTGCCTTTGGCTTTGGTCGTAAAGAATGGCTGGAAAATGCGCGGCAGAATTTCGGGCGGAATGCCGGTGCCGGTGTCCGTGACGCTGCATCGGGCAAAGAGCGCCTCGGGACTGCAACCGTGTTTTTTGGCGAGGTCGGGCGGCGGTGACGCGATGGCGTTCGAAAGCGTGAGGCGGCCGCCCAGCGGCATGGCGTCCTGCGCGTTCACACAGAGATTCAGCAGCAATTGGCTGGCGCGCGTGGGATCCATTCTGACAAGCAATGGCGCGGAAGCAGCCTGCAAGTCGATGACGACATTGCCGCGCAACGTGCGGCGGGCCAGTTGCGAGGCTTCGTGGATGACCACGTTCAAATCCACGATGTGGCGTTTTTCCTCGGATTCACGACTGAACGAAAGGAGCTGTTGCGAAATTTCGGTGGCGCGCATGGCGGCCAAATCGATTTGTTCGATTTCGTGGCGGACTTTGGGTTCGAGCCCGTTGGTGCGGAGTATCAAACCGCTGTTGCCGCGAATGGCGTGAAGCAAATTATTGAAATCATGCGCGACGCCCGCTGCGAGCGTGCCGATGATTTCCATTTTCTGCGCCTGGAAAAGCTGGTCCTGCAGTTCGTGATAATAAGTCTGATCGGCGATGTTACAGATGAGGCCCCGGACGTAGTCGCCATCGCGCCATGGCGAAATGCGCAAGAGCCAATGGCGGCCATCTGCCGCGTGAAAGCGGTCGTCCTGCGGGACGCCGGTGGTCAGCACCTGGTTAAAGATAAGGCGCAATTCCTCGCGGCGGGCATCGTCCGGGACGTATTCCAAAAGCGAGCGGCCAATGACCGGCATCACGTTCATATGCACGCCGCCGTGTTCGTTCGGCATCGTGCGCCAGCCGTCGTTCGCGTGAGTCAGGCAAAATTCCCGGTCCAAACTGTAGATGGCGCCATCGAGCGATTTCAGGATGCTCTGGATGAAGTCGCTTTTGACGCGCAGTTCGTTCTGCAGTTGCTTGCGCACGGTAACATCGCGTTCGCACACGACGTAGCCGATGAACCGCGAGGCGATATCGCAGATCGGCGAGATGGTGACTTCGACAAAATACGTGGTGCCATCGCGGCGGCGGTTGACGAGTTCACCAATCCATTCCTGGCCGCGCATGGCGCATTCGCGGTAGGCGGTGACCTTTTCGGCTTCGGATGGTTCGCGGAGAAAATCGTCAGTCTTGCCGAGAACTTCCTCGATGTTGTAGCCAGTGCTGGTTTGAAAGGCAGGATTGACGAAGGTGATGCGCAGCGCGGAATCCGTAACGAAAAAAACGTCCGGGGTCGCGTCGATGGCGGTGACCAGCCGTTGCACGTGGGATTCCAGGCGTAATCGGCGGCTGGCTTCCTTGAAGGTGAGCAGCGTGAAGTCGTCCCCGAGCGGAACGAGTTCAAGGTCCACCAATGAATCCTGCCCGGACGCCTGGGAAACGCTGACGGAATAAAGAGTGTCGGTCCGGCTCAATCCGCGTTGCCAGATGGCCGCGAGTTTTTTATCGGCGGGCGATCCGAGGATTTTGAAAACGGAGAAAGTGCCCTCGTCCCGGAATGGATTCAGGTTAAAGAGCCGGGCTGCGCGAGGATTAAATTGCTCCACTGTACCATCCGCCCGGCACACCATTTGTGCGTCAGCGGAAGCTTCAAAAAGATGCTTCCACCAGCCGGCGAGGTCCGGTGTGGTATTCACAATGGGCAGGATTTTCATCGCGCAACTGTGCATCTCTGGATCAGCGCATAGCGCGGGTCTGCTTCGCCAAACGCCCTTCGGCGAGACCATCGAATTCAGAGCCGTTCCAGTTGCTCCAGCCCGCGGCAGTCCGATTCCGCGCTACCGCTTCTCAGCAGTACACTATCAGTGACTGAGTTATCGGCTGAATCCGGTTGTGGTTTAACAGTTTTTCGATGAAAGTTGCGTTTAACCGCTGGCCTTCAGGAACTAGCAAAAGGCCGTTATTCGTATAAATTCCCCGGGCCAGAATCATTCCCGGACGCAGCTCAGGCAAACCTACCTCGCGTTCCTTGCGCGGAACAGTGGTGACGCTGAGGGCCTTCAGAAAGGCGCGCACGGCTTCCGGGTCAAAGAGCGAATCGGAGCCGAGTTTGATTTTGTCCACGGTATCCAGATGCGACAACGGGCTGGAAGCGTAGGCCACGGCGACGGCCAGTAGCCGCGCGAGCCACGGAATGTTTTCGCCGACCAATTGATCGGGATAACCTTTGCCGTCGAATCGCTCGTGATGCGCGCGAATGATTTCGCCGACTTTGACGAGATCGCTGGTGAAGCCCGCCAATTCCTGTCCGAGGATCGGATGCTGTTCGACGAGCGCTTTTTCGGCCTGACTAAGCGAGTCTGGATCGTCCTGCCAACGGCGAATGATGTGGCGCGGCACGCCGACGAGACCGATGTCGTGCAGGAGCGCGGCGCTGTCGAGCACGCGGCGTTCATCGGGCGAAAGCGCCTGCACCTCGCCGATGGATTTGCATAATTGCGAGACGCGCCGGGCCTGATTGCCGAGCGACGGATAAAACGTCTGCATCGTGTGAACGCACAATTCCATCGAGCGCACGAGATTGCGCGCGAGCGCTTCGTTCACATCGGCCAATTGCTGGTTCTGTTGCGCGACAAGTTTGACCTGCTGTTCGAGCGAACGATTCAACTCGATCAACTGCGCGTTCATCGATTGGGTCGTTTGCTGAAGATGCGCATTCTGGCAAATCAGGTCATAGCGCTGGACGGCGTTTTTGACCGTGGTGAGAAACTCCTCGCGCAACCACGGCTTGACGATGAAACGGTAAATTTCGCCTTTGTTTATCGCATCGATGACGGTGTCGAGATCAAGCACGGCGGTGACGAGAATGCGCGTGGCGTAGGGCTGAATTTCGCGCGCCTGGCCGAGCAATTCGAGGCCGGTCAGGTTCGGCATGCTTTGGTCGGTAATGATGGCGGAGAATTCGCGCTTCTTGATCTCTTCAAGCGCTGCCACAGGATCAGAAATAGGGACGACTTCGTAGTTTGCGCGTTTAAGGGTTTCCTTGAGCGCAGCGAGGACAATATCCTCGTCGTCTACAATGAGAATCGGCGGCGGGGGTTTGTCGGGGGCAAACTGGCCGGGTAACTTCATGATTTTTCCAGCACGGATTTCAAGCGGGAAACCAAATCAGCGGAGGATGTTTGCAGCGGGATCACGACATTGACTTTGCCCAGGAACGCGGCGTCCATCTCGTCCTGGTTGCAGCCGAGCAAACAAAATGTTTTGAGCGGCGCCAATTCGTTGAAGACGCGGTCACATAACAACACAGGCTCCCGGAAGTCACTCGTGCAAATCATGAGCAAACCGGTGAATTGAAACGCGGGAGAATTCAGGATTTCGAGCGCTTCAGTTTCGGAACTGGTCGGCGCCACATAGAAGCCGCTTTCACGCAGGGTGGCGACGGTGCGATTGAGGAGATCGCCGGACGGGCCCACCGCGAGAACGGTATGCCGTGTGGGATGAATCGTCGGCGTGGCGGCCTCAGCTTCCGTGAAATTAGCGACGGGAAACCAGATATGGAACGTCGTGCCCACGCGTTCCTTGCTTTCCACGGAAATGGCCGCGCCATGTTTTTCAGCGAAGAGGCGCGTGTTGTAGAGGCCGAGACCGGAACCTTTGCCGAGCGGTTTGGTGGTGAAGAAAGGATCGAAAATCGAATTCAACATCCGCTCGGGAATACCCATGCCAGTATCCGTGACGGCAAGGCAAACCGAGGGCAGTCTTGGCAACGCACCCTGGAGATGCCCGGCAGCCGGCGTTTCCTGATGGAAGGAAGTGCGAAAAATGAGGTTGCCGCCGTTCGGCATGGCATCGACGGCGTTCATGGCCAAATTCACAATGACCTGGCGCAGTTCAAAGGCATCAACGTAGATGGGCAGTTGCGCTTTCTCGAGCTGCGTTTGCACGCGCGCGCGGCGCGGCAGGACTTTCTGCAAAACGTCCCCAATCGTGCTGACGATTTCGTTGAGGTCGTGATAATTTTTTTCGCCGGGGCTGCCCTGATGCAATTGACGCAGGCGCATGCTCAACTGGCCGGCCTGCGTGGCGGTGCTGCGAATCAGATTAAGTCCCTGGCGCAACTCGCTCTTTTCGTCGAGCGAGGCTTCGTAGGTTTCGCTCAAGGAAATGATGCCGGTCATGATGTTGCAAAAATCATGGGCGAGACCCATCGTGAGCGTGCCGAGATTTTCCTTCCACGACATGTTCAACAAGCGGCGCTCGGCGATGGTCTGGCGCGTAATGTCGAGCCAGATGCCTTCGTAGCCGATGAGCAGGCCGTTGTTGCTGCGCACGGGCTGCCGATGTTCCCAAAGATAAGTCACCCGGCCGGTCTGCACATGACGGATGCGGAAGGTGCCCGTCATGTCGGCAGGCGAACGAACGCCGTTCCGCAATCGGGCCATGAGCGGCTCGGCATCGGATTCATGGACGACCTGCCAGAAATGTTTTGAATTGCGCCGCCATTCCTGCGCGGAGATGCCGGTGAGTTCCTCGATTTTTGGACTCACAAAGGCGAAGGTAAAATCCGGGCGCTGGCTGAAAATAATTCCGGGCCAGCGATGGCTCAGATTTTCCAATTGGGCCTCGGCGCGGACCACGCGTTGGAACGTATGATGAACCGCGAGGCGGCTCCAGGAAGGTTCGGGGAAAATTTCTTCCAGTTCGCGCGCGAGCGGCACGACGGATTCCAACCGCACAAATTGCAAATCGCCCTGCCGGCAGATTTCCGCTGCCAGCCGGTCGGTGGCGCGGTTCGCACTGGGAAGTTCGAGGCGATCGAACGTCGTATTCTGGGAAAGAAAATCGCGGAATAAAACTTCCCATTCGGGATCGCGCTGGCCGAGAAGTTTCGCCAATTCCTGGCCGGCAAGTTCGCCGGGAGAAGCTTCAAACCAGATGGCAAGGGCGTCATTCGCGGAAATGATCCCTCCCTTTTTGTTCAGGACCGCAATGCCGCCATCCAGCCACGTGGCAGCGGCCGGCGGAGATACGCTGGATTTATCCGCAGGCGGCGGATTCTGGGGGCATCCCGAAGTGCAATTTGATTCAACCATAGCGCCTAGCACCCGAAGGTACTGCACACATCCCGAGTGGTTGTTGATAACGATGCCAGCATTTCTCTCTCCGACCAGAGTAATGTGTCGCGGGAAATTTGGCGAACCTTTTTTGCTGTATCATGTTAGGAAGTAAATTCACTCTCGCGAAACTTCAAGAATGATGTAGCAAATGCCGCCCTCATTAGCACGGATGAGACATATCAGCTTAGGGCACATGCTGGACAATTCTCGGTTACGTGCCTTAAACTCTGTTTGGCTGCGCGGCAGCGATTGATTTGCCACTGCGAAGCCTTTATGTCAGACATCAACTATTCCGGCGACAAGCCCGCGACGCACCCGTCGCCGGAGAGAGAGGTTTCCACGTCAGTTCCGGCACAAGCTCGCGGGAGCGAACAATGGTGGGACCTCGCACCGGATGCCATCGTCGGCCTGAGCGAGCAATGGGAGATACTTTTCGCCAATCGCGCCGCCAAGGAGATGTTTCCAGGGGACGGGCCGATTGAAATCAGCAAACCCGCGTGGCAATGGCCGGCACTGCTGACTGTTCTCGGCAGCCTGCATCTCGACAGGCTCAAATCCGCAAGCAATGGCGAAGGCTTTCGCACACTACGCGCCACTGAGATTGCCCGAAAAGGCGGCTCTCTGTCGCTGGAGGTTTCGATTTCCATTTCGGGCGAGATTGGCCGGCGGATTTTCGTGCTGGTCTTTCGCGACGTTTCCCATCAGCGGCCGGCCGAGTCGAAATTATATCAATCACAGAAGCAACAGGTCGTGGGCGCCCTGGCAGGAGGTATTGCGCATGACTTCAACAATATTTTAACCGCAGTCATTTGCCGCATTGACCTGGCACTGGGGAATCGCGAATTGCCGGACAATGTGCGCGACAATCTTGTTCAGGCGGTCGAAAGCGCCCGGCGCGGCGCGGAGTTGAACACGAAATTACTCTCCTTCAGCCGGCGCGCGGCGACACAGCCGATGCGACTGAACGTGGCGCGGTTGGTGGATGAAACAGCTTTTATTCTGCGGCGCAGCATTGATCGGCGTATCCAGATTCACGTTGTGCCTCCACCCCAGGATTTGTGGTACGCGCTCGGTGACGAGGACCAGTTCATGCAGGTGCTGATGAACCTCTGCCTGAACGCGCGCGATGCCCTGCCTGAAGGCGGCAACCTGACGATTGAATGCGGGAACCGCACGTTCGATTCGCAAAACGCCAGGCCGCCACGGCATCCGGGCGAGTTCGTGCACATTTCTGTTTCTGACACGGGCCACGGGATGGCGCCGGAAGTTCTGTCCCGACTGTTCGAACCGTATTTTTCGACCAAGGGTTTTGGCAAAGGCGCGGGACTGGGACTGTCCATCGCGAACCACGTGGTCGTGGAACACGGCGGCTGGATGGAAGTGGAAAGCGAGCCACAGAAAGGCAGCCGATTTCATGTCTACCTGCCGCGAACGACGAGTGCTTCGCCCGTGCCGAAACTGAAGGAGCACAAAATCGATGGCGGCAGCGTGTTGAAAGGAACGGAAACCATCCTGCTGGTCGATGACGAAACTTCCATTCGTTCCGTGATGATGGCGGCGCTTTCGTTCCGCGGGTTTCGTGTGCTGGAGGCGAAGGACGGCGAAGAAGCGATGCAACATTATCGCCAATCGATGAAGGATATTGACCTGGTGCTGCTGGATCTGCAAATGCCGCGCATGAACGGTTGGGACACGATGGACCAAATCCTGGCGCTGAATCCGCGCGCACGCATTGTGCTGCTGAGCGGCGGTTCGCCCGTTCCGCCGAAGCCCGGTGCGATGGACCGTGCGCTGGGGATTTTGATGAAGCCGTTTGAGAGCGTGCAGCTTCTGCGGGCGATTCGCGAGGCGTTGGACGATCGGAAAATCAGCTAAACTTTTTCAGCGGTTCCAGGGAAGGCATTCATGAAATCGAGATTGAAAGACAGATGGGTTCTGATTACCGGCGCTTCGAGTGGGTTCGGGGCGGCGGCAGCGAAATTATTTGCGGCAGAAGGCGCGAAACTTTTGCTCGGCGCCCGGCGAACGGATCGTTTGGAACGTGTGGCAACCGAAGCGAAAAAAGCGGGAGCACCGGAAGCGCATTTTCAAAAATTAGATGTTTCGCAAACCCCGAGCGTAAATGCGTTTGTGGATTGGGCGCGGACAAAGACCAAACAAATCGACGTTTTGATCAACAACGCCGGCGGTGCGCTTGGTCAGGATACTGTAGCTGAGGGCAAGGATGAGGATTGGGAAACAATGTTGCAAACGAACGTGCTCGGTGTGCTGCGCATGACGCGCGCGGTGTTGCCGCTGATTCCGCACGATGCGGGCAGTTATATTCTCAATATCGGTTCCGTCGCAGGACGCGTGGCTTATGAAGGCGGGGCAGCGTATTGCGCGGCCAAGGCGGGTGAACTGCAAATCACGCGAACGTTGCGGCTCGAATTGAACGGCACGGGGATTCGCGTGGGGACAATTGATCCGGGTTTGGCGGAAACGGAGTTTTCCCTCGTTCGATTTAAAGGTGATGAGAAACGCGCGAAGAAACTTTACGAAGGAACAAATCCGTTGGTCGCGCAGGATATTGCTGAAATTTTAGTCTGGGTCGCGAGCCGTCCGCCGCATGTGAACATCGATGAATTGGTTGTGCGACCGGTGGACCAGGCAGCGATGCATAAGTTGCATCGGCGCAAATAGACCTGGGACCGCCGGCGTCTCGCCGGCGCGGCACAATCGCCGCCGGGACGGCAGCGGTCCCGGGAATCAAATCCCCCGATTCGCCCGCCACAACAGCACTGCGCCCACGGCCTGGAAAATGAGGTTCGGCACCCACATCAACAAATGCGGCGCATATTCCGCGTGCGAGGCCAGAGATTGGCCGAAGACCTGGATGGTGTAATAAATCAGCACGAGAACCAGGGCAATGAAGACACCGACATTTGTCTCACGCCGGTGCACGCGAATGCCGAGGGGAATTCCAATCAATGCAAACCCGAAACACGCGAACGAAAACGCGACTTGCTTATGCATTTGGATGCGGATGGGCTCGGTGAAATCGACCGTGGTTCGGTGGATGAGACGTTTTTTCTTCAGTGGATCACTGACTGAGTTGGTGGTCAGCGGAATCGGCGCGTTGATGCTGCGTTTGCGCAGTTCGTCCTGCAATTGACGGAAGGTCATGTCCGAGACGTCCACGGAGTGTTTGGCCTGCGAACTCAAATCAACAACGAACTTGGCTTCGGTCCCAAAGAAGGAAAGGCCTCCCGGGTAAATGCTCGAGGTGGCGTTCGTGAGGTTCAGGATGAGTTTCTGGTCGTTTGTATCCAGCGTCAAAAAACCGGTCGGGGCGATGATTGTTTTGCTGTTGGTTGGATTCTCCATTTCGTAGACCAGAACGTCTCGCAAATTTTGATTCACGTTTTTGCGCGTAAAAACCGTGTAGGCGGAATCGCCGGGTTTATTGGGCGGAAAATCGACGTATTGACCCTCAGGCAATTTGAAATGCGCGACATCTGAACTCATCTCCGAACGCAAATCGTTGTACGCAACGCGGCATGTGGGTGCGATCTGCATGTTAATAAACGCACATACCACGCACAGGAACAGGCCAAACATCAGGACAGGCGCTGCCAGGGACATCAGACTGATGCCGCTGGCCCTGGCGGCAGTGAGTTCCGAATCCGCGCTGAAACGTCCAAAGACGAGCAACGTGGAAGTCAGCATCGCCATGGGCAGCGCGAAGGCGACTAGAAACGGAACCAAAAGACCGAAGGCCTTGAAAAGTAGCAAGAACGACACCTGGCCTTTAACCACAAGCGGGAGCAACTCGCGCAGGGCGCTGCCAACCAGCAGCACGAAGATGAACACGAGCATCGTCAAAATCAACGAGGCCGTCACCTGGCGGAGCAAATATGTGTGCAGTGTCTTCACGTTCGCGAAGATCAAACTAAAGAGAAGTGATGAAATCGGAAATAGTAAAAACAGGGCGTAAACTATTCGAACATGAAAAAACGACGAAACTTGGTCCGGTTAAGTTAAAAGAAGTGGTGGCAGGACGCGGAATCGAACCGCGGACACAAGGATTTTCAGTCCTCTGCTCTACCAACTGAGCTATCCTGCCAGCCAGGGGACGCATATTGAACTTGGCTTTGCCTCTGATGGCAAGCGGAATTCAACGCGAATTCACTGTCTCACAAAGACGCTTTCCGTCAAATCCATTAAGCGCGCGGGTGTGCGGCATCGTAGGCTTTTTTCAGACGTTCGGTCGTCAGATGCGTGTAAACCTGCGTAGTAACAAGATGGGCGTGGCCCAGTAATTCCTGCACGCTGCGCAAGTCCGCGCCGGCGTCGAGCAGATGCGTGGCGTAACTGTGACGTAGTTTGTGGGGCGTCAACGAAGGATCAAGGCCGGCGGCGGCGAGGTGCTTTTTCAGGCGGATTTGCAGAATATACGGCGCGACAGGCGTTGGCTTCTTTTTTTCAGAAAGGAAAACAGGCGATTGGCCGGACGGTTGTTGCTCCAGAAGACTCCAATATTCACGGATGGCTTTTAGCGCAGGTTCGCCGATAGGCACGAGCCGCTCTTTTTTTCCTTTGCCACGCACACGCACGAGTTGCTCATTCCAATCGATGTCCTCGGCGCGCAGACCGCAGAGCTCGCTCACGCGCAGGCCGCAGGAATAAATGGTTTCCAGCACGGCGACGTCTCGGAAACAAATCGTCGCGGTAACAGGCCGGCCCCTGCCCTGCTCTTTTTTCTCCGTCAGCGGTTTCATGGGCGCGATGAGCAGGTCCGAGATTTGTTTTGCGGTCAGGTATTTGGGCAATCGTTTCTCAAGCTTCGGCAGCGAGATATTTTTGATCGGTGAAACGGAAAGAACACCGTGGCGGATGATGAATTTGTAAAACGTGCGCAAGGCAGAAAAGCGCAGTTGAATCGCAGCGCGGCCAAGATTGTTACGACCCAGGAAACGGAGATAGCCGCGGAAGTCATCGCGCTGAAGCGAATCCCACGCGGGAGCCTGCTTGCGTTCCTCATGGTGCCAGCGGGTGAATTCCGACAGTGCGTCGCGATAATTTCGCTGCGTGTAGGCCGAAGCGCCACGGTCAGTGGCGAGGTGCGTCAGGAATTTTTCCACCCACTTATCAGTCTTCGGCTCGGCGCTCACGAGTTATTACTCACCTTCGCGGGGCGGGAATTCGAAGGTGATTTTGCCTTTTTCGTCCATGACGAGATAAGCGGGGAACGGCTTGCCGGCTTTGGAAATAAATTTGTCCAGCAAATCCGATTTGCCCTTCTCCAAAAGTTTCTGTGCCTGTTCGACGGCAATTGGTTGCTGCAAAATTTCTTTGCCGATCTTGAATGTGCAGCGTTTCTTCTCCGCCTGGCTGCGTTCGCAAATATAGCCAGCTTCCGTATCAAAAACTTTCCCGCCGCATTTCGGGCATTTGCCGATGGGCTCCTTGCCGGTGAAATCAATTTTCGGCGGCGGCTCCTTCGCCGCGCCATTTTTGGCTTTGCGCTCGCGCGGAACGAATTCGAAGCTGACCTTGCCTTCCTTAAACGCGAGAAACGCCTCAAATTTGCGGCCGGTTTTTTTCGAAACGAAGCCTTTGAGGAGATCGGTTTTTCCTTCGGCCAGGAGTTTCTTCACCTGCTCGGGTGAAATTTCCTGCTGCAAAATGATTTTGCCGGTGCGGAAATCGCAGGTCTTGTCCGGTCCGACCGATTTCTCGCAAACGTAATTCATGCCCACGTCGAACACGCGCGCTCCACACTTCGGGCATTTGCCGATAGGCTCTTTGCCAGTGAAATCAACGGGCGCGGCCGCCTCGCCGTTTTCACCCTGTTTTTCCTGGCCGAAATCAAATTCAACTTTGAACTCGGGCGTCAATTTGATGACGGCGGCAAACGGAAAGCCCTGCTTGCTGCGGAAGCCCTGCAACGGGCCGATTTGCTTGTCGCGAATCAGGGTTTCGATTTCTGAGAGCTCAAACATGCGCCCGCCCAGCGTTTTGCGAATGGAGAAATCGCATTTGGCGCATTGAAATTCTTTATATTTCTCGTGAATTTCACCGCCGCATTTCGGGCAGGGAATTCTGAGGGTGCCAAAATCGCCGGGGATGGTATCGAGTTCGAATTTCTTCGCGCGATCCACAATATGCCGCGTCATGTCCGCAATCTCGGACATGAATTCATCGCGGCTTTTTTTGCGGCGCTGAATCTGGTGGAGCTTAAACTCCCAATCGCCGGTCAATTCTGGCTTGGTCAACTCCGGAATGCCCAGGCCATTGAGCAGTTCCATCAAAGAGAAAGCCTTGGCTGTAGCCTGAAGTTCGCGAGCGTTCCGGACAATATATTGCTCGTAAATCAAACCTTCGATGATGGACGCGCGCGTCGCCGGAGTGCCAAGGCCCTTCTCGCGCATGGCTTCGCGAAGCTCATCGTCCTCGACGAGCTTGCCCGCGCCCTCCATCGCGCTCAGCAGCGTGGCTTCCGTGTAGCGCGGCGGCGGCTTGGTCTGGAGCTGTTTGACTTCGACGGCGCTGGTCTTGACGTTTTCGTTCGGCTTGACCGGTGCAAGGTTCGCGGCGGAATCTTCGTCCTGCGCTTCCTTGCCGTAAACCGTGAGCCAGCCGGGTGTGACGAGCACTTTTCCAGTGCTCTTGAACGGCTCGTTTTCAACGCGCGTGATCCGGACAGTTTCCAGAAATTCCGCCGCAGGATAAAAAATCGCCAGGAACCGTTTCGTAACGAGGTCGTAAAGCTTCTGCTCCGGCTCGCTCAAGCCCTTCGGCGCCTGTGTGGTCGGGATGATGGCGAAGTGATCGGAAATTTTCGCGTTGTTGAAAATACGTTTATTGGGCTTGACCCAATCGCTTTTCAAAATCGTCCCGGCGAAGGTCGCGTAATTCGTCCCTTCCAGCATGCCGAGAACATTCTTCACCGTGCCGAGATAATCTTCCGGCAGAGCGCGCGAATCCGTTCTCGGATAGGTCAGGACTTTGTGTTTTTCGTAAAGCGCCTGCGCGAGACCCAGCGTGTTTTTGGCGCTGAAACCGAAGCGTGAATTGGCGTCGCGCTGCAGGCTGGTCAGGTCGTAGAGCAGCGGCGAAAGCGACGTGGTCGGCTTGCTTTCCTCCGTGACGATACCAGTTTTGCCAAGGCATTTATCGCGGATGGCTTCGGCGCGATCTTTTTCCCAAATGCGCTCGGGCTTGAGCTGATCGTCGCCCTCCTTGTCCGCTTTGGAAAATTTCTCATCGAACCAGCGGCCGATGTATTGGCCGGCGGCGGCATCGAAGGTGCCAATCACTTCCCAATAGTCGCGCGGGACAAACTTGCGAATTTTATGCTCGCGCTCGACGACGATGGCAAGCGTAGGCGTCTGCACGCGACCGACGGTCGTTTTGAAAAAGCCGCCGGACTTGGAATTGAAGGCAGTCATGGCACGCGTGCCATTGATGCCCACGAGCCAATCGGCTTCCGACCGGCTGAAGGCGGCATCGGCCAGCGGCAACATGCTGCCGTCATCGCGCAATTTCGCAAAGCCGTCGCGGATCGCAGCGGGCGTCATCGATTGCAGCCAGAGGCGTTGGATGGGCTGCTTGGCCTTCGTGTATTTAATAATGTTGCGGAAAATCAATTCGCCTTCACGCCCGGCGTCGCATGCGTTGACCAGCATGTCGACGTCCTTTCGCTTGATGAGCTTCGTGAGGACTTTGAGGCGGCTTTCGCTTTTCTCAATCGGACGCAGATCGAAGTGTGGCGGAATCACCGGCAAGGCCTTGAAAGTCCATTTGCCGCGCGTGGCCTCCACGCCCTCGGGCGCGACCAATTCAAGCAGATGGCCTACGGCTGACGAGACGATATATTGATCGCTCTCGAAATAGTCGTCGACTCTCTTGAAACCGCCGATCGCCTTGGCAATATCACCGGCAACCGAGGGCTTCTCTGCGATAATTAATGCTTTGCCCATCTTTTAATGTGCACGTTTTTCACGAAAAGTAAGCAATCTTCGTGCAAGTTCGCGGAAAGTGGCTCAAAGCTTTCTCGATGTCAAAACTTCGTTTATTTTCCCCAAAAGAGCAATCCGGGGTAAAAAGCCACCAGTTACCAGTCATTTTCCGATACAGAACTGGCTGAAAATCATATCCAGAAGATCCTCGGTGGCGGTCTTGCCGACGATCTCCCCTACGGCGTTTACAGCGATGCGCAGGTCCATGGCCGCAAGTTCCAGAGTGGCTCCCGAGCGCAAAGCAGCGATGGTCCGCATCGCGGCATCACGCGCGCGAGTGAGCGCGTCCTGATGCCGGGAATTGATCATGACCTGAAGCATTTCGGTTTTAATTTCGCCGGACCAGATCAGATTTTTGATGGCGTCTTTGAGGGGCTCGATTCCTTTGCCGCTGATGCAGCAGACATTCACCATCGGTAAATTAGAGTTCCCGCACTGCCCTGTTCCATCAGGCAAATTCAACTTGGGGGGCAAATCAATCTTGTTGCGGACGAGGATGCGTTTCTTATCGGCGAATTCGGTGAGATAATTTTTGTCGGCATCGGTGAGTGGTTCGGAGACGTCCAGGACGTGCAAAATAAATTCCGCCTTCTGCAAACTTTCGCGACTGCGGCGAATGCCTTCGATTTCAATTTCATCCCGCGCCTCGCGCAGGCCGGCGGTGTCGATGAATACGACCGGCAGGCCGCGGATGTTCGCCGTCTCTTCGATGGTATCGCGCGTGGTGCCGGGGATGGGCGATACAATGGCGCGGTCATGGCCTAGGAGTTGATTGAGCAAACTGGATTTGCCGGCGTTCGGCCGGCCGATGATGGCCGCACGAATGCCGCGGCGAAGGATTTGGCCCTCGTTCGCAGTCTGCAGCAATTCGTCCATGAACGCGACGCCGCGTTCGAGACGCCCGAGCAATTGATCCTTGGTCTCCTCCGCGATGTCTTCCTCCGGAAAATCAATATACGCCTCCACGTGCGCGAGCGTTTTCAGCATGTCATCACGGAGCTCGTTGATGCGCTGGGAAAGTTTGCCGGCGAGCTGTTCATTAGCGGCGCTCAGGGCGAGTTCCGTGCGGGAATGAATCAAGTCGGCGACGGCTTCGGCCTGCGCAAGATCGATGCGTCCATTGAGAAACGCGCGCCGGGTAAATTCGCCAGGCTCGGCCAAACGCGCGCCCGCCACGAGCGCGGCATCGAGGACCATCTTCGCGGGCAGGATGCCGCCGTGACAGGTAATCTCCACAACGTCTTCGCGCGTAAACGTGCGCGGCGCGCGCATCACCGCGACAAGAACCTCATCAATCGTTTTTCCATCGCGAGCAATGTGGCCAAATTGAATCGTGTGCGATGCCGCGGCAGAAGGTTTCGCAGAATGTTTCCCTACGGGAGAAAAAATGGAATCTGCGATCCCGAGCGCCTTCGTTCCGGAAATGCGAATGACAGCAAGCCCACCCTCGCCGATGGGCGTGGCTATGGCGGCTATGGTATCATCAAGCATGAGAGAATGTTAAGGGAGGAATGGTGAATGTCGATTATCCAATCCTTCTCGTTCTCGTCCTCGTTCTCGAAATACTTTCATAAAATCGAGGGCGAGGACGAGAAGGAGAACGAGGACGAAAAATTTGCCGCCGAGGCGGCGGCAGTCCCAAGGTCAATCTCCCAGGCAATTCCCGCGGGCGATTTCGGTGACACGCCCCTCCAGCCAAAGCCGCGCCTTCTCGTAACTTTTCTTATGCAGAAAGTGGAGCAGATTTGGCGAGGCGTCCTTGGGAAGCTGGCGGGTCAATTCATCGAGGCGCGAAAAAATCGGGAGCAGACTGGGCTTCGGATTTGCCGTAGGCATCGCTTTCACGGCGGTATCCAGTTCGACAAGAGATTGAAGAATGGCGCGTTCGGTTTCGCTCATTTCAAAAGTGATATTTGTCCAACTGCTGCAGGAATGGGAGGTGCGCTGCGATCTTCGCCATGAACATGTCGAGTTTGCCGAATTTACCCTCAAGATAGCAGAAAGTGAGAAACCGCACCAGGCCGCTCACCATGGCGAGCAGCACGGTGCTGGTGAGATACAAACCGAGCGCGTGAGGCGGGTCCGGCAACATGACCTTGGGAATGCCCATATACAAAATCGATGCCGAAAGCAAAATCCCCGCAACCCACATGGCCCAATAAAGCCACCCTGAAACACCGGGAAACATGTCGAAGATGTGCAGAACAAAAACCGTGCTCAGCCCATAGGCAGTGACGGTGAATGTCTGATTGAAGTTATTGCGGCCATGAAAAGTTTCGCCCAGGCCTTTGATTATTTTGGCGCCCGCCACTACGACCAGCAAAAACAGCAGTAACTGGAGGACTTCAAAAATGAGAGCCGCAGAATTTGGAAACGTCCTGACCAGCGAAACGACGCCGTGCGGTTTGCCCCAATGAACGAGCCCATATCCCTCGGCCACGGCGCCAATCAGCCACAGCGGAAGCAGGTATACCAGCAATATCACAGGCCATTTGCGTTTAGCTGCAACAATTCCATCCCAGGTCGCCGCAGGGTCCAGAACCAACAAAAAAGCCTTAATCATCGCGCAAAGTGTTAACGGGCGGAATCGCCGCTGACAAACTAATATTCAAGAAATTGACACTGGGCGGGCGGCTGCGTTCAGGGAAATAATGCCATACCATGAATAAAACTCACGATTTCACTTTCGCGTTGCAAATGGCTGTGGTTAACTCGCGTCGATGAACGTTGACCTCGGCATCTGGGGAAAGCTGACACGCATCGTGATCGGCCTTTTGTTCATTGCAGCGCTGGGGATGCTCTGGCAGTGCTATCTTCCCAACATCAAACAGAATGAGCGCATGCGCCGCAACGCTCTAAGCCTCGACACTCAAATCCAAAAGGAAGAAGCCACTCAAAAGCAACTCAAGGCTTCCATCGATACCCTGCGCTACGATACGAATGCCGTGGAACGGCTGGTGCGCGAGAAATTGCGCTACGCCAAGCCGGGCGAGAAGATTGTGGTATTCGAGCCGGGAACCAACCAGGTCGCGCGCTAATCGCGTCAGACCGTCATGATTTCCTTTTCCTTGGTCGCAATATGACCATCAATCTTGCCGATGTAATCATCGGTCAACTTCTGCAAATCTTTTTCCGCCTGCTTCACTTCGTCTTCCGTCGTGCCGCTGTCATGCGCATGTTTCTTGATTTGTTCCATGGCATCGCGGCGGACGTGACGGACAGCCACGCGACCGTCTTCGGCCATTTTTTTGATGATCTTGACGAATTCCGTGCGCCGTTCCTGGCTAAGCTCGGGAAAAAAGATGCGGATGTTCTTCCCTTGAATGGCAGGCGACAGGCCGAGATTGCTTTTCTGGATGGCCTTTTCAATCGGATGCAGTGAATTGACATCCCACGGTTGGATGGAGAGCGTGCGCGGCTCGGGCGTGGTGATGCCGGCCAACTCGCGAATGCGCATGTTCGACCCATAGACTTCCACCATGATGTTTTCGACCAGGCTGGCGGACGCCTTGCCGGTGCGCACGCCGGCGAATTCGTTCACGACCACCTGCTCGGTCTTTTCCATCTTTTCCTCTGCCTCCAGCAAAATGTCGTCAAGTGCCATAAGTGCGGAAAACCTAGCAAAGCAAGGCGAGGCTGTATAGTAGCAACTGGCCACGAACGTCCGTGACGAAATCAATGCCACAGCCAACTCGAAATCCGAAACCTTTTGTCAGGGATTCACCCCATTTTGACATTTAGCCACTTAGGTGAAAGTTAAGGCATGAATTTCAAAGACCCGATGAAAAGGTTGTTGAGATGCGCGAGAACTGGAAAGTTCTTTCGGGCAAACGGACGCTGGACCAAACGCGTGGATCGAGCGCTGAATTTTCCCCATCTGATGCACGCCGTTCACACCTGCCTGCTGCACGGGCTCAAGGACATGGAATTGGTTCTCCAATTCGAAGGTCGGCGGGAAAAGAGATTGCCTTTGAGGGCTCGGTAAACTTCTACGGCGATTTAAAAAATCGCTTTCAGATCTGCCGGCAAAGACGCCGGCAGCACGTCAAGACTTCTTCACCTTTTCGATGCTTCTGAGGAAAACTGCTTGTTCAATTTTGTCTCCGCGTTCTCATTTGTGAGCCTTTCGCGCGCGCGCAAAACCGCCATTCCTACCACTGGTGGATAAGCTTGATCCGTTTTCATTCGCGGCTCGACGTATTCGATAATTTCAAACAGCAGCCGGTTCGCGTCCTCATAACCCAGGCCAGTGAGTTTCACAATGTAACGCGTGGCGCGATCGATGAGTTTCAAATTGCTCGGCACGACCCAAATCATGTAATTGCCCATCACCCGCCCGAGGCGAACCATCGTGCAGGTGGAAAGCGCGTTTAAGAGCATTTTCACTCCGGCCCGAGTGACGCCATCGAGCAGGAAATCCGTCGACGGACACGGCACCAGAATTGGAATCGAATCCGCATTCCGCTTCGCCATCGTCTCCCGAACCGTTTCGAAATCTTTTTCCGCTCCAAAATAGATAAAAGCGCTTCGCGTGGAGGGAATATAGGTCGCCGTGAAAAAACTTTCTGCCAGGCGGCCATCTTCCTGTCTGGAAAAAACAGCAACCGCGCAGTCATTCGCTTTTAGCCTTCGATAACTCAGTCCATCCAAACCAATTTTAAATCGCATCAACTCAGCCCGGCTTATCTTTCGAACCGTCTCATGCGTTCGCGCGAGCTTTTCCGGCTCCACTAACACCGTTATCTCGCCGAAGCTCCATTCCACGCAATTCGCCTCGCGCTTGAGGATTTGCCGCCATGCATCCGAAGTCTCAGCGTAAGGCAAAAACAAAAATGCCCAGGACTCCGTCGCGGTCGTATCGTCAAATTTTCGGAATGGCGGCGTGCAATAAGTCGGCGAGCGTTCGGTGGTGTCCGTCAGCACATCGATGCCAAATTGATCGGCGTAATAATTATTTTTATGCCCTGCGCGGTAGACAGATTCTTCGAGCGCGACCAATTTGGCCAGTTGAGAAAGCACTTCCGGTGACCGCAACGCTGCGTGCATTTTGGTCAACTCAGCTAAAAATTGCGTCGGCACCGCGGCTGGATCGGGGTTCGCCACGGTTTTCAGCACCTCCTGCCTGATCGGGCCGGTAAGCATATCTCTCACCACCATCTCCAGCACCGTCAGCAGCACACAGAGCTGAATCGTGGTGGCTTGCATGCGCGTGGAGCCGGTGATTGCCATCGGACCCGTGGTGAGATTGATTTTCTCGATGCGCGCGTCCTGAATCACCTCGCGGCTGCGCTCGACGTGCTCGCAAAGAATGTCGTCGGGATTGTTGTAAACGAAATAAACCTTTGCCCCGACTTCCACACCTTTCCACGCTGTGCCAATGACGAAGGAAGTTTCGCCGCCTTCCGTGATCGCGAAGACAACATCCTTATCCGAGACGCCAAGATCGCCGATTTGTTTTTTTCCGAACGCCGCGAAATCCTCGAAACCTTCGACCGATTTGATCAACGCGAAATCGCCACCAGCCATCACGCTAACGGCACGGCTGGCGAAATCTTCATGATGACGGCGCAAACCTCTATCCGCCATTTTTTGCCAAAAATCGCGCCAAATGGAAACCAGCAGGATACTCAGCCGGCCGGTCGAGCCGCAGCCCGTAAAGAAAATTTTTCCACCAGCCGCCAGCGATCGCCAAATCACTTCCTTGATTTGTCCCGCCCTGCCCGACTCCACAAACTCGCGGTATTTGGCAATCACGTCGTTGTCGACCTGAAACAACAAATCCAATGCCTTGGAGATATCTTCCTTCGCGACCTCACTCAAATCCACCGTGACCGGATGTGATGATTCCGTTACCAGCGCACCCAGTTTGAACTGGCCGCTGATTTTCAAAAATTCTTCTGATCGTTTATCCGATGTTGCACTCATGATTTTTCAAGAAAGGGAATTTCCGCCAAAATCGTGTAACGAGAACCGCCCGATGAGAGTTCGCTGCGAATTAATTCAATATGGCTTGCGGTCCACTCGCCGAAAAATGGATCGGTGATGCTGTTGACGGCTTTTGAAAGAGTCTCCGATTCGGAACGTCGAATATGCTGAATGCGTCCGAGCGTGATGTGGCCGGTGAAAGCTTTCTCCTTCGCCGACACGGGAGCCCCGGAATCGGCGGCAAAATCTTTAACGCTTGCTTCCACCATTTTTTGAACTCTTGGCAGTGCATCCTTTTCATCATGCACACCAACCCAAAGGACACGCGGCACACGTGCGCCGGGAAAAAACCCTGTTTTTTCAGCACGCAAATGCAGCGTTTCCGCGCTGCGACAAGCAGCACGCAAAGCTTCAATCAATTCATTCACTCGCGTCTCAACCACATTGCCCAAAAATTTCAGCGTTAGATGAAATTGCTCGCGTTTGGTCCAGCGCACTATGTTTTTCGGCGTTGCGCCGCGCAATTGTTGTTGCGCCTTTTCAATCCGATCTTTCACATCCTCTGGCGGAGAAATGGCGATGAACAATCGCAAAATACCCGCACTCAATCCTCCATCCTCTATCTTCAATCCTCCATCTTCCATATCACGGCAGCGGCTCACCTCGCGCGGCATTGAGGAGACGGTACCATTCCTCACGCGTCAGGTCGACATCGGCGGCTTTGGTCGCTTCGCGAATCCGGTCCGGATTGATGGAGCCGACGATGGGAATAATTTTGCTTGGGTGCTTCAAAAGCCAGGAAAGCGCGATCACCGTGCGACTCACGCCACGAGCGGCCGCGACTGCCTCCAGGTCGGGTAGAAATTTTTCCGGGCGATAACTTTCCTGCGGTTTCAAAAGCCGCTTTGCGCCATCGCCAATCAATCCCGCCGCGAGCGGGCTCCACGCCATCGGCGTGATTTTTTCAGCCATGCACTGATCCAGCGTGCCATCCGTAAAAGCGTCGAGCTTCGCCAGGCTGATTTCTACCTGGTGGATAATCAGGGGCCGGGAAAACGCCTTTTGCAATGCGGTCACAAGGCTTGGGCGAAAATTGCTGACCCCGAAAAAACGAACTTTGCCCGCCAGGCGCAATTGCTCAAAGCCCTTCACAATATCCGCCGGGTCGGCGAGAAAATCCGGCCGATGCAGCATGAAAATATCGATCGCATCAACGCCAAGCCGCTTCAGCGATTCCTCACAGGAGCTGACTATGTGTTCCGCGGAAAAATCCCAGCGATTCGGCGAGTCCGGATTGGGATGGCCGCCATGGCGCACACCGCATTTCGTGAGGATCAAAACGCGCTTGCGCATTTCCGGAATTTCCCTGAGCGCCGCGCCGAGAATTTTTTCCGCCTCGCCACCGCCATAAATATCCGCGTTATCGAAAAGCGTGTAACCGGCCTCGTAGGCGGCAGTCACGGCGCGACGGCCTGTTGTGGGGTCTTCCTTGTTGCTCGCCAAACGCCAGCAGCCATAAGCGAGACAACCACTCGTCATCGGTGTGTTGCCTAATGAAATCGTGCGCACAAGTTTGCGAAAGTATGCGCGGAGGCGGTTTTCGGAAAGGAGGAAATAAGGGCAGTCGCAATTGGACCGGGCCGGAGCGCGGCTGTGCTGAAAGCCAGCCGCAGCAGAGAAGCCTTTGCCGACGGATCAAACAATCCGCATTTATCAAATTGCTGGGGCTGGTCTTCGACACAGCCGCGCTCCGACATTCCCAAAACTTGCGTTTCAAAACTTTTGAGGCAAGCTGCCGCGGTTGAAAAAAATTTCGCCCAAAGCACTTCTTCGCGGCCGCCTTCCATTCGCCATCGTCGCCGGACTTTTGCTCGGGCTGGCCTTTCCCGACGTCGGCATCGCGGGTTTTGCGTGGATTGCCCCGGGGCTCATTCTTGCAGCAGCACTCGGCAAGCGTGACGCGCAAGCGTGGCGTATCGGCTACGTGGCGGGCCTGGCGCATTATCTTCTATCGCTCAGTTGGCTGTTGAATATTCCCGTCACAGGGTTTCCCATTCTCGGCTGGGCTGCGCTTGCGGCATTCCTGGCGCTGTTCCCGGCAACGTGGGTTTGGCTGTCGCTCAAAGTATCAGGTGTCAGGTATCAAGTGTCAGGCGTGACGTGGGTGGAGGGTTTGCGGAGCATCATGCAACTGAATTGGAGCGAGCGCATGTCGTGGGCGCTGCGATCGGCGGCGATCTGGGTGGCGCTGGAAATGTTGCTGGCGCGGATTTTTGGCGGTTTCCCGTGGAACCTGCTCGGCGATTCGCAATATCGCATCGTGCCGCTGATCCAAATTGCGTCCTTTACGGGAATTTACGGCGTGTCATTTATCATGGTGTGGACGTCGGTCTCTCTGCTGTGCGCGGCGGCGTCCATTCTCGGGAAGCCATCGCAACGTTCGCCGTGGATGGCGGAAATCATTTTACCATTCACCGTCGTGGTAGTCGCGTTCTTCTACGGCTTCCATCAACTGGCGCAACCAACGCAAACAACAACAAATCGCGAATTGAGAGTCGCGCTGGTTCAGCCGGGCATTCCGCAGACGTTAATCTGGAATCCCACAAACGACATCATGCGGTTTCAGGATTTGCTGCATCTTTCCGCGGACGCCATGACGAACAAACCGGACGTGGTCATCTGGCCGGAGGCCGCGCTCCCGGGCTTGCCGCGATATCAGGAGGAATTCGCAAATCCGATTTCCGCGCTCGCGCACGATAACCAGGCATGGATGATTATCGGCGCCGATGACGCCGCGGCAACGGAGACGGAAACCAATTATTACAACGCGAGCTTCCTCATCAATCCGGACGGCAAGCTCGCGAACTATTATTGGAAGCGCGGGCTCGTGATTTTCGGGGAATACATCCCGCTCGTAAAATGGCTGCCCTTCATTAAATGGTTCACGCCCATCACGGGAAGTTACACCGCTGGAGACAAACCGGTACAGTTCGAACTCTCGAACCGGGAAAATGTAAAATTCCAAACCTCCGTCTTAATCTGTTTCGAAGACGTTTTTCCGCATCTCGCACGTAAGAGCGTGGAGCCGGACACGGATTTTTTGGTGAACATCACGAACGATGGATGGTTCGGCCAGGGCGCCGCGCAATGGCAGCAAGCCGCGGCGGCGACGTTTCGCACGGTCGAAAACGGCGTGCCGCTCATCCGCTGCGCCAACACCGGCCTGACGTGCTGGATCGATGCCCACGGCCGCTGGCAACGAAAGTTCACGGATAAAGACGGAAGCGTCTACGGCGTGGGCTTCATGCTGGCCACGATTCCCCTGCCCGACCACCATCCGCAGACGTTTTACAATCTGCGCGGCGATTTATTCGGATGGGCCTGCGTGGCACTGGCGGTGATGGCTGTGGCCGTGAGTTTTGCACGCTCCAAAAAGAACGCGCCTGCCGACGCGCCGCGTGCCAATCCCTGAGTTGTGCGCGGGTTTGTTGAATTTCCTCCGGCGTGAAATTCCCACTGAGCTCCATCGTGCGGAAAATTTTTGCCGCACGATGGAGATCAGAGCAATAGATGGCATGCGCCTCGGCCAGTTTTATCCACGCGTCAAAATTCCTCGGCTGCTCGCGCGTCGTGTTTTCCAGAAGTTCAATCCCGGTCGCCAACTGGCCATTCTTCAGCAATTCATCCACTGAAACTTCTGTCATCACCGCGGTGGCAACTGGCGCAGAATTAATGGTGGCAGCCATGGCGGGTTGTCCTCCGCTCTTCCTTCTTTCGAGCGCGCCGGCGTACCATTCTTCAATGGAACGTTCGGCGTATTTGATAAATGCCGGACGCAGGCGCGGACTCTTTTTATCGGCGAGCTTAAGGAAGGCAAGGGCCTTATTGGGCTCACTCAAATCCTCGGCATACACACGTATCAACAGCAGCATGGCCGGCCAATTTTCCGGCTGCCCGGCAATGATGCGTTTCAGCAGAGCTTCAGCTTCGGTGAATTGCCCGAATTCCCGCAGACGGCAAGGTTCGGCCAGCACGGGTGAAGTCGAAATGGATTCGAGATTATTTTGGTAAAGGTGGTACAAGGTAGCATCCAGTGCCTGCGGGCTGGCATCGCTTGAAGCCTGAAGCCTCTCGCACAACTCCAGCGCTTCAGGGGTGCGGCCTTCGCGGACGAATTGCGCGAGCAGATCGAGATTGCGATGAGTTTCTTTCGGATCGAAGGCGCGCTTGTCCTCCGGATCCATCGCCTTGTGAAACAGTTGCGACCCGAACTCCGCGCCGGTACTCGCCCAATAAATCCCAATAACCACAAAAGCCATTATGGCGAAATAACCATTGATCATCACGGACGAAAGTAGCACTGCGGTGATGCCACAACGGATCGTGCGATGAACAAGGTCACCTTTTGGGTGCTCACCCGTAACGCGAGGATCATAACCGCTCAACCACCACGCCGCTGCAACCCCCAGCGCGATGAAAACAAGATCCGAAATCAGGTTCATGGCTCAAGGCTTCAAAAGCGCTTCAGCATGTTTGCGGGCGGCATCGGTTTCGCCCCCCAACATCCGGGTCAACTCCGTCACGCGCTCCTTTTTATTCAGCAAAGAAATTTCCGAAATCGTCCGGCCGTCCTTCACCTGTTTCGTGACGACATAATGCGCCGTGCCGGCGGCAGCCACTTGCGGCAAATGCGTGATGCACAGCACCTGGCGCTTGTCCGCAATCTGGCGCATTTTCTCGCCAACAGCCTTGGCAGTTTCTCCGCCGACATTGGCGTCTACCTCGTCAAAAACAAGGATCGGAATTTCATCCTCCGCTGCTAACACAGTCTTTAATCCCAGCATGACGCGGGCCAATTCCCCGGAAGAAGCGATGGCGCGCAACGGCTTGGCAGGTTCGCCGGGATTGGGGGCAAATTGGAATTCAATGGTGTCGAGGCCGGTTGTGTTCCGTGCTCCGTGTTCTGTGAGTTCGTTTTGCGATATCGTCGTGATGGCAACGTCAAATTTACTTTGTTTGAAACCCAAATCGGCGAGCTGTTTGCTGACGGCTTTAGCGAGTTGCGGGATCACTTTTTTGCGTTTGGCGGAAAGGTCCTTGCCTGCGCGCAAAATCTCGGAATCGATTTTCGCAAGCGCGGCGTTCAATCGCGCGAGTTCTTCATCCCGCTGTTCAAGGTTTTGCAATTTTCGTTTTGCCTCATCGCCAAACGCGATGACATCCGCGAGCGCAGAACCATATTTGCGCTTGAGTGTGTGAAGCAGATTCAGCCGCTCCTCCAACTCCTGCAGCCGCTCCGGATTTAGATCCACCTTGTCCACGTAATGCGAGAGGCCGGCCTGCAAATCCCTCAGCGCGCTCACAGCCTGCTCGTGCTGCGACAAAATCTCCGCCGCACTGGGATCGATGCGTTGCAATTCCTGGAGCGTGCGGCCCACAACCCCGGCTTGGGTCAGCAGCGAGCTTTCGTTTTCCGCGAGCAAATCGAGCGCGGCCTGGCTGAGTTGCAGCAGCTTCGCCGCGTTGCTGGCGCGCGAATGTTCCTGTTCGATTTGATCATCTTCGCCGGGTTGCAAACGCGCGGAGCCAATTTCACTCACTTGAAAACGAAGCAGGTCAAGTTGTTGCGCGTAGGTTTTTTCGTCGATGATCAACGCCGCCTTTTCACTTTCGAGCGCGACGTGGCGTCGGACCAATTCACCGAAGGTGTCGCGCTCTTTTTGCAGCCCGCCAAATGCATCGAGAATGGCCAATTGTTTAGCCGCATGGAGCAGCGATTGATGCTCATGCGGGCCATGCATGTCCACAAGCCATTCGCCTATGGTGGCGAGCGCTGCGAGCGTCGTCGGTGAGCCGTTGACGAACTGACGATTCGCGCCTGCGCTCGTGAAGACACGCTTGAGAACGAGTTGGTTGTCCTCGCAGGGTTCAAGGCCGTTTTCCTCCAGGAAAGCATTCAACAGCCCTCGCGACGCGCCCAGAATGGAGACATCCACCGCGGCCTCCACCGAGCAGCTATCGCTGCCGCTGCGGATAAGCGTACGGTCGGCACGTTCGCCGAGGACGAGATTCAGCGCGCCGATGATGATGGATTTGCCCGCGCCGGTTTCGCCGGTAATGACGTTGCAACCCGGCTGGAGTTCCAGCGTGAGATCGGCCACGAGGGCGAGGTTTTTGATGCGCAGCGTCGTCAGCATTTTCGGACGCCACAGATAAACACAGATGAACGCAGATGCAAAACAAATGGGTTCTGAAAATTCGTGAAATTCGTGGAATTCGCGCCCTCGATTCTGTTAACTTCAAATCTCATGGCGTTTGAATTCACTTTTTTAGGCACCGGCACCTCACAGGGCGTGCCGCTCATCGGCAAGGAATACCCCCCGGAATTTTTGGCGAATCCCAAAAACTGGCGCACGCGGCCTTCGATTTACATTGCCACGGACAAAACCAAGCTCGTCGTGGACACCACGCCGGAATTTCGCCTGCAATGTTTGCGCGAAAAATTAAACTGGCTCGATGCGGTGATTTTCACGCACGCGCATGCGGATCACGTAATGGGGTTGGACGATTGCCGGCGTTTTTGCGATTTGCGCGGCGGCAACGCCTTGCCCGTTTACGCCGATGCCCGGACGATGGAAGCTCTGAAGCGCATTTTCATTTACGCCTTTCACGACGGCCCCTGGCCCAAAGGTTATTTCATTCCCGAACCGCACATTGTCGACGGACCGTTCACGCTCGGCGATTTGGAAATCACTCCGTTGACGCTGCCACACGGTTCAATGAACACAAACGGCTATCTCTTTGTCCAAAATGGAAAGAAATGTCTGGCTTACATGAGTGATTGCAAAGAAGTGCCAATGGACGTGGTCGAGAAAGTTCGCGGTGTGGAAGTCGTGGTGCTGGACGCGCTGCGTAAAGCGCCGCATCCGACCCACATGAGTCTGGATGAAGCGCTCACCACCGCGCGACGCATCGGCGCAGGCCGGACTTATTTCACACATTTGACACACGATTATGATCATGATGTCTCACAAGCAGAGTTGCCGCCCAGCGTCATGCTGGCTTACGACGGCTTGAAGGTCGATTGCACGGGCAAAAACTTGTGAGTCGGGCTACTTCGAGGTAATATCATCCGGCAAATTCATGCGAAATTTTTTGACCATAACGCTATTTCTTGCCACCGCGTTGACGCTTCAGGCAGCCAATCCGGGTGACGAGGTGATTGTCGTTTACAACAAACGCATGCCGGGATCCAAGGATGTGGCGGCACATTACGCCGAAAAACGCAAGGTGCCTGCCAGCCAGATTTTTGGGTTCAACCTGACCACAAACGAAGACATCTCGCGCGAGGAATTTCGCGATCAACTTCAAAAACCGCTCGCGAAGGAACTTGAGTCGAAGAAACTCTGGCACATCGGCTCGGAGATTTATCCCGGCACGAATGGCCAGCCGGGTAAAGTGGTCTGGCGCGTAAAACAATCAAAAATTCGTTATGCCGTGCTTTGTTACGGCGTGCCGCTGCGCATTGCGGAGGATCCCAGTCTCAAGGAGGAAGTTCCGGAGATGCGGCCGGAATTGCGGCGGAACGACGCCGCAGTCGACAGCGAACTGGCGATGCTGCCGTGGATCGAAGAACATCTCCCGGTCACCGGCCTCCAAATAAATTCGAGCTACACCACCACCAATGCAGCATGGCTCCATCCGACCAACGGCATCCTGTTGGTGACGCGTCTCGACGGACCGAACGCGAGCATCGCGCGCGGCTTGGTGGACAAAGCCATGGAAGCGGAAACCAATGGATTGTGCGGCCGCGCGTATTTTGACTGGCGCGGTGTCGCGACGAATTCGCCTCTCATCGTCGGCGATCAATGGATCATGGCCTCTTCAAAAATCTGCCAGTATTACGGAGGATACGAAACGTTGAACGATACCAATCCCGGCACGTTCCCTGCGGATTTTCCGATGAATCAAACCGCGATCTATTGCGGCTGGTACGACGAAAGTGCTTCCGGACCTTTCGCGCAAAACGATGTTGAGTTCATGCCCGGTGCGTTCGCGTATCATCTGCATTCCTTCAGCGCGGCGACGCTGCGGAGCGCAACGAGAAATTGGTGCGGGCCGTTGCTTACAGAAGGCGCCGCGGCCACGATGGGCTGCGTCGATGAGCCTTTTATCGGCGGGACACCGGATGTATCCGTGTTCCTGGCGCGATGGATTGTCTACGGTTTTACTTTTGGTGAAGCGGCCTACGCCGCGCAACACACGCTTTCCTGGCAGACAACCGTCATCGGCGATCCGCTGTATCGTCCCTTTGGGAAGTCTCTCCAGGCGTTGATCCAGCAGCAGGATCAAACTCATAACAGCTCCATCGAATGGTCGTATTTGCGAGAAGTGAACATCGCGCTCCTCAGCGGCAAACGACCCGCAGAGCTTGCCGCTTCCCTGGAAGTGCTTCCCGCGACAAAGAAAAGCGCGGTGCTCACCGAAAAACTGGGCGACTTGTACGAGGCGCTCGGTAAACCTGCTTCGGCAACGGAAGCGTATGTGAATGCGTTGAAGCTGAACGCCTCGCCGCTCCAGCGCGTGAGGATCCGGCTTGCGCTCGCCGACGAATTAACCGAACTCAACCAGGCAAAAGAAGCGGCGGCTGATTTGAGAGCATTGCTGAGTGACGACCCGGATTATCCCGGCAAACCGACGGTTGAAAGAAAGATTCAGGACCTGGCCGGCAAAGTGGACCAAAAAGAATCCGCCGCCGCACCTTCCGGCGGAACGAATCCCTGATTCCCACCATGGCTGTTTTTTACGACACCCACGCGCACCTCGACTATCCCGATTTCGCGCCTGATTTCAATGAAGTCATCGAACGCGCCAAAGCCGCTGGAATCGTCAAAATGATTTCCATCGGCACCGACTTGGAAAGCAGCCGGCGGGCGATTCAACTGGCGGAAAAATTTTCGTGTATTTACGCAGTCGCGGGGTGGCATCCTTCGGATGTCCTGCGTGCGCCCGAAGATATTCGCGATGATCTACGCCAATTGGCGCGTCATCCCAAAGTCGTGGCCCTGGGCGAAACCGGGCTGGACTATCATCGACTTCCGAGCCAGAACAACGGCAGCGCTGCCGACGACGAGCAATATAAACAGAAACAAGCCTCACTTTTCCGCCAGCACCTGGAAATCGCGGCGGAAATGAAATTGAATTGCGTCATCCATCAACGCGATGCGCTGGAAGACACGCTCGCGCAGCTTCAGCCTTTCGCGGATCGCGTGCGCGGCGTGTTTCATTGCTTTGCCAACGACGCCGCAGCGATGAACCGTATCGTCGCCATGAATTCCATCGTGAGTTTCACGGGCATTTCAACGTTCAAGAACGGCGAAAACGTGCGCGAAACCATCGCCGCCACGCCGCTCGGAAAATTCATGCTGGAAACGGATTGCCCCTATCTCGCACCGGTGCCCTATCGCGGCAAGCGCTGCGAACCGGCCTACGTGAAAGAGATTTCGGAAGTCGTCGCGCAGGTCAAAAAATGTTCGCTTGATGATCTGAGCGCAGCAACGTGCAAAACGGCGCAGGGGTTTTTTCCGAAGTTGTCGTAAGACGGGCGGGATGTCTGCCCTGCACGAATTACAATAGCGCGTCAGAAAGCACTTCCGCAAGATGGCGGGATTTGACTGGGGCGAGGTGAGAAATCTGCGCGCGGCAACTCGCGCCGGACGCCACGAATATCGTGCCAAACGGCTGGTGCTTCACTACCTGCACCAGCGGCTCGGCCACTTTCATCGATAAATCATATTTGGATTCGAGCATCCCAAAACTGCCAGCCATGCCGCAGCAACCGGTGTTCAGCACTTCCACCGTACGGTCCGGCAGGCGTTGCGCGACGCGATACATGGATTCGCCACGCCCCATCGCTTTCGCATGACAATGCATGTGCACGATGATTTTTTCCGCTCGCGAGTTGAATTTGATCGCTGTCGGCTCACGATCCAGCAGCGCTTCGATGAATTCCTGAAATAGAAAACAACGCCGGGCAATTTCATCGGCGTTGGGCAATTTCAATTCGCGATAATCCTCCATGAACATCGAAAAACAGGATGGCTCGAGAAAGATGATCGGCGCGGCGTCGACGTCCTGGCTCAGCAGCGCAAGATTATGCGCGCCAAGGCGCGCGGCCTCGTCGAGATTCCCCACGCTGAATGCAGGGCGTCCGCAGCATTTGCGTCCTTGCGGCAATTCCACCTGGAACCCGGCCGCTTCAAGCACCGCAACAGCGGATGCACCAATCTTCGGCTCGTAATAACGCACGAACGTATCGTCCCACAACACCACCCGCCCACGCGTGGGCGTGTGGCCGTTCTTGCGTTTCGCGAACCAGCGGTCGAACCGTTGCCACGCGAATTGCGGCAACTTGCGGCGCGAAGTGATGCCGAGAAATCGCGACGCAAAAAAGCGCACGATGGATGAGTTCAAAAGCTGATTCGCCACCAGCGCAAAACGGCACCCGAGCTTGCCAATGCGATCGACCGATGTGAAGGCACGATCCGCCCACGTCAGCCCGTGGCGTTTGATGCGGCCGTGCTGCAATTCCGCCTTAAGCATGGCCATGTTGACGTTCGACGGGCATTCGACGGTGCACGCGCGGCAGGAAAGGCAATTGCTCAGGGCGGCATCGAGTTCCGCGGATTTCAGCGGGTCGCCGTTTTCGAGCCCGCGCAATTCCAGCACCGCGCGAATGGCGTTGGCGCGCCCGCGGGTGGACATGATTTCCTCGCCGGTCGCCATGTAAGTGGGGCACATCGTGGGCGTTTGCTTGAGGCACACGCCGCAGCCGTTGCATTGCTCCAAATTTGCCGTGAACGATTCATCCCGCGCGCTGAACGCCAGCACCGGCTCGAAGGGAAGCGTTATTTCCGGCTTCGCCCGCAAATCGGAATCAATTTCAAAACGCCCGTCGGGAATAATTTTCCCGGGATTGAAAAGATTATGTGGATCAAAGGACGCCTTGATCTGGCTCATCAGGCTCAGCAAATCCGCGCCGAGATAATCTCCCATGAATTCGGTGCGGGCAATGCCCACGCCGTGCTCCGCCGCCAGCGAGCCGCGGAATTGCTGCACCAGCGCGGAAACTTCCGCGGCCACATGGCGGAATTTTCTCCGATCTTCGTGCGAGTGCAGATCGAGCACCGGGCGCACATGGAGCAAACCTGCCGCCGCGTGGCCGTAGAAAGAGGCTTCCAGCCCCATCCTCGACATGATCGATTGAAGACCTTCTACATACGCTGGCAATTGCTCGGGCCGCACGGCGGTATCTTCAATACCCGTCACCGGTTTCGCCCTGCCCTTTCGGCTGGTCAATAGCGAAAGGCCCGCCTTTCGCAACGCCCACACAAGGTCCGCGCCCGATTGCGTCTGCAATATTTTTTTCCGGTAGCCGATCCTCCGCCGGCTCAAATCGAGCAATCGATCGTGCGCGCCATCGAAAAATTCCACGGCCAGCACCGCTTCCGCCGGGAAACGATCCAGTTCCATCAAATCGCGCGCCGCCTGAAAAGCGGGATTGCCCCTGGTTTGATCGAGGAGAATACGGTCCAGATGCTCGATGGCGACTGGCTTGAGATCCAGCAATTCAACCGTGGCCTGCATGGCCTCAGCAATGGATTTGAAGAACAACAGACCCAGCCCCTTTTCCTGCGGCAATGGAACAATCTTCAATTCCGCGCCGATGATGGCCGCCAGCGTCCCTTCGCTGCCGGAAATCACGTTAATCAAATTGCCCGGCTCACGCAGGCAGCGGTCCAGCGCATAGCCTGGCCAGCGTTTGACCAGGCCGGCAGGAAATTTCTCTTCGATCAGAAGCGAATTGAACTGGACAAGGTCTTCCACAAGGTCGCGCTGTTGTGGAAGCGATTCGCGATCGGCGGAAAGCTTGGCGAATTTTCCTCCCGCGAGCACGACATCCAACCCCGTCACGTGATCCGCAGTCGTGCCGTAAACCAGAGCATGCGCGCCGCTCGAATTGTTCGCAATCATTCCACCAATGGTCGCGCGCGAACTCGTCGCGACATCCGGGCCGAAACAGAAACCGTACGGCTGCAAAAACCGGTTCAACTGGTCCAGCACCACACCCGCGCCCACTCGGACCGTGCGACTCTGCAAATCGATGTCCGAGATTTGCTTGTTGTAACGCGAGAAGTCGACCACCAATCCCTCGCCAATAGCCCCGCCCGCGAGGCCCGTGCCCGCGCCGCGCGGGATGATGGGGATGCTGGCCTGGCTCGCGGCCTGGATGATGGCGCAGGCTTGCTTGGGGCTGCGCGGAAAAGCAACCGCCATGGGCTCAATCTGGTAAAGCGACGCGTCAGTCGCATAAAGCTGGCGGGTAAGATTGTCGAAGGCGACCTCGCAATTCACTGCCGCGAGCGCCGAGATTTGTTGAGCCGAAGCCATCGCGTCTGTATCACCTTACTGGTGGACAGGACGGTTTACAATTCCGAATGCCGAAGGCGGCCAATTTTCCGCGATGCATTTGGCTGTTTTACTGCAGACCAACTGCAATGAAGTGAAATTGCGCATCCACCGCCGCCCCATTCGCGTCAAAAATTCGAATCTGCGCACTTTGAATGTCAACATTGGTCGTGGTCGCGATCCGCGGGACACCGGCTTGCGCTGACACTGTGACAGCTGGAAAAGTCGAAAAACCACCGCCAGAAAATGTTATCGTATAGGCGCCCGTGCCTGTGCGTGTCACCGTGAAACCAGTTCCGTGCAGCGCGTTCCCGGATGCATCCACTACGCCTCGGATGATGCGGAGTTTTTCGCCGCCGCCGGCGGCAAAATATTGCCCTTGCGAACCAATCGCCACCCCAGCGCCTCCGTCAATCAGACGCACGCCTCCGGTGGCTCGCACAGAAAACTGGTTGTTGGTAGTGGAAGCAAAAACCTGCGGAGAATCATCCGCCCAGACGAAGGAGCCATCATGCAGCGCTTCCGCCTCCTGGCCAGCCGCAAAACTGACCTCGCCTCCGGCTATGTTCAGCGTCCCGCCCGGCACCGTAGCGAGGACATTGGTGGCCAGATTTTGATAACCCCCTGAAATGGTCGAACCATAACCGCTTGCAATATTAGTGTAACCGCCGCCCACGGACGCTAATATCGCAGCAAAGTTGCGGTATCCCCCGCTCACAGTCGCGTACAGCTCGCCGGCGATGTTATTCAACCCCCCGCCCACAGTGCCAAAGTCGCCAAACACAGCATTAGTGAACGCCGTACCGGCCAAATTTGTTGAACCACCCCCACTGATCGTCGCACCAATCACGTTGCTGGACACATAATTCGCCGATGAACCCCCAATGACATTCGGCGAACCATTGGTGTTAGGCAGCACGGTAAAACCGTTGACCAGATTGCTCGCCGTGTTCGCAAATACCGCATACGGCGCGGGAGTGAGATTCTGCGGCGGGTCCAACGCCAGGGAACCACCAACCCCATCGTTGAACCAAATGCGCAACCGCAGATTCGGTTGGCTGAACAACGACGCGTTGATCGAGGTCATGTTGGACTGCGTCGCATCCCCCAAAACCACTGTAAACAAACCGTTGCTGACACCGACGGGCACGGCGGCAACGGGCTCGCTGCCATTCACACTGGTGCCGTCATTACTCCAAAACGTCGTGAAGTTCGCATTGGTGCCGGTCACCAGCGCAAATTTGAATAGGCCGCCGCCATTGAAATTGGTGCCATTGTCCGTCACGCGCCCTTGATACGTGAAGACCGTGCTCTGGGCCCAGGCAGCGCCGGGCAAACCAAGGATGAAAAGAAACATGGCCGTAGCGGCCGTTTGAGAAACGCGTTTCATAATCATTCTTCTAGTGAACACAGCTTATGAACACAATTGCCCCAAGGGATTACTGGCGACCATCGCAGAAGGTTTTCTCCCTGTCAAAACAAAGAACGAAGCCGCGTCGCATATCGTTTCTATTAATCTGAACCTCTTTTTTTCAATGTCGTTTTTCCTCGATTTGTAGCTCGATGGCGCGACAATAAAACCGGCATGAGCAGTATCCAAAGGAGCATCGCACTTCCCTTGAAATGGCCCGTGGCATTACTCTTTGTTGTAGGCGCGGTCGCCTGCTTCCACGTGGCTTATGCGCAAACCGCTTTCGGTCCATTGCATCTGTTCATTCTTGGATACGTCGCTTGCCTCGTCCAACTCGCGCGACTCAAAACGAGCCGACAATCCTTCTATGCCGGACTCGCGACGGGTTTCCTATGCGTGGCGCCGCAACTAACTTGCTTCTGGAACATCTTCGGCCCGGCCGCCATCGTGCTTTGGATTATCCTCGCGTTTTGGATCGGAGCCTTCACTGGAATGACGCATGCAGCTTTGGAAAGATTCGGCCCTAATTGGACCGCAGTCCTCATTCCGTTCTTCTGGATGGGCCTGGAATACTTCCGCAGCGAACTATATTACCTGAAATTTTCGTGGCTGAATGTCGGATATGGGCTCTCGAATGGGCTGATGTTTGAGATGCTTCCGTTTCAAATTCTCGGAATCTATGGCATCGGTTTTTTGGCGGCACTTTGCGCCGCACTATTCCTGGTGATTAGTCCGCCGCGCGCACTGATCGCGATGTTTATTTTGATCATAATATCAGCAGCCTTCACCCAACCGTTGCATATGCGCCGCGCCTCAAATCAAATTCACATCGCCGGTGTCCAACTGGAGTTTCCGAATGAGCATCAAATCTCCACTGCGTTGGACGCACTGATCGCCAGACATACGAATGCCAACATTGTGGTGCTCAGTGAATACACTCTCGACGGCCCCGTGCCGGACTCGCTTAAGGCCTGGTGCCGCGATCACCATCGCTATCTCGTGGTCGGTGGCAAGGACCCCGCGCCGAAGAATAACTTTTACGATACTGCGTTCGTGGTTGGTCCTGAGGGTGAAATCGTGTTTCGCCAGGTGAAAAGCGTACCAATCCAATTCTTTAAAGATGGACTGCCTGCGCCAGAACAGAAAGTTTGGGATTCGCCATGGGGCAAAATCGGCTTTTGCGTCTGCTATGACTTGAGCTACACGCGCGTTATCGACGGATTGGTAAAGCAAGGCGCACAACTACTGATTGTGCCCACAATGGACGTCGCCGATTGGGGAGAGCACCAGCATCAATTGCATGCATTGATCGCGCCAGTTCGCGCCGCGGAATACGGTGTTCCGGTTTTTCGACTAGCCAGCTCGGGCATTTCCCAGGCCGTCCAGCGTGACGGCGAAACCCTCGCAACCGCGCCATTTCCCGGAGAAGGCAGCGAGCTTTTCGCCAACATCACCATGGCCAATCACCCATCGATACCGCTGGATAGATTTTTAGCGCCCGTTGCGGTCGGTTTGACAGGTGCATTTTTCATTTTCTTCTGCCTGCCAAAAAAGAAATCGTCTGGGATCGCCGGCGCGGAGAAATCCGAAACCGTGCTCGATGAGAAAAGTGAGCAACCAGTCACGCCTTCCTAAAACCAATTTTGCGTGCGAGATGTAATCATGGAGGAGCAACTGCAATTGCGCGTTTATGGGGAGGCTTCGCAGCCGACGCTCGTTTATCTGCCCGGATTGCATGGCGATTGGACGTTAGTGGGCAGTTTCCGGCGGGCCATTGGGAATCGCGTGCGGTTTGTCGAAACGACTTATCCACGAACGCTTGCGTGGTCGCTGGATGACTACGCCGCCAATGTGGAGCGCGCGCTCACCGAAAAAGGAATCACACGCGGTTGGCTGCTGGGGGAATCCTTCAGTTCACAGGTCGTGTGGCCGCTGCTGGCACGGGGCCGATTTCAGATTGAAGGTATCATTCTCGCGGGTGGATTCGTGCGGCATCCGGTGCGCGCCGGAGTGCGTTTCGCGGAAAAGTGCGGGCGCGGCATTCCGCTCCACCTGCTGACACGCATCATGTTCGGCTACGCAAAAATCGCGCGCTTCCGCTATCGTCATTCGCCGGAAACGATGGCCAATATTCAGGAATTCATCGCGCGACGCACCGAACTGGACCGGCAGGCAGCAGTGCATCGCCTCCGGTTGATCGCGCAAAGCGATTTTCGCGAGGTAGCGTGCACGACAAAAATTCCCGTTTTTGCACTCTCAGGATTTCTTGATCCCATCGTGCCGTGGATTTTTGTCCGTCGATGGCTCCGAAAGAACTGCCCTGCCCTGCGCGAATATAAAATCATCTGGAGCGCAGACCACAATGTCTTGAGCACTGCCGCGGACGCATCAGCAAATCAAGTGATGGCATGGATTAAGCAAACACAGGTAGGGACGGCGCGCCGCGCCGTCCGCGCCGCTTAGCGGCGCAACGTGAGGCTTGATGAACACCGTCGACGGATTTTATTCCGTCCGCCAAACGCAGCGCGGCGTCCCTGCCCTGAATGCCTTAGCGGTTGTGACAACGCCAAAACGCGTTATAGTGGCGCAAACAAAAGATTTTATGACACGAGAACAGGTGCTGGATCTTTATTTCATGGATGCGCGCAGCAAACTCATTGACCTCGCCGCGTTCATCGATCGCGTGGAACGCGCCAGCGGCGAGGAGGATTTTCGAATGAGGGCATTGCGTGAGGCCATAAAAGAATTGAGCAACAGCAGCCCAGAAAAAGCCAAACAAGTGCTATTGAAATTTAGCGATCCGACAACGGAAGCCATTCTAGCAGCAGCGGGCAAAGGCGCCGTCGGAGCGTGGCCGGGGAAATAGCTCTCACTCCCACTTCACCCCTCTCACCTCCCATGCGTTATATAGAACCCCACGCTCACATGGTCAGCCGCACCACGGATGATTATGTGAAGATGTCACTCGCCGGATGCGCCGCAGTCTGCGAACCGGCATTCTGGGCTGGATTCGATCGCAGTTCAGCCGATGGCTTCTACGATTATTTTTGCCAACTCACCGAGCACGAGCCGAAACGCGCCGCAAAATTCGGCCTGCCGCATTTTTCCTGGTTGTGCATCAATCCAAAAGAATCGGAAGACGTAAAGCTCGCCGAAGACGTCATCGCGTTAATTTCAAAATTTCTCGACCGGCCCAACGTGCTCGGCATTGGCGAAATTGGGTTGAACAAAAATTCGCGGAATGAATTGCGCGTGTTGGAAATGCACATTGATTTGGCCGCGCGGCACAATCAACTCATCCTCGTGCACACACCGCATCTCGAGGACAAGCTGAAGGGCACGCGATTGATTCTGGATGTGCTCCGGCGCGACCAGCGCATCCAGCCCGAGCGCGTCATCATCGATCACGTGGAAGAGCACACCGTAAAGCTGGTGCTCGACGCAGGCATGTGGGCAGGCATGACGCTCTATCCCGAATCCAAATGCTCGCCGCCGCGCGCCGTGGACATGGTGGAAGTCTACGGGAACGAGCGCGTCTGGATGAATTGCGCGTGCGACTGGGGCGTGAGCGACCCGCTGGCCGTGCCGAAGACGGCGCTCGAAATGAAAAAGCGCGGGCACAGCGCAGAAGCGATTGATAAGTTGATTTTTCAAAATCCGGCGAAGTTTTTGGGGCAGTGTTCGAAGTTTAAACTATAAAAACTTCGAGAGATGAGTGTATACAAAACGACAAGGCTGACCGGATGCGAACTCTGCCATCCAATCAACCAAAGCGATTTTGAAACAATAATCGTACAAATTAATGGCGAGCTTCGAAAGAGTCATTGGAAGCCAATCTGGATGAGACTCGTTCAAGAGGACGAAGGGAAAAGGCTAATTGAGGCGGATGCACCATGGCTAGGTCCACATGGACTTATTTTCAAGGAGAGCGCCACCAATGTCTTAAAAACATTACTGGAAGAGAACGGAGAGTTGCTGCCGCTGGTCTGCGACGGTGGTCCACTCTGGATATTCAATCCGACTCGGGTAGTAGATGCGTTAGACGAAGCGAATTCGAAGCTGAAGCGATTCAAGTCTGGCGGAATCATGATGATCGATAAACATGTTTTTAGAGAGAAGATTGTTCGTGATTTACATATTTTTAAGATTCCTAACTTAAGAAGTAGCCCCGTATTTGTAAGTCAGCGCTTCGTTGATTTGTGGAAATCCACGGGTTTGATCGGATTGGATTTTATTCATTGTGAATCCAAATAAAAATCAAGTGGGCCGATGTTTTGGTACACCACCGAAATGAGAAGGCGGAAGCTGAAATCCGGATTGGTCGCGTCTATCTCATTTCGAATTTCTCTCAGGCCTCGAACTTCGGTATTTGGTTTTTCGCCATTCGACCTTTTTCGCTTTCTTTCCTCCTTCTTCCTTCTGCATTCTTCCCCCACCCGATGCTGCCCGCCTTTCTAGCCACGATTTTCTTTTCGTTCTCTGCCATCACCGGCCGGCGGCTTTCGCATTTCGTGAGCGGCTCGAAAGCAAACCTTGCCCGACTCTGCGTCGCCGCCGTCGCGCTCGGCCTCTTATCTCACTTGTTTGGATTCGGCCTGCGCGGTGCGGCGTTTCCAATCCTGTTTGTCAGCGGCTGCGTTGGATTTGGAATCGGCGACCTATCGATGTTCCAGGCGTATCCCCGCATCGGCGCACGCCGCACAATTGTTTTAATTCAATGCCTCGCCGCACCGTTCGGGACATTAATTGAATGGCTGTGGCTGCATCGCGCCCCCACCCTGCCGCAGGGGATCTACGGCGCGATTATTCTCGCCGGCGTTGCAGTGGCGTTGATGCCCCCGAAAACCGAAGCGCAACCAACTCAAGGGCTCCTGGCGGGGACTCTTTTCGGAACGCTCTCCGCCCTCTGTCAGGGCGCCGGCGCAGTCATCAGTCGAAAAGCCTATATGGTGGCGGAATCCTCAGGCCAGCCATTTCACACAGCCATGGACGGCATCAATGCCGCCTACCAGCGCATCCTCGGAGGCATTTTTGTCTGCGTGATTTTTTTAGGATACCTGCAAGTGGCGCGCAAATCGGACTCGACCGCCAAAAAAGACTGGCGCAGTGGCTGGCGCTGGGCCATCGGCAATGGCCTGGCCGGTCCAGTGCTCGGCGTAAGCTGCTATCAGTGGGCGTTGATGACCAACAAAACTTCCGTTGTCCTCCCGATTGTGGCCACGACCCCGCTCGTCGTCATGCCGCTCGCGCATTATTTTGAAGGCGACCGCATCACCTGGCGCACGCTGCTGGGCGGCGCGCTGGCAGTTGGCGGCGTCATCGGCCTGGCGCACGCGAGCTAGCGCGTCACCGGTCCGATTTCCGCTGCTCAACCGTCTTCTCCAATTTTTCCAGCCGCGTCTTTAAATCCTCAATTTCCGTGTCCTTGGCTTTTAATTGCTCTTCCAATTTCTCATTCAAACCCTGGATGGCCGCCAGCGCCACGCCGCCTTCATCAATTGGAGCAATGTGCTTTTCATCTGTGCCCACGTTGAACGTAGAATAAAAATCCTGCGCCATCGGTCCAATGTGTCGGGTGCTGGCATCCACCTTGTAACTCCATTCGCTCAGCGGCAATTGCGCGACTTTATTCAGGATCTCCGCCGGGGTGACGGAGGCAAAATCCTGTTTGACGTTGCGATCGCTGTTATTGTTAAACGTGCCGTAGACCGTCACATTAGTAGGCGTCCATTGCAGTGCCGCGTGATCACCGCCGTTTCTGGTACCAAGCACGCCGCCGCTGAAACCAAAGAGCACCGGGCCATCCACGGATTGAAACTGGCCGGTGCCAAAGTTAGTGACGGTTTGGCCGTTGTAAGCCAGGCCGTGATTGATGTCGCTTCCAGTGCGCAGATAAATAGGCCGGTCGCTCAAGCGCAGACTCCCGTTGGTGGGAACCAGAACCGAGCCATTGAAAGCAGGAGCCGTAATGGAGCCGTTATTATTAATGGTGGTGACGAAAGCGCTGGAATTGCCAAACATCGCAATCGGATCGAACGCGTTCTGCACAGAAACGGAAAGCGCCCCGGACGGCGATGAAAGCCCACTGGTAAAAACCCGCAACGCGGGCGCGCTGCCAGAATTTTGAATTTGCGCCAAAGGGTTCGCAAAAGTGCCTCCACGATTTCCAAGGACCGACAGCACCAAACTCGAGAGCCCAGTCCCATCGAGTATCATGCTTCCATTCACGTCCAGCGTGGCGCTGGGAGGATTTGCATTGATGCCCACACCACCCTTCGCGCGGATAAGGAATTGATCATTTCCCTTGGAAGCAAACGTCCCAGGCGATGAATCCGCCCAGACAAACGTTCCATCATTCGTCGCCCAAGCCGACTGCCCGGCGGCAAAACTATACTTGCCGCCAGCCCAGTTAAGGGTTCCTCCTGGAACTGCAGATTGTAGACCAGTCGCCCGGTTGGCGGAGCCGCCCGACACGGTCGCTCCATAACCGGTAGCGAAGTTGACTTCGCCGCCACCTATCGTCGCAAAGTCATTGGTCGCTTCGTTTCTATTGCCGCCGGCAACCGTGGCATAGCCATAAAAGGTACCAAAAGCTTGATTGCCGTCGCCACCTCCCACCACCCCAAGTGTGCCCGCGCTGTTGCCGGCACCACCTCCCACCGTTCCAAAATCGCCCACAACACTGTTGGAGGTGGAGATCGCTTGAATGCCGGTAATGTGAGCGTAATTCGTCGCGCCGCCGCCAGCAATGGTTGCACCCACGACGCCATTCGCCAAAGTATTGACAGATGCACCTGCAACGATGTTCGGCGAACCGCTGGAGTTTTGTTGAACCGAGAGCAGGCCATTCACGCTTTGCGCCGCGACCGCATACGGCGTCGGGGTCAAATTCTGCACCGGGTTCAGCGCGGCGAAGCTATTCACGCCGTCGCTGAACCAAATCCGCAATTGCAAATTCGGCTGCCCGAACACAGCAGCGCTGATCGCTGTCATGTTCGGCACGGTATTGTCCCCCAACGCAATCATAAATAGTCCATTCGTCACTCCCACGCCCACCGCCGCGGCGGGTTCGCTGCCATTTTGGCTCGTGCCATCGTTGCTCCAATAAGTCGTGTAGGAAATGTTCGCGGGCGGAGCAGCAATCGTCACCGTCGGCGCACTGGCGTAGTTCGTGCCGGCGTTGTCCACCGTAATGCTTGTCACCGCGCCGCCGCTAATGCTCGCATGGGCAACCGCACCGCCACCACCGCCGCCGGAAATGGTCACGGCTGGAGCGCTCACATAGCCATTGCCATTCAGTACGACATTGATGCTGGTCACAAAACCGCTCGTGACGACCGCCGTGGCAGTGGCCTGGCTGTTGGCATTGGTGCTCGTCACCAAAGCAAATTTAAATTGCCCGGCGCCGGTGAAATTCGTGCCGTTGTCCGTCACGCGCCCTTGGTAGGTAAAGGCCGTTGTCTGGCCGAAGGCCCGATTGAACGGAAGATTTGAGATTGAAAACACCAGCATTGCCAACACGAGATATAGGTTTCGCTTATGCATAGAGTGCCTGTGGATAAGATGGGTAAGTGCCCGGTTACTATCGCAAAAATGGGTTCGGACTGTCGAGCTTAATCCGTTGTAGCGCAGTCGGTAAGAATACGTAAATCGAAACTTCAGCCATCGGCATGCGACGTTACGGAGCGCCCTTCATGAGCTGGTCGTAAATCAATTGATACGGTCCCGATCCCAACGCCAGGCCCCCGCGAAAGGGGCGATCCAGCGCGAAGATCATGAATATGACCAGCCCGATGAATGTCGCCAGAAGGAGCGCATGAATTCCCTGCAGGCGCGCATCTTCCACTTTAAAAAAGAAAGAAGCGCTCAATCCAATAAACGCGCCAACGATAATCACCATCCACATCACCACCGGCAAACCGGTATTCACTGAGTCCAACCGCAGGCGCCGGGCCTGGATCATCTCATTGTAGGCGCGGAGAGTTTCTCCGTGCAGAAGTTTCTGGCCCTCGGAGCCCGGCTCAAAAGTAATCAACATCGCCTGGAAACGATTCATATGTTCGACCCCGGCAGTCGGCACCTTGCCCTTGGCCATCAACGGCCACGCCCCGTGAATGATCTGATCCGTGTAGTCGCGAAGTTCGCTTTGTAGTCGCGTGCGAATCGGTTCGGGATAACCACTCACATCCCGATAAAGCGCGGCGAGATTGGTGGCCTCACCGGATATGATCTTCGAGACATCGGAGTAGGTCTGCGAAACGCTTACCGCCATCAACGCAACCGCCAGACCATAGAACACCATGATCGATTGCAACATGCCGCCGGCGTATTCCGAATCCTCAATGTGAATGCGCAAGTGCGGCAGAACGAAACGGCGCACCAGCGCCAGGCCAACCACCGCGAACAGGCATAACGAACCGATAATTACCATTGCGGCAATTGGCAACGGCACGTCGAAAATCGTTTCAAACATTGGAACGATTGCTGCCCGGGACCGTGTGTTCCTTCATGAATGCCGCGACTTCTCCCATGGCAGTCGCCCAAGTCCGTGTCGTCACCCTGGCTCCTTTGATTTCCTCATAGACGCGGGTGAACTCCCCTGCATCCAGCCAGATGCCGCCGCAAATGGGGCATTGATCAATCTCCACCTGTTTTCGGTCCGAGAACCATTTGCGATCCAGCACCTGTTCCGGGCAGCGCGGACACAGCCGCGGCTCGTTAAGCTTCACGCTGGTAACCGGGACGCTCCAGATGGTGTGCAGTGTGGTGGCCGCCCGCGCATCGACGCGCTCGAGCTCCCTGGCATCAAACCAGATGCCGCCGCAGCCGCCGTAACAAATATCGAGAGTCATGCCGCCGGCATCTTTTTCGAGCAGCGGATTCTTGCAAGCGGGACATTTCATAGGCTTCTCCTTCTTTCTGATGGCAGGGCGGCGCTGCCGCGCCGCCCATATCCCGGTGTTGACGCGATTAACACCGAAATTTGAAAAACCATCTCTAACCGTCGGTTTCAAGAGTTGTGAGCAGATCGCCCCCAGTTTGAATTATTTTGAGTGGCAAATCCCGATAACCCCGGAAGTACAGTCGCGCCATTGCACCTTGGTGCAATGCCACAGGAACAAACAATCTAGTCTCCTGAGTCGAAAATAAGTTATGTAATTGTTCAATAACATTCTCTCAACGAAGTTCCGTCTCACTGAGGGCTGAAGGCCCGAAATACGATAGCCCTGGGCAACGCCCTGGGTAAACCGTTGACCAAAATACAAGCCCTGAAGGGGCGCTACATTTTACAACGAGTCAATGACTCAGGAGACTAGAGCATTGACAGAAAAGATACAGCGATGAGCAGCGAGGATTTTTGGTTTTTGGCGGGGCTCGGCGAAGGAGCAGGTTGAAAAACCCTGTGACTGAGCCGAAACGACTTGTCCCGCCCTAGCCTTGGCGAAGGCGGACGCCAAAAACCAAAAAGACCGCTGTCCAACAAACTTCAACTCATCGCTACAGCTTTGATGGAAATGCTCTACCTTTGCAAAATCTTCTCCGCCGCCTGGCGCACGGAGTCCACCAACTCTTTCGGTTTCAAGACCTTCGCATCGCCACCCCAGCCCAGCACCCAGCGCTCAATTTCCACCAGGCTCGAAAGCTTCAACTGCAGTTCCACTCCCCCGCCCTTCAACTCCCGCAGCCTCTGCGATTCGTGCCATTTCTTTTCACGCACCAAATCCGCCACCCGCGAATTAAACTGGATCACCACGTCGTAATCGCCTTCGCCGGAGTGAACGCCGAAACTGTCGCGCAAACGCTTTTCCAACGAGAATTTTTCCGGACGCGCAAAGGTTTTCCCGGTTTGCTTCACCGATTGAATCCGCACGGGCGCAAAAGTCCGGATGTCCTTCCGCGCGTGATCGTACGCGAACAGATACCACTCGCCATTGATGTTCGCGAGATGATACGGATCTACGATGCGCTGCTCGGTCTCCCGCCGGCCGGGTTTGCGGTAAGCCATTTCAATCTGCTTCCGATGCGCCGTGGCTTTGGCGAGCGAATCGAAAATTTCCAGATTCAAAATCTGCTCGGCGCGCGTGCGGAAGGAAATGGTCTGCTCGATATCCGCCAGGTTCAGGGAAATCGTGTCCGGCAGGGACTGCTCCATTTTCTTGATGGCGCTCAGTAGCGGCTTTTCAAAACTCGTGCCGCGATATTGCTGCAGCGCTTTTTCCGCGACCACCAGTGCGAAAATTTCCCCCTCGGTGATTTGCACCGTGGGAAACGCATTCACCTCTTCGGTATAACGATACCCAAAGCGCGAGCCGTCGTATTCAATCGGCAACTCCAGCCGGTCGCGCATGAATTCTATGTCGCGATGGATCGATTTAGTACTAACCTCCAGCTCGCGCGCGAGCTTGGAGGCGTTCGGAAATTTTCCGGACTGGATCGCCTGGTGAATGCGCAGCATCCGCTCCAGTGGCGGACGGGAATAAGGCAGGCCTTCAGCCCCCTCGCGAGAGGCCTTCGACAGAACCGACGTGTAAGGTTGAGTCGTCAACAACTACCGAGCCGTTCAGCTTTTTGCCCATTTGCGCGCGGAGCACAACCACTCGTTGGAAGCCGCATCCGCCCAAAATATTTTTCCAATCCGAAACCAGTTTGGTCAATTGGTCGCCGTTATAAGTCCAGCCCACCACCACCACAGCCGTTCCGCGCCGCACGTTCAACCGGTTGAAAATTCCGTTCAGATCTTCCCGATGAACCTGCTGCAGGTAACCGTCTTCAGCGTACTGCGGGCGAGTGAGGAAAGTATATTCCCAACTCGAGAACTGCAACACCGCATTCACCGAGTCCTCGTCGGTAAAATGAGCCGCTGATGGATCCGCGTAGCCCATGACTGTGAATTTCGATTGATCCACTGCGGTTGAGCAACTCGAGACTGTTAAAACGAAAGCGAGGGGTAAAACCACCTTTCCGAACCGGTACAACTTCTTCATAACTTCACTGCTTCACTACTTGACGAATACATTACTGCGACGTGATGAAACCCATCACGTGACGCACTAACACCTAGCGATTGGCGTGCCGGAGAAGGAAAAACATTAAAATTTCGCTAACAAATATTTGGAGAGCTAAAGCCGTTCCTCGGAGGCGTGATTTTGAAAAAAAGGAGAAAAAAACCAATAAAAACGGGACGCCCTTTTCAAGGCGTCCCGTTCTTGGAATTGTGTGACTGAATCTGTTACGTCCGCTTACGAACCCTTCTCGAGCTTCGAAAGCAGCTCATCGTTCGTCTTGTGCTTCTTGAGCGCGGCTGTCAGCGTCTCCATCGCTTCGATCGGATTCAAGTCCACCATGGTCCGGCGCAGCTTGCGAATCGCTTCAATCTGCTTCGGCGGAAAAAGTTTTTCCTCTTTGCGCGTGCCGCTCTTCGGAATGTCGATCGCCGGGAACAACCGGCGATCAGAAAGCTTCCGGTCGAGGATCAATTCCATGTTACCGGTCCCTTTGAATTCCTGGAAGATGAGTTCATCCATGCGCGAACCCGTGTCCACCAGCGCCGTGGCGAGAATGGTCAGCGAACCGCCATTTTCAATTTTGCGCGCCGAGGCGAACATCTTGCGCGGGATTTCCAGCGCGCGGGCGTCCACACCGCCGGTCATCGTACGACCGCTGCCGCCGTGAACGCTGTTGTAAGCGCGCGCAACGCGGGTCAATGAATCCATCAGCACAAAAACATCCTTGTTGGCTTCCACCATGCGGCGGCAGCGCTCAATCATAAATCGCGAGAGGCGCACATGCGTTTCCAAGTCCTGGTCGTTCGAGGAAGCCACCACTTCGGCTTTCACCGAGCGTTGAAAATCCGTCACTTCCTCAGGGCGCTCATCGATGAGCAGCACCATCACGTGCACTTCCGGATGGTTCGCCGTGACGGCATTGGCAATCTGCTTGAGAATGGTCGTTTTGCCTGTGCGCGGCGGCGCAACGATGAGGCCGCGCGTGCCTTTGCCGATGGGCGTGACCATGTCAATTACCCGCGTTTCGAGCAGGTCAGGCGCGGTTTCGAGCCGGAATTTTTCAATCGGGTCGATCGTCGTCAGGTTCTCAAAGCGGACGGACTTCGTGTAATCCTCGAACCGCATGCCGTTGACTTCGTCGACGGCCTTAAGCTGCGGACTGGTGCCGCGATGCGGCGGCTGCGTGGGGCCCATGACCAGGCTGCCCTCGCGCAGAAAATTGCGCTTGATCGTGTCCGGCGTGACAAAGATGTCCGTCGGTTTTGGATGAAAGTGATTTTGGGGCGTACGGAGGAAACCGAAACCTTTTTCCGAGATTTCGAGATAACCGGAACCGGAATCCTGACCGTTCTTTTCAGTGTTTTCTTTGCTCATACTACTATTTCAGTCATCGAAGATTTCGAGAATACCCTTAACGTTGAACTTTGAATATTTGGGAAGACGCCACGCAGTTTTTACTAGGAACTTACCTCGTCTACGCAGCTATCAGACCTTCGACACCCCTTACTTACAACAAAACAGAAAAAGCGCAACAAGTTTTTTTCAAGAATTTATAAAATTAAAGCACCGATGCCCAAACCCAAACCCATGATAGTGATACTCCTACAGTAACGTAGCCGCGGACGTCAGTCCGCGCTGAATGATTCCGCGCCAAACGCATTGAAAAAAGAAAGCCGTGGACTCACGTCCACGGCTGCAATTCTTTTCCGCAACGCGCTTAGGCACCCACTTGGGCGCGAGCCTCAGCCGCCAGCGGCGTGCTCAGGTAACGTTCGCCCGTCGAAGGCGCGATCGTCACAATCAATTTGCCTTTATTTTCCGGGCGTTTGGCGACCTCAATCGCCGCCACCACATTCGCGCCGGTGGAAATGCCGCACAGAATTCCTTCTTCTTTGGCCAACCGGCGGGCCATATCGAAAGCGTCGTCGTTCGATACCAGAATGGATTCCGTAATCAGCGGTTTGCCGCTGGCATCCTTGAGGTGAAGGTTTTTGGGAATGAATCCGCCACCGAGGCCTTGGATCTTATGCGGACCGGGTTTCAACGGCTGGCCGGCGAGCGTCTGCGCGATGACCGGCGAATCCTTCGGATCCACCGTGATGGCCTGGAAGGACGGTTTGCGCGGCTTGATGACTTCCGCGCATCCAGTGATGGTCCCGCCAGTGCCAGTGCCGGCCACGACGATGTCCACCTTGCCATCCGTGTCGTTCCAAATTTCCTCGGCGGTTGTCTTCTTGTGAATTTCCACGTTCGCCGGATTGTCGAACTGCTGAGGCATCCAGGAATTCGGCGTTTCCTTGGCCAGTTGTTCCGCCTTGGCGATGGCGCCTTTCATGCCCTCGGTGCCGGGAGTCAGAACGAGCTTCGCGCCGAGCATTGCCAGCAACGTGCGGCGTTCCTGCGACATCGTTTCGGGCATCGTAATAATCAGCTTGTAACCCTTGGCCGCCGCGACGAACGCGAGCGCGATACCGGTGTTGCCGCTGGTCGGCTCAATAATCAAAGTGTCCTTCTTGAGCACACCACGCTTTTCCGCATCTTCAATCATTGCCATGCCGATGCGATCCTTCACGCTGCTGAGCGGATTGAAAAATTCGCATTTCAAGAGGATGGTCGCCGGCACACCGGCGGTAACTTTGTTCAGTTTCACGAGCGGAGTCCGCCCAACAGTTTCAACGATGTTATTATAGATACGTCCCATAAAAAGATTTGGGTTCAGGTAAACGTTTAAGGTAACAGTCCGCTGAATTTGAGTCCGAAAGCCCCCTCAGGCAAGTATTTTTCTCTTCCGATGGGAACGCAGGAACAGCGCCGGGCATCAGGCATAAACCAGCATCATAAGTTGCAGCAAACGCAACTTGCTTCAATCATTAAAAAAACGAACTTTGCCGGTCTCGAGATCATACATGCCGCCAACCAATCCTATCTCATGCTCGTCCAGCATCTCGCGCAAGGTTGGACTGCGCTCGCGAATTTGACGCATCACTAAACGCACGTTCGCCTCGGATACCTGGTCCACGAACGCCTGGTTCTTGGAAGTGCGCGGCGACACATCGGCGGGAACCGCGTCCATAGCCGGTTTGATTTTGGTCAAAAGGCCGGTGAGATTGCCCAAATCCACATCGTCGATCGCTCCTTTGATCGCACCGCAATTGGAATGACCGATGACCGCGATCAGTTTCGCGCCGGAAACTTTGCAGGCAAATTCCATGCTGCCGAGGATGTCATCGTTCAACGCATTCCCAGCTACCCGCGCACTGAAAATATCACCGATGCCCTGGTCGAGGACGATTTCAATCGGCTGGCGCGAATCGAGGCAACTCAACACCACGGCAAAAGGATATTGGCCGGAAGCCGTGGCCTTCACGTCGGCGGCTGTATCACGATGCAGTGGATGCCCGGCAACAAACCGTGCATTCCCCGAGTCCAATGCTTCCAGTGCGGACTCCGGCGTCATCGACGCCTGCATCTCCTTCGTCGGCGGGGAGGCCAGACTACGTGGCCCGGATTTGCCGGTTGCAGGTTCAGACTCGCACCCCGCCACCAGCAACGCCATCGCGGTCACGAGGAAACTAACTGCGGAGTTGCATCTCATTCGTTTCATACCTGTCCCTTCCTTTGGTTATTTGGCAAGCACCTGTTTGTTCCGGAAAAACAATTTCCCCAGTTTCCCTTCGCCCAGCAGGCTTGAGATTTCCTTGAACGCAAAATAGGGAATAAAAGCAACCAAGACCATCAAACATCGCGCCAGGAATTCATACATGCCCTGTTCTCGAATCTCGATGAACCACCCCGACCATCCTTTTCCCTTCAGCAATCCCGAGATTGTCTCTTCAGCCATGGAAAAGAGCCCGACAAACACGCTGAAAAGAATGGCTTTGCATAGAGTCGGAAAAATCAAAGGCTTGTCTCTAAATAATTTTCGCCCCAGCCCCAACATATCTCCCACTAACACCACTTTGGCCAAAATCAACGCTTCGATGATGGCAACCCCGTACCTCAAATACTCGATTTCATAGTGGGCCAATATCAGCCGGCGATACCACGCAAACAGGCCGAAAAACACCGAGAGGTAAAAAACATTAATCCAATACCGGACGAACTCGCGTTTCGCTTTTTGCTTCCAACTCTCTTTCAGTTTGGGATCGTCCATACTCTTTTGCGGTTGCCACCTGTCGCCGCAAACTGACACCGCCACCGCCCCCGTCAACTTCACCTTTCGGACAATTGGCCCCCAAAAAACGAAAAGTCCCCGCCCGACCTTTCGGTCAGGCAGGGACAAATCGGGGGATGGGAGTTCGCCATGCTCTCTTTCCCGCGCTGGCTATTCGGCGCGCGCCTTTTTTGAGGCGGCTGCCAGCTTCCCGACGCTATTCTCCACGGCAAGCGGAGTCTTCGGCCTCGTAGCAGGGCCGTCCAGCGTCTTGCGATCGCTGAATTTCGAGTGAGGCTTTTCAGCTTGCTTGAACTGATGGTTGCGCCACCGGCTTGCAAACCAGGTCCAGACACGTCTGCGAATTCTTTTCCGCGTCTTTACCTCTTAGCGCCGGGTCAGCTTCCGATTGTGTCGGAACGTTCGCCCGGTGCCACGGGTCTCGCCTCTTCTCTCTCAGGTTGCTTTTCGTTCTCAGGCCGGCGGTGGTGTTTTTCACATCGCCGACATTTCGGAAGGTTTTCACGGATCTTGCCCGGACCACGTGTCCTTCCCGGTTCGAATGCTCACTTTGTCACGCCTTTCGGCTTCTTTCATTTGGCTGACCCCGCGCTTTTGTTCGCGGAACCGCCAGAGTCATCCGCCCGTGCTGATGCACAGTAGCAACCGTTTACCCTCTGGGTAACTGCGATTCGCCCAAGTTCGAAACTTCCCTGGGCTACTTGATTCAACTCGGAACGGTTTCTAATCATTCCTCGCCGCCAAGTTCCTTTTTCGCGTTACTGACACGCGCGAACGTGTCAGAGGAACTGGTGAATTCTGCCTCCGCTGCCGAACCTTGCGGTCCGTTTTAAGAGGGGCCGAGCCAACCAGCCTGACTCTGCCTTTCCCCAGTTACCTGGGATCATCCTTGAGACTTTCAGCTTCAATCTGTTGACCGCCGCCTTCCATCTCAGTTCTTTCAATGAACTGTTGCCATCATATTCCGAAACTTATTTTCGACAATGATTTGATATGCACAGCTTATTCACCAAAAAAGCACTGTGAACGATGTGTGAACAACTGAATTCACTCGATAAACACAGGGGATTTCCACTTGTAAAACCGGCTTATTCACACTCCTTCTACGGTAAACACCCCATATGTGGATAAGTTCAATACGGCTTCGCTCCGATTTTTCCACGCCAAAACCCGAATTCCGAGACTCCCGCCCAGTACAGAACATTTGAATTTCGGAATTCTTTCGGCTTTCGGCCTTCGGATTTATTTCCCAGGGCCGTCCGACTCAATGACGCAATAAACTGGCAGGGCTCACCCCGCTGAGCCAAAGAAACAGCAACAACAAAACCAACGCTGCAAGAATCGCAATCACCAAACCTGCGTAAGACTTTTTTCCCTCACCCTGCCGCAAACCACCACGCGGCTCGATCACCCGGCCATCTTCACTCAAAACTTTGCTCGCCTCGAAAACGCCTGCGCTCTTTTCGTGCCAATCACTTTCCGAAATTTTCGCCAGCGCCGCCCGCGCCTCCGGTGGCAATTCCTCAAGACTGTTGTACGTGCGGCCATTGAATTTAAAAACCTCCCTGGTGACTTTGATGTCTTCGTCGGCGGCCGCTCTTCCCTCCTCCACATCCCGCACCCTCTCGACCGCTTTGGAGTACACTTCACGCAACTCAGGCGGCACCTCCTCCAGGCTGTGATACTCGCGCCCGTTGATCGTGATCTTGATATTCGTTACGTCCTTCATAGGCACTATCCTTTGCCAGCGTAAAATCAATCAACACTGTCGCAAATCAGAGACGTTTTTCAACCTCATTGAATATCAGCCGCCCAATGTTCCGCCTCTAATCGTCCTCGTTCTCCTTCTCGTCCTCGTTCTCCTTCTCGTCCTCGGCTTGCCGCGCCGAAGCCTTGGCGAAGGCGGGCCTCGAATTTATTTCCCCTCCGTTCCTCCCCATAAATAAAAAAACAAAAAGCCACCCGTGTTGTGGATGGCTTTTCATTCGATTTAAAAAGCTTTTACGCTTTCGCAGCGGACGCCTTCTTCGCTTTGATGGCTTTCACAGCCTCTTTCTTCCGCTTGATATAACCTTGACGGCGTTTCTTCTTAATCGCTTTGTTGTATTGCTTGCTCATAGTTCTTTACATTCGTTCGGCATTCCGATTTCGTTTGAGATACTATGATAACTGGCCGGAGCCGATTCAACATCTATTTGATGCTCGCTTTCGCGGTGGTCTCCCTTTGCGGATGCCGCACGCACAAAAACGACAAAGACAAACAACTCGCCACCTTCCGCGTCCATATCGAAACCGACGCCGAAGATCCTTCGCGCGCACAAAAAGTCCCCATCTACCGCGCGGCTCCCGTGGACGTCGATGTCGAAAAAGAACCGTTCCTCACCGAAGCACACGTCGCCTCGGCGCGAGTCGTGGATGTCCTTGGCGGCTTCGATATTCTGATTCAATTGAATCGCCAGGGCACCTGGTTGTTGCAGGAATATTCCGCCGCCAACCCCGGAAAACATTACGCCATCTTCAGCCAGTTCGGGGAAAAAGGAAAAAATGCCCGCTGGCTCGCCGCCCCGGTCTTTTCGCGCATCAATAATGACGGCATCCTCCAATTCACTCCCGATGCCTCGCGCGAGGAAGCCGATCAAATCGTCCTCGGCCTGAACAACGTCGCCAAGAAAAACGAATCCAACGATCGATGGTAGAACATGACACAAAAAAGCAGCAATCTTCTCCGCCAATATCCTAATTGGGTAGGGACAGCGCGCTGCGCTGTCCGCGCCGCGTTCAGCGGCGCAACTGTGCACGTCAAAACGCTCGAACATTCCCTTCCGTCCGCTGAACGCGGACGGCGACGCCGCAGCGCGGCGTCTCTGCCATTCGCCACGATTTCCCTTTTCTTAATCCTCACCCTCCCGGCCCTCGCCCAGCAACCATTCCAATTCCCCACCGCCAATCACGCGCTCTTTGATGCCGATGGCGGCGGCGAACGCTTCTTCGTTCCCACCGTCGGCAAAACCTGGACCAGCGGCTGCTTCGGCTGCGTGCGCACGGACGGCTGGCAGATGCACGAAGGCCTTGATATCCGCTGCCTGCAACGCGACAAACACGGCGAACCCACCGACCCCGTCATGGCCACCGCCGACGGCACGGTCGTTTACATCAATTCGCGCCCTTCGCTCTCCAATTACGGCAATTACGTCGTCGTGCATCACCGCATCGAAGGCATCGACATCTTTTCCCTCTACGCGCACCTCAGCGCCACACGCGAGGGACTGAAAATCGGCACGCAACTCAAAGCCGGCGAAGTCTTCGCCACCATGGGCCATACCGCAAACACCGGCGAACCCATCACCAAAGATCGTGCGCACGTCCACTTCGAATTGAACCTCCTCGCCAACGATCATTTTTCCACGTGGTACAAAAAGAATTATCCCAAAGAACGCAACGATCACGGCGATTGGAACGGCCAGAACCTCCTCGGCCTCGACCCGCGCCTGATTCTGCTGGGCGAACACGACACCACCGGCGCCAATTTCAGCTTGCTGAATTTCATCCAAAACCAAACCGAACTGTGCCGCGTCCTCGTGCGCAAAACTGATTTCCCGTGGTTGAAACGTTATCCCATGTTGATCAAGCCCAACCCCGTCGCGCAAAAGGAAGGCGTCGCCGGCTACGAAATGGCGTTGAACTACAACGGCATCCCCTTCGAATTGATCCCGCGCGCCGCCTCGGAAATCAAAGGCAAAAGCAAATACCAGCTTCTTTCCGTAAACGAACCTGAAGAAAAGAAAAATCCCTGCCGCCGCCTCGTCGTCCGACGCGGCAGCCACTGGACATTGGCCCCGCACGGAACCACCCAGCTCGATTTGCTGACGGAATAGAATCGTCTCTGGCGAACGCAGAGTAATATTTGCAAACGCTCTAGTGCCTGACGGTAACGTGTTGCATGAGCCAATCGCGTTGCAGGATGAAATGGCTGGCCAGCGGAATACCGTCTCGCGTATCTGCTATTCCATGGCTCGCGTGGGGGAAAACTTTAACGACCACGTCCCGATTGCCTGCTTCCGCAAGCGCCTTTTCCCAAATGACAGCGCTCTTCTGTGCAGGCACCAGCGGGTCCAATTCGCCAAAAATTGCCAGGACCGGACAATGCACTTTGTTCAGCACTGGAACCGGATCATAATTCCATATTAACTGCCACTGTTTCTGAGTGCTGGGAGCATAGGCATTCAAATCATAATCATACCAGGGCTTCTTCTGTGCTGTTTTAAGCACGGCTTCAAATGCATCCCAGCCCGTGCCTGTCTGCGCGCAACGAGAGTTCAACTGATATAAAGCAAGGGCCTCACGAAGGTCGTTTTCTGAAAAACCTGCGGCTTTCATCCGGTGTTCGACGGCAAAAGCACCTTGCGCTTCCGGCGTAATTCCCGGGCCGGAGACGCTGATAATAAATGCGACGTTCGTAGAACGAGCGGCGGCGAGACCGACAAGCCAACCGCCCTGGCTGACGCCCCAAAGACCAACTTGCCGGGCATTGATGTCCGGCCGACGCCTCAGTAACTCCAATCCAGCCAGCGCATCGCCAGCAAGATCATCGAAACCGGTCACACTCCAATCACCCGTCGACGTTCCGCAACCTCGTTTGTCATACGTCAAAGTCGCGACTCCATGCGTCGCAAAAAAATCGGCAAAAAGCTGGTAGTGCTGGCGGATGTCCGGACCCGAACCGTGGACGATCACGACTGCGGGATGCGGGCCTTTGGTGGCAGGCAATTCCAAGGTACCGGACAACGTGACTTCGCCATTCTTAAACGAAACCTCCTCTTCGCGCAGCTTTATGGGAGTGCCAACCAAAGCCGGGGCATTCTGTTGTTTCCATTGCAGGGCAGTGACCTTCCCCAACTCGTTTGTCGCAAAATGAACGGTGGCGCGTACTGGGTATGTCTTTGACCCGGTGCCGCATACAAAATCAGTTTCAGCGCGGGGAAGCAAAAAGTTGATTTGTTCCGATTGGGAATCCATCGAATACAATGAGCCCAAATAAGGCCCCACCGAAATGAAATGATCGGGCCCCACCTGATAAAGGCCGACATAGCGGGCGGGATGAGTTTCCGCCATCCAATCCAGTCGAAAAGGAAACTTCCTGCCTTTCTCCGACACGAAACCAGCCATAGCCCCGTTGGTGATCACACCCTCAAATGAAAGAAAAGTCGCTGCATTCGTAAGCTCGAAATGCGCATGGGGAAAACCCAGTTCCAATTTTTCAAGAGGCTTTCCGATGAGCCGCACAGCCGCGCCCGTGTCAATCACATCAATAGTTCCGGTCTGTCCGCCAGGCATTTCTTTAAAATGCGTCTCGACAAAAACTCTGCTTTCAGGACGCTCGAAACCGCCAAACCAGTCTCCCTGGATGGAGGTGTCCGCCCAAATCCAGGGCGCACAAAGAAACAGAGCCAGAAACATTCCTTGGAGTCGATATCCGGGCATCAGTGTGGTTTAGGTAAACAGAACATATGTGGTCAAGCCAAAGGTATACTGGAACAAATTGCCGATTGGAAGCGTCTCAATACTGGTTGTGAGGAAGATGTTTCGTGACGCACCCATCTTTCTTTGGTATATAGTAATTCGTCACAGGATGTCTCATATGAATGCGGTCGCGGGCCAACGTAAACCACGCCTTTCGGGTTCGAGCGCCGCATTTCCTTTCCCCACAGCCTCACGACGATCCGGGTTTACGCTGATCGAACTGCTCGTCGTCATCGGCATCATCGCCGTCCTCGCCAGCCTGCTCCTGCCCGCGTTGAGCAAAGGCAAGGCCCGCGCGCAAACCGTCGATTGCATTGACCATCTCCGTCAGTTGCAATTGTGCTGGCACATGTACACCCACGACAACAACGGCTTGCTGCCACCAAACAACTTCGTGTACGAAGTCAGCATGGGCACAACCAACCCGCCCAGCCTCGGAAGCGACTGGATGACCTGGTGCCACTCGCTCGCGCCGTTTGATCCCAATCCCATCAACGCCACAAACTCCCTGCTCTTTGATTACAATCAAAACCCCAACATTTATCATTGCCCCGCCGATACCTCCACCGTCGCCGGCCGTCCCGACTTGTTGCGCAATCGCAGTTACAACATGAGCAACAGCATCGATCTCACCAACTATCCCAACGATTACTTCACCAAAGAGATGGAAATCAAGGTCCCAACACAGTTGTTCGTGTTCATCGATACCGACGCTGACGAAATCACCGACCCAACCTTCGGCGTCACCTCACTCGGCTCTTACTATCAGGATTACTGGCTGGACATTCCCGCCTCCCGCCACAACACGCGCAGTTGCGACCTCTCATTCGCCGACGGCCATGTCGAAACGTGGAAATGGAAAGTAACCAAAAGCGGCCGCCTCGCCGGCAGCCATTACACGACCTCGGACGACCTCGACGACCTCCGCCGCATCCAGCAATGCATCAAAGGCGCCGGCGGAAATTAGACATTCCGTAGGACAGGCATCCTGCCTGTCTCCATTTAACCCACCAACGTGCTGTCATTTCCAAACGGCTTCGTCACCCGAAAACCAACGAGTAACCCTGGGTGGTAGGGCGCGTCGCTCCGCGCGCGCCGCGGATTGCGATCCTCATTCGGCGAGTGCAACCGCCGCCCTAGAGTGGCTGCCAAAACAAATTTCCGAGAAGAATTCGTCAGCGCATGAGCGGTATTCGACGCGAAAGCTGGAATCATTGCAAAACGCGTGATTTCACCTCCCTCTCCGCCACGGAGTGGGGGAGAAGGCTGGGGTGAGGTGGTGCTCAGGGCTCAGGGGGCGAAGCTTCTACTCTCTATCCGGAAATTTATTTTGAGAAACACTCTGCATCTTCCCCCGCTCCATCTCCTCCAATAATCGATCCACCATCGCATCCAACAAAGCATCACCCCTCTTTCCCCCATACCCTTCAAACTTGAGCCGAATCATCCCCTTGGAATCGAGCACATAAACCGTCGGCCACGCATGCACATTCCAGGTTCCGGCAATTCCACCCTCCGAACCACCATTCCAAAAAGACTGCCACGTCATCTTATTTTCCGCGATGGCACGTTTCGCCGCCGGTTTTTCTGAATCACCATTAACCCCAACCAAAACGAACGGCTTCCCCGCCAACCGCTCCGCAATCGCCCGCTCATGAGGCACCATTTGCATGCACGGCCCGCACCACGACGCCCAGAAACTGACCACCACCACCTTCCCGCGATAATCGCTCAACCTCAGCTTGTGACCTTCGATATCCTCGCCCTCAATCTCCGGAGCAACCTTACCAGCCGTCAGATGCTGGCACTCATATAACTCGATACTCGCCTGATCGCCCAGAGTCGGCTCCGGCTTGCGCAAACCCGGACCCGCCTGGAAATTCGGAACATCAGAGTAATCCGTTTTGACTTTCTGGAACAATTGTTCGGCTTGATGAAGGACGACTTGCGGGTCCGATGTCTTTGCGTCATCCGCAAGAGCAGCCATGGCCTTGGGCGCATTGGTATAGATTGAGGCCGGCACAGCCTGCCACCATGCCATGTCTTCGCCCGTGCGCTTCGTCAGGAGCGCGAGCGCAAACGTCGCACGCCCTCGTGCTGCCCGGTCCGGATTATTTGTCGAGGCACTCTGCAGGAACTCGACTGTGGGCCGGTTTAATGGATCCCCGGAGAATCCCAATTGCCAGCAAATCGAACTGATGTTCGTGCTTGAAGTGTAGTGCTCCCGCAATATTTCTATTGCCTGAAGTCCGTAAGGGCGAAGCGACTTGGCAGAAATCCGGCCATTTGTCATAACCCACTCCAGCAGCCCAAATGCCTCCGGCGAAGTCGGCGATCGCCGGACGCCCTCGAGGATTTTCGGGATGAGAGAATCGTTCACCTGAACGTAGTGATTCCAGGCCGCTTCCCTCTGATCGTCCGCCGTTGCCTTCAGGCAAGCCGCATAAGCCGCATCCACATTGTCAGCCTCGCTCCGCAAAGTTTCCAGCGAGTCGGAAGCATCAACAATCGTTTTGGTATCAGAGATAGCCATACTTGTCCTTGATTCATCGGCAGTTTGACCTGTGCAAGGGAACAATCCAATCGCCACAGCAATAATTGCAACCAGTCCGCCCCCTCCCCGAAGCAGTCTTATACAGCACTTACGTTTTTCTTCCTCATGCATGGCGGAAGATTGGACAGCAACGGTCCCAAATCGTCACGCTCCTCAAATGTGCTGCCGGCATCCTGCCGGCAGTTTTGGTCTCTCACATTCGAACGAATCCGTAACCCTATCTGTCTAATTGGCGAAGAGGCACTATGGGACACAGCCAAAAGGGATCGTCAGCGCCGCAGCCAAAGCAGCAAAGGCCACAACACGTCAACCCTCCGTCAAGTCCACTAGGACCTTGTAGAACCTTCTCGCACCTACGACCTATAGGGGTACAGGGTCAAACCGCGAATTACAGCGGGGAACCGCAAATCCTCGTAGCGCAGATTGGCAATCTGCTGTGTCGCCGAATGGCATTCGGCAGGCTCCGCCATTTCACTTGCACTCCCCCGCCCCGCTCGTATCTTTCCACGCTCGATATGAATTACAAAATTTCCAAACGCGCTGCGTCCCTAAGTCCTTCGCTCACATTGGCTATTGACTCCAAGGCCAAAGCGATGAAGGCCGCCGGTGAAGACGTCGTCGGCTTCGGCGCGGGTGAACCTGATTTTGACACGCCGCAACACATCAAAGATGCCGCCGCCAAGGCGCTCGCGGACGGTTTCACGAAATACACGCCCGCCGCCGGCATCCCCGAGCTGCGCCAGGCCATCGCCGACAAGCACAAAAAGGAAAACGGGCTCACTTACAAGCCTTCGCAAATCATTGTCTCCTGCGGTGGCAAACATTCCTGCTACAACGTCATTCTCGCCACCTGCGAAGAAGGCGACGAAGTCGTCATCCCCGCGCCTTACTGGCTGAGCTATCCGGAAATGGTCAAGCTCGCCGGCGCCAAACCGGTCATTATCGAGACCTCCGACAAAACCGAATTCAAAGTCACGCCCGAACAACTCCGCGCCGCCATCACCCCGCGCACGCGTTTGTTCATCCTGAATTCCCCCAGCAATCCGACCGGCTCCGTTTACACGCCGGAAGAAATCAAAGCCCTCGGCGATATCTGTGTCGAAAAAGGCGTGCTCATCATGAGCGACGAAATTTACGAGCACCTGACCTACGATGGCGCGAAGGTCAAAAGCGTCGCGAGCTTCTCACCGGCGCATTTCGAACACACCATCATCGTGCACGGCTTCGCCAAAGCCTGGAGCATGACCGGCTGGCGGCTCGGCTGGTGCGCCGCGCCCGAACCGATCGCCAAAGCCATCGACGCCATCCAAAGCCACAGCACGAGCAACCCGACTTCGTTCGCGCAAAAGGGCGCCGTCGCCGCGTTAACCGGGCCGCAGGATCATTTGCCGAAATGGTTGGCAGAATTCGCCAAACGCCGTGAGTTCGCCCACAAAAAATTGAATAGCATCCCCGGCATTTCCTGCGTGAACGCCAAAGGCGCGTTCTATCTGTTCCCGAACATCGCCAAGACCGGCCTGAAATCCTCCGACTTCTGCGCGAAGCTGTTGGAACAACAAAAAGTCGCCGCCGTCCCCGGCATCGCCTTCGGCGCGGACGATTACCTCCGCATCAGCTACGCCACCAGCATGGCGAACATCGAAAAAGGCCTCGACCGCATGGAGAAATTCGTCAAAGGCCTCGGCAAGTAATTGGACCGTAGCGGCGTCTCGGAAGAGCGCCGCACCTATTCATTTTTCATAAGCATCTCGGACTTCCCCGGCACTCCCGGACTCGCGAAGCGTTTTGGACTGCGGCGGCCCTCCGCCGCTTTTCTACGCGTAACAAAAAAGCCTCCGTAAACGCCTCCGCAACTTTCCACCGCATTTCGTGTTTCAATGGTATTGAGCTAAACTCAACCCATGGATCTGGAATCCTTGATTGCCACCGCCCGGCACCAGGGCGCAAGCGACCTGCATCTCGAAGCCGGCCTGCCGGCAGCCTTGCGCATTCGCGGCACCCTCCGCACCGCCGGCGAACCCATCGCGCCGCAAACCCTGCTCAACTTCGCCCGCGAAATCCTCGGCGACCAGTGGCAGCAATTTCTGGAACGCCGCTCCGCCGACCTTTCCAAAACCATTTCCGGCGTCCGCTGCCGCATCAATATTCTTCAGACTGCGCGCGGCGTTGGTTTCGCCATTCGCCTGCTCGCGTCTTTCCAGGCGACGATGGAAACGCTCAACCTGCATCCCGATTTCAAAAAATTTATCGCGCATCCGCACGGGCTGATTCTCATCAGCGGCCCGACCGGTTCGGGAAAATCCTCGACCCTCGCCGGCTTGATCCAGGAAATCAACCTCACCGACACGCGGCATATCGTCACCATCGAGAGCCCCATCGAATATACCTTTCGCCCGCGCCGCTCCTACATCCGCCAGCGCGAAGTCGGCCGCGACACCCCCAGCTTCGAACAAGCCCTCCTCGATGCCCTGCGCGAAGATCCAGACGTGCTAATGGTCGGCGAAATGCGCGAACCCGAAACCATGCGCCTGACTCTGAACGCCTCCGAGACCGGCCACCTCGTCCTCGCCACCGTGCATTCCTCCAGTTGCGCTGAAGCCGTCCAACGCGTTGCCTCTGCCTTCCCCGCAGAAATCCAAAGCAGCGTCTGCGCGCAACTGGCCGACTGCCTTCTCGGCGTCATCTCGCAACGGCTCGTCTTCCGCTCGGACCTCAACATGCGCGTGCCCGAATGCGAAGTCCTCGTCGCCACTCACGCTGTAAAAAATTTCATCCGCACCCGCGAATTCTTCAAAATCGCATCCGCGCTCGAAACCGGCGCCGACCACGGCATGTGGACATTTCAGCGTTACCGCTCCTGGCTGCAGAATCGCAAGAAATGGCACACATCAGATGAACCCGGTGAAGTTCCCGACACCGAACCTGCCGGCGAAGTCCCCCACCTGCCCGCCATGCCCACGACGACGAAAACCGAAAAGCCAGTCGTTCCCCCGCCCCAAGGATCAGAACCCAACCCCGGCGGCCGCATCGAAATCGAACCCGAAGAAGGCGACTGGGGAAAAATTCTGAAAAAGAACGATTAGTTCATCCTCCTTCACAAAATTCGTCCAGGAACTGGCGAAACCAAACCACGTCTCAGTTTCAGGCGACCTCGAAAGTATTGATATCGTGATCCACAGCCCCGCCCGGGTTGACATAAATGGTCACCTCATGTCTACCCTCAACCAACCGGCCGAGGTTCACATATCCAACCTGCCGTGCGCCAGGATCAAGATAGTTCGACTGCCATTCGACAACAAATCCGTTATCCAACTCAACTCCCACGCGGGCGTTCCCGCCCGCGTCGCCGACCTGGAGCACTTCAAAACTGATTCTCGTGCCAGAATCGTGATGTGGTCTGTTGTGATTGTCCGGATTGTCCGCGGGATCGGGCATCACGCCAATGCCCCCGTCAACCAGTTCAAATTCTGAAGCCATAAGTTTTAATTTGATTTCATTGGCCCGGCGGAGTCCGACACGCTCCGGCAATTGCGGTGAAAAGTGGTGGTAAGCCCATCAGTACAGCTGTTTCATTATATGTCCGAATTATGTTCGCTACGGACATTTCTATCTCTTCTGATGTACTTCCCAGCGGGAAATATGGCCCGAAAGTTCTGCCATCATAGAGGATGCAAAAAACTACATTTTGAACCTGCCCGCTGTCATTCAAACCTTCGAGAGCGGGATTATCAAAATACGGATTGACTGTCGCAGTATGTCCCGTCAACTGGTTGTGCCGTTTTTGTACCGTGAAAGCCTGTTCACTGCTGCCCATCGCTTCGCCCAGTTGAGCCTTTTCTTCCGGACAGTAGACAATCCATTGAACGGTCCCCGCGGGAATGGCGCTGAAAAGCTGTTCCATATCCGGCATTGAAATTGACATATTACCCATAATATTTCCTTTCTGATTTTGGTTTATTAAATCGCCGTGTGTTCACTCATAACGATATCCATGTTTGGAGTGCCACGCGTCGGTAGCACTCTCTGAAACGCCTTCACCAAAAGCCCGTCCACCCGAATGGTGCGCACAGGACTTCCACTGCTGTCCTTCAGGGTGTACGCGGATTGCAGGTCTTTTTTTAACCGAAGAATGGTCTTCCCGGAACCCGCCGAAACCTCCTCAACAATGCTCGTCGGCTGATATTGCCAGTCCAAAACATTCTGCAATTGCCGCTTGATGGCGTCTCGAACAATCGGAACCTTTGCCGGATCCAGCACGTCGTTCAGCAAATCATCCATCTCGCTCAAGGGGACTTGCCGGTCATGCGCATGCGCCGAATCCGTGTTCCTGAACGCCACCTGCACGTCCGCCAGGCACAAAAACGAAGTGTATTGCTCCAGCGATTGATACCAAATGAAGTTCGCCACGCGGGTAGAATTCGGGTTCTTGACCGTCGTCACCTGCACAGACTGCGTGCTTTCAGTCGTCTTCGTATCGGCGGATTGCGTCGATACATTCTGAACGCGCGACGCCGCCGTCTGGCCGATTTGCGCGTCCGCTGCGTTCTCCACGGCGTTGCTGAAAGCGCTGCGAACCGTGTTGCATCCTCCCTGCGCGTCCACGTGCGCGTTAGCCTCGCCTCCCGTCAGGTCCACACTCGCATCCCCGTGAAAATTCGCGTTGAGATGGTAATTGGTGGATTCCGTGCCGCCGCTGTCCTGGCTCGAATTCGACACGTGCGAATTGAAGTTATTGGTCACGCTCGTGTCCTGCGTCTCCATCGCCGTCGTCGTTGTCGTCAAATCAGTGGAGGTCGTCATGCTGGTCGTGATGGTGACCTTTTGTTGTGCGCCCGGCGGGAGCGCCACGCTCGCGATCGGCGGGCCTTTGCCAGTCGCCGTTCTCTGAGTGGTCAGCCGGTACGTTTCCACCAAAAACAATTGTGGTCGAAGTGCAACCGGCGCCGATGGTGGTGGTGGCGGAGCCGGTTGCGGTGCGTGGGGCTCTTCAACAAAAGCGCTGATGCGGGGCATCCGCGCAAATCGGCTTAAATCAGCCATAACTTTAAACAGGTAATGGGTTAACTGCGCGCGAGTGAGTCAGGCCCTTTAAGACCGCAACTCTCCTTTGAAAAAATCAGCCGGTAAGCTGAGCAAAATGAAGCAATCAGAAATGGGTATCTCCACCGGTTGAGACAACTCTTGAACAGTCGCCATGTTGCTTCCCTTCCCGACCTTCTTGTAAGACGACGATTCCGAACTCTCACCCTTCGTTGGCATTTTTTGCGCCATACGACAACCTTTCTCTTTTCTTGCTGGATTAATTAGGCTAACCAATAGAATAACTAAAAGTTATTAATGTCAATCTTTTTTTATAAAATATTTATTCATGATTTCTCTTTTAGTACGGCCTCCACTTTCGTTGCGAAGGAAAATAAAACGTAACCTCCCCGTACGCTGGTGGTTTCGTCGCGCGCGCATCTTACTTCCATCAGTCAGAGCTTGATTCAACCAATCGAAGCGCCTCTTGATTTACCCACCCCTGATCTGGAAACGTTCGCGCCCATTCCGCGGGCGTCACATTGCGCGCTTCGTGCCAGCCCGGTTTCTCGCACCAATCCATGAACTTCCGCACCGACGCCCGCACGGTTGTGAAAGCGCCGAGTTCCAGCAGCCTGCGCGCCATCGCTCCCTGATGCTTCCCGGAACTGATCACGGCGTTGTAAATCGGTGTGTGCCCGCCAAAACCTTGCGCATCCACGTTCGCCCGCGCATTTACATCCGCGCCATGTTCCAGCAACAACTCAAAAACATCCTCCTCATCAAAATCAATTGCCAGATGCAGCAGCGTTGTTCCATCGATCGGCGTCCAATGCATTCCGGACCGCCCGTCTTTCGCGCAACCCAATTCCGGCGGATAAATTTCCAGGCAACTGAACCGTCGCCCGATCAATTCCGGGTCACGACGCAAAAAGTCCTTCAGCCCCTTCACATTGCCGCAATGGAACGCCATCATTGGCGTATCCGGCAAGATATAGCCCTGCCGCGCAAAAATCTCCAGCAGCGCATGCTTTCCCGCTGGATTCCGTGCATACCCCTCCAATGTCATCGCCAGCGGCGCGAGCCGATTTCCCTTGTCATCGGTAAAGGGCGCTCCCAAATCCGCCAGGAAACCGAGACCAGTCGGATTCAATGTCTCGCACGCCCCCATCACGATTCCGGGTAGCAATTTGGCCCCATGCTCATGCAGCCAGCGGGCGCATTCCAATTTCCCCTGCAACACCGCACGATCAAACGCATGCTGATAATCCTTCGCCCCGAGTGCCGCCACCGCCTTGATGATCTCCAGCCTTCCGCGATTCGCTGCATGGCTCATCGGTGGTCCCCAATTCCGGTTCCGCAATGGAAGATGCAACAGATTCGGGTTCACCTGCAGCAACCGGAGCACGGTCTCGCGATCATCATTATCAATCGCCTCCCGTAAAAGTTCTGTGGTGGTATTTGCGCTAATTCTCTCCTTCAACTCCGTCCATGTCGCAAATCCGTACTCGCGCGCCACCACAAGCTGCGCGTCATTCAGCAGGAATTTTCCCTCTGAGATCGTTGTGTCACTGGCATCGCGAAACCTCGGATGCCGCCTTCGCACTCGGTCCAGGGCCTCGGGCAACTTCGCCCGCCAGTCCTTCAACAAAGCGCGCGCTTCCCGTTTTGGAACATCAAGATGGGGATTTTTGGGGAGTCCTCGTGAAACTGTAGCCATAACCTTTCTTTCTCGTTGCGCCCGTTTGTCCGCCAACTTCGGGCAAGAAAGCCAGGTTTCAATGATTATCCACAGGCCGGTTGGGCTGGGCCCATTTCCGCGGACAGGATGCTTCCGGCAAGCACTGGGATACTGCCGCCGCCCTTCTCCTCGGGCAAGATGAATTTTGAAAAAGAGACCAGGACATTCTCTCCAGGAGCTGTTCTATTTTGACCCGCGTCAAACCTTCGCATTCTCCCGCTTGTCATCCCCGCCATTTCTGACAAGACTACCCGTCCGATGAAAACAGTTGCGTCCAAGTCCGACAAAAAGAAAAAAACCGCTGACTCATTGCGCCCGTATTCGAGCATCCTGCTCGACGGCCCCGAACGCGCCGCCGCGCGCGCCATGCTTTACCCGGTCGGTTTCAAGACGGAGGATTTTTCCAAGCCCATCATCGGCGTCGCCTCCACCTGGAGCAACGTCACACCGTGCAACATGCACATCGACAAACTCGCGCTCGAAGCGGAAAAAGGCGCGAACGCAGGTGGCGGCAAGGCAATCATTTTCAACACCATCACCATCTCCGATGGCATCTCCATGGGCAGCGAAGGAATGAAATACTCGCTCGTCTCGCGCGAAGTCATCGCCGACTCCATTGAAACCGTCGTTGGTTGCGCGGGCATGGATGGATTCGTCGCCATCGGCGGTTGCGATAAAAATATGCCCGGCGCGCTCATGGCCATTGCGCGGATGAATCGCGCGGCAGTATTCGTCTACGGCGGCACGATTCTCCCCGGCTGCATCACCGGCGACACGCGCAAGCTCGACGTCGTTTCCGTCTTCGAAGCCATCGGAGCACATGCGAACCACAAAATTTCCGACAAGGAATTTCAAGCCGTCGAGCAATGCGCCATTCCCGGCCCTGGCTCCTGCGGCGGCATGTACACCGCCAATACTATGGCCAGCGCCATCGAAGCGCTCGGCATGAGCCTGCCGAACAGCTCCGCGCAAAACGCCATTTCACCCGCCAAGATGGATGACAGCCGCCGCGCCGGCGCCTGCGTCGTCGAAATGCTGCGCCAAGGCATCCGTCCGCTCGACATCCTCACCAGGAAAGCGTTCGAGAACGCCATCACCGTTGTCATCGCGCTTGGCGGCTCAACCAACGCCGTGTTGCACCTCCTTGCCATCGCCCACGCCGCGAAAGTGAAACTCTCCATCGATGATTTCACCCGCATCGGCAAACGCGTCCCCGTGCTCGCCGACCTCAAGCCCAGCGGCAAACATCTCATGTCCGAACTCGTCGCCATCGGCGGCATTCGTCCGCTCATGCGGATGTTGCTCGATCACGGTCTGCTCCACGGCGACGCCCTCACCGTCACCGGCCACACCATGGCCGAAACGCTCGGAAGCGTGAAACCCTATCCGCCCGGCCAGACCATCATCCAACCGTTCGACAAACCGATCAAAAAGGACAGCCACCTCGTCATCCTCCGCGGCAACCTCGCGCCCGAAGGCGCCGTCGCAAAAATTTCCGGCAAGGAAGGACTGCAATTCAGCGGTAAAGCCATCGTGTTCGAAGGCGAAGAAAAAGCGCTCGCCGCCATTCTTGATGGCACCGTCAAAGCCGGTCACGTGATCGTCATTCGCAGTGAAGGTCCTAAAGGCGGCCCCGGCATGCGTGAAATGCTTTCACCCACCAGCGCCATCATGGGCAAAGGCCTTGGCAAGGAAGTCGCGCTCATCACCGACGGCCGCTTCAGCGGCGGCAGCCACGGCTTCGTCGTCGGCCACGTCACCCCCGAAGCCTACCTCGGCGGCCCCATCGCCCTCGTAAAAAACGGCGACCTCATCACCATCGACGCCGAGAAACGCGAGATGACCCTGGGCATCTCCGCCACCGAAATGAAGAAGCGCCAAAAAGCGTGGAAAAAACCCGCCCCTCGCTACACCCGCGGCGTCCTCGCCAAATACGCCGCGCACGTCACCACGGCTTCACTCGGCGCGGTGACGGATAAAGATCTGGAACTTTAAAAGGCGGATTAAGACTAATCGTCGCCTCAAAAACATTCGGGCCCGCATCTCTCAAAGATGCGGGCCCGTTGTTTGACACTCTAAATGGGCGTTCAACTCGCGCAGAACTTCTTAGTGAGGACTTCCCATCTGCACCCGGACCTTTTTCCCCCAGGCGCGATGCCAGTTATAACTCCACAGATTCGGCAGCGTGGAATATTCCGCGTGACCATCCGCCATACTGACAACAATTCCGCCCTGCTTTGGCAATTGAATTGATGAAGAAATAATTCTTGCGGTCTGAAGCGTGCTCCCGCCGTGACGCAAAATGGTGAACCGTCCCATTTCATTGTCATGACCACCGTAGTAACCGGTCCATAGATTCGCCGCCGGACCGTCATCCTCCGCCGGCCACGCGTCCACCCACGCACCGTCCATAAACACTGGGGTTTGCGCCACGTTTTCCATATTGGACGGCTTCAAATAGTACCACGCAGGATCCGACACACCGTGCGGAGGTTCAATCTGGCCGGGACCGTCGCCGGCACCCTTTCCATCCGCCCCCACGTAAAGCCAGCCATTGTATTGATAGCTGCACATTATCTTCGGTATCGGGGCCGTACCGTTCAATACGCGCGTGAAAGCATAATTGGCCGTGCCATTCTGCCCGCCGCCTCCCATCGCCGTCGGGATGGCCGAGCCGATCATGCTGGGAGGGGGCAAGGTTGAAGCCGCCGGACAAGTGATCAAGTTCGTGGATTTTGCAAAATATTCAATCATGCTGCCCATCCATTCGCCGCCCGTTCCGAAACTGGAACCCGCAACCGACGGCTGCACGAACGCTCCGTAGTCGCCGGCATACATCACATTCGCCAGCGCGAGCTGTTTCAGATTGTTGATGCACACAGCCGTGCGGGCGCGATTTTTTGCGCCTTTCCAGCACATTGGGATCCTAAGCTTAGAATTCCACGTGGACAAGTTGTCGC
>JADMIO010826327.1_pt1 | contig 88238 bp, 96 predicted proteins | sample 8958161 | NCBI WGS metagenome assembly JADMIO01 (sample SAMN16585339, study PRJNA669376) | soil metagenome | isolation source: Crop rotation soil | place: USA: Cullars Rotation, Alabama | collected 2011 | reverse complement strand
CTTTCCCAACTCTTCAATGCCTGCCGTATATCCTTACTGGCTTCCGCAGAGGTCAATCCGAATATTTCAGCATATTTAGCAACATGGATCTCGCAGATACCGTCATGTTCCTGTAGGGTGCCATCAGATTTTCTGATCTGGTCAACGAACAGATACAGCATACGTTTTTGATCCCGGGAGAGACTATATGCCGCCTCAGTGAGGTCGTTTGACTGGACGATTCGCGGGCTATTTTTACGTTTCTTGTGATTGATAACCGCTGTTTCCGCCATGACAGATCCATGTGAAGTGTGACAAGTTTTTAGATTGTCACACTAAATAAAAAAGAGTCAATAAGCAGGGATAACTTTGTGAAAAAACAGCTTCTTCTGAGGGCAATTTGTCACAGGGTTAAGGGCAATTTGTCACAGACAGGACTGTCATTTGAGGGTGATTTGTCACACTGAAAGGGCAATTTGTCACAACACCTTCTCTAGAACCAGCATGGATAAAGGCCTACAAGGCGCTCTAAAAAAGAAGATCTAAAAACTATAAAAAAAATAATTATAAAAATATCCCCGTGGATAAGTGGATAACCCCAAGGGAAGTTTTTTCAGGCATCGTGTGTAAGCAGAATATATAAGTGCTGTTCCCTGGTGCTTCCTCGCTCACTCGACCGGGAGGGTTCGAGAAGGGGGGGCACCCCCCTTCGGCGTGCGCGGTCACGCGCACAGGGCGCAGCCCTGGTTAAAAACAAGGTTTATAAATATTGGTTTAAAAGCAGGTTAAAAGACAGGTTAGCGGTGGCCGAAAAACGGGCGGAAACCCTTGCAAATGCTGGATTTTCTGCCTGTGGACAGCCCCTCAAATGTCAATAGGTGCGCCCCTCATCTGTCAGCACTCTGCCCCTCAAGTGTCAAGGATCGCGCCCCTCATCTGTCAGTAGTCGCGCCCCTCAAGTGTCAATACCGCAGGGCACTTATCCCCAGGCTTGTCCACATCATCTGTGGGAAACTCGCGTAAAATCAGGCGTTTTCGCCGATTTGCGAGGCTGGCCAGCTCCACGTCGCCGGCCGAAATCGAGCCTGCCCCTCATCTGTCAACGCCGCGCCGGGTGAGTCGGCCCCTCAAGTGTCAACGTCCGCCCCTCATCTGTCAGTGAGGGCCAAGTTTTCCGCGAGGTATCCACAACGCCGGCGGCCGGCCGCGGTGTCTCGCACACGGCTTCGACGGCGTTTCTGGCGCGTTTGCAGGGCCATAGACGGCCGCCAGCCCAGCGGCGAGGGCAACCAGCCGAGGGCTTCGCCCTGTCGCTCGACTGCGGCGAGCACTACTGGCTGTAAAAGGACAGACCACATCATGGTTCTGTGTTCATTAGGTTGTTCTGTCCATTGCTGACATAATCCGCTCCACTTCAACGTAACACCGCACGAAGATTTCTATTGTTCCTGAAGGCATATTCAAATCGTTTTCGTTACCGCTTGCAGGCATCATGACAGAACACTACTTCCTATAAACGCTACACAGGCTCCTGAGATTAATAATGCGGATCTCTACGATAATGGGAGATTTTCCCGACTGTTTCGTTCGCTTCTCAGTGGATAACAGCCAGCTTCTCTGTTTAACAGACAAAAACAGCATATCCACTCAGTTCCACATTTCCATATAAAGGCCAAGGCATTTATTCTCAGGATAATTGTTTCAGCATCGCAACCGCATCAGACTCCGGCATCGCAAACTGCACCCGGTGCCGGGCAGCCACATCCAGCGCAAAAACCTTCGTGTAGACTTCCGTTGAACTGATGGACTTATGTCCCATCAGGCTTTGCAGAACTTTCAGCGGTATACCGGCATACAGCATGTGCATCGCATAGGAATGGCGGAACGTATGTGGTGTGACCGGAACAGAGAACGTCACACCGTCAGCAGCAGCGGCGGCAACCGCCTCCCCAATCCAGGTCCTGACCGTTCTGTCCGTCACTTCCCAGATCCGCGCTTTCTCTGTCCTTCCTGTGCGACGGTTACGCCGCTCCATGAGCTTATCGGGTCCACTCGCGAACGCAGAAAGGCCCACCCGAAGGTGAGCCAGTGTGATTACATTTGCGGCCTAACTGTGGCCAGTCCAGTTACGCTGGAGTCACTAGTATTTAGGTGACACTATAGAAGCGGCCGCGACAACTTGTCCACGTGGAATTCTAAGCTTAGGATCCCAATGTGCTGGAAAGTCTAAATAGAGGGATATTAACTGTTTTGATCGCTTCTTTTAACTTTCTCCCCTGTTCATCTTCTCCACTGACTATTTTCGGAAAATTAAAAGTTAGAGCGAAGGCACCACTTAGAAGTAATCCGCCTAAAATAAATACCATATCTATCCCAACGTGATTGATCAAAGGACCGGAGATCCCAAAACCGATTAAAAATGAGGCAAATAAGGTGGTTGAAAACAAAGAATTTGCGGTTAAAAGCTGATTTTTGCGAACTAACAATGGGATAGCTGAAGATTCGGCCGGGATATAAAACTGGCCTAATACATTGACCATAAAAGCGATAAACAAAATTGCCAAATAACTGGTTTTTAGAAAAATTAAACTAAATAAACAGACTGCCATAGCCAGATCAATAATCCGAATAATTTTTCGGCGGTCGGTGATATCGACTAAAGAACCGGCAAACAGGCCAAAAATTACCGCCGGTAGATAAACCGCAAATAAAAGGGCTGAAACGGCAGTACTGGAATCCGTTAGCCGGAAGACCCAAATTAAAAGAGCGGCATTTAAGCAGTTATACGATAATTGGACTAAGATCTGGTTGATCCAAAGACTGACAAATCCAGGGTGGCGGATAATTTCTGAGTATGAAGCCGGTTTTTCGTCCATAGATATCAAACTGCATTGTACTTCGTTTGTGAAAAAGTAATCAAGATGACCGCGGATTTTTAGCAGATTTTCACGGAGAGCTATTTTGGCAATTTGGACAGAAAAAAGTGCCTCTGCCTCCCAGTTTGATCTTTTCAATTTTGGTTTTACATACTAAACAAGGCTTTTCTTCGCGAGCATAGACTTTGGCATGATCAAGGAAGAGTCCTTTTTTCCCATCTGAATCGACAAAATGGGTTTTGGTTGAGCCGCCGTATTTGATTCCGTCTTTAAGCGCTTGAATTACACCCTTTTGGAGAGCTTGGAATTGCTGATCCGTTAACTCCCCAACTTTAGTTCTGGGATCTATCTTGGCATTAAAACAGGCTTCACAAGCATAAATATTGCCGACTCCGGAGACTACCGATTGATCTAACAAAGCGACTTTGATCGGAGTTTTTTTGTGCTTTAGTAAATTGGTTTTTAAAATTTCCCAAGTAAATCCTTTTTCCAAAGGTTCAGGCCCCAGGCTGCTTAAAAATTTGTCGACTTTGATTGATTCACGATTGGCAACTTTAATCCAACCAAACTTACGCTGATCATTGAAGTACAAGTGGCTAGTCGCAAGAGTCAAGAGTCTAGGAGAAATTTTCTGCTTTTTGTTTTCTCCTTGACTCTTGACCCTTGACCCTTGTGACTTCAAGGTAAATATTACCCGTGTGGCTTTATTCGGCATCCCCCCTAGCATGTCCTGCGTTGGATGGCCTCCGATGAAGCTTTTAGCTTTTAGTGCATAGCTTTTAGTGGGTTTAAAAATAATCTGGCCTGACATTTTCAGGTGAAATAGCAATGAGTAACCGTTTTCAAAATCTATTCCCAATCCCTTCCCTCTTCTCCAGATGTTAACAATAGGTTGATTTAATATTAATGAGGAATCTCCCTGAAAAGTTTTTGGATTGCGGATTTCAATCTGACTAATTGATAACCCGATGATATTTTTGGCAAGACTTAAACGGATAGTTTCAACCTCAGGAAGCTCTGGCATGTGCGATATTTTAACATATTTAAAAAGTTCCTCTGCCTATAATAATCCAGTGATTAAACCTCTACGTAGGCCTGCAAGTGATGGTTTTGTTGGGCCCACAAATCCTAAACGCTTTAATTCATATACAATTCGAGCCGGATTGGGAACAGGTATTCCTACAGCTTCTTTACTTGTTCTGGCTCTTAATTGGGCGGCTATTTGTTCTGGAGATAACGTAGTAATTGGTGGTGTTGGGATATATGACTTTGCTGTTACCTTTTGAGATGAATCAACTTCTAGATTTATTGAAACTGGCATAGTACTAGCGTAAATCTAAATTTAGCCTCAGTCAATGCCTGTTGCGTAAGAAAACTATCTCGGAATATATCCTTCGTAAGCTATTTACTTATTTCTTAATTAATAAAAGTATCTGCTTTTTGAAATTTTCTTTAGAAAACTTTTCGGCGTTTTTTCTTAAGTCTTCTATTTTGAAACTTGCTTCATTCATTCTGTCTACTGCCGACTGTATACCGCCTACTTCTAACTTTTCAAAGAATATTCCTGTCTTTCCATCAATTAATGTTTCTTTGTAACCACCTTCTTTTAATGCAATCACCGGTGTACCTGCAGCTTGCGACTCAACTGAGGTGATTCCAAAATCTTCATCACTAGCAGCTAGTATTAAAGCTTTGGCATTTGCCAGAAGTTCAATTCGTTCTTTATCACTAACTTTGCCTAGAAATCTAATATTACTTTTGGCCAACTTTTTGAGCTTTTTTTCTTCCCTGCCAGTACCGATTATTTTTAAGGGCAATCCATTTTGATTGAATGTTTCAATTACCAGATCGATGTTTTTATCAGGATCTAACCTTGAAAGGGAAAGGAAATAGTCTCCTTCATTTTTTTTAATATTTTTGAACTCCTCCAGATCAACGGGCGGATAGACAACTTCTGAATCTCTTCTGTAAAACTTTTGAATTCTTTTTTTAATATTTTCTGAATTGGCAATTAAAATGTCTGGTCTCTGGGCTAGTTCAAAATCATACAACCTCATAAAATGATTTAGCAGTTCTCCAAAGCTCCTGGTTAACCAATTTTTTTTGTACCAATGATTTTTGGTGTACCCATAAAGATAGCGGGGCGGCGTATGAATGTAGGCTAAATGAAGTGAATCCTGGGGGGTTATCACTCCTTTGGCATAGTAGGCCGCGGATGATGAAATAATAACGTCATAACCTTTTAAATCAAAACTTTCAAAAGCCATTGGAGATAAAAATTTTAACGGCGATAACAACTTTCCAATTCCAGGAATTTTTTGCATCCAGGAAGTATATATCTCCCAATCTTTAAATCTATCGGCATCTTTACCTAAACTTTTTGGATTGTAGTAAGCAGTATAGAGAGGGGCTTCCGGAAAAATTTCATGCAAAGCCTCAACCACTCTTTCTGCTCCACCGTATTCTTTTAGATAGTCATGAACTAAAGCAACTTTCATAGTTTTGGAATCAGAAATGAGATGTGGGAGGTAAGAAGCTGGATTTTGAGATTGGAGGTGGGATTAAAAATCTCACTTCACACCTCGTTATCCAGCTTCACATTCTAACTTCTCACTTCTTTCTCATGCCAGTAATTCCTTTTCCAAATGTTTAATAAACTGCTTTTGGTCAAAACCGGCAGCGTCTTTAAAAGCTTGTTCGGCTAATTTTTGACCTAATTTTGGCTCTTTAATTAATCTTAGCAGAGCGGCGGCTAATTGGTTAGTATTTTTTGGTGAAACAAGCAGGCCATTTTTTTGATCATGAATAAATTCCGGAGTACCGCCAATATTAGTTGCGATAATTGGTATCTTGGCAAAAGCGGCTTCAATAACTGATGTGGCAAATGGTTCAGGTTTTTGTGACGGCAAGACAAAACAGTTCATGACTTTTAAAGCTAAGGCTGCATCTTCAATAAACCCGGTAAAAAACACTTTTTTCTCCAAGTGGTACTTTTTAACTAACTGTTTCAACTTTGATTCAACCGAACCCTTTTGCTTCTCACCGGTACCAAAAAAAATTAATTTAGCTTTTGAATCTTTGATCTGATGGAAAGCTTCCACTAACCACTCGCCACCCTTCCAGTCCACTAGCCTTCCTAGATACCCGATGACATAGTCATCTTCCCCTATCCCCTTAACCGCCCTAAACCCCCTAACTTTACTTTGAGGAACCTTATCTAAATGACTTTTCATATCTGAACCTAGACAGACAGCAGGTCCGTTTAAATGATAAAAATTTTTGACGGCATCGGAGACAAAAAGATATTTATCAACTTCATTACGAATTAATTTGAATATCCATTTCGGGTAATCATAATCCCTAATATAACCAATTAATTTAAAATCCAGGTCATATAATTTTTTAGCTAGTGCTGCAACCAGTAAGGTCCTGGTGGTATTGGCCATCACAATTTCCGGCTCGCATTTTTTAACAAACTGGTTAAATTCTCTGACTGAAGTTACTACTCTAGCTAATGCGATTGGATGAATTAAATTAAGCTGGGGAAAACCAATTTTGCAGATTTCGACATTGGAGTCATTATAGATAGAAGCAAATTTAGAGGATTTATCAATTACTAAAACTGGTTCAATTTTTTTCCGGTCTAAAAATTTCAGATCTTCCGCCAACCTCAGCTGCGCCCCTCCGGCAAAAGGAGTATGGTCGGCAAAAAGTATTCTCACCTTACGCATCGGTCAAATTGTACCAGAAAAGAGGCTAAATTTCTGCTTCTTCTCCATTTTTTAAAATTTTAATTTCAACTCCAGTTTCTTTTAAAGTTTGCTTGTATTCTTCAGGATTTACTGGGTATGCATCATAATGAATTGGGATATAAACTCTGGCGCCAAGGTTCTGGAGCATTTTTTTAACATTGGCAATAGAAGTTTCAGAAACGTTTGGCTGTCCAAGTGCTAATGCAGCGGTTTCAACTTTGATGCCGTCTATTTCAAATCCGTCACCGGAATGGAAAAACACCCCGTCAACAATAAATCCAGTATTTGGAGGAGGCACTGAACCATTGGGTGGAGTAAAATGTGGCAGATCAACTGCTTCTATTTCAAATCCACCTGCGGAAAATTTTTCTCTATCCTTAACAGCTTGACCGGTTGTTACTCCTACTTCTTGAAGTTTGTTAATAACATCTGAATTTCCAAAAACGGGCTTATCCCCTACAACTTGCTTAATTGTCTCCGGATCCAGATGATCAGCATGTTGATGAGTAATCAAATAAACATCAGCCCCTTGAAATTCCTCAACTTTAAAACCGTTTTTATAAGTTAAATAGCCAGGATCAATAATTAATGTTTTACTATCTTTGGTGAGTTTTAAATGGGCTTGAGGAAACTTTTGAACTTTCATATTCCTTTGAAATTATATAATTTTCGAAGTTAATTTTGTGTAAATATTAATACACACGGAGCAAATGATTAAACTATTCCTCATCGTTGCCTCGCCAACCTATTGTTTGACCAGCGATAATTCCAATTCCAGCAACCTCTTGAACTCGCCTTACAGTAACAGGGTCCGGAAAAGTCGAACCCGGGATATCCAAATTTGTATCCATAACATCTGGCCATCTTAGTTTGGAAGAATATAATCCAACTAAATTAACTGCTCGTGGAATCTTTAATGCCAGGCCTTGTATACCATGGTCAGGATGAATGCCAAATCTGGGCTGCTTCACTCCTGCAGTTAATATTTTATAGAAACTATCAGGATTCCAGAGCGTGCTATTGAAAGCCCAGAACTTAGCTATCTCATCTGATCCGAATTCAAGTAATTCATTTTGAAGATGTGCAGACTCCTCTGCTGAGAGCTCTTTACCTGCATGAACAGTTACTTCAGCTACTCCTGGATAGGGTGATATTAAATCAACGGCAGCTTTATTGCGCCTCCTATCCATTGGATCCCGAAATTGCCAACCTCCTTCAATCGAAATATGGCCATATCGCATAGTATGAATAGCATCTGTAATATAAGGGATCGATTCATCAGAATGTGAGAGAGGTTTCAATAGTTCTTTTTCATGGCCTATCAGAACATGGGAGAAGACATCATGGCTGGCTTTAAGACGTTTTTCTAAATTTTCCCCCCTGAAATCGGCGACTGTTGAAGGAGGAAATCCACCATCACGAATTGTGTCTGGGGCTGATGCCATAAATATTTCTTACTATTTCAGTTTTTACTTACTGACAATAGTTTGAAACTACGAGTTAGAATACAACTTAGATTTTGGAACTGCTGGACATAAAGGTGACATTCTTTGGAAGTAACTAGTACAGTAAGCAAAGCTTGCCTTATGCTTCGCATAACTTAAAGGGAACAAGTACCAACACAGACAAATCTATAGATTTGTTTACAGAGGTTACTGTACTTGTTACTTCTGTACTAGTTACCAACTTCCGGATACACCTGCTTGATGCAATCAAGCAGCTTTTGTTTGGCTTCTTCTAAAGTTCCTTCAATTCTGGCGCCGGCTGCTGCTTTGTGCCCTCCCCCGCCTAGAGCTAAAGCTACTTTTGAAACATCAAATTTTTCAGCGTTTCTGGTTCTAAAGGAAGCGTTAAAAACATTTGGTTCTGTTTCGATAAAACTAACTACTAAGTCCCAGCCTACTACAGAACGCAAGATGCCGGAGATTTCATTATTTTCAATATCTTCTTTAGTAATATTTTTTTGTTTCAGCTGTTCCTGGGTGACAACAGCAATTGCCACTTTGTCATTAAAGTGTTTTTCAATATTACTAAGTGCTAGCCCCATTAAATAAACCCTCTCCGGTGTTAGATTATTTTCCAGTTCAAAAAATATCTGATGAAAATCTGGGTAAAGGTCAACTAATTTAGCAGCAATTTCGAAAGTCTTGCCGGTAGTATTTTGATAACGAAAATACGAATCGGTATAGATCCCGACTAATAAACAAATTGCAATCTCGGAAGTTACTTCAATTCCCCAGTTTTGAAAAACTTCATAAAGCAATTGGCAGTTGGCGGGAGATGTTGCGTCCACAATATTTATATTTCCGTAATTTGAATTGGATTTATGATGGTCGATCACTAGAACTTTCAGATTTTCGGGGAATTTTACTTCGCCTTTTTTGGTAATCTGGTCAGTATTTGATGAATCCATGGCAATGAATAAATCAAATTGAGATAAATCAGTTTCTAAAAAAGTTTGATCCTTAATGTCTGAAAACTCAGGCAACATTGAAAAAAGTTTTGGCGGATGTGAATCGCCGCTAATAACTGTAGCCTCTTTACCCAGTTGTTTCAAAACCTGTTTCATAGCCAGGGCAGAGCCAATTGAATCGCCATCAGGTGAAGGATGCAGGTGGATTAGAATATTTTCCGAGTTTTTAACTAATTCTAAAGCCTGCTGAATTTGTTCATCCATATAGGCCAATTATAGGGAAGTACCACGAGTACCACAAGTATCATGCGCTTGTAACTCCTAGTCCCCTCACCCGGCCTCCGGCCACCCTCTCCCATAGGGAGAGGGGAGGTATTCTAAGGTTTTTGGTGGCATTGGTTACTTGGTAACGTTGTAAAAGGCAGTAAACAATAGCCTTTCCTAAAATCCCCGTGGTACTCGTGATACTTGTGGTACCCTTCCCACCTTTTCTGTTAAACTTTACTAATGCTCTACTTAAAAAAATCTTTGTTTGGTTTTCTTTTTCTGATCTTTTTTGCAATTTTTCATTTTTTAATCCTGCCGCTTTTTTCTTCTTATGAATGGATTTTTGGCTTTAGCGGTCAATCGGCTCTTCAACTGCTTTATCTGTCTTTGCTTATTTTAGCCGCGGCTTTTTCTTTTGTAATCTTTGCGGCTTTGAGCCAAGATTGGCGAATTGGTTTAGGATTTTCAATTTTGGGAGCCATCAGTCCTTTAGCTTTTTCTCAAACTAGCACGGTTTTCGTTTTGGCAAGCTTTTATCTGATTGCGCTTTGCGCGACTTATTTTTCGGTTGAAGGCAAGATGAAAAAATATTACAATTTTGATCCATCGCTTGTTTTGAATCCTTCGATCCGAACTCTGGCTTCTTTTTTGGCAATTATTATTTCAATCGGTTTTTATCTGGCAATTAATCCAGTTATTTTGCAAAAAGGGTTTGAGATTCCGGAATCATTTATTCCCGATTCGCTGATTAACGCCTTAATGGAGCAACAAACTAGCCATTTTGTTCAGGGAGACAAATATGTAGCTCAAATTACTCCAGAAATGATTCAGTATGCCAAAGATCATCCAGAGTTACTTAAACAATATGGTATCACCCCTGACCAACTAGACCAGATTCAATCGGCTCAGCCAGCTTCATCAAAAGCCCCTGAAAGTTCAACTTCCTCAAAAGCAGTCAAAGTTCCAACCACTACAACTATTAATCCACCAGTTACTCCAATTATTCCTTCAACTGCTAGTATAAAAAAATTGGCCCTCCAACCTATTAACGATCTACTTAAACAATACAAAAATTTTGTTGCGCCCCTACTGGCCCTTTTGCTTTTCTCAGCCTTCAGTTTTACTTTTTTTATCTTCTTTTTCTTCAATATTCTAAGTGGGATAGTTATTAATTCACTTTTTTATATCTTTGAAAAAACCAACTTCATCCACTTCCAAAAAGAGATGCGGGAAGTTAAGAAGTTAGTGGTTTAAGCTGCTAGGCATTTTTTAAGCTCTTCTGGTAAAAATCTTTTTTATCTTTATTCTAGCCAGTTGCTTTTTTATATAAATACCATAAAATACACCCATGCCCAAATCAAATGAACTAGGTTTTATAGGACCAGAGAGTACGCTTCATCAGCCTGATTTTTTGTTAGCCGAGTTACCACCTGATCTTCCAATAAATAAAGCGCGACCTGACTTGAATATTGCAGGTGAAAGTGTTGATGATTTATTAGCTGCTGAACTAGCTTTATTAAAACAAGAGAATATATTAACCAAATCTCAGCAATCATGGTTAGCACAGTTTAGTCGTTATGGTGTAGGTGGCATTTTTTGGGGTGCGGGATATGCAACTGGCATGCTTGGTGCAACTTTAGTTGGGCTAGCAGGAGTTGGTGCCACAGCAGCTGGAATTTCAGGTTTAGAGAATCTGACCGGTTTGCCAATTGTTGAAACTATTAACAATTTTTCTCCGGCGATAGCGGTTGATATTGGATCTAGAGTTGGAGAAATTATTATTCCTTATACTACTTATGTTACTGATGTATTCTCTTATGATGATGCTGGTAGGGCGACTGAAGCGGTTAAGACTTATTATACTCAGTTAGTTGGAACTATAACGGGTGTGAAATTTTCAAATTACATCTCGGGTAAGATCGCTTCTTCATGGCAAGGTACAGGAGATCGAGTAGGAGCGGGCTTGGGATCAAAAATGGCTTATCCCCTGGAAATTGCTAGAGATCTGTCACCAATTCATATGCCTAAAATTTCTCTACCTAATCCTTTTAAAAGGAATTTTACTGATTAAATTTTAATTGGTGTCATCTCTCCCCAATTTAATCCTGATTTGACATCGACTTTCACAGGGACATCAAGTTTTAAAGCGTTTTCCATTTTTGCACAGATCATCCGGGCAGCTTCCTCAACTTGTTTAGGATCACATTCGAATAGAAGCTCATCGTGAATTTGGAGGATAAGCCTACAGGAGTGACTAGTTGCAAGAGTCAGGAGTCTAGAATTTTCTCCTTGATTCTTGTCACTTGACTCTAGCCACTTTTCAATCTCTACCATTGCTTTCTTAATCATGTCAGCGCTGGTTCCCTGGACTGGGTGATTGATAGCTGCCCGCTCGCCTGCTGATCTAAGCATCTGATTGGCAGATTGCAGCTCCGGCATATATCTTCTTCTTCCCCAGATTGTTTCAACATAGCCGTGTTTAAAACCAAATTCGAGAGTTTGCGCCATCCATTCTTTAACTTTTGGGAACTGTTCAAAATATTCGGCTATGTATTGTTTGGCGGTATTGAAATCAATCTGAAGTTGTTTGGATAAAGCTCGTGGGCCTTGGCCGTAAAGAGTTGCAAAGTTCATGGTTTTTCCAACTGATCGTTGCTGTTTAGTCACCTCTTCAATCGGGATATTAAAGATTTTTGCCGCTGTGGCAGCATGGATATCTAAATCTTGTTGAAACGTTTTAATCAAATTTTCATCGCCTGATAAATGAGCCATAATTCGTAGCTCAATTTGGGAGTAATCTGCTCCTAGTAAAACTTTTCCCTCCGGTGCAATAAATGCTTTGCGAAGCTCTGCTCCCATTTCGCCTCTGATAGGGATGTTTTGTAAATTTGGATTGGTTGAAGAAAGCCGACCAGTGGCGGCACCTTCAACGTTAAAAGTGGAGTGAATTCGTCCGTCCTCTCCAATCGTTTTTGGCAGGGCATCAATATAAGTCGACACTAATTTAAACAGTTGACGATATTGTAATAGCAATGGGATAGCCGGATGAGCAGCTGACAATTCAGTCAAAGTTTCTTCATCTGTTGAACGGCCGGTTTTAGTTTTTCTAACTACTGGTAAATTCAGCTCATCAAATAAAACTTCTGACAGTTGTTTGGGGGAGTTTAAATTAAATTCATGACCAACATAGTGAAAAATATTTTTTTCCAAATCAACTAACTTTTCTTTTAAATCCTTGCCAAGTTTTTCCAAAAATGACTGATCAATTAAAACGCCGTTTTGGCTCATCTTCTCCAAAACTTTCTGAACTGCCAAATCAAGGTCTATAGTATCCTGTGGCTGTACAACCTTTGACTCCAGGTCGTCATTCCCCTGGAAAGGGGAATCTGTAATTCCCTGGGCCCCGACGTTATTGGCAGATTCCCGCTTCCGCGAGAATGACGAGCTGAACTGATGCTCTCCTTTTAGAGGGTCGGACCCTGAGCCGGTTAATTTGGTAATTAAACTTTTAAATTCCAGTTCTCTAAATAACTGAATTACTTTATCCGAGTTATAGTCATGTACCCGGCAATCTTTTAAGTTCAGTTCAATGGGCGCGTTGACATCAATAGTAGCCAGTCTCTTACTCATCACCGCCGACTCTGCTCCCTCAGCTAATAACTTTTGCATTCGTTCTGGAAGTGTTTTCAAATTTTCCGGTTTATAAATTTTTTCAATTGACCCAAATTGTTTAATTAGTTTGGTTGCGGTCACATCACCAATCCCCTGGACTCCCGGAATGTTATCTGATGCATCCCCTGCTAAAGCTTTGTATTCAATAATTTGAATCGGCTGAAAACCAAACCGTTCAATAAATTCTTCAACGCCATAGAGCCCAACATCCGATAAAGTCTTTTTAGGCATTAAAACTTTGACGTGTTTGTTAATCGTTTGCATAATATCTCGGTCCCCGGTCAAAATAATAACTTCAACCCCCTGTCCCAAATCAACCGCCTGGCGGGCCAACGTGCCAATCAGATCATCTGCCTCATAGCCTTCTAAACCAAACTCAGGAACTCCCAGTGCCGCAACCACTTGATGGACTCTTTCATATTGACTACTCAAACTTTCATCAGCCGGCCCTCTGGTAGCTTTATACTGAGTATATTCCTGATGTCTAAAGGTAGGAGCTTTTTTATCCCAGGCGATCGCCATAAAATCCGGTTTTAAATCATCCCAAGATTTGAGCAACATATTGGTAAACCCGAAAACAGCATTTACCAGTTCGCCTTTGGAAGTAGTTAATGGAGGAGTTGCGTGATAAGCTCTATGAAGTAAAGCATTTCCGTCAACTAAGACTAAACGTTTCATCCGCCAATTTTACCACTCTCCCCTCGTCATTGCGAGCGAATAACTTTGAATCAACGCGTGGCAATCTTTTAAAACCGTGTTTAAGAGATCCTCACGTCGCGATGAGCTTGGCAATTCTGCTCCTCAGGATGACAAATGCTACTTTCCTTATGGTAACTATTTGACATCCCCCACTTCACTTTGTATAGTGGCTATTCTATGTGCAACTGTAGAAACCGTTTTGAAAAATCCATCCCTCAGGTCAAAATTTTTAACTTAGCCAATCCCCCTTGTTGTTGTCCTTCCATAAACATAATGGGAGATGATGGTGGTGATTAGCGATTAGTTAATTAGAGATTAGAAAGACCAAACACAGCCTCCCAAATGGGAGGTTTTTTGTGGTTAATTTATTGTTATGAAAATATCAAAAGAACAAGCTCAGGAATGGGCTCGTGGTCAGGAGGCTTATTATAAAACTCATAAGCTTTACTATGGTTTGGATCCTAAAGAAAATGGCGATGCCAGCTGGTGGTTAGCTCTAAATGGTCATCAAATTTCTCCGGCTGAATTTCAATATCTGGATTATGATCTGCCATATATAATTGGTGATTTTCACCACCTTTCAGCCGGGCTTTTAAGGAGATCTCTGCTATCTTCGGATCTTAATCCGGCTTTGGCAGATTTAAGAAAACAGCTTACTGCGGGGGTCCCTGATGAAACAATTGAAATCTATCAGGAAGCTTTAAAGCGCAATGTTACCGGTGTTTTTTCGAGCCGCCCCGATACAATTCAACCGGCCAAGGAGAACGGCTCTTTATTTCCGATTATTGAATATAACGTTGATGGCACTGCCGATAAAGGTAATACTGAAGGCGTAAATCAAGTTTTGGTAAACAACCTTGGTGAAAAATTTGTTGGCAAAGGATTAGCCCGTCTTTTTGTTGAAGGGGTCAGGCAAAAAATCCCTGAAAAAGATTCAATTGTAGTTGCAACTATTTTACCTGAGGGATATCGCAATAAATATGATGCTCAAAATATTTATTTTGCTAACCGGGCTTCCGAAGTTGGTCGGGAATCAAATGTTAGATGGCTGGCGGTCCATACTTCAGATGTCGATATAAAAGCTAACGGATTATTTACCTCTCACGGAGGTGAAACAATCAAAATAGATATTGTTGACAGCGAATTTAAATTACCGGGTCATAACGAAAAAGTTAAATTTGAAAAAGAAACTGCCATCATGCAAGCGACTCTTGATGGGACAGCTATTTTACTTGGGACCCCTTTACCCTTAGGTGATAAAATTTTACTTTCTACCCCTTTTAATCCGGATTTACGTGATTTTATATTAGAAGATTTGGGAGAACAAGCTGAAGAAAGATTGGCTGCAGTACAAGCAGCACATGCTGAAACCCATGTCCTGTCCGGCAACCAAAATGAAATAATTTTTGATGGGGTTTCTTACTCTCTTGATGATTTAGTTAATTTAAAATATCAGCCCGGTTTTGTTTTAAAAACCGGCGGTGATTCAGAACATGCTAGTGAATCCAAAGGGGTCTTTTTTTCTCATGGGCGTGGAAGCGATCGTTGGACAAAGGCTTTTGATGAAGCTTTAGCCGGAGCGGCTCAAGGAGATAAATATTGGGTGATGCAAAAAGTAATCCAACCCCGATCTTTTGATATTTCTACTATCCCAAATAGTCGTTCAATGCCAAAAGAAATGTTGGTTCCAAATCGGCTTGCTCCTTACTACGGTCTCTTGGATGGTAGACTTCAGTTGGGAAATATTCTCGTAACTGCCGGTACAGACCGTGAAGTGGATAAATTAAAAGACCTTCAAATTCATGGCCAGAAACATAATACTTACCAAGGAGTAGTTGTAAAATAATTCAAACCAGCTGATAACTGAAAAAGATTAAAAGCGAACTGACTATTCCTAGCTTTATATAAAGTAGTGGCACACGCCAGAACCATTGAGTGTGCCAAGGGGCATGGAGTTGGTTAAATTTTTTGATTCCATAATGTGGATTTAAAACGAACCAGAAGAAATCCTCAAAGATGCTGGCAACCAGGAATGTTGCCCAGGCTAGGAGTTCTTTGGACCAGCTCCAATCAAGGCCAAGAGCTATCGGAAAATGCATTAAAGCGATAATTGTCATTAAAAACCAAAAATGATAGCCAGTATAAGGCTGCTCCCCCCAGAAAAACTGGGTAATCTTATTTTTAACCCGCCAAGTCGGCAAACTCTCAGCCCATCCATATTTGCCTTCAATATTAATTTCAAACTTAGCAACAATAAAAGCCACAATTACTGAATAGAGGAATAAATTAATCAGCATCATTTAAAGTGACCGTATTTGTACTCGGTTGGATTGCTGTGGTAGCCTTTGGTGACTATATGAAGGAAGGAGCGGAGCATTTTGGCGACGTATTGGAAATGCCCCTCATGTTCCATTCTTCTGGTTGAAGTGTAAATCTTTGGATGTTTGAGGAATAAAAATTTATTGTCATGTTTACACATTCTTTGAACTAGTTCATGGTCTTCAGCAAAGCGGAGATTTTCATCAAAGCCGCCTAATTTTTCAAAAGGCTCTCTTCTGACGTAGAGATTGATCCCCATCGCCATTGGCCAGATCGGTTTAGTGGCTTTAAAAGCTACATCGGCAGCCACAAAAATTGCGGTATTTTCAGCTTTATTGAAAGCAGATTTAATTTTTCTAATGCCTGACTCTTTCATCTCATTTTGGACTTCTTTGGGTGCATCGACCGGTAAGTTGGTTGCGGCGGCCAGGTCAGGTTTCCTATCTAAAACTTCAGTAAAATATTTGTCCAAAGAAGCTGGATCTTTTAGGAAGGTGTCAGCATCCAGGAATAAAATATGGGGAGCGGTGGTTTTTTTGACACCATAATTTCTCTGGGTAGAGATAGTTGATTTGGGGATCTGATAAAATTTTAACTGAGGCAGAGTTTTTTGTCGCTCTTTGACCACACTTTCGGTTTTATCTTTGGAAAAAGCATCGACCACTGCTATTTCTTTTGGCTGGACCGATTGGGCAGCGATTGAATCAAGCAGCTTCCCAATATATTTTTCCTCATTCAGAGTTGGAATAACGATCGCCAAATCAATTACTTTTGCCATCTTTGATCCTCCACAGAACAACCATTGTACCAAATAAAATTAACAAAATACTTTCTAAAAAAATGACTGAGTTATAAAATGGCAGCCAGACATAAAGAGAAGGAACCTGTTGAAAGTTATTTGAAAATCCGGTTAAAGCCTGGTATCCCAGAAACCCGCCGTGCCAGATTGCCCAGATCCCCATGACTAAAACTATGGCTGCATTTTTTTTAATATTTTTTTGAACCTCGATAATGACTCCTACCGTCAAAAGCGCGAAGGAGGCATAAAGTTGGGATATAAAACCGGAAAAAGCGATGGCGCTGGTAGGCCAAATCTCTAAAGTATCGGTTAAACGAATATTAAAAAGATGTATTAAAGCATCAGCTAAAATATAAAATGCCCCAAAAATAAGCAAAATCCTGATCCAGATTTTTAAAGACATACCTACATTATAGCGTTTTTAGCCTTTGAGTTCACTCTGGGCTACAATTGAGGCGTAGACACCATTTTTCTTAAGTAGCTCTTTGTGGTTGCCGTGTTCAACTATTTTGCCTTTGTCCATTACCAGAATTTGGTCAGCTTTTTGGACGGTTGAAAGCCTGTGAGCGATGACTATTTTAGTCAAAGTTTTTTCTTGGGAGATAGCTTCCAAAGCTTTTTGGATCATGGCTTCGGACAAAGTATCCAAATGTGATGTCGGCTCATCCATAATCAGGACTTTTGGCTCGGCAAAAAGGGCTCTGGCAATTGCCAACCTTTGTTTTTGGCCACCGGATAGTTTAACTCCCCTTTCTCCAATCTCAGTTTGGTAACCTTCGTCAAATTCGGAGATGAATTCATGAGCATGAGCCAGTTCAGCTGCTTTGATAACTCGGTTTTTGACCGAACTCCAGGTGGTCTGGCCAAATGAATAAGCGATAACTTCCCAGATTTTGCGGTTTGGGACTGGTGAGTCCTGGAAAACAACTGAAGTTTGGCGATGGTAATCGTCTAATTTAACCTGCTTTAAATCGTATTTTCCATCCAAAACGATTGATCCTTTATTTGGGTCATAGTAGCGGCTTAAAAGCTTGGCGATAGTTGATTTTCCGCTACCTGATTTACCAACCAGAGCTGTAAATGAACCAGCCGGTATGGTGAAGCTGACATTTTTTAGCACCCGACGATTGTTATAAGCAAATGTAACGTGCCTGAAAGCAATATTTCCGGCAAAATGTTCCAATCCGACTGGGTGTTCAGCTTCTTTAACCGAACTTTTTTGGCTTAGAAGTGAACTGATCCGATCAACCGGCTCGGAAGCATCAACGGCCCGCTCATAGATTCTACCCAAACGGAAAATATTGGAATTGGTTCTTTCCAAAACTGAGATCAAGAAAACCAATGTACCAACAGTAATATTGCCGCTATAAATCTGCCAAATACCGATCGAAACCATCAGGATATAAAATCCTTCGATCATCAGTGAGCGGAAAAAACTTTCAAGCATATGAGTTTTGTATTCAGAATCGGAGATATTTAAAACTGAGCTCCAGATCCCCTGGAATGAGCCTTTCTCCCGCTCCTCCTGGGCAAAGGCTTTCACAACGGTGATGTTAGAAATAGTGTCGCCAATTTCACCGCTGGATTTTTCATATAAATCGTGTCTTTTTGAACGCAGCTTGGCTGTTTTTTGGTAGGTTTTAAACATTAAATAGATGAAAGGAGCGACTGAGAAGATAAATACCAGACCAAATATCCAGCTGGTGAACATGATTATAATAACTGACAGAACGATTTTGATTACAATCGGTTGAAATTCCCAAGTGTAAGAACCAATTAAATCAACCAGCTTATCTGTGCCTTTATTGACGATATTGATTTTGGTTCCTGTATTGATCTTTTCGTGGTAATCAATTGACAGCTCAAGTAACTTTTCATAGGCCACAGTTTGAATATGATGCTCAGACTTCCATAACAGTTTAACGATTAATATATCTGCTAGATAATTTAGCAACATGGTCAATATTCTGGCCGTTGCTAATCCTCCGACCACAAGAAAAGCGGTCTGCCAGCTGATTGCTCCCTTAGTTGAGGTTAAAATATCTAGAATCTTTCCATAGATAAAAATTCCAGACAAAAGGAACAACTCCATAAAAGTTGAGACCAAGGCGATTTGATAGAGATTCCTATGAAAAGGAACCACTAGTAACCACATTTTTTTGATGAAATTCATATTATTATGTTTAGTTAATCTTCTCATATATATTCCTTGTATACTTCTACTTGTCATGCTGAATTTATTTCAGCATCTTCCAACTCAATTTAATAATAGGTCTAAATTATTATCATTTAGTTTATTTCGTCCATAACCGTGGAAGATCCTGAAACAAGCCTTCGGCCGTGAGCTCAGGCCGAATCGGTTCAGGATGACAAAATATGGAATGTTATTATATTTAAACCATTAAAAAACCAGCCCTGTGGCTGGTTTCTGTGACTAATTTAAGTTTTAATTTAGTTTTTTACTCTAAATTTGCACTCCTTTGCACAGAAACCGCTGCATTTTCTGCAGGTGTTAAATTTCCCCCACCATAGGTGGCTGGGAAATTGATATTCAGTTGTACTAAATTTTTTGCCATAAATTTGTGACTTTTCCGCGCACCTTGGCTTCTTCGGGTTGCGTAATCGGTTTTAACAGTTTAAACGGTAGAGTATCAATTTGTCAAGTTAACTATGGGGTAGCTCTACTTCAGTAGTCGTTTCACACTATCCCAAGTTCTTTTTAGCCTAGATGGAGGTTCAGGAGGTAGAAAGTCGGTATAAGTAATGCGGCATTCTCTAAATAAATCTTCTAAGATTCTCTCTCTTTCTTCATATTGAGCCATTACATTTACTGGAAAATAACACTCTGGAGTTGCACTGTCTGTTCTCTGCAGGGCATTTCTATAGCCTAATGCTAATGACTGAATATCTTTTTCAGTTAAATGTCTGATTGGATCTTGAAGAGGTCCGTCTTTTACCACTACATTTTGACCAAACTTGCCCATTAATTCTCTTAATATCTCTACTCTTCCTTGTAAGCCTGAATCCAGATTTGTTATAAAACTATGTGGCCCCTCTCTAGCCTCAATTTGGCTTTTGCGATCGACCGCTCGAGAGTAGCTAGACGCTAAACCCCGAACATATTCTGGGCTAGGCTGATTGAATTTTGGTGCATCTGGTGTAGTCATCTTTTGAATTTATACTAATTTTGACCTTATTGTCAACTATGGGTTATCTTTTAGGGATAGCTCCCCCAGCCTTGCCAGCCAAAGAGTTGTAACAACAGTTCAGCCTGGTAACCTCCTAGCTGCTGACAGAGAAGATCAGGATTACAGTTGCGCAGATCATCTAAGTTTCGATAGGGATGGGGATTTGTTTTAGGAGTATTTGTCGTTTGATCTGCTCGCCGTAATGATCCAGTAAAACTCATGCCTCTTCTTCGAGGAGAATTTGCCGGATACCAACCCATATCTTCTAAAGTTTCATAAGCAAATTGGTATCCCTGTTTGAGAGATTTAAATTTGAGTGCCAGGCTCTGTAATTCTTCGGCTTGGGGTTTAAGCGGAGAATAAAGATTAATTTGTTTGTTGGCAACACGTAATAAAGTTGGAATAGTTGTTGATCCAGGCACCTCATAGCCAGCTGAACCGAAATGGTTTTTGATGTACCAAATTTGTCTTTCTTTTCCTTTATCGTATTGAAGCTGACTTTCTAGCATAGGTAGGTTAAGCCATCACGGCACTTTGGGTAGAACGTGGGGTGGTGCCTTTTTTCTTGCCGACTATTTTTTCAAATTCGTCAGTATCTAGGGTTTCCTTATCAAGCAAAGCTTTAGCAACTTTGTCCAAAGGAGTTTTGTTTTTTCTTAGAATGGCCAGGGCCTGGGTATAGGCTTCATCCATAATTTTTTTGATCTCAGTATCTATTTTAGACTGCATTGATTCAGAAATTTCTGATCCTTCCCGCTGCCACATTCCAAACTGGGCGGCTGGTTTGATATTAATCGGGCCAATTGAGCTCATACCGTATTCAACTACCATTTCTCGAGCGATATTGGTGGCTACTTCAATATCATTGGAAGCTCCGGTTGAAACGTCTTTGAAGATCAGGTCTTCAGCGGCTCTTCCGCCTAAAGCTGTAGCAATTTGTTCTAATAATCTGGATTTAGTTTCATTGGAACGGTCTTCTGTTGGAGGAAACATCGTATGCCCGCCGCTCATTCCTCTGGAAACAATGGTGATACGATGCACCGGATCAACATTAGGCAATGAGTGTCCGACTAAAGCATGGCCTGCTTCATGATAGGCAGCCAAGGAACGGTCTTCTTCCGACTGCATTCTTTTTCTTTGGGGACCTAATTTAACTTTAGTGGCAGCTTCTTCCAGATCAAGGTTATCGATCTCTTTTTTATTTTCTCGGGCGGCTAAAATAGCTGCTTCATTTAACATATTGGACAAGTCCGCACCTGAGAAACCAACCGTTCTTCTAGCCAGGCGGTCAATATTGACGTCTTTGGCAAAAGGCTTACCTTTCATATGAATGGTAATAATAGCTTTTCGCTCTTCCAAATCAGGCAAACCAATTACTACTCGACGATCAAACCTTCCCGGACGGACTAAAGCTGGATCCAGTAAGTCGGGCCTGTTGGTGGCTCCAATCACAATGACTGATTCATTGGGAGCAAATCCATCCATTTCAACTAAGATCTGATTTAGAGTCTGTTCTCTTTCATCATGGCCGCCACCCATCCCATTACCTCTGGCCCGGCCGATTGATTCGATTTCATCAATAAAAATAATCGAGGGCGAAGATTTTTTAGCCTGGGCAAACATATCGCGGACTCGGGCGGCACCAACACCGACTAACATCTCCATAAATTCTGATCCGGCGATTGAAAAAAATGGCACTCCAGCCTCGCCAGCAACGGCACGGGATAATAATGTTTTACCGGTTCCAGGAGGACCTACTAACAAAACGCCTTTGGGAGTTCTGGCTCCGACTTCTTTATATTTCTGAGGATTTTTTAGAAAATCGACCACTTCTTCCAATTCTTTTTTTGATTCATAGACTCCGGCGACATCGGCAAATTTGACCTGAGGAGCATCTTTATTAAATAGTCTAGCTCTGGATTGGCCGAAAGAGAAGATCCCCTGGCCGGCATCCCGGGCCTGACGGATGAAAAAGAAGAAGACTAACAAAATTATGACGGTCGGAATCAGTCCACCCAGTAGAGATAGCCAGCCTTGTTGCCAGGAAATATCTTTGACTTCAATATTTAGGGTTTTAGGATCGATCTGGGCTGACTGGAGAATCTGGTAAAAAGAATCGTTGCTCTCCTTGCGAGCTGATATGGTTTTGCCTTTTTTATCATCATCGATAGTGGATTTGTATGTAGCGGTCACTTTGTCTCCTTCGACAGTAATTTTGTCGATTTTCTGATCCTTGATATCAGACACTATCTGTGAGATCGGAGCGTCATCGGTGGATTTAGAATTGCTTTGCAATCCAGCAAAAAAAATTAAAGCTGCCAGACCGATCAGGAGATAAACTCCTAGCCCTTTAATTAATCCGATTAATTTATTGCCCTGTTTGCCGTTTTTTTTGGTTTTAAAAGGATTTGACAGCGGATTTTTGGCGGATATTTTTGGTAAACTTTGCTTCAGATTTGCCACCTGCAGAATATAGCATAACTAGGCTGAGAAGAAAAGCCCAACAGGGAATTTCTAATTACTAATTCTTAAGTGCTCTAAACAATGTCAAATGACTAAACTCTAATTTTAATTAGAAATTGGGATTTGTTTAGTAATTAGGTCAATTAGAAATTAGAAATTTTTCACTGGCTTCCATTCAGCTTATCGGCTAGGTTATTCTGTTCCTGTGACAGGCTTTTTTCCTGGTTGATGTAGTCTTTTTCGGTTTTTAGCAGCCACTGATTGGAGTCCATTTTATTAACAATAGCTTGGATATGATCAATTCTGGTGCTGATAATCTGATTTAGATGATCAATGTCAGCTTTGTGTGACTGATAAAATTCATGACTGTCTGGATTAGTAGACAGATCAAGCCAGCCGGTTTGGACTTTTTTTAATGATTCCAAACCGTTTTTCCAAGAACTAACTTCCTGCTGAGTGTAATGAGGCGGAATGTAGCCTGCCAGATGTTGGACAATGATTTGAGTCGGGCAGCCGTTTATCTGTCCTTGAACTTCAGAAATACCGATATCTTCAAACTGGGGGTCAAGTAAGAATTTCTGCCATTTTGGGAACTCCAGAATATTTTCTCCGAGCTCATCCGCTTCGTAATAACCTCTGACAAAAGCTTCGGCCCAGACCGGATTCCAGTAACCGGCATCAGCCATTGAGTTTTCCATAGTGTAACCCGATCTGGTGGCTTCAAAAGAAAAATCGTTGTATTTTAAAACGTTTTCTCCTCTCAATTGGGCAGATTTTTCGAGCTTTTGGTTGTATTTGAGTGGTTTTAAATTTTCGGTCTGGCGTTTTTGATTAATAATCTCTAAATATTTTTGCTTATCAAGTTTGATTCTAGTATTAGGATTTGAATCGTTGGTGGGGTCGTGCCAAAGTGAATCGTATTTGCCTAGCTGTTTTTCATAAGGGAGAACATGCAGAATATCTTTTCCGTCTATCAACCCAAGTTCAAACCGGGAATCACTACTGCCTTTTCTATTGTCTCCTAAAACGAAATATTTATTATCGGGAATTTTTAAAGGGGTACAATCACTTAGAAAATCACCGCCAAAAGTCGAATGCGGCAAAGCGGTATAAGGCTCTTTCAACGCCTCTCCGTTAATCAAAACCTGCCCGTCACGGATTTCAACCGTGTCTCCAGGCAAGCCAATTAATCTCTTAACAAAGCCGCGTGATTCGTTGTACTCCTTAGATGTGATTTCATCGGTTTTAGCATTTTCAAAATCAACTATATCCCCTCTTTTGAGCTGATAAGTTAAATAATCTTTCCCTTCAAACTCAAATCCGCTTGGGTAATAATTCATATCGACAGTTGCAACTGTCTCTTCAGCCAGTTGCTTGGGATCTTTTCCCTCACCTTTAGGAAAAGTCGGATACATCGAACCGGTCCCAGAAACAGCAATTTTTTCACTCCCTAGCCCTGTCGTCCCCAAAACCTCCCGCCGGATGACTGGATTTCTGGTAATAATGATGATTCCACAACCGACAATTAACAGACTCAACAGCAAACGATTAAACATACGTTTTATTATATTTCCGAAACGGTACTCAACTGGTATGAATGAATAATCTTAACCATCCTTGCCAGTTTGGTAATTTAGGTTCAATTTTTGGTTTATTATCCTCAATGACTTTGGAAATCAGATCAGGAGGGATAACTACCACTGTTTCACCTGGTTTAGCTAAATTAAGTTCTTCCCGAGCGATTTTTTCAATTGAATCAGGCGATTGGGCATCGGAAAGCTCTTTTTTAAGCTGATTATTCTTTTCGGTTAGTTTTGTGACCTGGCTCGCTTCATCCTCCAGTCTTTTACTCGCTTCAAGGGCTGAGGCAATTTGTCTTGATAGACCAGTCAAAATCCCAACTGCCACAATAACAATTACTATAATAAAGATGATCTTATTCATATTTGGTCTTGACTGTATCTATAAAAGACGGTAAAGTAGGTTTATCAAGCCTAAGATTACATTGTTCTGGCTTGACTTTTTCTGCTTTGTGGGTTATATTATGGGATAGTGTTATACACAATCTTAGGTTCATAGTTTATTAAACTCAGCCTAATATTAAACTCATATTTTATTATTATGATTTCTTTAAAAGACGCGCATCAACAATTTATAGGCCATTTAAAGGGTCGTTCTCGTGCCTCTGCTACTATTTTAGCCTACGGCAAAGATATTGAGCAACTTGTCACCTATCTTAACACGCTTGGCAAAGACCAGGTTCAAGATGTGACGGTTGAAGAGCTACAGTCTTTCATGAATAAATTGGCTAAAGAAAATTATACTGCTAAATCAATTTCCAGAAAAACTAATTCAACTAAAACCTTCTTTAAATTTCTGAAAAATTCCGGTTTGATTGAAGATGATCCAGCTAGAGGCCTTGAACACCCTAAATTTGAGAATAAACCACCTCGAATTTTGTCAGAACTTGAATATCGGGCGCTACGGGATGTTTCCAGAGGTGATTTGAGAATGTTTGCCATCATTGAGCTTTTCTTACAAACTGGAATCCGGATTGGTGAGCTGGCTAAGTTAACTATAGATGATCTTGATCTGGACGGCCCAAATCCAAGCATGCATGTTAAGCCTGAAGAAGGCAGCGTTGAACGGACAATTCCTCTTAACAGACCAGCTGTTGAAGCGATCAAAAAATATCTTGAAGTCAGGCCAAAAACTACCAATAAAGCTTTGTTTGTGACTAAAACCGGTAAACCTTTATTAATCCGAAATATCAGAACTGCGATTGACAGATATTTCCGACTTTCAGGCATCCAGGAGGCTAAAGTTAATGATTTAAGACATACCTGGATCGCGCACCATTTAAAATCCGGCACTTCCCTGCTTTTAATCTCTAAATTAGCCGGCCACAAAAGGGTCTCTACAACCGAAAGATACCTCCAATTCATCCAAGGCCGCGCCCCAGAAGGCAAAGTCCAACTGGAAGAGCTCTAAAAGTATGGCAAGAATTGAATTAAAAGTTAATGGGGAATATAGATGTACCGGTCCGATTGAAAATCTGCCTTTACAGGAAGAACAACAACCGGCTATTGGAATTATAAAAAAAGATCTTAGTCAGAGCCCATTGTTTGAGTGTGAGTACGCTGAAGCTACTGATCGTCAAATTTTCTGTAATGCCCCTCAACTTGCCACGGATGACGATTTGGATGTTGCGGTTCAGAATTTAGGAGATTTAGTAGCATTCTCTCCAATGGATGTTCATCAACAAAACCTTACTGTTAGTAGAGAACAGTTTTCTACGGCTTTTAAGCGATTAGAATTAATGGTTAATGCAACACGTTCGGAAATACCTTGTAAATATTTTCAGGGGACTAATTTTAATCAAGTCAAGTTTGACGACGATCATCGTTAAGCTTCTTCATTTTTTTTGCTCTGTATATTCTTCGATAAGATTTTCACAACATTTAAATTTTAGCAATTTTAGTTTAACTACAAATTTTTTGCCCACATTCGATGTGGCTTAGCTTGGTATCTCTTCTTCAATCGCGTGCTTACCACCTATAGGTAGCCAGCTTGTTGTTTGTTGTCATAGCTGCACCTGGGGGTGCGCATATAACGGCGTTGGGCACTTGAGTTTCCTTGAACCTCGCCTTTGCGAGAGATGTTTCGTTCCTCAACATGACAAGTCTAACATTCTGCACACACGGGGTGTGGAATAGGTGGACACATCCGGCCATTTAGTATTTATGCTGATATGCCACCCGGCGGGTGGGTTAGGTTTGCACCTGTTCTTTTTTAAAAATGTGATACTATACCAACTGAATGAAATCAGCGAATCCTTATTCAACTATTGAGCTAAAAACTGATACTTCCTTGTTGGGAATCTCTGAGCAGGGTGGGTATGTGACAGATTGGGAAGTTAAAGATAGTAAGGGAAAATGGATTTCGGTTTTGTATATTGGATCAGAACTTAAGAGAACTGGGATTCCAATTTTGTTTCCTTATTATGGCCCTTCTGAATCAGGCATGGGGCAGCATGGGTTTGGCAGAAATTTGAAGTGGAAAGTTGTTTCTCAGTCTGAAAATGAAGCAACTTTGGAGTTGACTGACCAGGATCTGCCTGAGGAAACGAAAAAACTTTATCCACATCTATTTAAAACTCAAATTAGCTTAAAACTAGCCGAATACTCATTTGAATATTCTCTCAAAGTCACCAATTTAGGGTCCGACCCTATGCCTATCGCTCCCGGACTTCATCCTTACTGGGCAGTTGATCATAATAAAAAGATGAATGTAACTTTAGAAAATTATCCTCAATTTGATGCGTCAAAAATAGATTGGGATACTTCTCCACCTGATATAGAATATCAATTTAGGAATCCTGTTAGAATAAACTTTCCTGACAAAACCATAACTATCGAAGATTTATCTGACAAAATTACTAAACTTGTAGTCTGGTCTCAACCAAAAGATGCCCCAGATCATGATTTTATCTGCTTTGAGCCGGTAACTAGAGAAAGAGGTTCATATGATAAAAAACCTATTCAAATCCTGCCTAGAGAGGTCTGGCAGCTAAGTGTAAACTTTTCATGCAGCTTCCAAGACCCAGATTCTGGGTCCAATTAATTGCTCTCTTAAAGCTACTTTTTCTTCCGATAATGGTATCTTACCTATCTCGGCTGGGCCAGGTACAAAACGCTTTAGTAAATTGGTAACTTGTGCATCAGTAAATACCCCATCTGGACAGTCCTCATCATATAGTCTTCTCCTTCTTTGATTTGAATATTCCCAAAAGGCATAGCTTCTAGCCGCATCCATTCGAGTGTAGATAGTGATCTGGCCTTTATGAATAGCTTGGCTCCTCCAACTTCCTACAGCTTGATAAGGACTTTCTAGGTTTCTTCGAATATAAGTTAGCCAATTGCGATAAATATTTAAACGGTTCCCCGCATCTAAAAGCGGTTCAATATAGGATTTAGGTACTCTTCTTTCTTTAGCATTATAGGTTAAATACTTCTCTACTTTTCCGGCTTCTAGAGAAGGGTTAGATTTAAGATAAAATGGCAAACGGGCGTATTGAGGATTTACTTTTGCTAAATGCGTGATTTGAGATTTAAATAAATCAGGTGTTACACCGTATTCCTGATATATCTGCTTGAATACTTTTTTAAATGGTTCCTGACTGTCATAAAAATTGTCTCCTATATTCAGAACATAGGGAGCTTCAATAGTAATAAATTTCATAGGTGAGGTAGTATAAAGGGTATTTAGACTAAAATCAAATTTTCGGCAGGATCATTATAAGTTTTTGTTCGTCTTTTCTCATTCCCAGCTCGATGAAGCCGGATTTTTTATAGGAACTGATGCCGGGAATATTATCCGGTGAAGTTGAAAGCCAAACGTTCTTGACTCCCGAATCCTGAAAAGCTTTTTGAGTGAAAGGGGTCGAAAGACTTTTGCCGCGAGCGCTTCCATAGGTACGAATAGCAAATGTGATATGATAGTTATTAGGATCAATATTGTTGATCTGGTTGTTTTTTTGTGGTTCAAACTCAGGAAGTGGGAGCTCTTCAAGCCAGATGATTCCGGCTAAATTATTTTCTTTATCTGTTAGGGTATAGAAAACAGTTCCATCTTTTCTCCAGTTATCAAATGATTCTCGTGAAGCAAAACGTTTGGGGTCTGAGGTGAAATTCCTAACTGTTTCATCGGTTTTGGCATATTCGATCAACTGATCAATCTCATGATCTGTAATTCCTTTTTTAAAAGCAAATGTTTCCCCGTTTGAAGCTGTTAATAGGTTGTCCATGTGGATATTATACATACAGATAATTGTCATTGCGAGCGAATTCCTTTAGCCTAACGCGTGGTAATCTCTTAACTAGGCATAAAGGATCCTCACGTCGCGATAAGCTTGGATTATTCTGCTCCTCAGGATGACAATTGAAGGAAATAGAATTTCTTGCTTAAAAAGTGGACGTGGCGTAAAATATACGCACGCGCGGGTAGCTCAGTTGGTAGAGCGATTGTCTTGTAATTAAAATTTGGGGTTGTAGCTCAGTTGGTAGAGCAAGTGTCTTATACACACTCGGTCCTTGGTTCGAGCCCAAGCAGCCCCACAAATTTTAATTGGGTGTGTTTACACAATTGGTCCTAGGTTCAAATCCTAGTCCGCGCACATTACAAACGTGCTCTCTCTCCAATGGTTGCTTCAACTAGGGTTCTGTCTCTGCCATAAGTTAATCTGGATAATTCTTTGATCGCTTTGCCGATATCGGCTCGGCGCATTTTTTGCCAGGCGTCGAAGTCGGGGAAACGAACGTTGACTGAGAATGGCGGGACTGGCTCACCGTTGACCTGGGTTTTGACGTAAATGTTTTGAGCTTCAATATTGACCAAGTCCTGGTCGTTGAAAACTGGCTGGAACTCATGCTGGAGGAAGTTGGCATCAGTGACACCGACTCGGAATGAGATGATAGTACCAACGTTTCCGAAGACAGCTTGTTTGAGCTCTTCACCAATCTGGCCAATAAACTGATTGGCAACAATCAGATTCAATCGGTATTTACGGGCTTCGGATAAGATCTCGGCAAAAGTATCAGTGGCGAAGTTTTGGAACTCGTCGACATAGAGGAAGAAATCCCGCCTTTGCTCAATGGGCATATCAGCCCGGGACATGGCGGCGGCTAATATCTTAGGAACCAGAACTAAGCCTAAGAAGTTGGAGTACTCTTCCCCTACCCGACCTTTGGACAAATTAACAATTAAAATCTTTCCCTGATCCATTACCTGGCGGAGATTAAATGACGACTCCGACTGACCGATGATATTTCTCATCATAATGTTGGTGACGAAACGGCCAAACTTGGAGACGTTATAGTCCAAAATTTCGGACTTGTGGAATTCAGCAGTTTGGGCAATCTGGTCGGTCCAGTAACGTTTAACGACTGGATCCTGAATATAAGGCATCAGCTCTTTAACAAACTCGGGATCGGTTAGAACACGGACTACCTCCAAAAACGTTCCACCAGGCTTTGACATAACTGTTAACATGGCGTTACGGACGCTGTGTTCAAAACGGGGGCCGATAATACCGGTTTTATGTGGATCGTAGAGCTTGTACATCAGACCAATGATCGAAGCCACAACGAAATGTTTTTGTTCCTCGGTTGAGGCTTCCAACATGTTTAGACCCATTGGTCTCTCAGCGTCGGAAGGATCAAAATAAATCACATCCTGGGCCCGGGATGGTGGAATCCGTTCGAGTAAATCTTCGGCTGCGTCTCCGTGAGGATCGATAAAACATAAACCCTTACCGGCATAAATATCCTGGACCATCATTGACTTCAGAAGTTCGGTTTTTCCTGTACCGGTTCTTCCGATAATATACATATGACGTTGTCTATCAGAATCAGCAATAAAAACTGGACGCTCGGTGCCGCGGTATTTTGATTTGCCCAAATAGAGTCCGGAAGTTGGAATCTTCTCCGGTGCTGGAGCTGATTTAGCAGGCAACCATTGAATGTGAGGCGTTTCAATTGATTTATTGGGGAAATGGAAAACTGAGGCAATCTCATCTGGTGACATAACTGATAACTTGTCAAATCGGGGTAGAAATCGGTAAATGAAATCTCTAATAAAACCTTTTTCTTGAGGAACTTTCATCGAACCAAAGCCGTTGTAAGGGCCGTTAAACTGTTCAAAGGCAGATTTAATATTAGCCAGATGTGCTTTGGCTGATTCTGAACTAGTACTTGAGGTGACAATTCTAATTACAAAGGCGAAGCCATTTCTTTGAGTTTTACTTTCAACAGCTTCTAATTGCTTACCATCAGGTGGAGCTTTTGGTTTATCCCCAGTTCCTGGATCTTTTTCTTTTTTGAGGAATTTTTTACCAATATCTTTCCAGTTGCTGGCATCCGGAGCCAGTAACATTTGGATCACAGCTCCCTCACCTGATTGCATTTTGGCCAGAGCTGAAGTGATGGAAGAAAGTGGATCAGTCGGCAGATCTTTATACGTTTTGATCGGGAAATGATTATCAGCCCGCAGCTTCATGGCAGCGTAGGCAACTTTTCCGGTTTCAGTGAAAATATTATATTCAGGAACTTCCCTAACTGCTGCATCTGGATAAGCTCCGTTAATTTGTTTTTCAATCAGATCCTGGTATTTTTTATGACAGGCAACGTAAAAACGGATCGATTCAGGGGTTCCGACTAGCTCAAACGAGATATGCGGTTGGGGTTTCATATTTTTAAACAACCCCATCCAGCCACCAGCACCGATTTTGATCGAAGCCAGGGCATTGATAAACTGTTCGGCTGCATCAATTTTGATTTCATTACCACGCGGAACAGTTATTTGCAGCAAGACAAAACCTAAAGAGTATTTCTCCCGCTCCCGGTATTTGTACATATTGGCAAAAAATGGATAGAAATAGACTGCCAGGCCAAACAGTGTCCCAATAGCAATTAAGATGATTAAAGACAAAATCAAAATCATCCCAATATCGGGTCCGGAGGTCGCCTGGGCGACATTAATAGCGGCTTGTGGTGCTGTAGTTACTTCCATGTGTTTTTGACGGTAGATGATGGAGTACAGAAGATAGGACTTTGAATATGGAAAATAGAAGATCGAATTCCAGCTTCTATCCTCTATTTTCTACCACTATCTTCCACTATCTATTTTCTATCGTCTAATTGTGTAGTTTACCATCTTTAGGTTGCTAACTTTTTTTCTTCCGCAACTTGTTGTTGAACTTGTTCTTTTACTGCTGCTTGATCTTCTTCTCTCTTTTTCTTCTCAGCCAAGAAATCTATTGGGGTAGTTAAACCATCTTTGTTGAGTAATATCCGGTCTGCTGTACTTCCAATTCCTGTTTCAGGGCTTTTATATGAATCATCCAGTGTAAGATCAATCTCTTTTTGCCTGGTATCCATCAAATTTTCATGGCTAGCCCCCTGAATAACTGATAGCAGTGATGGTGGTACAGCGGTAATAGCAGGAGATGTTTCAATAGCTGGAATAGTACTCCCGGGAGCAACTGGACTTCCTGTGGCTGCAACCAGATTTTGCTGAAGAGTTTGATGATGCTGTTTACGGTAATCATCTAAATTAACCATATTATTTGGAACTTCAGCCTGAGGAAGCGGCTCGGTATGGTGTTTAACAAGATGTAGTAACTCTAAAACATTCGGCAGAGGCATGCTTACATTATACAGTGAAAGAAGTGGAGAAGCGAATTTAAATTTCAATTTTCAATGAACAATTTTCAATCAATATTTAATGTAATAATTTACATTGAAAATTTTATTTAAACACCCACACTGCTTTCCCTACTATCTGCCTGAAATTAATCCAGCCAAAATTTCTTGAGTCGGTACTCTCATGCTCATTATCGCCTTTTAAATAAACCTCATCATCTCTAACAAAAACTACCCGTTTAATAATCTCCAAATCTTTGATTTTCGCTACTACAATATCATCAACTTTTGGCAGCTTTTTCTGGGAATATGCCCAACGATAACATATGACCTCATATCCCTCTTTTAATGTGGGAACCATTGAATCACCAAAAACTTTGTAGCGCGTGAGTGGAAACTTAAGAGCCATCGCTGGTTATCAAGTTTACCATAATGAATTAATGTAATCCTTCAACTCGAAGACTCGTTCAGGAAGGAATTATTTCTTTTCGAGTGCTTTCTCGACCTTGTCCATAGTAGCCTTGGCGTAGATGGAGAAAATTCCTTTCATTATTGGGATTTTAATGAATCTTCTCACAGAAATGCTAATGTAATTTCTGTTCGAAGTAGAAAGGGTTATTTACTTATGAGAGACAATTTCACCTTCTGTTGGAAAACCGGATGGAACTCTGGTGGGCTCAAGGCCTTTCGATTGGTAAAAGGTTTCGGCGAATTTTTGGACTGATTCAAGTAACTCTTTTGCAACAGCGGGATCAACTTTTTGTCTAGCTTTAGAAGCCAATTGAAGGATATTCCAGACATCAGTGTGTAAATCGGGAAACTTGGCAATTGTTTCAGGTTTAAAATAATCAGCCCAGATAGTTACAACTTCTTTTTCGACTATCTCAGCATGTTTTTCTTTGACTCTGGTGATCCTTGCTACCTGGTGCATGTCGTCTTTATATTGCTCAAGCAAAGCAGTCATTCTCACCACCGTATGGGCTGCGACCTGGGCTGCATGAGGATCGTAGATGCCACAAGGAATATCACAATGTGCGTAAACGGGCCTGACGGGAAGAACTTTGGCTAAAGTTGAAAGCAAATTCATGCCCCTTTATTATGGTAGTTTTGCTAAAAAATGCAAGTAGTATTTTGGTAAATTATTTGTAAAGTCCACTATGTGTACCTAACAGTTCAAAATGTATTTCATTATCTAAACCAAGTAACTTTCACTATTTATTTAATAATGCTTTTAAAACTAAGGTTGAATTTTCTTTTTCAGGATAAGAATAAACTAAAGTCCTCCCATAGCTTCTTTCCATAATGGGCTTTCCAATTCGTGTAGCAAAACCAACAACTTCCATTACATCTTTTGCAACAGTTTTCTCAGATCCTCCTAAGGTTACAAAAATAGTTTTTATTTCAGAGAGAGTTAAAGCTTCTCCATCTTCAAAAAGTCCTAGTAATGCACTGTAAAAAGGTACCATGGTGTACCTAACTCCCAAAACTTTTCGGGTAGGATCTGGTTCAATGCAATATTCTGTTATCTCCTTATTGGAAATCATTTCTGTTGAATTTTATAGAAGTAAATAGAATGAAGAGACCACGGGCTGACGCCGCGTGGTATCTTCCTGTTCTACCGTTGTGGTAGTCCGGCTATCGCCGGAATCCCTTCATCCCTTGGCTAACGCCTCGTGGGTATTTCGGTAGAACAATAAATCAATAGAAAAATTATTTGGTCATCTCCTTGAGATGTTTATTTTCTAAGTAGGATTCAACTTCAAAGGTGGCTTTGGTGCCGGCTCCGGCTGCTGTGACTGCTTGACGGTAGCGGTGGTCCGAGACGTCTCCGGCGATAAATATGCCTTCAACCGATGAGAAAACTTCATCTTTAACTACGATATAACCTTGTTCATCTAAATCAATCTGATCTTTGAGAAAATCGGTATTTGGTTTGTGGCCGATGGCAACGAAGACTCCGTCAATAGGAACTTCTTTGACCTCTTTAGTTTTAGTGTCTTCAATTTTAACGCCTGTAACTTTGTCTTCGCCTAAGAATTCAACGATTTGAGAGTTGAACATAAAATCGACGTTGGTTTTGGTTTTTAATAACTCTTGAAGAGCTGACTGGGCTCTCAATTGATCTCTTCTGTGGACAACTGTAACTTTGTTGGCGACTTTAGAAAGGTGCTGGGCTTCCCTCATGGCGGTATCTCCTCCCCCAACTACTATTAAGTTTTTCCCGCGGAAGAAAAATCCATCACACACCGCACAAGCAGATATTCCTCTGCCTCTAAGTCTATCTTCCGAAGGTAATCCTAACCACATAGCTGAGGCCCCGGTAGCGACAATTACCGTTTCAGTTTTAATTTCTTTTGTTTCGGTTTTAATAACAAAAGGGCGGGATTTAAAATCAACCGAGATTACATCCTCTTCGATAAAGCGGGTATCAAATCTTTCAGCTTGTTTACGCATTTCCATCATCAGGTCTGGCCCCTGAATTCCTTCGGCAAATCCGGGATAGTCGTCAACATCAGTAGTTAGCATTAATTGACCTCCGGCTGAACGTCCGGCAATAACTAAAGGATTTAGATTTCCGCGAGCAGCGTAAATCGCGGCCGTTAAACCAGCTGGACCGGAGCCGATAATAACCAGTTTTTCAGTATTGGAAACAATAGGGTCTTTTGGATCCATAGAGCATTAAGATAGCATGGAAAACTTAATCCAACAAGTACTAGCCAATTTGCAACTACAACCTATGGCGCACTACTGGCGCTGGCTTTTGGTGAAGCGGAAGCTTTCACTGAGGCCGAAGCTTTAGGGGAAGCTGAGGCTTTGGATGAAGCTTTTGGTGATGCTGACGTGCTGGCTGATGGTGATGCTGATTCTGAAGCAGTTGGTGATGGCTCAAGCGAAGGGCTTGGTTGTTCCGAAGGCTCTAATGTTGCCATTGGTGATGGTGACTGACCGATAGTTGATTGATATTTATTGCGCAACCAAACCAGATAAACCGCCAAGAGAACGATTATCAGCAGTATAACAACGATCGTGATATTTCTACTCATTTGATAATCACCTCCAGGCCGGACAGATGGGCTAAGTATAAGCACTAACCCAAGTAGAATCAAGGGTAAGAAATTTGAAATTTTTAATTTGAAATTTGAATTCAAAACAGAAGCAAAACTTTTTAAAATTCAAAATTAAAACATTTGGGCCTATTTCATTTTAAATTTCAAATTAAAAATTTCAAATTGAAAAATACATTAACTTGACCTGGTTTGTTCTCTTGCTTCTTTTACCTGGAATGCTATCTTTAATTTAAAGGAGCTAATTATTTCCCGGCAGATTCTTTTTCCTGTTAGTTTGAAACACTTTATCCCTTTTTTTCTTTACTCACTTTTTCGGCCTGTTTATTTCATTCATCTTTTATCTGAAACTAACTCACCTTTTTGGGGGACGATTTTTTTTCTGATTAATTTTACTTTTGCATTGGGAGGACTTTTAATTAGAACTTACTTACAAAATTCAAATCCGTCAATATTATTTCAATCTTTTTCAGAAATTATTTTCTTTTATCCGCTGGCTTTGGTCGGGTTTTTGTTTTTTTCATTCATTTTATATATCCTATCTGTACTCTTGGGAGGAAAAACGTCATTTGGACAATCCCTTTCGGCGATGGGGCTTAGTAGTTTCCCTTTAATCGTTTTTTTTCTCCCCTATTTGGCTTTATTAGGAATTTTTGTTTGGGCCACTTATCTGGTTTTTTCTTTTTATAAAATTTACCATTACAAGTTTCATCTGGCAGTTATTGGAGTTGTGGTTCCATTTTTAGTAGTGGCGGCTTTTATGATAGCAGTTGGACTCTTGAACCTGGCTCCGGTAATGTCTACAATTTCTTCATGGCTGCAGTAAAGCTGAAACTGACAGAAAAGAAAAATGAAACAGCTGATGTTGTAACGTTTTTGTTTGAACCTAGTCAACCTGATTTTTCTTGGAAAGCTGGCCAGTATTTAAGATACCATTTGGAAAATCCTCAATCTGATGACAGAGGCCAAAACCGATACTTCACTATCGCCAGTGCTCCTTATCAAAAAATGGTTCAAATAACTACTCGAATTAATCAAGAACGTAGTAGTACATTTAAAACCCAGCTGACTAATTTATCTCCGGGCGAAGAAGTTGAAGCCGTCGGCCCTTTGGGAAGTTTTACTTTGGACGATCCACAACAGTCTTATGTTTTTATTGCCGGAGGAATTGGAATTACCCCTTTTCATTCAATCATTTTAGATCTCAATCATCAGAACTTGCCGATTAATATTACTTTGCTATATGCCAATAGAACTGAAGAGGTGGTTTTTAAAGAAGAACTGGAAAAAATATCCTCCACTCATCCCGAATTTAAGACTAATTACTTCATCGGAGAAACCAAAATTGACGGACCGGCGATTAAACATCTAGTTCCCAATCTGCAACTACCATTTTTCTATATTTCAGGTCCTGAGCCGATGATGGAAAGTTTTGTCGGAATATTAACTGAAATGGGAGTTCCGGAAGAACATATTAAACATGATTATTTCCCTGGTTACACTAATCTTTAACCTAATCCTCTTGTCATGCTGAACTAGTTTCAGCATCTTCCACATAGATATCGCGATAAAGTTAATTGATAATCATCTAGACTGTTTGTTAAATATAGTTGGAAGATCCCGAAACTAGTCTTCGACCGTGAGGCTTAGACCGAATCGGTTCGGGATGACAAAATAGGAAAGTTATTTCTCACTGATTAGCTTAAGAATTTCCTGAGCTACTTTAATCGATCTCTCTGCTCCGGGTCTAGTGGGATTTAACTCTGAAATATCAAAAGAAATTTGGGGATGTTGGGAAATAATCATTAGTATTTCAAAAATCTCAGCCTTCATCCATTTGCCGTCTTCCGGGATCCCTGTCGCTCCGGCGACTGAGCGATGAAAAACATCAATATCAAAATTAACATGGACATACTCATATCTGTCCAAAAATTCTTTAAGAAACTTTTGAAAAGCTGACTTATTTTTGCAGTACTCCCTGTATTCCAACGTTTTAAATTTTTTGGCTTTAAAAAATTGCGGTTCGTCACCGTCTAAAACCATATCCCCGACAAAAATCGCTTGTTCTGGTTTTAATTTGTTTGGTACTAAATGATTAACGGCTTCAATATCAAAAGTGTCAAAAAAAGGACGCATATACATGCCATGAAAATTCTTACTATCACTCCCTTCAAATGAGTTGGATTCACCATGGGAATCAAATTGGATATAGCCAATTTTTGAAATATTTTTAACTCTCTCAAGTAACGCTAACAATGAAGAAAACGTCACAGTGTTGTCTCCTCCTACAACGATCTGAAGCTCTTGATCTTTTAGCGACTGATTGATTTGTTCCTTAAACCAGCCCAACTCTTTTACCAGCTCGGTAACATAATCCCCTGGCTCAATTTTTTCCGGATCCGAAAAGAAAAAACTGTCAACTTTGGCATCCGGAAATCCAGCCAAAAACTCTTTAGTTAAAATCGCGTCCGCTCCATCCTCGACGCCATAATTAAACTCTTTCTGCCGAACCGGAGGATGGGTTAAACCAATCCTAGCTTTAGCTTTAAAAAAATGTGGGATTTTCATACAAAGTTTTAAATAGGTTTTGTTATGATAGTTTTATGGATCAGCAAATTGCAAGCAATATTCCATTGGAAACCCAACCCTGCCCAGTTTGTAACTTCCCAATCGGTGCGTTAGCTGGCTCAAAGGATGCAATCTGTCAAAACTGCGGTTACAAAGATCCTTGCTGTGAATGAGAATTAATTGCTAAATTGTTAAACTGTTAAATCATTTGGAATCCCTGAGTTTTTGCAGATAGACTCTCATTTGAATTAACTTGGCGTTCTTCAGGGCACCCCTGAAGAATTTGGTAGGCTGGGGTTTTATTTGTTTGTGTCTATGTAAGAGCACCCCTGAAGAATTTCTGAAGAATTTTTAAGAGTTGATGATAGATGTAAAGATCGGTGTAGTGAATAATTAACCGCTTGTTTTTCTGTCTACTGTCTACTGTCATCTAACTTCTGGATTAACTTAGTTGTGGAATGATCTTCAATTGGTTTTGTGACATAGACTAATTTAGCTCCATATTTTTCAGCTTGTCTTTTTTTATGAAAATCGTATTCATCCCCTGCTGTTGTAGCAATAACTGCTGGGTGTAATTTTTTAATTAATTCATCGTAATCTTGATCTGAATTTAGAGGCGGCAACAGTAGGACATAATCGACACTTTTTAGCTCAGCTAAGATTTGAGCTCTAATCTTCTCGGAATGAACTGGTCTTCTCTGCCCTTTTAACTTTTGGATGGTTTGATCACTTTCTAATAAAACTACTAAAAGATCTGCCTGCTGTTTGGCTTTTTGGAGAAAGATAATATGTCCTAAATGAAGCAGGTCAAAACAGCCACCAGCAACTACCAGTTGTTTATTTTTGATTAATTGAAGCAGTTTGTCTAAAGTTTGAAAAGTAAAAATCCGGTCCATCAGTCAGAATTTTAGCAGAAAATAGATCTAAGCGGTTAAGTATTTATTGGTGATGGTTAAAAGATCGTTCATTTCAAATGGTTTGTCTAAAAAGTCATCCACAATCTCCTTTTGAATTTTTTGGCGGTTATTAGGATCAGCTGAAAGCATTACAATTGGAATATCTTTAGTTGGTTGATGGGAACGGATGCTTTGAGCAATTGAGTGACCATTCGTACCGCTGAGAAAATAATCGACAAAAATCAGTCCTGGTGGATTGTCTGAACTCAAAAGAGTTTTTTCATTACTTGCCAGATCTACCTGAAATCCTTCAGATTCCAAAATTGCTTTGAGGGCATCCTTTATACCTTCATCATCATCGATCACTAAAATTTTCTTCATATTTGATTTATTTATTATATCGCAAAAGAGTAAAAAACAGGTAAGAAATCAGTGATGAAGCTGTTCAATTTCCTCCAGGGATAGATTTCGGTATTTTCCAGGTTTTAAATCAGCCAGTTTTAAAGATCCAATAGCAGTTCGAGTTAATTCTAATAATTCTAATCCAACTTTGTTTAACATCCGTTTGATCTGGTGATTACGGCCTTCGTGAATAGTTAGTTCTAGAGTCGTCCGGTTATGAGTTGCTTTAATTATTTTAACTTCAGCCGGAGCAGTTTTGCCGTCTTTTAGATCAATTCCGGCTTTTAAAAGAGATAACTGTTTTTCACTAACTGAGCTGGGAATCAAACATTGATAGGTTTTTTGACTTTCAAAACTTGGATGGGTTAGTTGATGGGTTAACTCTCCATCGTTAGTTAGAATAATTAACCCTTGAGTATTTTCATCTAATCTTCCAACTGGGTAAATCCGCTCTGAGGTTTTTATTAAATCAACTACCGTCTGGCGACCGTGCTCGTCTTTAACGGAAGAGATAACGCCTTTTGGTTTGTTAAGCAGAAAATAAAGATGTCTTGTTTTTGTAATGGGCTGGCTATTAATGGTTACTTTATCGGTTGAAGGGTTTAATCTGATGCCTGGTTCTAAAACCGGTTGGCCGTTTATTTCAACTCGGTTATCTTTTAGAAAATCAGTTATTTTTCGGCGGGCACTTATTCCATGCTGAGCTAAAAATTTATTGAGCCTGAGGGTATTGTCCATCAGGAAAGTATAACAAAAAAGAGATTAGACGATGGAAAGTGGATGGTAGAAGATGGAAACTAGACTCCATCCCCTACCATCTATCATCAAATATTATTTATTGCCTTTTTTGGGAGTAGATTTTTTAGCCGAACCAGATTTGCCATTTTGAGTAGCAATTCTTTTCATTTCAGCAGCTTCGTTTTGGACGACCTCCATTACTTTAAATCCCTGCTCCTTGAGCCCTTCGATGGTCTTGGCTAGCTTGGCACGGTTTTTTTCATCAGCCAAAATAATCGCACCTGCTGCTGCCGCCGCTCCGACAACCGCTCCAGCCAATCCAACAGCCACTGGATTTATACCTTTTTTATCATCAGCCATTTTTTTGGAATTTCTAAGTACTCTAATTTCTAATTGATCTAAACAATGACTAAAATTTCAATGTCTAAATTAGACATTTTACATTGGAATTTATTTAGGAATTAGTGCAATTAGAATTTAGAAATTTGTTTCTTCACCTACCTTCTTGATTCTCAACTATACCATAAGAATCTAGCTGGTTTATAAGGAATATGCAAGAGTTTGCTAGGAAGAAGGTAAATATCACCGCAAAATCATCATCGCTGCGGCAGCTCCAACGAACAGAACCCCAATTGCAGAGATAGCAATGGTGTTGTCTACCAAGCCGGATTTTGGCAGTTCAGGTGGTGGTGTGGGTTTGGGCGGAGCTTTGCAGCAAGTGGTGACTGATGGGTTTTGGGAACAAGCTTGTTGATAGGCTGGATTAGCACAATAGCCAGTTCCAGTGGCCAGTTTCAGACAGATCAGTCCGGACTTACAATCAGTAGTTGAATCACAGGAAGTTCCGCAGGCTAAAGGAGATGGTGATGGAGTTAAGGTTGGAGAAGGTACGGGGGTAGCGGAGGGGGCAGTTGAAACGGTCAATCCATCTACTGCACAGAGAGCTTCTCCACTTCCTGTTGGACCGGCCGTACCACAAGCGTTAACAGCCGCTATCTCACAGCGATAAGTTTTGCCTTGAGTTACTGGAAAAGTATAGGTAGTAGTTGAACCATTGACTGTGACATTTTTAATTACTGTATTACTCTCTACTTCAGTTACTTTGACTGAATAGTTAGCGGCTCCACTGACAGCATCCCAGGTACAATTTGCTTCCACAAACGAACAATTGGCGCCGTTGCAGCTTGGATAAGCTACTTCGACATTGCCGGTTTGTTGCGGAGTAGTACAAGACTGGGCGGTGACATTGGTGACGATGGCTGGGATTGATGAGGGTGTTCGTTCTGAATCGGTAGTGGTTTGAGAGCTGGAGGCTATATTACGTGAATTATTGAGCCTGACAATCCCTAGACCGACTCCTCCAATAATGCCCAAACTTAACAGGATTATCGCTATGATGGCAGTTTTACTCATACTGTTTAATTAGTATATACAGCGTAGCTAATTTAGATCAAGGAATCAAGCTAGAGATAATGAATGATTAAAAAAAATTCTAAATAGGTTACAATACGCTCTAGTTAAGGAGGTTTATGTTAAAACAGCTTAAATCATTACCGATTGGATATTTTTTTGCCGGAGTTTTGTTGGCTAAACTGATAACTATTTTTGGGATCGGTTTCTTTTCAACCGAAGTTTTTCATCCTTCTCGAGTTACTACAGTTGGTTTTTGGGAGGCCTGGAATATTTGGGATGCACCGCATTATCTGGATCTGGCTGCCCAAGGGTATCAAACGGGTGGCGAAATCGCCAATTTTATCGCTTTTTTCCCTCTATTTCCGCTTTTTATCGCTTTAATTCATCTGATTACCTTCTTGCCCCTGCTTATCTCAAGTTACTTGGTGACTTATCTGGCGGCAGTTGGAGCGGCTTTTTTCCTGTTTAAACTGACTTCTCTTGATGAAACAGCTGTTACTTCCTGGAAAACTGTTTTACTACTTTTTATTTTTCCAACGGCTTTTTTTCTACATATTCCTTATACCGAAAGTTTAATGGTCTTTTTTGTAGTGGCTAGTTTTTACTTTGTTAGAACAAACAGATATTTAATAGGATTTATCTTTGCGGCAATGGCGGCTACTACTAGGTTAACCGGGCTGGCATTGATTCCAGCTTTGATAGTCGAACTTTATTTTTATCACCGTGATTTATTCAAACAAAAAATGCCTATTCCCTGGTTACTGGCTTTTATTGTTCCACCTCTAGGGTTTATGGCTTATTTGTTTCTTAATTTTTATCTATTTGGTGATCTTACTTATTTTCTGCAAATCCAGAAAACCCATTGGGGAACTGATATCTCTTTTTCACTGAAAGGACTTTTTGAATCACTAAGCAGCATTAATTATCGAACGGCTGATCAGGCGCTTTACATCGGTTACGCCCAGGTGGTAGCTTTTATTTTAGGATTAGGTGGACTGATTTATACTTCACTTAAACTTCGTCTCAGTTATGCTGTTTACTATTTTTTTAGTTTTTTAGTACTTATTTTACCGTCTTTTTGGATCTCACTTCCCAGGTATGATCTGGTGCTGTTTCCACTTTTTATGGCTCTCGGCAAACTTAGCCAGAATAAACTATTTTTTACTCTCTGGGTGGCGGTTAGTTTAGTTTTCTACTTGGTTTTTTCCCTAATGGCATCCCAGCATGGTCCGGTTTTTTAACGATCGGTCTTCTTTTCATTGTCTATTAGTCCGGCAAAAGATAGTTCCACCACCAGATTCAAGTCTGGTACAAATAGTATAGGCGTTAACACTAGTAAAAGCAGTCATACTATCATATATTGAATTACTTCCGGTGGCACAGACCCGAGGGACCGCGCCAGTACTAGCCCAGCTTCCAATAGCAGTCACACTTGGTGGAGTTCCATTAGTGGCAGTTGCGATGCAGTAGGGATACCCTTGAGGATCTTCAGCTTCAGTTCCGCTGGTAGCAGTCTGACCTGGCCAGATACTACCTCCAAACTGAGTTTTAGCAGGAGTCGCATAAAAACTGGTGGTGGCGCTTTTATTGACTTCTAAAGCATTAGATATTGACTCCAGTTCAGCTTTTCTTTTGGCATCTCGGGCGGTTGATTGAACATTTCCAAATAGAGCGACTGCAACTACCGAGATGATAGCAATGATGGCGATAGTGACCAGAAGTTCGATTAAGGTGAAGCCTTTTGATTGATTTAGAGAGATATTTTTATTAAATGGTTGATAGGAAAGTTTTGGATCAAGTTTAATTAATTTTTTAGAATTAGGCATTAGTTTATTATTCACTTAAACAAAATTAGTTGTCAAGATTACTCCATTAGTAGTTGCTTTTGTAACAATACAATCGTTCACTGGATGTTTAAATTTTGGCAGAGAAATATTACTGAGTATTTGTTCGGCAGAATGCTAGAGGTGTCCCACCATTTTCTAATTTGGTACAAATTTTATATTGAAGTGAATTTGCAGTTGGAGTTGCTCCAGAAGCTATAGCAGCCCAAGCGCTACCGGTTGGAGGAGTACCAGCAGCTGTCGTTGGAGATGCATTTGCTACCCAAGCAGTTAAAGCTGCCCCAGATGGGTCTGAAACCCCGGCCGTTGTATCTATAACATAAGGCACGTTTTGAGGATCAATTGCCCATTTGAAAGTTGTTGCTGTAGCAATAGTAGTATTACCTGGCATTAAATTACCTCCAAAATTAGTATTAGCAATTGGTTGATACCCACTGGAGGTTTTGCTTACTTCTAAAGCATTGGCTATTGATTCTAATTCAGCTTTTCTTTTTCCATCTCTGGCATTAGACTGAACATTTCCAAATAGAGCGACTGCAACTACCGAGATGATAGCAATGATGGCGATAGTGACCAGAAGTTCGATTAAGGTGAAACCCTTGGATGGATTCAGGGTTAAAGTTTTATTTGCAGTATTTGGTCTAGACTGGGCAGTCATATTTTTTGGTCTAAATCTATTATTCACATTTCTTACAATGGTTGTCAACAGGTCATTTTGAGTCTAGCTATTGGCCGCCTTTTTTATGGGACATCGCATATAAAGTAGCTAGCATTCCCCCTCCGATCACTAACCAACCGATCAAGATATAGACACCGATATCATGAATCAGCTCCTCAAATCTATCCAGAGACTGGCCAACTACTATATATCCACTTTGGCTGGCAGATTTATAAGGCCGGACGGCGATCGCTTCTCTGACTCCGGGAGCTGGTTGCCAGGTTATTGCATTGAGCCCTTTGGCCTGGGCGGTCTCCAATACTCCTTGCGGCAGATCAAGCGGTTGGTCATTTAAAAAGGCCGAAGTTGTCGTGATCTGAAACTGGTCGTTATAAATAATATAGAAAAGACGACTATCCAGATTTAAATCAACTTTTTTGCCTGGTCCAAACCATTTTTTTTGTGGTGGTTCGCCTTGGGATAGTTTACCAGCGATTTCCTGGGACAAAAATAGCTGTGGATTGTTAGCTGACTGACGAATTAGATGCTGAACAATTCCAAAGCAGACTACAGCAGTTACAGTGATACTGGCAATAACTAACAAAAAATAGCGATATGAGATGGTGGGTGAAGTTTTTTTAGTCGTCATTATTTTGATAATACACTATTTAGTCGGATACCTCTAGCTTAATTTTTTATTATCACGTATACTCTTGGCTATGGAACAGGCTACCTTGGCTGGAGGGTGTTTTTGGTGTACGGAAGCGGTTTTTCAGAAGTTAAAAGGAGTTGAATCGGTGATGCCTGGATATACAGGGGGACATATTCCCCACCCCTCTTATGAAGAGGTGTCTTCTGGTGAGTCAGGACATGCTGAAGCGATTCAGATCGAATTTGATCCGAAAGTTATCTCTTTTGAAACACTACTAGATGTTTTTTGGCAATTGCATGACCCTACTACTCTGAATCAGCAAGGAGCTGATCATGGAACTCAATATCGGAGCGCTATTTTTTACCATAACGAAAAACAAAAAGAAATTGCCGAAAGATCACTTGAGAAAGCTGAACAATCGAAGATGTATCCGGACCCTTTTGTAACTGAAATTGTTCCTTTTGACGAGTTTTATCCCGCTGAGGAAGAGCATCGCAACTTTTATGAAAATAATCCAAATCAACCATACTGCCGCTTGGTGATCGATCCAAAGATTCAGAAGTTGTACAAAAACTTTAAAAAGGAATTAAAAACTGACTTCGAATAGTTTTATTGTTCTACCGAAATACCCACGAGGCGTTAGCCAAGGGATGAAGGGATTCCGGCGATAGCCGGACTACCACAACGGTAGAACAGGAAGTCTTCGACTCTGAGGGATGAGCGAATAGCTCAGACTCGAAGAGATACCACGCGGCGTCAGCCCGTGGTCTCTTCATTTTGGCGAGACAGCTCGTAAAACCTCTTTTCCGTTTTAAAATTTAGGTATACTTATTTTATGTCAGCTGTTTCGGTTAGAAAAATAATTTTAACTTCTTTGCTGGTTGATCTAATTGATATTGTGACAAATATTGGGGTGGCTTTTTTAACCAATAGCACAGTAATGGTGGCTGAGACGCTGCAGGGAATGGCGGATCTGACAGCGGTATTATTTTTGTTTATTGGTTTGGTCCGGTCAGGGAAACCGGCTGATTCGATCCACCCTTTTGGTTATGGCAGGGAGATTTATTTTTGGACTTTGGTCTCTAGCATATTGATGCTGACATTTACGGCTGGGATATCTTTTCTACTGGGCTGGCAACGGTTTTTACATCCTGAGCAGTTGAGCAATTTGAATTGGGCGTATGTTGTTTTATTAATTGCGATTGTTACCAACAGTTATGCTCTTTCACTTGACATCCGGCGGATTTTTTCTCATACAGATCCACGGCTTTTTTTAAAAGATTTTCTGGAATCTCCCTGGATTGAAACAAAAACTACTTTTGTGCTGGACCTGATGGGGGTGTTGGCGGCTTGTTGTGGATTGGGATCACTGATTATTTATTCAGTTACTGGAAACTTCCGCTTTGATGGGATAGGAGCTATGGGAATTGGCATAATTTTAGCTGTCTTATCGTTATTATTAATTTTGGGGGTCAGAGAGCTTTTAATTGGTAGACGGGCATCAAAAAAAATTGAGCAGGCTATTAAACAAACAGCTTTAAGTTTTCCCGAGGTCAGAGAGATTATTGGCCTCAAAACGATTCACAGCGGCAGTGAAAGGATTTTTATTAATCTGGATGTTCACCTTAAAAATGAACTGGATACTGATACTATTGAAAAACTGCTAGAAGATATCAAAAAGAAGATCCAGCAACAAGTTCCGACAGCTGGGGAGATCCAGATTGAACTCAAAACTTCTTCGCCTAAACGAAGCTAGCTAGTATTGAATGAATACTACGGGGATTTTTTTTACGATGGCATAAATCACAGATAATCCAGTACATCTGAACATGGGTAGCGCCTTTTTGCTGAATTAAAGAAAAAGCTGTCCCATCTGGATTTTTCTTTTCTTGAAAACCGTCGATTGGTTTATTAATTTTTGATCTAGCCCATTCCCACCAATCCTCTATACATTCTGAGCAATCTTCATGTTGATGATTTACCATATCCAGCATATCTAAACTGTATCTTAGGAGGGTAAAATCCAAGTCAATGAAAATTCAAAGATATGTAATAAAAACTTAGGCAGTTATATTTAGAGATTGGAGGATTTGTTTTAGGACAGCGGGATTTTTGTTGGAGTAGGCGTTGACGTAAATTCCTTCTGGTTTACTTTTAGTGAATTGTTTTTGGAGTTGCCAGAATTCGGCGTTGTTGTCTGCTCCTTCCTGTTGGATATGATAAGCATGGCAAATAGTTTCAGTGCCGCTTTTGATCTTGATCTTTTCATAGCCTGGATCTTGGCAGGCACCACCGTAGGAATCAGCCCAGATAATATCAACGTGTCCTTCCGGCCCCTCAATTTTAATATCCATTTTATCCTTATATCTGGGACTTTGTACAAAGGAAATTAACCAGTTTTGAGGGAAATTCAGAGAAAACTTTTTACTTGGATCTTTAAACTCTTTCCAGTTATTTATATCCAGCGAAGTGGTTGGTGATGCTTCCGAGGGTTTTTTCATCCCCATCATAGCAGGAAGTCTGATTTGATTGAATGGCGATAGATATTGATCCATCGACTGCTGATACATCCGCCCATAATAAAAACCAACAAACGGCAGAGCTACAAACAGGATCATGGCCAAGGTTTTGGAGAGTCTGGTAACAGTTGTTAACTCTTTCGGCAGATTCATCTTATCTTATGTTACCAAGATTTCTCTTCTAATAACAAGGTGAGATCTTTAAAGTCTCACCTTGCAATAATTTCTTAGATTGTCCGGCGGAAAAACCTGAGGGCAAAGATTACTAAAGCCAGTATCAACAGGATATGGATCAGATTGCCAGCTACATTGAAAGCAAATCCTCCCAGCCAGGAGATTAATAAGATAACGGCGATAATTTCTAAAAGTCCCATAAATAAATGTCAAATATTACCAATGTCAAATTTCAAATATCCAAATAGATGAAACGACAACGGTTTTTTTGAATCGTTCACCTCTTTTCTTTATTAAATAATATAAATTGTATGCGTAATGGCTGAGTTAATTGTTGATATGTAGTTGGTAAGAATTTTTAAGAGATTCTATGTTTATCCTATTGCAAATTGAATGATTTCTTGTAATTATACCGATATAGTTGCCCAAAGATAATGAAAAAAATTGTTGTTTTGGGCTTGATTGGATACTTAATTCTTCTAATATTTACTCGGTTTTATAACGTTTCCTACACTGCTCGGTTTACTCAGGATGAATCTGGTTTTTTAGTCAGGGCTCATCAGATTTACGAAGAAAAAAAACTAACTCTGGTTGGTCAAGTTAATGAACAAGGGAAAGTGTTTGGATCATTAACGGTTTACCTTCTGCTGCCTTTTGCCATACTTGGAAACTTTGATCCACGGGCAATGTTTTATGGAGCAGCTTTTTGGGGAGTTGTAACTGCGATTGTTCTGCTTTGGTTAAGTTATAAAATTAATCCTCAGTTAATTATTCCAACTTCACTACTAACAATATTCTTTTTCCCCTTACTTCAAACCGGCCGTTGGGCATGGAATCCTAACTTTGTTCCGCTGTGGATAGGATTGGGAATAATTTTCTATCTCATCAAGAGAAGTTGGGGTATGGCTTTAGCCGGGATATGTTTAGGATTGGCTGTACATCATCACTATTATGCTATATTTGCCGGAAGTTTTTTTGCTCTACTTATTGGGTTCGAATCGTTAGTCAGTAAAAAACCTTTAGGTACTGTTTTAGCTTGGAGTGGCTATTTTTTCACTTTGCTGCCTTTTATAATTTTTGATTTACGCCACCCGCCGGGTTTGTTTTTTTTGGGAGTATCCCGTCAGTCACAAAGTCTGGGTCTGAATCAAACTTTTTTTTCAGATACGGTCCAACTTTTGGAGTATTTTACCCAGTCTGAAACTTTAATGTTTTGTTTATTAATCTTGGTTATTGGATTATTCTTTTTTGATTTGAAGAAACGCAGTAAAGCGCTGATTTTCTTTTTGCCTATTATTTTTCAACGACTAATGCTGTTTATTGTAGCTCCCTTTTTTTTTCACTATTATCTAGCTATAATTCCTTTCTTAATCGCCTGGATTGTATATCCTCGCAAAGGATGGGGCTTTGTCTTCTCTTATGCTTTCTTTCCGATATTAATTTTAGGTGGAATTATTTCAATAATTCCATTACTAACCCAGTCGCCGGTCTCTCCTGATTTGCCAACTCAAGTTGAGGTGGCGAATATTATTAGACAGGATTTAAAACAAGGCCAGTTTAAAAATGTTAATCTGGCTGTTTTAGCCAGTGATGATCATGATGTTCAGGCCCAGAGATACCGGGATATTCTTTCAGGCCGGGACTCTATCCGGGTTGATTCACACGACGAATATTTTCATTCCGATCACTTATATGTGGTTTCGACTTCATCAGAAGAAGTTATCCGCAATGATGCCGCTCCCGAGATTGCCAATTTCCGAAGTGGCCCGTTACTTACAAAAATACCTATAGAAAAAACCGACTGGTTTGTTTATCATTTTGCCAGATATTAACGATGAAACACCGACATGACATTATTGAAAAAGAGCTGGGAATCAAAGGAGATTACCAGTATCAGGCTTTGCGGAGCAACAACTTTTTTCAGGCTAACTGGCATGCTAATAAACTGGCTGTTGTAGATTATCTAATTAAAAAATACCAACCGCAGACTATTTTGGATTTAGGAGCTGGGTCTGGCAATTTAGAACTAACCTTTGCCTCTCAAGTTAAAAAAATTACGGCTGTTGACTACAATGATGAAGCAGTTAGTTTTTTAAAAAAACAGCTGAAGAAAAACCAGATTTCCAATGTTAGAGTTAAACAATCTGATTTGGCGGATACAAAAACTTTAGAAAGCCTTGGCTGGTTTGATCTGATTATTATGGTTGATGTGTTAGAACACTTAGAACTCAGTGTGTCAGAAAAACTTCTCTCAACCTTTAAAAAGCTGTTAACTAAGGAAGGAGTCGTAGTCATTATTACACCCAACTATCAAAGCTTCTGGCCGGTCCTAGAAAGATTTGTTGATCGTTTTACTTCAATTCCTGATCTGGGCCACTGCCAGCATATCAGTCAATTTACTCCAGAAAATATTATCCCTCTTTTTACTAAGAAAAAGTTTAATCTCCAACTACTGGGAACTTTTAATACCTGGTCTTTTTTCTTGCCTAGTAAAAAACTATCTGCTTCTCTAGCAAAAATGGAAATCGGTTTACCATTTAAATGGGGTAATTTATTGCTGGCTGTTTTTAAGATTTAAGTTACTTTATTGGTAAAGTAAAGAAGAAGGTTGAACCTTTGTCTTTTTCCCCTTCGACCCAGATTGCACCCCGGTGTCTTTTGATGATTTCTTTAGAAATATAGAGCCCCATTCCCAATCCAGGGAAAGATCTCCCATGGGTATCAGTTACCTGGTAAAGCCGCTCAAATATTTTTTTCTGTTGCTCTTTGCTAATTCCAATCCCCTCATCTTTGACACTAACAACGGCTTTTGAATTTGATTTTTTTAGCTGAATTTTAATATGTTTTCCATTGGGAGAGTATTTAATAGCATTGGTAATTAAATTGGTCACCACTTGGTATATCCGAAATTTGTCAGCATTTACTACTAATTTTTCTCCTTTAAAAATTATCTGATGCTGTTTGGTGGTTTTTTGAAGAATTTCAGCTGTCTCTTCAATTAACTCATCAAGTCTAAATTCCTGCTTATTAAAATGAAGTTTGCCGGTCTGAATGCGGGACATATCAAGCAGGTCACTTACTAACTCCTGTAATCTTTCGGTTTGAGATTTAATACTAGTCAGCGTTTTAGTAACTTTTGGATCATGGAAATTTTTAATCTGGCTTAAAAGTACTTCAATATAAATTTTCATACTGGTGATCGGAGTTTTCAGTTCATGAGAGGCCATGTTGACAAAATCTTCCTTGCGCTGCTCAAGCTCTTTTTCAGGAGTAATATCATCGATGGTTGAGACAGCAGCTATGATCTGTTTATCTTTATTTCTAATGGGAGCAGCGTTAATTCGCAGGAAGTAGTTTTTTTTGTCTTCGCGCAAAAATTCCAACTCCTCGCCTGAGATGACTTCACCGTTATTTAATGCTCTGACCAGTGGCCATTCCTTGGCGAAGAGAGCCTTTCCTTCTTTGAATGCTTTAGGTGACTGGTAATTGTTGTTTCTTTCCAAACTGCCTTTGATTGCTTTTCCCATAATTTTTTCAAGATGTTTATTGCCTTCCAATTTTTTGCCTTTTGAATCGACCAGTAAAACTCCTACTGGTAGCTGTTGCAAAATGGTTTCCAATCGGAGTTTCCCGTCCTCAGCCAGCTGTCTGGCTTCCATTTCCTGAATTATCAGTTGATCAATTCGTTGTTTTAAATATCCGATTGTCGCCGATAGCAGTAAATAAAGAAACATTAAAATAAATGTTGTTTCAACACCGGAGTCCCATTGGCTGCCGGTAAAGTGCCTGGTTTGGATGATATAGAGGTAATATAAGACAGTAATAATTGAAGAGATAAATCCAGCTCTAATACCGTCCCGGAAGGAAAAATAAATTATCACTCCTACATTGATGAAAATAATATAAGTTCCAACGATATTGGGGTCTTTAGCAATCAGATAAGCGTAGAGCTCGGAAAAAATACAAACTGTTAAATTTAAAATAATTGGAAACCAAACGGAGTATTTTTTTACCCCTAGACGAGCCAGTGGATTGAGAAAGTTCAGTATTCTCATCATTGCACCCTATAATATCATATTCTTGATCTTTTTTGAGCTATTGCTGTAGTTGTTGGAGGGCCGGTTGGTAATTTTTGTTATACAAGACAGCTTTTTCAAACTCTTTTTTGGCCAGCTCTGGTTCCCCTGTTTCCAGATAACTTTGACCGCGCAGGTAATATAACTCGGAAAAAGACGGGTCTCCACTTTGAAATATTTGATTGGTTAAAGCAAAGACTTGATCATAATTTTTTTGTTTTAAATAAGCTTCGATCGGCTCTATTTGATACCACAACAATCGATAAGGCAAGCCGGTGTGGACTTTTTCAAAAATTTGAGTTGTTTTAGAGTAATTTCCGAGATAGTAATTGTTAATTGCTTGGTTAAATAAAGCAAAATTACCGGTCTCCGATTCGGAACGTTTGAGTGCGTTTTGATAAGCAGTTTGCTCATTTGCTTCTTCGCCTAAAATTGCTTTAACTGTTTCAGCTTGTTCAGGACGAACAATAACTAAATAATCATAGTTGAAAATTTGCCAGAGTCTGTTAAATTCGTTGTAGGTGACCGGTTGGTTTTGACCGAAAATTGAATCATCTTCGATCACCTGTTGTTTGTTTTCGTCAAACCCTTTGATGATTCGATAATGACCAAAGCCGCCTTTTTCATCGATCCAGGTAATGGTTATCACTGGAATTCCATTGGCGACAAATTGTTTTAATTTATTTATATCTCCTCCTGGCCTTTTGAAAGTTGTTAAACCTTTTTGTTCAGAATAGCTTGCTAGCTCATCCAAAGTAACTGATTTATCGTCGTTATATCCCTGGGGATTGTTGTAAGGTCTGAGCTGATCGGCGATCTCCTGCTGGGTGGCGTTTATTCCATAAAAATCTAGCAGCATTGATAATGTAGCCGGACCGCAGTTGTTGTAAGTTTGATAAACATATTTCTGTGAATGGAGTAACTCTTTGTCGCCTGGTTGTTTTATTTGAACAGGTGAAATGATAGGTGTTGGTGAGGGTTTTGAGGTCGGAATAAAAACTGGAATCTCGGCACTTGGAAAAGGAGTCGCACTTGGCGTAGGAGTTGCCTGAAATGCTGCTACTAAGTTTTTGGTATATGAACTTTGACTAGCTATCCAGATTATATTAATCAAAACAAATAACACTAAAAGAAACTTCCACATTAGTTAATTATACCTGAATTTAATTGAAGCAACAAACTTATAGGGTATTAGGGTTATTTTTTTCGGATTTGGGCCTGAGCAAACGACTTCCAATGAAGTACCACGGGCTGAATGCGAAGTATGAGCATCAAGCTCTGCTTAATACGACGAAGGAGTATCAAGCTCTGCTTACGTCGCGCGGTAGAACAATAAAAGTATTTGGTTGGATTCCAGGATGAATTATAGTGTGTTACAATCCGGAACATGGCTGATAGAGAAAGATTAAAGCTGGCATTGCCAACTGGTGAGCTTCGAAGTGATATATTACGGTTTTTTGCCGCGAGTGGGTTTCCTGTTCCCGTTCAGGAACGAAGGTACTCTTCCCAAGTTTCCGGTTTACCGATTGATGTTGTTTTTATGCGGGCCGGTATGATCCCTGATGTTACTTATGATCAGGAATCGGATGTTCAGGCCGGGATGACTGGAAACGATCTGATTTGGGATGCTCTGAGAGACAGGAATGCGGGAGAAAAAATTGATCTATCATCGCGTATTGAGGATTCTAAACGGTGGTCGCTGGTGATCGCGGTTACAAATGCTTTTGCCGAAAAGATTACGCAAAAACACCAACGGCAAGTACTGGTATCCGACTTGGCGGGAACTCGGATGGCAACTGAAAGACCGGGAATAGTTGAAGACATGAAAAAACATGGCGAGTTACCGGATCTTAAAAGTCATTCTGTTCATGGTACGGACGAGGCAATGCCCTCAGCCTATCCGGACTGTTACAGCATTTTAGGGATTCATGCTACCGGCAGAACTTTGGATGCCAACGGCCTGCGGCCATTACAGATTTTTTATACAGGGGAAGTCCGCCTTCTGACTAAACCTGATGGTTTAAACCGTCGTCAAAGTAATATTTTGGATGATCTGAGAGAAGTTTGGGAGGTCGGCCGGCAAAGAAATCGACGCTAACGGAGGTTAGATGGATTTGTAACATTAGAGGTTACGACTGGCAAATTTTTGTTAAACAGCAGGCTTACAGGATAGTATTAAAAGTATCACATTTACTTATTGAACCTGTGTTATATCCGGTATTAAACCACTTAACTCGCTGCTCGGATGATCCGTGGGTCCAGGTTTCTGGGTTGATTTGGCCTTCGACTTTTTGCTGAATCCGGTCATCGCCGACTGCCGCAGCTTCATCAACTGCTTCTTGAATTTCCCCCGGTTCAAAAATACTTTTGTCTTTGAGAGAGTTGGCCCAGATGCCGGCAAAACAATCCGCCTGAAGCTCTAATTTAACTGAGTCTTCATTTGAGTTACCAACTTTATCCATTGTTCCTAACTGGTTTTGGACATGATGGCCGGCTTCGTGAGCAATCACATAGGCTTGGGCTACATCACCGCTATTTCCACCAAACCGTTTATTTAGTTCGTCGAAAAAAGTTTCATCCAGGTAAATGGTTTGATCATACGGACAATAATGTGGCCCCACTTCTGAGCTGGCTCCTCCACAGGCTGATTCAGTCAGGGTTCTAAAAAGAACTAGTTTTGGAGCATCGTATTCTCTGCCCTGCTCGGAAAAAACACTTTTCCAGATGTCATTAGTTGATCCAAGTACTGTACTGGCAAACTGTTCATAGCTGTCATTCCCCTGATACTGGGAGACATCACTGTTTTCAGTTTGTGGCTGAAGCATTGAAGGATCGATTTGAGATAGAACATCCGTTAAACTGCCACCATTTAAATAGTTAAATAAGAGCAACAAAGCAACTCCTCCCACTCCCAGTGAACCACCAATTGCGGCAGGGCCCATCGCTCTCCGATCCTCAACTTCACCCCGACTTGAAATACGGTCCCAAAACGCCATTAGACCATAGTAGTTAATGAATCTCAGCTGTTAGTAGTAATCGCGTAAAAGAAATGCAAGATTACTTTTGGCAGACCGGGCAATAATAAGCCCAGCGTTGTCTTTGGCCGGTTTTTTCTTTAAATGGGGCCAGTTGTTGTTCGGCTAAATAAAGTGATGGGCCTTCCATAGTTAATTTTTCAGTAATTCTATCAGTTGCAGGGCATTTTCAGCAGCGTGTCCTTGAGCATCGATGTACCAATATAATGCTTTCCTTTTGTCATTTCATACACATAACTCAACCAATTAAAAAGAGGGTGAGAGCTTTGTTGTAAAATGAATGGATGACTTATTTAAAAAATTTGGGCAAACCTGTTCATTATCTTTTTTCAACCTTAATCGCATTGTTTGCAGCTGGTTTGATTGAATTTTCTTTTGGGCGAACAATTATTTGCAAATGTGGTTATATCAAACTCTGGCAAGGGGTAACTTTTAGCAGTGAAAATTCCCAGCATCTGACTGACTGGTACACTTTTTCGCATATTATTCATGGATTTATCTTTTACTATCTTGGAAAATTATTGAAACGTTTAACGTTGTTCCAGATTTTTTTACTGGCTTTATCTATTGAGGTTGGTTGGGAGATTATAGAAAACAGTAGCTTCATTATTAATAGATACCGGACAACTACGATTTCGCTGGATTATTATGGTGACAGTATTATTAACTCTTTATCTGATATTTTAGCGATGATTTTAGGATTTTATTTAGCTAAGAAACTACCACTTTGGGGAGTGCTTGTTCTGACTTTGATGATGGAGATTGGCGTGGGATTTATAATTCGTGATAATTTAACATTGAATATCTTAATGCTGATTTATCCATCAGCTGCTATTAAACAATGGCAAATGGGTGGTTAAAGAAGGTGCCACTAGTCTTCACTGCAGCACCTTCTTTTAAGAGCAATTTATCTGTGCCCTCCTTTATCAATTGTAAAAGCATGCCAGGTGTTGGCTCCATCGGGATTTTGTGGTCTAGCTACAATTGGTCGCTGAGAATATTGCTCCTCTGCAACACTTTGCATATTGATCCGTCTTAATCCGTGAGGAGTGGTACAATCCCATTCACTAGTATTTGCTGCGTTGTGGCCAACTGCTGGGCCTTCTAATTTAGCCCTACTTGCTGGTCCATATTTATCTGCGCAATATCTGTTTAAATTAAATCCTCCCAAATCTACAGTAAAAGGGTTTCCCGAGTGATCACCTCCTGCAGATACTTCCGATGTGAGCATTTGGGCTCCAGCCGATCCTAGCAAAGTTGCTAAAGCCAGTCTGACTCCTATTGCTGCTGCCCGTGGCCCTCTGACTGAACGTCTTTCCTGACCGTTTCTTGTTTCAATCATTTAAATTCACCTCCTTGTGGATTAACCAATAATATTTTTACTGTAGTATAGGAATAGATAAAATGGAATACCCCAAGTGGAGAGATTATATTTATATGGGAGTCTAAACATTAAACGTAGTTGTGACATGGGCAAAATATGATAATGGAAACATCATAGCCTAGTAATTAAACGGGACGGACATACTCTTCTTCTTCCATTTCCCGTCTGTCTTCCTCATAATTTCTGGTTTTCTGGTTATCATAATTTGCTCTTAGTTCAGCAATTTTTTGTTGAGCTTCGCCTTCCATCTGTTTAATTTTGCCTTCTAAAGGATTACCAGCCATTTCCTGAATTTTTCCTTCAGCTTTTTTTAGCTGTCCTTTTAGTTTTTGCATTGCAGGATTGTCTTGCATTTTTTTTCACCTCCTCAGAATTTATAGTTGTCCTCTGATCGCGCCATCAGGATATTCAGTACTATGAATATTAACGTAATAGTTTTGCGGGTTATTCATAATATTTTGAAGTAAAGAGGAATCAACATTGACACATCCGTTAGCCCAACCGTTTTGATCGGGAGTTGGTAATGTCACGACAATTGGACCTGCTACTCCAACATTCCCTTGATGAATATGCGCCGCGGTTGGAGTAGAGATATTAAAAGCTCTGAGCGTTGCGCAGACTTGATTTTGAGAGGAGTCGAGTCTAATATCTGCTCTCCCAAAGCCGTTAGGGTCTCCGGGGCCTGGAACTTCTTGATTGCCGGCCATCCATGTTCTGAGATCAAAGATTTTAAACATATCATTTCCGGAAAAAGGAGCATTAACGGTAATGTTATTGTTTGAGGAGATTAATACCGAGGAGTCATTACCGTCACGATGAATGATGTAACTGCCCTGAGATCCGCTTGATAAAATGTTATTTTCGGTAATTATCGATGAACCGTTAAAAGTGTTTTGAAAAAAAGATGCGATATTTCCTCCGCTGTTGATGCTGGCTCCATTCCCGGAGATTAAAATATTTGTATTTGCTCTAACAGCTGTAACACCACTGGTTATTGCAACTACTAATAAAGCCAAAATAACTAGTACTTTGTTTAGCCGCACCATAACCGTACTTTAGAAAACTTAGGTAATTTTTTCTAACTTTGTTGGTAAGAACTAAGTGTGAGTATTAGCTTTAATATTCTGTCCACCTGACGGGTGGTTTAGCTTGGCACCTACTCTTTGGTAGTGATAACTCTTGAACTATTGGGCTACTTTTTCTGCCAGAGTACTTTTACCGGAGCCCGGTAATCCGGAGATAACAATTAGCTTGGTCATGTAGGTAATGGGTTTAAGCGGACAGTTGTTATTTGGATTCTTGCATATCTTCCCAAGGAGTCATCAGTTGGAAGAAGTTGCCATCTGGATCTGCTAAGGTTGCGATCCAGGCCCCACCCATTTCATAAGGCTCTTTGACAACTTTAGCGCCGTCGATCTTGGAAATTCTTTCAAATTCTTCTTTAACATCTTTGGTTTCAAAGTTAACCATCACCCGGCCTGGATCTTTGGTTTCGCCTTTCATTTCAGAGTGCTCACCAACTGAGAAAAAAGTCTTACCTACTACCCAACCGTGCCATCCGCCTTCATTCATATCCTCTTTTTTCTGAAAAACTTCATTATAAAAAGCTGCCATTTTGTCAACGTTCATTGAACCAATTGAAATAGAACCAAGATTTAACATAAGCTGATTATAGATATACTTCTTACAAAGTGCAATAGATTTCAGTTAACTCTAACTATATCCTTACCTAATAGTTTTCTATAATGGTGGTAATGCAGATGTTTATCAAAAAAATTGACATAATTGGTGTTAATCCATATGTTGAAATTCCGGGGAATGTTTTGGAACAACTTTTAAAACAATCCGGCAAAGATAAAGGGCCGATTCCGGTCAAAGGATTGATTAATGGCCACTCATTTATCCAAACTATAGTGAAGTACCAAGGCTTATGGAGGCTTTATCTGAATACTCCAATGCGAGAAGAATCAGGAACTAAAGTTGGTGATACTGTGACTATTGCTTTAGAATATGATTCTGATCCGAGAACTATTGAAGTGCCGGAGAAGTTTAAACAAGCTTTGATGGATAATAAAGAGGCTACTGAAGCTTTTGAGAAGCTTCCGCCATATCGACAAAAAGAAATTACTCGTTATTTGGCAAACCTAAAAACTGAAGAAACACTCGATAGAAATATTCAAAAGACACTTGATTTTTTGTCTGGAAAAGAAACTTCCGCTGTCTGGCTTGACTATAATCGTTCAAATGAAGAGACCACGGGCTGACGCCGCGTGGTATCTTCCTGTTCTACCGTTGTGGTAGTCCGGCTATCGCCGGAATCCCTTCATCCCTTGGCTAACGCCTCGTGGGTATTTCGGTAGAACAATAAATTTTGATTCCCTCTTAATTAGCAAACCTTTTAGCATTCCTAGCTTTGGCTTTTGCGGCTTCTATTTCTCTGTTTTTTGGATCAGCGGTTGTTTGTAAGTGAGCGAATAAGGTTTGGGTTGTCCGACTTAGTTCCTGAATGGCTTTGTTAAAAGCTTTTTCGTTAATCTCGGACGGCTTATTCATCCCGGTTAGTTTACGGACAAATTGTAAAGACGCGTCATCGATCTCTTGATGTGAGGCAGGCGGGTCAAAGTTAAAGAGTGGCTTAATATTGCGGCACATAGCTGCTATTATACCAGCCATTGTCTAGCCTAAGGGTTTATTCTTCAACGATTACCGCCGCGATCATATTTGGATGCGGTTCGCAGTGATATCTGTAGATCCCTGGGGTATCAAATACTTTTTGATACTGGTCTCCTTGTTTTAAAGGCTGACTGTTAATATCTGAACCTTGGTCGCTGGTCACCGTGTGGGTAGAATTGTCGTGGTTGATCCAAGTCACTTTGGTTCCTTTTTTGACTTTAATAATATCCGGTTTAAACGCATATCCTGCTAATTCAACCGTAACTTCTCCTTGCTGAGCAGTCAATTTTGTTTGAGCTTGATTAACTTTATTTTGGAATGCACTCTGCTGATAGGAGTTTTTCCAGATTAAAATACCGGCTCCGGCTAACATAATTAATCCAATGATAATAATCGCTTTTTTGTTCATATTAGAATTAAACCCCGCTGGAATTAGCCAACGGGGTTTAAAAAAATTATGCCATAGCTTTTTCTTTCATGGCAAAGCCAGCGTAAAGCAATACGACTGCTAATAACAAATGAAGCAGATTGTCAGCCATATTGACTCCGATAAGTCCGAGTACGGTTGATCCCTGGATAAATCCGATAACCGTGATTAATGCGTAGACTACACCAAAGACTTGGAAATAAAGCCGGGTGTTTTTCTCTCCCATCATCGCCAGGACAAAAGCGGCAACACCTGACAACAAATGGATAAGGTTGTGAAGTGGGCTGACATCAAACAGTCCAAGCAATTTTCCATCCGGGGTTGCAGCCGGGACAAAACCGAGTACTCCAACCAGCACAAAAACCGCACCCACAAGATAAGCTAGTTTTTTCAACATTTTTCTCACCTCCTCGAGGACCGAAGCCTTGGCGAAGGCCCTTCTTCCTGCCCTCATTGTTGCACCGGCTGAGATTGGAAACAAGTAGGTCTAAGTATTAAAAATGTATGAAATTGACTATTGGACGGTAGATGATTGAAAGTAAGCGGAGCTTGATGCTTCGCATTAGAAGATGGTATTTAGAAGATTGAAGATAGTTGATAGAACTCTAACTTCCATCCTCTACCATCTACCGTCCCTCTTTGCAACTTAACTGGAGTTATAACTCAACTAGCGTTGTAGGCTTTTTCGAGTTCTGCGACATCGATTTTATGCATTTTCAGCATCGCTTCCATGACTCGACCGGCTTTTTCTTTGTCCGGATCCCCCATCAGTTCACCCATTCTTTTTGGAATAATCTGCCAGGAAAGTCCGAATTTATCTTTGCACCATCCACACTGTTCTGACTCGGGAACAGCTGAAAGTTTTTCCCACAATTTATCTAGTTGGTCTTGGGATTCAACCTCGACGTAAAGTGAGATTGATTCATTGAATTTGAAGATCGGGCCACCATCAAGGCATCCAAACTGTTGCCCTTGAAGTTCAAAAGTTCCATGCAGCACTTTGCCTTCCATACCTTTCATATGTTCTTCGTCAACGTTATCAGGATAGTATTGGATATGATTTATTTTGGAATTTTGCCCGCCAAATACTTCATTAAATGAATCAACGTAATAGTTCATTGCTTCTTCAGCCTGTTTATCAAACCATAAAAAGGGAGTTATTTTTTGCATTTCTTTCACCTCCATTCATTAATACTTTAATACAATTCGTATTCAGATAATAGCTTCTTGTTTCCTTCAATCTGGTATTTTAGAAGTTCTGAATATACACCTGGTTTATGGGCCAGTTCTTTTGGAGTGCCTGAATCCTGGATGGTTCCGTTGTTTAAAACAACGATGCGGTCAACGTCCTGAATCGTTGAGAGCCTGTGGGCAATGATAATAACCAGTCGATTTTTGAACAGTTTTTCTAAGGCTTCTTGAACCAGACGCTCTGATTTTGAGTCAAGAGAACTGGTTGCTTCATCTAAGATTAAAATTGGTTTGTCGTGCAGGATGGCCCGGGCGATCTGGATTCGTTGCTTTTGTCCACCAGATAGCTTAACTCCCCTTTCTCCAATCTCTGAATTAATCCCGTCTTTAAATTTAGAGACAAATTCCCAGGCGTTGGCTTGTTTGAGTGCTTCAATTACCTGCGCTTCGCTAGCATCTTTGACTCCATACGCTACATTCTCTCTGACAGTTGAGGAAAAAAGTTCGTTTTCCTGAAAAACCAATGCCATATGAGCTCTGATCCAGGAATGATCGGTTTGGCTATATTGTTTACCGGATAAACTAATATAACCATTTGTTGGATCATAGAGTTTAAGAATTAAATTAATCAAAGTGGTCTTCCCCGCTCCGGAATGTCCGACTAAGGCCACTGTTTCCTGCTTATTTAGTTTTAAATTAATATCAGACAGAACTTGGTTTTCTTCATAAGCAAAAGCGACGTTTTTAAATTCAATATCAGGTTTATTAATCAAATTATTAGCTGGTTTGTTCTGATAGGTTTCAATCTCTTTCAGCTCAAGCACTTCAAAAAAAGCTTTTGAATCTGCTTCAGCCTGCTGGACCTGTTCTAAAATATAGCTCATGCCAAAAAGTGGGAAGCGCAATTGATTGAGTACTTGAATGATCAGTACCATCTCGCCCAAAGTTAATACCCCCAAAAATGTGTTCCTAAAAATTAAATATAAAATAATCACAAAAGCGATCTCCAGGCCAAATTCGCGGATGAAGTTTAAGATGTGATATTGATTGGATTGATGGTCATAAAATTTATTAATTGTTTTATATTCACCTGATACATAATCCCATTCCCTACTTTGCGTGTTGTAGGTTTTGACTAACTTGATATTGGAAATAACTTCTTGAATCCGGCCACGAACCGAATCCTCATGAACGTTTTTCTTAGCCTGGATCTGTCCCCACTTGCGGGTTGAGTAACTGGAGAGCGCTATATATATAGGAAAGACTGCTAAAGCTAACAAGCCTATTGTCAGATTGTAATAACTTAAAACCGCGATGCCGAAAAGTGATTGCAGAAGGGCTGGACCAATAAAGTTGGTGGAAGTGCCGACGAATTCTTTTATTGATAGGATTCCCCTGTTAAGCTGGTTAACCATTTTGCCGGAGATTTCAGAATCAAAATATTTCTGAGGTAAAGAAAAAACTTTTTTATAATAGACTTCGGTCAGATATCGTCCTAGTCGCGATGCAATGTGATCGCCGATCCGTTGATTGACAGTGGAAAGCATTACTCCGCCAATATTAACAACTAAAATCAAAGCAAAAAGTTCTGTTAACCTCTGAAAATCCCCATTACCGCCGCTGATTTGATTGGACAGCTCATCAACCACATACTTCAAAGTAATTGGTGTCACCTGCTGCATCAGGGCCTGAATGGTGATCAGCAAACAAGCCAATAAAATCCATCTATGCTGGGGTTTGGAGAGCTTAATAATTTTGAAAATATTATTCACAGATGAGATTTTAACAGAAATTGAAGCATAACTGAAATTCAGTTTCTGCAACAAGTGTTTATTAATTCAACTTCCTCTCCCTGTCATTACGAGGAGCTATCGGAATTAACTAAGGAAGCGACGTAGTAATCTTACTTTACTGAGAACCAACCAGGTTACTCCTATGCTTAATGAGCTAAGCTGCTTGTAAAGTAAGATTGCGACGTTGTTATCCTGGGTAAATTCGCTCGCAATGAGGCAGAACCTCTTGCTCCTTCGTCGCAATGACAGGGGAGTTTAGATTATTTAGCTCCTGAATCGACTTGGAAAATCCCAAAAGTATTGCCCTCAGTATCCAAGAAATATCCTTGCCAGCATTTACCTGGAACTGCAAATTTAGTAAGAGCTATGGTACCACCTTGTTTTAAAATCTTATCTGCAGTTTGATCAAAATCTTCAACTTCCATTGAGCAGACATAGGCATTAGTGCCCTGCTTCATATCAGGCTTCTTAGTTGGTCTTTTCAAAAGTCCGCCACGAATGCCCTCAGTTGCTATTTGATAATATTCAATTGGTAATCCTTCCTGTTTAGTAAATTTCCAGCCAAAAATTTCAGTATAAAATTTAACTGCTTCTTGAGGATTGTCCGCTTGGATTTCAAAAAACGCTACGGAATTCATAAAAGGTCACGGCATTGAAGTTGGCTGGAGCATGCCGACTCGGTTGCCTTCGGTGTCTTCAAAGGAGGTATAACGGCCGACTCCTGGGATGTCGTCAATTTTGCCCGGGCCTGAGGCGCCGCCGATGATTTTGCCGCCTGATTCTTCGACTTTTTTGATTGATTCTTCCAGGTTGTCTACAGAAATAACAATGTGAGGCGGGGCTGACTCCTGGGATTCCCAAAATCCACCGTTGATGGCGCCTGGCGTTTTGACCATATTATTTTCATCTGTCTCAGCAGTTTGAGCGATCAGATAGTTACCCATCTCCTCTCCCAGCTGGTTCATTTTCCAGCCAAAGACACCTGAATAAAATTCGGCAACTCTTTTTCTATCTTTAGCTGGCATTTCAAAATGAACAACTGGGTTTGGTTTCATCGGTTTTATTTAACCATTCTATAAGCGGAATTTCAAGTTATATTTTCCGCAATCTGCTCTCATCTCATTGAGTTTGATCCTATTTTTGTTTAATTTCCGCCTCTGACAGGGTATTTATTTGATTTTTTAGAATTGGTAAATCTTCTTTAATTGTTTTCCATAACCGATCAAAATTTACATCATCGTAATCATGAACCAAAATATCTCTTGTACCAGTTAAAAGACGCCAGGGAATATCTGAATGCTTCTGCTTAAAATCTTCTGGAATTCGCTTTGTAGCTTCACCAATTATCTGAAATCTTCTTATAACAGCATTCTGGATAAATTCATTTTGTTTAAACTCTTCCAGTCCAACCTCTTTGGTATACTTTTCAATATGAGAAATACTATTAATAATATCTTCAAGATAAACGAGAGGATCTTTTCTCATAAATAATTAGATACTTAAAGAATGGTTATTTGCTCTGAGAGGATATACTGCTTTAAACGAGGTTTAATTCTATCGAACTCCACCAGATCTACTTCTTTACCCAGTGAGTCTTCTAATTTATTTTTTATATCTGCAACATCAAATAAACTGAGCCCTTCCGGTAAATCAACCAAAATATCAATGTCACTGTTTTGATTTTGCTCCCCTCTGGCATAAGAACCGAAAATGGCAGAACGAATCACACCTGCTTCTTTTAAAATAGGACCAGCTTTTTGTTTAATTTGATCTATATCTTCATTCATAGTCCAATTATAACAGATTGAATACCAAACTCTTCTGTAATGAATTCTTTATATTCGTCATTCATAGGTAGATTTATTTCAAAACTTTGTACCTAATATGTGTTACTACCTGGGTTCCGCTCACTTCGACTGGTTCAAGTTTAAGATTTGGCACTCCTTCAAAAAGTCGAGTACCTGCTCCAATGGTAACGGGAACTATGTGTAGCCATAGTTCATCAATAAGTCCGGCTGCTAAGTATTGATTAACCGTATTTGCGCCGCCCATAATCTTGACGTTCCGATTTCCGGCTGCTTCTCTAGCTTTTGAAAGCGCTGATTCAATACCATCTGTCACAAAAATAAATGTCGTGCCGCCTTCCATTTCTATCGGTTCTCGCGTTTTGTGTGAGAGTACAAAAACCGGAGCATGATAGGGAGGATTGTCACCCCACCAACCTTTCCATTCCGTCTTATCTCTCCTATCTTGAGGCCCAAACATATTGCTACCCATAATAAATGCTCCAGCATCTAAAATAGCGTCGATCTCCTTCTTATGCTTCTGCTTCTCCGGCTCAGCAAACATCCAGCGATCCAGTAAATCTGAATCAAAATTATCTCCAAATGGTTTTTCAAAAGTTTGATTCAGACCAGCTGTAAACCCATCAAGAGACATGGTGATTCCAGAAGTAACTTTTGCTTTGCTTATTTTACTCATCTGGTCATTTTAACAAATCTCTAAAATATAGAATAGGTCCATGACCCTACTAAGGGTAATGACAAAATTGAGGCTAATAAGGGGTCCACTTCGTTGGAACAGTTAGGACGGGTTTTAATTGAGTCTGAGGAAGAATTTGAGCCTGTTTTTCTCTGAATAAACTATTTAAGTGAAACAAGCGGTTCGCTAGATAATTTTAAAGCGGTATATCCGGCTAAATAATCTTTAACTGGCTTGATAGGATTAAACTCATCTTGAAATCCTCTTACATATGGATTGTTTGATCTTCTTGCTTTTAAACCATCCAAAACCATTTGCAAAGCTTCAAAACAAGTAAATGCACCAAACTTCACGCCGAACGCATTTTCAACTAATCTTGAACCGTAATAATTCGTATAACTATCTAAAACGTCCATGTTAAAAGAAAATGCTTCAGAAGGAGGGCTAACAAAAAGACCGGTAAAGGCACCTTGAAAACATAAGTTAGTAAGTTCTGCACCAATACCTATGGCGGTTGCATTTAGTCCTAAAATAATTGCACTTCTTAAGGTCATTAACTGTTTTTCCTGAGCTAAAATATTGCCTACTCCGTCTCTCACGAGAGAATCACAATTTTGAACAAAAAGTTCCTGATCAAAAGCACCTTTGCTTTTTTCTCTAACTTCTTGAGTAAGAAGATGGTGGTTAATATAAATATCAGCCCTTGCATTGGAATAGACAGGCGTAGTTTCGACCCAACCTTTCCTATTAATTGCCCGTCTTAATAAGTCGGAAGGTGTTGCAAGTCTTTTCCAAGCTAAGGTATCACCTACACCCTCATAAGTTGTTTGAGGAGTTGCATCACCTTCCCGGATCACAATAGTAGTTCTTAAATCGGCTTTTTGCGATATTTCATCTAAGGATTGCTGGTTCCAACTTAAAGAATCAGAAAGCATTCCATTGTATTGGGGAATAATTTTCCCGTATTTTTTTTCCGTCTGTGACATGGGGTAATTATATAAGAAACGAAGATAAATCACAACCTATAGTACTTACTCACTTCGATTGATCCTGTTTTTGTTTAAGAGTTTAAAAAACACTCCCGTGGCGTAGTAAGTGGCGGAAAGTTGGGATTGGTTCTAAGAGTACTCGCTCTTCATCCTCAACATCTCTTTTTGCATTAGCGGTGGTCGCTTCCCAAAGCATTAAACTTGAAACTTCCATTTGATCTTTTTTTCTTTGCCTGGTGAGAGGCGCATACTCTATTACTGTTTTAAATCTATCGAGTACTTCATCTGACATTTCTTTCCAGGGAGCAATAGTTTCTTCAAATTTTGCTTTTATCTCCTCTTCATTAACAGGTGCTAAAAATCCGGCCATTTCTGGTTCATCAATTCGAGTGAAGAATCCTCTTAAAGCGTATAGTGGATTTCTTAATAATAGAATAAACGGTGCACCTTTCATAAAAGCCTCGACATCTACTCCTAGTTTATCTCCAACAGGTGTAAAAACCTCTCTCATCTTAGCTTCATATTCTGCTGATAATTCTTCTATATTTTGAGCTAGAGTATTAAAAGCAAAAATGTTTTGATCTGAGGCAATATATCCTTGTTCAAGTACACTAGCCATTCGGTCATAAACTGTTGCTCTGCGGCGATGATCATTAAGTAATCGGTCTTTACCTGGTCTATCCAAATAAACATTTACATCCATATAAGTTGAACCTAATTCGCCATAAAAATCTCTTTCTAGCCGGCTTAATGTGTAATGAGAATAGCCATCAATTGGATTTTGAGGGTTGTTCCAGAATCGACCTAACTCTGCATCTACCTGGTGTTTTCTTTTTAAAAACGGAATCAAATTTCTTGCTTCATAAGGACTGAATGGAGTTGCTTTTTTGCCAAAAGGTAACCATTTACGTAATAAACCAACTTTACCTTGATCTAAATCCATATCTTGAGCGTCAATCACATCGGATAATTCGTTTGAGGTATAAAATCCTGGAAGCATATGAGCTTTTAAATTTTCATCATAGAGTTGAATATCTAAAGCTAGCGGATCTGAATCTAAATACCAAGCCTGACTTAATCTATAATGGGCTGTAGCTGCTCTCCGACTTAATGGCTGTTCTATATCGGATGTAACTGCTTTTACATCTTTCATCGTATCAATCCACTCACCTTGAGCATTCACATAACGTATTCCGGCTGTTTCAAATTTATCATGATCTTCTGGACTCCAGGGAGTTGCATCAAAAAAATGCTGAGTACCCTTTCTATCTTGATATAAAACTTTTAAATGGAAACTTTGTGGAGTAGCTGTACCTTTTTTGCCATTCGGAGAGTTTTTATCTATTACAAAACCATCAACATAGGCTATACCTTCACGATCATCCTCAATAAAATATCTCATTAGTTGACCTAAAGTGATATTACTTCCTTCGCATGAGGCTAAGCCACTTGTTAATACCCGCTCAGTCTGCTGAAATCCTACTGGATCATCTTCAGAAGATTCAGCATCAAGTAAATCGTATTTTAACCAGTAATTACCCAAGAATTGAGCTATTCGGGCAAATATCTCTGTATTAGTTTGAAAGCCCCTTGCCCCTTCTTCTTTCTTTTTTAGTAAGGTGGTTATTAATTTGGCAATTGGTTCCGGATAGAGGTTTAATCGATATCTTTCTTCCGCTGGCATAGATCCAATCAGTTCGTATGATGACATTGGTGCTCTATGGTGATAACTATCTGAAAAACGAGATTGAATTACGATTTTTTCATCACCAATTTTATCTCTTATAGCAGATGGCATATCCTTTAGTGATAAGTACGTATTTCCTAAATAATCCTGCCTTATGTAGTCCCGGGTCTCTCTTTCAGCAATTAAAATAACCCCACTTTCATTAGCAACTTCAACTTCAGAAATTTGGAAATGACTGCCAAAATTAGAATATTCTTTATAACGCTTATCATTGACATCTTTAACTGGAATTGGGATTCCTATTTTGTCAAAAGAGTCTGCATCAATTGCTCCAATTGGAGTCATTAACGAATTTGCCCTAAATGATGAGCCAAAAGGATAATGACTGTGTAATTCACTTTTAGCTTCAAGTGTTCCATTTACAGGATCATAATGGTTAAAAATTTTAGTCATTACAAAAACATCGTGAAAACTAGTTCTAACCATTTCTGGATCAACCTGAATCATAGCTTGTTCACTTCTACCGCTTTCATGAGCCCTTCTTTCTCTTCCTACCGTTTGTTTTGAATCAAGGGTGGGGTGTCTATAATTAGGGTCAGATTTAACTTTTTGTCTTTTTGGTTTGGGTTCATCTAAGCCATCGTCTCCTCGTTGTTTTGGCTCAGAGGATTTTTTACCGGATTGTTTATCATTGGAAGATTCACCTTTAAATTTAGGTTCCTGTTTTTTACCCGGCTCTTTAGTTTGAGAGTCTTGACCTTCTCCCTGTCTTTGGCGGCCGGTTTGCTGGAGTCGTTGATAAGCACCACCTTCTTCCACTGGTTCTTCAATCCAAACTAATCTACCGGGATTTTTCTTCCTTTTAAGATGAGCTTCTATTTTTTTATGGATTGAGGCTGGAATATAAGGATAGGCTAAATAAGCTAATTCAGCGACTCTTTCAGTTAAAGCTGAAGAGTAAAGAAACTCTTTCTGAGGAGTTAAGTCATCCGGATTTTGCAGAGAATCTACTAGTTCATCAATTCCGGCTAAGTTACTTTTTACCGCCTTATCTCTACGGGCAACAGCTTCAAAACTGTCTCGATCCATTTGCATCCAAAAATAAACAGGATTTCTATCAATCAAGTGTGCAGCTGAAGTAAAAAGAGGCCGTTTAACTCCTCGTACTAAAGGACTGAAATTACTAGGATTCTCATAAACAGCTGTATTAACTGCTAGACCATCACCGGTGTAATGGTAATCAAGCAATTTATCCAAACCGGTAGTTGGAGCTGGATCTTTTTTTGAGGCTAATCTCTCACCACTTTGCATAGGAGGATTATAGCTCAAATCGAGGCAAAAGACAAACTATAAGTCTATTCCGCATTTAACTATCAGGAAGATATAAATCCCACTCCAATAATTGCAACAATTACTAAAATTAGACCGAGGGAATTTTTGAGGCTAAGCTTTTCTTTTAAAAAAATTAAAGCTAATAAAATAGTGACAACTGGGTAACTGGCTGAGATTGGTGAAACAATTGAAGCTATGGCATAGTTGAAAGCTAGAAATAACGTCATAGTGGCAGTAGAAATACCCAAGCTTCCAAGAAGAGCGTATTTATATTCGCTGAGTTGATGAAAGATATTTTTGAATTGGCTAAGAGGCTCATTTTCTAACTTTAAGTAAACAAAGCTTACTAGAAATTGAGCGATAGCAGTATAAAACAGAAAAGATCCAATTGAGGCTGTATTTAGGTAATATTTTGTTAAAGTATCAGCTCCTCCAATACATATAGCGGCAAATACTGCCCAAGCTATTAACCCAATATTTTTGAGGTCTTTCTTATGAAACTGGTCTTTTTCAGGTAGTGAAACAATTAGGGTTCCGAGTATCGCTAACACTACAAAGATTAATGCTGCTTGAGAGAGGCTTTCATGATTAAAAAGTATTGAAAAGATTATTGTATAGACAGAATAGGTAGATAAAATAGTGGCTGTGATACTTAACTCGCCTTTTCCCAGAACATAAATGTAAATGGCCTGGCCTAATATGGCGCTAACAAATCCGATAAAAAGACCAAATAAAAGGTTTGAGAAATCAACACCCATGATAAGGCCTAGGCCTCCCCAGGTAATTAAAGAAAATATTGAAAATATGAAAAAAGACACTGATGAGGAGAAATCTTTATAACTTTTCTTTAGTAAGACATTAGCTGTTCCAAGAAGTAATGTATCAATAACAGCTAGAACTATCCCGATCATTCCAACTCCTTCATGGGAACCGTTTGTCTTTCTTCTTCAAAAAATTTAGTATCAAAATAATAAATCTGCACTGGTGTTATTTTGACATATAGCCAGGTAGGATTATTAATATAGCCTTGCACATCCGGACCTTTTCCTGCCCGGCCGTAATAAGTATCGTAAGCATTCTGGATTTCGTCTTTTGTATCGGATTCAGATAGGATTTTAGCTTCTCCTTCAAGCTGGATTCCGGCGACATCTCCTTTTTGAGCTGTTGAGAATATAGCTAGTGAAACCCGAGGATCTTTTTGAGTATTTTGCATATGGCGGGAAGTCATTTGAGATATAAAGTAAAAGTTAAACTTTTCGTCCCAAGCAAAATAAACCGGATTAGTCCATACGCCTTTTTCGTCAACTGTTCCTAGACAACAGTAGTCAGTCGATTTTAAGCATTCAGTTAAATATTTTTTCCAATTAAAATTGGTCATGTTTTTATGAATTTATTCAATCAACCTGAGAAGTAACGGAAATTCTTTATACGGCTGTTTAAAAGTATCTGAGCCCATATGTCCTTCACCCTTCATAATAATCAGCTTTCCTTTGCCGATATTTTCTAGCATGTAACGGCCTTCTATATCATTACATCCCCAAGGATCATTATCTGAGTTAATAAAAATCAAATCTTCAACGTTATTTTTAATCTTTTCCCAGTTGTATATATCTTGGAGTATAGGTTCTGGTTGAGGATTGTCTGATTTAGGACGCGCATAGCCTGCTACTAAAATTGCTTGCTTAATCTTAATATCAATATTTTCCAGAACACTTAGTTGTAAAGGTGCTCCGGCGGAGTGGCCAATAAGGATGGTTTCAGGAGTATAAGTTTCTTTAAGAGCAACTGGAAGCCAATTTTTAATATCAGGATGGTCAGGATCAGGTAATGCAGGTATAGAAACAGAATAACCCTTTTTCTCAAGTTCCTTACTAAGCCAAGGAAACCAGAAGGACTGATCAGTCTCACCTGTACCGTGAAGTATTACAACGTTTTTCATCTTAGCTTTTTAGCTCCTGAATAATCTTATCTTCTATTTCAATTTCTCCAGTTTTCTCAATTTCTGCTTTATGTTTTAACCCTTTTTCCCCTGGGACTAGTATTTCATCAATGCCTGGAGCCTTCCTTGAACTTTTGATTTTATTTACTAATTCTGTGCTGTTTTTCTTGAATTGTTCTCTTCCAATCAGAATTTCCGGATCAATCGCTATGAAGATATTACTCCAGTCTCCATTTCCATCAGCATTAGCAAAAGTCCCGCCGGCTAGTGGTCCCGTCAACATTTCGACCATTAGACCTAAACCTGATCCTTTATAGTCCTTATCAAATGGAAGTATGGCTCCTTTCATTGCCTGGTCCGGATCGGTTGTTGGGTTACCATCATGATCAATACTTAGCCCTTCTGGAAGTTTTTGACCAAGTGTTTTCGCTTTAACTAGTCCATACCAAGTAATTGCAGCAGTTGCCATATCAAAGATAACCGGTGTGGTTTCCGTGGGGAATCCAACAGCAAGTGGATTTGTACCAAAAAGCGGATCAAGGCTCCCAAACGGAGCAACACCGCCTGGAGAACCGGCGAATACCATACCAATCAGATCATGTTTTGCCATTTCATTGGCATAATATCCAATCACACCCGAGCTTGAGAAAGTATTATTTGTCCCCACTATAGCAATGCCACTTTCTTTGCACTTTTCAATTACTTTGTCCATTGCCATCTGGCAAACCAAAATCGCTGGATTTCCACCACCATCAATTAAAGCTGAAACTTTAGTTTCTTTAACAACTTTTGGTTCGTACTCAGGTTTAACTTTATACATCGGCTCCGTTCCGAGTAGTTTTAAAGCTCCCTGAGTATTTTTACCAACTAATTCAGCATAAATCAAAACCTTCACAATTTTTTTAGCTTGTTCTTCTGAGTAATAAGTAGAAATAAATTTTTGTTTGAGAAGTTCTTTTAACTCATTTATTTTCATTTTCATAAATTGATTATAACAAAGAGGTTATTTAGAGTTATTTTTGGAAACTTTAATCGCATATGATACTAAAATTACATCATAAAAAGCATACATATATTTTTTTGACATCCATGCTGAAAAAAATATAGCTAAAAATAACCAGATCTCGCTGTTATCAAAATAACAATAATGAAGGAAGTTAATGGGAATTAATAAAAGTATCGCCCAAAATACATTTGACCAAAATGCGAATCTGGCAGAAAAATGACTTGGAAGAAATGCAGCCTCATCACATCTAAGGTAATTATCCATATAATAAATTACTTGCTTTGGGGTTTTATTTTTTAGCTCTTTATAATTAGACTTATTAAATTTTTCGTTTTCTATAACCTCTTCCGCAATTATTTCATTGAGATTTAGTTTTTCTCTTGCTATTTTAGTTAATCCCTGAAAAACAAATCCTAAAAATAACCCTAAGAGGAGGTCAATAAAAATCACTATTGCAGAATTGTTGTCATTTATTGCAATAGGTAGACCAGGGAGAAAAGAAATCTTGTAGTAGTACTGAATAATCAGAATAAATAAGGTTCCGGGAACTATATTATAAAAAAATTCAACAATTGATCCGCTATCATTCATATTTAGCGGGCAGTTTAAGCTCTCCGTACAGGTCGTTACTCGAACTTAGCGTCATTCTTAACAAACCAACAACTGATTGTCAATTTGAATGAAAAACTTTCGGAATTACTTTCTTCAACTTAGAAAATATTTCATCAGGGAAGCAATTGTTATACCACATTCAATTCTGCCTTCCTTGATCATAGATTTAATTTCATCTTGATCAAATAACCTGGTTTCTTTTATATCTACCTCTTCAGCTGAAGGATTCTCTTCACCAGATTGAGTTACATTGTTGGCAAAAACTATAAAAATTTCAGTATTTTCGTGTCCAGGAGCAACATAAAAATGACCTAAGTTTTCCCATTCTCCGCTTACATAGTTTGTTTCTTCCTTCAACTCCCTTTTTCCGGCTCCCTCAGGTGATTCGTTACCATCAATCATTCCTGCTGGTAATTGCCAGATATTTTTATTAATGGGATATCGATATTCATTTACTAATAAAATTTTGCCATCATTAGTTGCTGGAATAATAAAAACAGTTGGTTTTTTATCGACAAAGAAGTAATCAAATGGTTTACTCGAAGAGGAGCTTCGCTCATCGTCACTCTGAATGATATCGTGGGTAAGATTAAACCAATTTGAAGAAAATATTTTTTCTGACTTTAAAACCGAGTAAATTCCTTTTTTCGCCATTTTATGATGCTTGTGGTTTTACGGGAAGGAGCAGATCAGGATAAATATTAGTAAAATGACTCCACCATTCTGGATTAGATTTATACCAATGAATCACATCTGCTAAAGCAGCTGCTCCACGATCAGGGACCCATCCGAGGCCTCTTATTTTAGAAGAGTCGATCGAATATCTGAAATCATGTCCTGGACGATCTTCTACATGTTCGATTACAGAGTCATCTAAACCTATGACATTCATAATTGCATTTACAACGTCAATATTTTTGAGTGATTCACCTGAACCAACGCAATACCTTTCGCCAATAGTTCCTTGCTCAATAACTTTCATTACGGCATCAACGTGGTCATCAACATGAACCCACTCCCGTTCTTGTTGACCGGTTCCGTAAACTGGAAGAGAATTTCCTTGAATTCCTCGAACTGTTAACCGGGGTATCAACTTGTCAGGTGCCTGATATGGGCCATAGTTATTACCACAATTGGTTATTGTTGGTTCTAAGCCATAAGTTTGAGACCAGGCTAGAACTACCATTTCACCACCAGCTTTACCAGCTGCATAAGGATTTCGAGGATTCATTGGAGAATTCTCATCGAACGAGCCGGATAAGGCTTGTCCAAATACTTCATCTGTCGAAATATAGTGTATCCTCTTAATTCCAGCAAACCTCATGCCCTCAACCACGTTTTTAGTTCCGGTAATATTTGTATCAAAAGTTTCGCCTGGATTTTTAATACTTCGATCAACCGCTGATATGGCACCACAGTGGACTACCAGATCTGGTTTTGATACTCTCAGAGCTTCTTCAAGAACATCTGTATCTCTCAAATCTCCTCTAATTAAATTAAAGCGTGAGTTTCTTTGCAATTCGGAAACGGTAACTGGGCTTACTGATTTAGGGTCTAATATATCAAAACAGTCAACATTTTTGCCCTCAGATAAAAAACGGCGACTTAATGCAGAACCTATGAAACCGGTTCCACCTGTAATAAAAACTTTTTCTTTAGCCATTTTGATTAAACATTCCCATTCTTGGATATTGAGTGTGGTATGCAGTTAGTGCTTCCTGCCATTTTCGCATTTTAGTATCACTATATTCTGTTTCCATACCACTAAAATCCGGTCGTTGGACAATTGATGGAAATGCGTCAGAGGTCACTTTAAAAACCTCAGTGCTAGGTTTCCATAATTTTACTACCTGTTGAGCTACATCATAACGGCTGGCAACCCCCTCATTTACTACATGTCTTATACCCTTAGTATTATTATCCAATAATTCAACAATTTTACTTGCTGCATCTACCGCAAAAGTAGGTGAACCAAATTTATCATCCACAGCTTGAATTTTATCTTTACCCATAGCTAATTGTCTAACAATAGCTCCAACAAATTTTTTATCTTTGGAAGGGTCAGGGCCAAACAACCAGCCAAGACGGACAATAAGAGCGTCTTCATTTACTGCTTGAATCAATGTTTCGGCAGCTAATTTAGTAATTCCATACATACTGACTGGTGACTGAGCTGGATCTGATTCAGAATAACCAACACCTCTATGCAAAGGTTTTGATCCGGGAAAAACAGCATCAGTTGATACAAAAACATAAGGGATTTGTTTATTTTTTGCGTCAACTGCTAGTAAAGCAGAAGAGTGCGAGTTCACTTGATGAGCTTCAGCAGGATTTGTATGGCAAACGTTCCAATCAGTTATAGCAGCTGAATGAATTATTGCACTATATCTATTTGCAGCGGTAAAATGTTGAATCGAATCAGTTGAATTAAGGTTTAATTCCTGACGGGTAGGAGTCTGAACACCAAAACCCATTCTTTGGCATTCAAGAGATAGCGCAGTTCCTAAAGATCCAGTTCCACCAGTAATGAGCACTTTCTCTTTTGACATATTTATGAGATGGTTGGAAGTTTAAACAAAAAGCTTCAGCTTGTCAAATATGAAGATAAATAGACAAGTTCGAGTAAAATGATACTTGGCTCCTCGACCAGGGCTCGAACCTGGAACCTTTTCGTTACAAGAATCCTTAAGTTACCTTAAGGCTTGGACTATCTTATGACCATATTATTCCTAACGTAGGTCTCGGGTATATAGTCTCTACACATTTATGATCTACTTGTCGGTAAATCAACTTAGCTCGGGATTACCCCTTCTACTTCGTCCTAAAATGACTTAGGATTCCGCTTAGGGCTCCCCCGAATTAGCCCGATTATTCATCCCAAAATTTCTTTAGGGAGCTGCCATTGACAGCGAACCGCTCTACCATTGAGCTATCGAGGAATATTTAATTTTTAACGATCTTACTTACTGGCCTCGACTAAATTTGTTAAAAGCGGTCTTCGTAGGAGAACCGCTCTGAAGGGTGAAAAATATTTCAAGTTTCCGCTTATGCGGAGTGGTTGTATTTCACCCGCTGAAGATAGGTGTCTATCTTCAGCCCACTGAGCTATCGAGGATTATATTAAATTGTTAATTGTTTCGTTGATTTGATGCCATCAAGAAACTTAGGGAATTTTAGCATGATTCTTGCTTGAAATCTACTTTTTCCGTTTAAGATAGTATTTACTTTATGCAAAAGATTGAATTAGGACAACCACGTTGTGTTGATTGTCAGCATTGCATACCAATTTGGGGCAGCTTGACTCAGGAATCAACTAATCCGATTAATGTCATTGGACGCTGTTTGAATCCTGATATCCCACTTGAGATGGTTTATGTGACTCTGCCGCCTACCCTTAATCTCTCTATGAAAGGCAGAATTGATATAGCTGAAAAAATTTATAATCAAACTCTTAATTGTTTTTCTCCCCGCCAATCTTCAAATTTGTATTAACAACTTTACTTGTTTAGACTCATTTTTTTTAGTAAACTGCGCATTCTGGTTTTTTTTATGGAATCATCGATCGGTAAGTACAACTATTTAAAAAGGAAAAGTTTTTTTGCTACTTTAGGCGCTATTGGATTGGCAGCTGGTGTTTTAATGGCTCAACCTTCAGAGGCAGGTGCTCATAATCAGGTTGACGTATTGCCTACTCCGGTCATACCGCCTCCGCCGGCACCTTTTAGAGGAGTTTTAACTTCCTTTGAGGAGCTTAATCATTGCGATTATGGTTTAGAAACACAGACAGGTAAAGCCTCTTATTACACCTGGAACGGCTGCCTGGGCTGTCGGAGTGATCGAATGATGCGCAATGGTGAGATATATGATGACACTAAGCTCACTTTGGCTAATAATTATTTTGACCTCAATTCAGACGTTGTGGTTAGTAACGAAGATACTGGCATCTCATCCTGGGCTAGGGTGACTGATACTCATGGATCGGCTACTCGGATTGCTGATTTGTCAGCTGCTTTGGCTTCAAGACTCAATCTCGAAACTGACGTAACTGAAGTTGGGATCCGCCTAATTCTGTGCCGTCCATTGTAAATTTCATACCTTACTCTTATTAAAAAAATTGTATTATATAAAGATGAGTATGAGACTTTTGGTTTATATTTTAGTCGGCCTGTTACTAATTGCTGGACTTTTTTATCTGGTTAGTTGGCTAAAAAATATTTTTCCTAAATCTGAACTGACGGTTGATACTTCTCGAACGGCTGTTATTAAGGAGATTAGAAGTTTAAACAGATTGGAAACGGCGCAGTTTACGATTGATAAAGTGATTGAGGCTGGGTCAGACCAGGATAACGCTTTTTCGCAGATTTTGTTTGGCGATAAATTGCTTTTAATCGCCCATGGCCAGATTATAGCTGGAGTGGATCTGGCTAAGTTACAGGATCAGGATGTTAAAGTTAGCGGGACAACAGTTTCAATGACCCTTCCAGCTCCGGAGATTCTCACTTCGACTATCGATAATAACCAAACTAAAGTTTATGACCGCAAAGTTGGTTTTTTAACCAAAGGAAATACCAATTTAGAAGCTGACGCTAGGCAAAAAGCTTTAGCTTCTATAGAACAGGCAGCTTGTGAAGGCAAGATTCTTGATCAGGCGGGAGAAAATGCTAAAAAACAGCTGACTATTCTACTAACAGGGCTGGGTTTTACCAGTGTAACGGTTACTGCCCCTCCAGGTACTTGCAACTGAGTTTGTATTGTATAATCTCATCTATATGGCTCAGGAGACAATTAAGATTCCCCGGTTAGTCCCTCCTGCTGGTGAGCGATTGCAGCAGATAAAAGATGACTTAGGTCCGGATAGTTTTAACAGGGCCCAACTTTTTAAATGGCACTTCGTACTAGAATCTCTTAAATTTAGTCCTCATCAAACTGATCACCTAATTTTTCAACGCTGGAGATTTGCTGAAGAAAGAGTCGGTAGAAGACATGTATGACTCATCAGCAACATGTTAATTTAATACGACAGGCAATTCTTGACTATAAAGGAAGTTCTCCATTTGGGTTCGATAAACTCACCACAAGTCAGTCGAACAATAATCAAATAACGTGGGCGGATTTGGGATTTGATGAAGGAGCTTTTACCCTTACATTAGCTGAATTGCTCCCTTCTGGATCTAAAATTTATTCAATGAATAAGAATGGGTTGCCACTAAAGGCTCAGGAAGCTAATTTTAAGCGACAATTTCCTTTTTTCACCTTTGAGTATTTACAGAGTGATTTTACTTCACCTTTAACCCTTCACACTTTACCCCCCTATGTTACCACTTACGCTAATATAAAACACAGAATTCGCATAATTTGTTAGTATATAAACGATATATTTTTTTTGTTAATCAAGATGGAAGATGCTGAAACTAGTTCAGCATGACAAGAAGGACAGAGCTGATTACTCTAAATAATCACGCAACTTCTTTGCGCGGGTGGGGTGTTTGAGTTTTCTGACGGCTTTAGCCTCAATTTGGCGGATACGTTCCCTGGTAACTCCGAACTCTTTTCCAACCTCTTCCAGGGTTCTTTGCTTGCCGTCTTCTAATCCAAACCGTAATTGTAAGACTCTTTTCTCTCGAGGAGATAATGTGTTTAATACATCGTCTAAATGTTCTTTTAGCAACTCTCTCGTGGCTTGCTCTTCTGGCCTGGATTTCTCATCTGGGATAAAATCTCCTAACGCTGAATCGTCTTCATCACCAACTGGTGTAGCAAGTGAAGTTGGCTCCTGGGATACCTTAACGATTTCGCGGGCTTTGGCTGGATCAATTCCCAAAGCTTCTGCTACCTCTTCTGGAGAGGGCTCGCGGCCTAATTCCTGCATCAATCTTCGCTGGGTTCGGTTAAAACGGTTGATGGTTTCGACCATATGAACCGGAATACGGATCGTTCTGGCCTGGTCTGCGATAGCCCGAGTGATGGCCTGACGAATCCACCAGGTGGCGTAAGTTGAGAATTTGTAGCCTCGTCGCCAGTCGTATTTTTCAACTGCCCGCATTAAGCCAATATTTCCTTCTTCAATTAAATCCAATAATGACATACCGCGGCCAACGTATTTTTTGGCAATTGAAACGACTAACCGCAAATTAGCTGAAATCAGCTGGTGTTTAGCTTGCTGCTGTCCATCTTCAACTCTTTTGGCTAGATCAATCTCCTGTTGGGCATTTAAGAGAGGTACTTTACCGATATCGCGCAAATATTGTCTGACTGGATCGGTCACTGAACCCTCATCAAGAGTGGCTAATACTTCCAATTCACGCTCTAGATCGGTGCTTGATTTGGCTTCGTCATTTTCTTCAGCCGTTGTTTCAAAAACATCAACTCCATCTTCGATTAGCTTAAGATAAAAGTTATCCAACTCTTCCAAAACCTCTTCCGGCTTAGGAAAAACCTGCAAGATCTCTTCCTGCGTCACAAATCCCCGCTCTTTTCCAAGCTTTAAAAGTTTTTTATCATCTAATGCTGCTGCTGGTCTTTTAGCCATACGTACTCCTTCGTCGTAAATCCGAAATACTAAATCCTAAATTCTAGACAATATTAAAATTCTAAACCTAATAAATTCAAAAAGTTTTAGGATTTTGAATTTAAAATATTTGAATTTGTCTAGAATTTAGGATTTCGATATTCGTATTTTGTTTTTGGGGATACAAAGAGAGTTCTAACAATTTCCGCCGTCCCCATTCTCGCACGGATTTGTCAGTTACGTGTTTATGTACACTAAACGTAACAAGCTTCTTTTGAAGCTAATTAAGGTATTCTACCCTATAGCTACCCCTGAGGCAAGAGCCAAATTGTTATATAGCAATACTTTCCTTATATTCCCTCTCCCTAGATGGGAGAGGGTGGCCGAAGGCCGGGGGAGGGTGATCTAGGAACTGCTTTGACATTTAAGATTTTTTTAAAATTGTTTCCAATACTCCATTCTGATTATCAAACAATTCATTATCCCAAAAACGAAGAAGTTTATATCCTTGGTTGGTAAAGAATTTGGTTCTGACAGAATCTTTTTCTCTAATTTCCGGTAAATTATGTTGTGAACCATCAAGCTCAATTATTACTTTCTGATCAAAGCTAACAAAATCTACAATATAAATACCAATAGGTTGCTGCCTTCTAAATTTAATCCCTTGAAAGCGCCTACTTCTTATATAAATGCCACATTCTTTTTTCTGTTTCTGTTTGATTTTTCCGAAGTACTTTTGCGAAGCTAACTTTGCTCATGGTTGCCTGGCCCCCCTCACCCTAACCCTCTCCCACGTAGTGGAGAGGGAATATATTAGGAATGGATTATTTATAGTCCTTTAGATACTTATCCAAAGTTGGCAGAATTTAAAGATTTCTTAATTTGACAGATAGATCTCTAAAGCGTTTATTCAAAGTTTCAAGTGATTCATCTTTGCCAAACTCCTGGGCATTTTTAATCTGAAGTGATAACTTCTCCAGAGAGGCTTTTATTAACATTTTTTTAAGTTCTGAGATAACGGTTTCAGCCTCTTTTTGCCAATATGAAACAGTCTCCAGCTTTTGATCAGTTTCTATCAGATAAAGTCGGTCAGTAGTCGGAATCAGTTCGGATGGAAGAGTTGCGGTAAAGTCGGTTATTTTAAAAGCCCGACCTTTGAAGGAAACTGAGTCTAAAAATATCACTAGCAGGACATAAATTTGCTTTAACTCCTCCTGGGTGAATAAAGTTTCTGGAAAATTGGGCACATACGTGTGTTCCTGAGGGATATGCAATAACAAGGCTACCAAATACTCTTCCAGCAACCTGCGGCGATCGAAGGATTTTACTTCGTTACCGTTTAATGGTTTGGCTGTTGTAGGCATGGGAGCTGGAAGGGGGGCAATGACTCTGCCAGCGTTTTTACCGTAAGCATCAAGCTCTTTACGGACCATCTCGTCTTTAACCATCAGCAAGGCGGCCAGTTTTTCAGTGTAATGTTCTTTGGTAATTGGATCGGCGATCTTACTCCATATTGGTAGGAGCTCGGAGAAAACGGCTTTTTTATCGGAAGCGTTTTTAACTTTAAACCTTTTTTCAGCAGATTGCAGGTAATAATCATAGATCGGGGTAGCGTTTTTAACAGCGGTAAACCATTTTTCCGGATCATTTAAGACAGTTTCGGCCGGATCTTTGGCTCCTTCGACTTGAATGACTTTTAAATTTAATCCAGCTCGGTCAGCCATTTCAATTCCACGTCTGGCGGCAGCATCACCTGCCAGGTCAGTGTCAAAACAAAGAGATAGGGTGTCAGTGTACTTTTTTAGAGTTTCAATATGCTCCTCAGTAAAGGCTGTTCCCTTGGAAGCGACGACATTTTTTACTCCACTCTGAAATGACATTAACATATCCATTTCCCCTTCGACGATGATCGCTTCGTTTTGTTTTTTAATATCTGACTTGGTAATATTGAGCCCTAGTAAAAATCTTCGTTTATCAAATAAAATAGTTTGGGGCGTATTAATATATTTAGGCTCCTCTTTTCCTAAAACCCGGCCTGAAAAACCGATTACCCGGTCTCTGATATCAATCAAAGGAAACATAATTCTACCCCGGAACCGGTCATAACAACCGCTGTTGGATGCCACGCAAAGACCGGCATCGACCATCTCCTGGGTAGTAAAACCCCGTTTTTTGAGGAATTTGGTCAGCGTGTCCCATGAGTTAGGAGAGTACCCAATGTTAAAGGTTTTGATTGTCTCATCAGTCAATCCTCTTTTATGTAAATACTCTAAAGCAGTCTTGCCAATTTTGTTTTCAGTTAATAAATAATTAAACAACTGTGAAGCTTTAGTATTGGCAGCATAGAGCTGGTCTTTAACATCTTTTTCTCCTTTATTGGTTCTTTTAAGAGTTACGCCAGCTTTTTGGGCCAAAATTTCCAAGGCATCTTTAAAATCCAATGAGTCTTTCTCCATTAAAAACTTAAAAATATCCCCACCCCGGCCACAACCAAAACAGTGCCAAATACCTCGTTCAGGAGAGACCATGAAAGAAGGGGTATGTTCACCGTGGAATGGACAGTTAGCTTTGTAATTAACTCCAGCTTTTTTTAAGGTAATATGTTCACCTATGAGATCTACAATGTTGATTTTGGATTTGATTAGTTCAATGTCGTCCATAGTTGATAACTAGGTTAATTCCTGGCCGTGATACGTGATACGGCAAACGCAACACGAAGGGTTAACTTCGTTTTGCGTATCTCGTTTTGCGTATTGCTCGCAAAGAATTTACAGGGATTAAGCGGATTTTAGCCCAAAAGAAAGCCGAAAGCAAACAGAAGAAAGTTGTTAAGTTTTGGCTTCGCCAACTTAATCGTCACCTATGTCGAACCATTAAATTGCTAAACTGTTAAATTGTTAGGATACAAGATTTATTCCACATTTTTCCAATTTAAGCTATAATCAGCTTCACTAATCTGGTCTATCCGATTACGCCGATACTCAGATTATTCGAACTAGGAGAGGTCGCATAGTGGCCTAGTGCGCACGCTTGGAAAGCGTGTATACCGCAAGGTATCGAGGGTTCAAATCCCTCCCTCTCCGCTAATCTACCCGATTAACTGATCAACTAATCCACCAATTAACTTATTTGCTTGTAATTTAGCTTCGGAAGTATTACATTGAAGATATGGTAGATAAATTTCCGCGGCGGGAGATGATTAGGTTTGGATGGGAGACTGCTAAGAAGAATATTCGGTTTTTTGTGGTAGTTTTGCTGATTGTGGCGGCTATTAGCTTTGTTTTTAGTTTGATTGATGATTCTTTTCCTCAAGACGCGACTGTTCCTCGGTTTATTGCTGGCATCACCAGTTGGGTGATTTCCTCAATTACTAGTATTGGACTGATTCAGATTGCGCTTAATTTTGTCGAAAAAAAGCCGTCAAAATATTCAGATCTTTTTACTCATTATGACCGAACGGTCAACTATATGGCAGGAAGTATTTTGTATGGTTTGATTGTTGGACTGGGACTGATTTTACTGGTGGTGCCGGGAATTTATTTTGGATTGCGGTTGCAATTTTTTAGTTATTTTATAGTTGAAAAAAATGTCGGACCTATTCAAGCTCTTAAAGCCAGTTGGGAGATAACCCAGGGGCATGTCTGGCAACTGTTTTTGTATGGACTGATTGTGACTGGCATCAATATTGTCGGTGTTTTGTGTCTATTTGTAGGATTATTCTGGACTATTCCAACAACTCAAGTGGCTACAGCTTATCTGTATAGACATTTGGCAAAGAGGTGAATATAGAATGCAGAATATTGAATATGACCAAAAAAAGGATAATCCACTATATTCTACATTCCATATTCTATATTCATCCTCTTTGGATTAACAATAGATATTCCCTATTTCCTCCACCGCCTAAAATTGGTGAATCAATTGAATCTTCAATCTTAAATCCTAAATTTTGAATCTTTTTCTCCACTTCCCCCTTCACCCTTAACGCTTCACTCTCTTCCAGCACTCCTTTAATTAACTTAGACTTTTCCGCCTGGTAATGAGGCTTTAGAAGGGCGATTATCTGGCCACCAGTCTTTAAAAACTTTTCAACCACTGGCAAGATCTTTTCCAGTTTGGTCCAGGAAGCATCAATCGTTATCAAGTCTACTTTTGTATAATTATGGCTTTCTTGACTGTCATCCTGAGGAGCTCCATTAGAATTAACTGAGCCAGGCGACGTCGGGATCTTATTTAACAGAGAATTATCCTGTTCTGGCTTAAGGTTGTCCCTTGTTAAGTAAGATTGCGACGCGTTTAGCTGTGGGGATTCGCTCGCAATGACAGTTACTTTAGGTAATTTAGCTTGACGTCCCGGGGATGGCAGCGATTGTAGATGTAAAATATTGGTGCGTTCCATGACGATAACTTTGGGATCATTGCGCAACTTCCAAGCTAACTCGCCATAAGCGGTGTCGACTGAATAAACTTTGGCAGCTCCATTTTGAAGTAAGCAATCAACAAAACCGCCGGTAGATGAACCGACATCAAGTACTGCGTAATTTGAAATTTTTAATTTGAAATTTGAAAGAGCGTGCTGGAGTTTGATGCCGCCGCGGGAGACAAATTGATTAGGTTCTTGGTTCATAAATAATAATGTAATCCTTCGACTCGATGACTCGCTCAGGAAAGAAGTATTTTTAGGCTACTAACCTGGTTACAAATATAGTTTCTTGCTGAGCGAAGTCGAAGCACTACATTATAAATTCTTTGGCTTTCCTAAGTAATTCTTTGTCACCAGGATAGGTTAGCTTTTTAAGGGCTTCTTCATATGGCAGCCAGATCACATTTGAGACTTCAGCTATCTGGGGAGTTGGTTCGCCTGAGAGATAGTTCATCGCAAAAATAGTTACCACTTTAAAGATCTTCTCGCCATTTTTAGTAATGACATATTTTGTCTGGCCAATTTTTTGAACAATTTCAGCTTTGATCCCAGTCTCCTCTTCCACTTCCCGCAAAGCCGCCACCTCACTACTCTCCCCTTTTTCCAAATGCCCTTTAGGAAATCCCCACCATTTTTCAGCCGGGTTGTTCATCCGGGCGTTTTCTACCAGCAAAACTTCTAAATCTTTAAAAACTATTCCACCTGAAGAAAATTCATTTGTCATATCTTTAATTATATTGCGTCCCTGGAGGGACTCGAACCCCCGACTTTCAGATCCGGAATCTGACGTTCTATCCACTGAACTACAGAGACAAAAAGCATCGAATTTTCTACCGACCTTCAACTATCCAGCTAGTCTATCTACCGAAAAATCGACTCGAAGATACATTACTATTGAGGCTAAGAAACTCAATAATTTGTGACTTCGTCAGTTATTTAATACCAAATCTAGAATATTTCCTCTGCGGAGAGGGAGGGATTTGAACCCTCGATACCTTGTCGGTATACCGGTTTTCGAAACCAGCGCACTAGGCCACTATGCGACCTCTCCGGACGAGTCTTTAGTCCCTAGCCGTCAGTCCTTAGACAAAATCTAATAGCTAAAGACTAATGTCTAAAAGCTAAATGCGCGCCCAGCAGGACTCGAACCTGCAACCTTCAGATCCGCAATCTGATGCTCTATCCATTAAGCTATGAGCGCAAAAAGCATCGAATTTTCTACCGACCTTAATCTATCGATTAAATACGATTACCGAAAAATCGAATCGAAGTTTGTTTTGTTATTAAGGTAAGAAACTCAATAATTTGTGACTTCGTCAGTTATTAATAACCTCTAAGAGTGAATTTTACCTTAAATGGAGCGTAAATGCATTATTTAGCCTTGACAATCAATCTTTTCCTTATATACTTTTTCTATGAATCCAGAAAAGCGATCGGCGAAGACTCGGATTCAAATTCATCTCCCAAGTGTTAGATTAGCTGCGCTCGCCGAAGAATCAAGAAGTTCCCAAACATCTATGAGTGAACTTATTCTTAGAGCTTTAGCTTTACCGGACAAAGTTCGGGCTCTCAGTCAAAATCGGGCAGTTTTGGCAAACGAAGATAGCTCAGGAAATTTAATTAAAATAGGACCGGTGTCAATCTTAGATTAACTACTTATTTGGATTTTCCAGCGGAAAATATTTTTGCAAGGATTCGGTCCATTTATCAAATTGGGATTTGGGTGCTATCTCTCTGAATGGCAAATAAATGGCAGCGGTTTTTTTGATCCGGTCTTGGTCTGTCTCACCTATAACTAAAATCAACATCCCGGGAAATCTGAATCTGGTTAGAATATACATTAAATGCTGCTCCCCTTTTTTCTCAAACCAGAATGAATCAAGCTCTTCCCAATGGTAAAAATGATCCCCTATTGTTACTCCCTGAGTCGAAAATTTATAGATAATATCGCTTGGAGCAACGAAGTTTAGAACGTAAACCAAAAAACCAAGCGCGATCATGGCGCCAATTAGCAGCCATTCCTGGAAAAAGAAAGCGATGCAGGAAAGGAGAATAACTAGAGTTGCTACCGTTGTGTAGAAAGAACGGCCACGAACCATATGCGGCCTGGCTGGAGCCTGCCAGGTTAGAAGCTCGCGGACTGGATCGTATTCTGAGTATTCTGGATCGTTAATTGTAGCTCGTATATCGGGAAAATCACCCGAGGATAGTTCGGGGGTTTCCATAGGGTCGGCTAACAGATGCTGGGCAGCGAACTTGGGCATGTATTTAGTATAACGCATCAAGGAATGAATGTTGAATATTGAATGCTGAATAGTGAGAAATTAGCCACAACTATATTCTATATTCAGTATTCTACATTCCAATTTTACAGCATTGTTGCCAGCATCATCTGGTCTACTGGAGCGAAATCATCGGTTAGGATTGGTCCTGGTTTAATTGGTTGTTTCCAGAGATGCTGTTGGTAGCTGTTTATTTCATCGGTTGATGGATTATTTCCTGGTCCAAAAGACCCGACTAACATTAAGTTTTGAACGGACTGACCTTGGTCCGGCTCGGTGACAGGGTAAATATCAACTTCTGAAAATGATTGTTTGAACGTCATGTACTCAGCTTGCAGAAAAGTTCCGCTACTTCCTTCAATTGAGGAAATCACATTAGCCAGAACTACGCCACCTGGCTTCAGCAGATCTTTCATTTTGGTTACTGATTGGGTAGTAGTCAGCTGATAGGGAATGCTGTAACTTTTGAAAGCATCGACCAGAATGGCATCATATTGATTTTCTTGGGCGCGATTGAGAAAGGTTCGTCCGTCTTCATGATACACCGTGAGGCTGGGGCGGTTAGGGGGTTTGGGGAGATTGAAATAATCTTCAGCCAACTTTGTTAGTTCGGGATCCAGTTCGACTACGTCGACTTGGACTCCTCTTTTGAGAAAGTCCTTGGGGACCGAATAGCCAGCTCCGCCGATAACTAAGATTTTTTTAATATTCGGGTTATATGCATAAGCCAAGCGGTAAAATTTGGTATAGTCAAAAACCAGTTCATCTGAATCCAGATACATCGCCGAATCGAGTTTATTGTCCAAACTCATGATTCTGATGGGTCGACCGTCCTTATAATTACGAGATTCATAAATTGTCACACTGTTGTATTGAGTGTCTTTGGAAATTACTCGTGGATTAGGGAAAAAATTACTCACAAGCAGGGTTAAAATTAGTGTTATACTAAAGATAGCTGCTTTTAAAAAAGCGGATTGTTTGTTTGAAGTAAGTAGTAATGAACAACTCAAAAGAATTAGAGCGATGGCGATAATGATCTGAGTTAAAGTAAATGTTGCTATTAGATAAAAACCAGCTAGAAACGTTCCAGCAATGCTGCCGGCGGTTGATAAAGCGTATAAGTTTCCGACCGTCCCCCCCACCTTTTTAACCGAATCTGTTTTAAGTCTGGCGGCAAATGGAGATACCATTCCCAGCAAAGTACTGGGTAGGGCGAATAAAGCTAAAGACAAAATAATTGAGGTGGGAGCGATCCCCAAATTTGCCCACTTTAGTAGATCAAATAAAACAAATTTTAATCCAACTATTAAACAAACTACGATTGAGGCTAGGAAAATAATTTTCGATAATACCTTAGCTTCCGGCTGCCCATCGGCAATTTTTCCCCCATAAAAATAACCTAAACTTAAAGCCGCCAATATGATCCCAATCAAGGCGCTCCAAACCACAATTGAAATCCCGACAAAAGGCGCCAGCAAACGAGAACCAACCAATTCCAGGATCATGACTGACAATCCACAAAGAGAAACTACTAATTCAAGTGAGTATTTTCGCATGCTAGCGGAGAGAGTGGGATTTGAACCCACGGTGAGTTGCCCCACGACGGTTTAGTAAACCGTTACCTTAAACCACTCGGTCATCTCTCCAAGTTCATTTAAAAACTCTTTTGCTTAAAAATGCTCTGCCTGAGGCTGTTTTTAAGTAAGATTCAAAATTAAAAGCAGTATATTTGTTGTCAAAAGCAAAATATGATTTCAACTTGATCGGTAATCTATCTTTTGTTGCAGGAACTTGACCTTTCTTATGTCTTTCTAATCTGCTTTCTAAGTTATCAGTACAACCAGTATAACTTTTTTGATCTGCATACATGAGAATATAAACATAATACATACTATGCAGACAGTTAATTTTTGCTGCGGATTTATCTCGCCGTAGCCTCGATACTTAGTTTACCTAGAACCCGCCTACACTAAAGCTTCGGCGAGGCGAAGGCGGAGGAAGAGGGATTCGAACCCACATGCCCTTGCGAGCCACAGTTTTCAAGACTGTTGAGCCACCATTGCTCAATTCCTCCAATTTTAGATTGCCTGAGCGGAGGGTATGGGATTCGAACCCATGGGCGACTTTCATCGCCACGGTTTAGCAAACCGTTCCTTTAACCACTCAGGCAACCCTCCCAATGTGGTTCATTTTATCAAAATTGAGCTTGAATAGCTACTTGTGATAGTAATTTTTTCGGAGCTATATTAATATAAACCTATGACTAAAAGATGGACTAGGACTGGGACTTTGCTTTTGATCTCATTTATTTTAGCTGTTTTAGTGTTGTTTGGCGGTGGGCTGAAAGAAAAAGAATCGTTGGAGCTGATTAATTTAGTTGTTACTCTCTCAGTTACTATGGCTGGATTTGGTCTAGTGGCGTTTCAGATCGCCCGAGCTTCAAATGAGCTCCGGAATGACTTTGTGGATTCAAGTATTGTGATGATTTTAAGTACTATTTCTGGTTTTTTTTACTTGGTCTATCCTGATAAAGATTTATTGGGAGTAAATTTTGGTGAAGTGAGTATATTTCTATTTTTCTGGGCGTTTATTTTATTCCTGATTATTTTGCTTGATAAAAGATTAAATATTCTTCGTTAAATTCGCCTTAATATAACGTGTGATTTTTCAGATTTTTGATTAATTGCTTATGTGGCCAGAAGAGATTTTTTGGTAAATCATTTAGATCAAAAAATTCCCATTTTTCGCATTTGTTAGGTTCGATCAGTTTAGCTTCTCCTTTAAAGTTATCAAGTAGAAATCCGAAATGAACATAATGATCCACATCTCTGGCCTCATCTGTTACGGTAACTAATTTCAATCTTTTAACTTCGATGCCTGTTTCCTCTTTTAGCTCCCTGATGGCGCAATCTTCCAGCTTCTCTCCCCACTCCAGATGCCCTTTCCAGCACAGTGGGATCCGAAGCTTGGAATTCACGTGACTTGAAGTCGCGGCCGCACTGACCCTATAGTGAGTCGTATTAATTTAAATCATACCAACATGGTCAAATAAAACGAAAGGCTCAGTCGAAAGACTGGGCCTTTCGTTTTAATCTGATCGGCACGTAAGAGGTTCCAACTTTCACCATAATGAAATAAGATCACTACCGGGCGTATTTTTTGAGTTATCGAGATTTTCAGGAGCTAAGGAAGCTAAAATGGAGAAAAAAATCACTGGATATACCACCGTTGATATATCCCAATGGCATCGTAAAGAACATTTTGAGGCATTTCAGTCAGTTGCTCAATGTACCTATAACCAGACCGTTCAGCTGGATATTACGGCCTTTTTAAAGACCGTAAAGAAAAATAAGCACAAGTTTTATCCGGCCTTTATTCACATTCTTGCCCGCCTGATGAATGCTCATCCGGAATTTCGTATGGCAATGAAAGACGGTGAGCTGGTGATATGGGATAGTGTTCACCCTTGTTACACCGTTTTCCATGAGCAAACTGAAACGTTTTCATCGCTCTGGAGTGAATACCACGACGATTTCCGGCAGTTTCTACACATATATTCGCAAGATGTGGCGTGTTACGGTGAAAACCTGGCCTATTTCCCTAAAGGGTTTATTGAGAATATGTTTTTCGTCTCAGCCAATCCCTGGGTGAGTTTCACCAGTTTTGATTTAAACGTGGCCAATATGGACAACTTCTTCGCCCCCGTTTTCACCATGGGCAAATATTATACGCAAGGCGACAAGGTGCTGATGCCGCTGGCGATTCAGGTTCATCATGCCGTTTGTGATGGCTTCCATGTCGGCAGAATGCTTAATGAATTACAACAGTACTGCGATGGGGAAAG